>Ga0208951_1000107_pt1 | contig 33242 bp, 22 predicted proteins | sample GreLakmeMI27MSRF_FD_187702 | JGI IMG/M metagenome (GOLD analysis project Ga0208951, IMG submission 187702) | Freshwater lentic microbial communities from great Laurentian Lakes, MI, USA - Great Lakes metaG MI27MSRF (SPAdes) | ecosystem: Environmental > Aquatic > Freshwater > Lake | place: Great...
CACAGCGGTGCCACGTCATCGTGGCGGGGCTTTCGGACGGGCGGCTGAGACCCCCCCCTTTCGGATGCTGCCGCGGACGTCCGTGGCGGGAGGGGCTTAGAACAAGTCGAACAACAGTCCGGACGTCCGGACACTTCCGACTCCCCCCTCCGCGGCTCGGCGCTCGGGTCACGCGCGCGCGCTTCCCTTGTACACCTGTGCCATGTGCTGACGTCCACGTGCCCTGGTGGTTCACCTGCAGCGAGCTGTTGGCCGCCCTCGGACACAGGCACACGCGCCTGTCTGCTGGCCTCTGCTCTCAGCGCTTCCGTGCCGGCTGAGCGCCATGGTGGCGTCCACGGCCCTAGCTGCCCTGTTGCTGCTCCTGAGCGCGCTCCTGGGCGCGTTGCTGGTCGCAGCGAGAAACATGCGGCGCGCCAGCCTCCCCTGGCCGCGACCGCCGGGCACGGCTGTGCGCACCATGGTGGTGCTGGGCTCGGGTGCGTGTGCCCCGCTCGCCTCAGCTGCGCCAGGTGACTGACAGTGCTTTGCAGGCGGTCACACGGCTGAGATGCTGGCGCTGCTGGACGCGCTGGACCTGCAGCGCTACACGCCGCGAGTCTACGTGGTCGCAGCCACAGACAGGTGCGCTGCGGCTGTGCGAGGGCGTGCGTTGCGGTGCGCTGGAGCTGACAGTCTGTGCCCACCACAGCGGCAGCGCTGCCAAAGCGCACGCGTTTGAGGCGGCAGCCGCGTCCCGCCGCGGCGTCTCGCTGCCAGCCTGCTCTCGCTACGAGGTGCGCGTCATTCGGCGCAGCCGCGAGGTCGGTCAGTCCTACGTGAGCAGCTGCTGGACGACGCTGCGTGCCTGCGTGGACGCGCTGTGCCTGCTGGCCGCACAGCGCCCGCAGCTGCTGCTCTGCAACGGGCCGGGCACCTGCCTGCCGCTGGTGGCCTGCGCCTGCGCGCTGCGGGCGGTGGGCTCCCCCTTTGCCTGCGGGGTGGTGTTTGTAGAGTCGGTGGCGCGCGTGCGCAGGCTGTCGCTCACGGGGCAGCTGCTCTACCGGGCGCGCATGGCGGACGCCTTCTTCGTGCAGTGGGAGGCGCTGGCCAAACAGCTCCCAAGAGCACGCTGCCTGGGCCGCCTTCTCTGAGCCTTCGCAGACACCACGGAATCAGTCGAATAAGCATGAGCAACGCTCTCAGCGGGTCGATGCGCCGCGGAGTGAGATAGACGATGAGTGATGATGAGTCAGCGCAATCTGACGTCGGTCTCTTCACGCTCCTCCGTCTTTCTCGTGCCTAGTGCCGCAGCCCATCCCGCAGCCGCGCTACACACGCTCACGAGATGCTCTGATGCTCTGATGCTTGCGCTCACCTGCGCTGCGCCTGCGCCTGCGTGCTTCTCTCGCCACGCTCCCGCGAGTCTGCGCACACCAGCCCGCGCCTGCGCTGCTCAAAGAGGCGGAGACGCGCGCGCGAGCAGCAGCAGCGGCTTCAGGCTGCCAGGTCTGAGCTCAGCGGGTGCTGTTGAGCGTACCTGCGCAGCCTGCGCCGGCTCGGGCCTCAAGCCGTGCGGGCAGTGTCATGGAACGGGCTTCAACACGGAGGACTTGTTCGGAGGGCGATATCTCAAGGGCGATAAGTGCTGGCTGTGTGAGGCGCGTCGGTGCTCCTGTCCCCTACATGCCCCAGCGCTGAATGAACAACGCTCCCTTGCAGGGCGCGGCCACAACCATGTGCGGATGCGCAGACCTGACCGACACGTTTTGAGAAGGTCGGTAGTGTTACAGAACCCCTTAAAGCAGGCCATGCACCCCCGTGCGCACGATGGGCGGCGGGCTATCGTTCCCCCAGGGAAGCAGCGAGCCTCGCGACATCTGTCGCGGCAGGCCGGAGGGCGCCGCGCCCTGCGCCTCCATGGCGCGCAGTGCAGCCTGCAGCTTGTCGTACGCGCTTTTGTCCTCCGCCAGCGGCGGGTGCTGTGTGGCCTCGCCCCGCCGCTGCGCAGCCAGTCGCTCGTCCGCGCGGCACTCCAGCTTGAGCAGCTCGTCGTGCAAGCGCTGGTACACCTCAACCTCCTGCTCCCAGGGCGGGTGCTGCAGCAGGCTCGCCTCGCTGGCCGAGTGCTTCACCATGCCGGACTTTGGGACCCACTTGGCGGAATTCACGCGGGGCACGCCCCTCGCCTCCAAGGCGCTCATCTCGTCCGCCAGCCGGTGGAACATCTCCTCGTCCTGCTCCCAGCCAGTTGCCTCGTCCGTGGCGCGCGGCGAGTGGCGCGGTGCGATGCCGGCGGCGAAGTCGGGTCGCGCGGCAGCGGCGGTGCGCACCGGCGCTAATTGGCCGCGGGAGGGAACACGGGGAAAGCCGCGCGCCTCCAACAGCTGCAGCTCCGCGTGCAGCCTTTGGTACACCTCCTGTGCGGGGCGTGAGCGAGTGCCAGGGCCGCGCGGACGTCTCCGCAGAGTCAGCAATTGGGGTGTCGCCCACGCTGCTGCCCTCGCACTCCGCAGCCTGCCGCACGTACCTCTTCCTGCTCCCAGGGGCGTTCCACGGAGACGCCGTGTTTGTGCGCCTCAGCCACCAGCGAGCCGTACTCGCGGTCGCGTGCGTGCTTGGCGCGCTCCCTCGCCTCAGCCATAGCCATGTCCTGCAGCAGACGACGCGCAACCTCCTCGCTCTGCTCCCATCCCGTGTGGCTCGCGGAAGACCTGCGGGCGGTGAGCACGCAGAAGCAGGAGGCCATACGCAAGAAGCACGCACTTTGGAGGCTGGCTTGCCCCGACCCTGGGCTGGCTCATCGTGCACGATACGTGTATACGCGAGCTGAGGGAGACAACGTGCGGATGGTCTCATACATATATCTGCGTTCGAGCGACTGTTCTACACGTATATTTGAGTGCCTACGTCTGGGCTATGTTTGCCTGTGGTGCTCCTCCAATGGCTCAGCAGCCACGGGCCGCTCCGAAGCTCCGCGTTCTTTGCCTGCACGGCATGGGGACCAGCGCAGCCATCCTGCAGAGACAGCTGCGCCCGCTGGTGGATGCCACGCTGGACGACGTTGAGTACGCCTTCCTGGACGGCCAGGAGGAGTGCCCACCGGTGTGACTCTCCTGGACTGGACGTGCCGCTCGCTCTGGCGTGACGCCTGCGCTCAGGCCGACGCTGCTATCGCGACAGTGTTCCCCGGCGGACCGTACAGGCGCTACTGCGCGCGCCGTCGCGACGCAGTGCCGGCTGTGGCGGGCGTAACGTGCGGAGACGTGTACGACAACATCGACGCGGCTGTGGCGCACACTGTCAGAGCAATAGACGGTGTGGAGCGAAGCTGTCGTGTCGCCTGAGGCCTGACTCCGCACCTCAGAGCAGGGCCCCTTCGACGGCATCCTAGGCTTCAGCCAGGGCGCCAACGTGGCAACCATAGTGTGTTCTCACCTCTGGAAGGACTCGCCACCCCCCGTCTCCGGGCCTCTGCGCTTCGCTGTGCTGATGTGCGGCACGCAGTTTGGCTGGGCAGCGCAGCTACCGCACCTGTTTCCTGTGGACGGGAGCAGCACTGTGCTCAAAGCGCCCAGCCTGCACGTCCATGGCGACATCGATCCCTTCAAGCCAACATCCCAAGTGTTGGCTCGCCTCTGGGCCGCCGTGGATGAGGAGGGAGCGGCACTGCAGCGCACTGTGTGCCATCCGAGCGGGCACAGACCGCTGCCGCCGGGAAGGGACGCATCAGCGACTGTCCAAGCTGTCAAGCACTTCTTCATAGAGCAGCGGCGCATGCAGCCCACAGAACAGCAACCCGTCGATTCATGAATGATGAGAACACCTCGAGCAGCGCCTCTTCTTCAACTCACATCGCAGCCACATAATCACGGTGACACGATCTAGCTACCAGTTGCGCTCCCTCGCCTCCCGCATGTCTGCCTTGCTGTTGCTATTTTGCGGCGGCGCGTCCACAAGCCGCGTGCGCGCAGGCTGCAGGCGGCGCCGCGCCATGGCTCAGTGCGTGTCCAGAGACTTTCTGGGCAACTGGGACTCGGTTCACGACAGCCAGGTGCTCATCAGCGGCGGCGGCATGGCGGGCGTCGGCGCCGCCGCGCGTCTCGTCAGTGCTGGCGTGGACGTGGTGCTTTGCGAGCAAGGCCGAGGCCTTGGCGGACGAGTGTGCACGCGGCACGTGCGCGAGAGCGGCTTGGCGTTTGACTTCGGCGCTCAGTACTTCGCGCCTAAAGCTGGCACGCCCTTCGCGGAGCTGTGCCTGGAGTTGGAGCGAGAGGGTGCTTGCGCTCGGTGGCACGCGACACTGGGCAGCATCACCGCAGACAGCTCTGGCCTGCTCCTGAGCTCCAGCTTCGTGCCCTGGAGAGCAGACAAGACCGCGTATGTTGGAGTGCCTTCAATGTCCAGCGTCGGCAAGCAGCTGCTGCGGAGTGCTGCTGCGCTGCCAAACTCTGGCGCACTCACAGTTGCGCTGGGCACGCGCGTCGCTCCGGGCTCGCTGTGCCGCGACGGGGACAGCTGGCTGGCAGACACGCACGCCAAGGGCCAGCCAGACGCGCGCAGGACGAGCAGGCACCGTGCGGTGTTGGCGCTGGGCTCTGCCAGCTCCAGCTTCAACGTGGTTGCGCCCGTTGCGCCGGACCTGGCGGCTGCGGCAGGCCGCGTGCAGGCTGACTGCTGCTGGGCGCTGATGGTGGCCTTTGCGTCCCCTCTGGCACTCCCCTTTGAGGGCGTGCTGGTCAGCGGCAGTCCCGCGCTGGCTTGGGCCGCCAACAACAGCAGCAAGCCGGGACGCGGCACTCTGCCGGAGTGCTGGGTGGTGCACGCCGGCGCGGAGTGGTCCAACGCGCGCAGAGATGCGGAGCCGCGCGAGGTTGCGCAACAGCTCCTGGCCGCCTGGCTGGGTGCAGCTGGGCGCGAGGCGTCGGCGGCGGAGGTAGTGCATCTGGAGGCGTTCCGGTGGAATGCAGCCTTCCCGCTGTCCGTGGCTGACTCTGGCGGCGCCGGCTGCTTCGTGGATGCGCAAGCGCACCTGGGCCTGGCGGGAGACTGGTGCGTCGGCCCCAGGGCTGGGGACGCCTGGAGCAGCGGGCAGGCTGCGGCGGAGGCGCTGCTCCAGGGGCTGTGACGAGAGAAGAAAGAACGAACGACGGAACGAGTGCTGCCACGCAGCTGACACTGTGTTCACCAGAATCTACAGACTACTTACTTCACTAGAAACTCTAAACCGGCGCGACGCGCCTCTGCACCCCCGCTGCGTCTCAGCGCATGCCCGTCAGCAGCGTGTAGACCATGATGGCCAGCCCCGCGGCTGCGATGAGCGCCGCCCATGCGCGCTCCAGCCCGCTGCGCGGCAGCAGCGCGCGCCCCTGCGCGTCCTTGGCCAGCAGGAGGATGAGCGGCGGGAAGACGAGCGAGATGAGCGACAGGGAGACGCCGCCCACCAGGTTGAGCAGCGCGCCAAAGGAGGGCACGCTGGTTGCGAGCGTGCTGGCCAGCACCACGAAGGCTGTGCGCAGCGCGCGCTGCTGCAGGGTGCTCAGCTGCGCGCCGGTGCGCTCAAAGAAGCCCTCGATGATGAGGAAGGCTGAGCGGCACACGATGGGGAAGGTGAACAGCAGGTTGACGCACAGCAGCAGCTTGACGGCCGTGGCCAGCTTGGTGGCGCCCAGCTGGGTGATGACCACGGAAGAGACGGAGGGCCCAAAGGCTGCAGCGCCCAGCGCCCCAAAGGCGCAGCCCACCAGCGCGCACAGCGCGAAGCCCTTGCGCGTGGCTGTCATGAAGCGCTGCGGCTGCGCCATGGCGCTCTCGATGGCCGGCAGCGTGAAGTGGATGAAGAACAGGAACGCCACGCTGCCAAAGTAGCTGCCGAAGCCGCCCGGGTTGGCCAGCGGCAGCTGCGCCACCCGCCAGCCCTGCTGCAGCGAGAACCAGCCAACCACGGCCATGCCCAGCAGCACCGACGCGTTGCCCACAACCGCCATGACGCTCACGCCAGCCATGCTGCGCAGCCAGGCGAGGCCCACCATGGCGGGCGTGATGGCCCACACCATGGTGTTCTGGCCGCCAGCCGCGTGGAACACGGTGGCCAGGGTGGATGCCACGAACACCAGGTAGGCGCTGCAGATGCCAAAGCAGCACGCCAGGTTCATCATCTCCGCCAGGCGACCAAAGGTGCCGCCCAGAGACTCCTCCACGATGCCCGTGTAGCTGGAGAGCTGTGGGGGGGGTGAGGCGCCCCGGCGCGCGCGCAGGGGGCGGGAACGCGCCTGGAGGGCTCGGTCCGGGCGCGCCTTGAGCACTGCGCGCTTGGCGTCCACCAGGATGCTCAGCGTGTACAGCGCCAGCGCCGCTGCGGCCAAGATGAAGGCTGGCACGAAGAGCAGGCCTCCCTGGGCCACCGCCCAGGGCAGCGAAAAGACGCCTGCGCCCATCACAGCCTTCACAACCGTCGCAACAGCCTCATCTTCAGTCAGGCCGCCCGAGAAGGGCGGCGGCTCCGCAGCCTGCGGGGCTGGGAGGCTGAGCGCGCGCGGGAGGGAGAGGGAGGGCGGGGTGAAATCACCTCTGCAACGGCGCTCGAGGCGACGGCGCGCACAGCCCGGCCGCGCGTCACGCGCGCGCGCGGACGCACGCACGCCAGCAGCGGCGCACGAGGTGCGTGCGTGCCCAGAGCGCGAGGCGGCAGCGCGGCGCCGCGCGCGGGTGAGCCGCGCGCACAACGCCGGCGGGCGCTCAGCGCAGGCGCAGTGCAACTGGCAGACAACAACATGGAGGCCATCGCAAGGAGTGGGGCTGGGCAGGAGGAGTGGTGCGTCAGCCGGGCCTGGGGCGCAGCGAGTCACCTGCACAGGATCGGTGCCCCAAAGCCGGCGGCTCGCGACGTGCAGGCAGCAAGGCGGCCGTGCGCGACCTAGGAGGCTGTGCGTTGGCCCAGTCGGGCCAGCGCGCGTCGCGCAGCCAGGTGCCGCCCTTGTGCTGCCAATCCTCCGCTTACGGAGGCACGCACCAACTGCGGTCGCCGCGAACAGCACTGAGCGCTTCCGAAGACAGCGACGCGGGGATGCGACGGGCGTTCAGAGTTGACCAGTGCCGCCGCCGCTCGCGACGACGTGCGTGAAAAAGGCGGGACCGACTGCCCACGCGCCCCGCCTGACGGCCTAAGTCACGAACACCCTTTGCTCTCCGCACTCTCTGTGCACTCTGCTCGATGGCGCACCGCCTGCTTCGCGACGCGGAAGCTGACGGGTGGGAGCGCTCCGACTTCCCCATCGTCTGCGAGGACTGCCTGGGTCCCAACCCGTACGTGCGCATGCAGAAGGTGCGCGCCGTGGCCACGCGTTGCAGCCGCTCTGCAGTGCAGTGCGCGGGGGCGCAACAGCCCTTCAGCGCACGCCTGGTCTCTCGCCGTCAACCCTAGGCTGAGGCTTTTTCTGGCTCTGCTCCCGCAGGAGGAATACGGCATGGAGTGCGCAATCTCGGGCCGCCCCTTCACAGTCTTCCGCTGGCGGCCCGGGCAAGACGCGCGGTGCGTTGCGTGGCTGTGCGTGGAGCGTGCGCAGCCTCTGACCAACGCTCACGCCCTGTGCAGCTTCAAGAAGACCGTCATCTGCCGCGAGGTTGCTCTGGCCAAGAACGTATGCCAGGTGCGCCCCTGCAGCCTGCTTTGCGTGGCGCCGGGGGGGCTGACGCGGGTGACGCTGCGGCAGTGCTGCATCTTGGACCTGGAGACGGGCCTGCCGGTGCAGGTGCGCGACGCTGCGCTGGGCAAGGGCAGCAACCCGCTGCCGCAGAGCGACGTGGGCAAGGAGTACGCGGTGGCGCAGATCCAGCAGCAGGTTGCAGACGGCACCTGGCAGCCTGATGCTGAGACTGGCCAGGCGGCCAGCAACGAGCTGCTGCGCCGCCTGGCGCGCACTGCGCCCTACTACAAGCGCAACCGGGCCAAGATCTGCACCTTTTGGCTGCGCAACGCGTGCACGCGCACAGACTGCCCCTTTCGGCCCTGCAACGGCGACACAGACATGCCGGAGCTCAGCAGCGACGCCTCTCTGCGCAGCCAGAACATCAGCGACCGCTACCACGGCAACAACGACCCGGTGGCTGAGAAGATGTTGCGCCGGGCGGGCGCTGCTGGTGGCGGTGCTGCGCTGAGCCCTCCCGAGGACCCCACCGTGACCACCCTGTTCATCGGCGGTCTGGACGAGCGCGTGGACGAGGGCGCGCTGCGCGACCACTTCTACGCGTTCGGCGAGCTGGCCAGCGTGCGCGTGGTTGCCCCGCGGCACTGCGCCTTCGTCACCTTCGCAACCAGAGACTGCGCGGAGGCTGCGGCGCTGGGCCTGGGCGGGGGGCAGCTGGTGGTCAAGGGGCTGCGCCTGAAGCTGCTGTGGGGCAAGCCGGTGGCCAAGCCGCAGAGCGGGGGCGGGCCGCACGCACTAGGACAAGGCCCCCTGCCGCCCTTCATGCCGCCGCCCGTGCACCCCTCCGCCGCCGCCATGTACCCCAGCATGGACCCGCACGCCATGGGCAGCTACGGAGGGCCCCAGTGAGCTGTTTCCTATTGACGACGCGCTCACCCGGCTCGCCATGCCACGTCAGCGCTCGTGCGCCGTGAGCGACCAGGGGTGCGGGCGGGCGGGGGTAGTTACAGCGGGCGGCGGTATGGACAGCGGTTCAAGCGGCGGGTGCTTGCTTGCGGCGAGCGGCGTACGGCTAGGGCTGTGGATAAGCTCTTGAGCCGTGAGGCTTCGGGCGGCGTGGTGGCCTAGGTGCACCCAAGCGGCGCCCACGCCCGGCGTCAGTGGCTTGTCGCCTTGAAGCTGACGCTGATTGAAGGCGCGGCGAAGGCGTCTGCGTTCGGGAAAGGGCACAGAAAGGGGTAAGCGCCTCAATGGTGGCAGGCTGAGCGCCTCTCCCTGCGAGCGCTGCGCACAAGCAGCAGTTCTGCCTGGTGCGTCGCGGCGTGGGGCGCTGAGCTGGCGTGGCGCACCTGGCAAGAGGGACACCGGTTCGCGCGTTCTGCGCGAGTGCGCAAATCCCGCCAGGAAGCTGCCGCCGAACACCGCGGTGGCCAGCGTCTGGTGCTTCTTCAGCAACAAGTCCACCAGGAGGCCCATGACAGCGCGGAGGAAGCGGAGGGAGCTCAACGTCGGTTGGGTGAGTCAGCTGAGTTGTTGGTGACTCACCACCACCGTCTATATCTATCGCGTCAGCGTCGCCATCCTCACCGCCTACGGCCTCCTCGTCTCGCCGATACTCCCACACATGGCTCTGCGCTCTCTGAGCCGGTCGGCAGCTGTCTGCGGGCGCACGGTGCGTTGGCACCTGCAGGGTTGCGGTGCCCTGGCGCGCACTTTTGCAACTGTCTTCCACCCTCGCCAGCCGCTCACCCTGCGCCCCGCCCGCAGCTGCGCAACGCAGTGCCTGGGGAGTCCAGCTGCAGCTGCGCTCGCGGGCTGAGCTCGGCGGCACTCAACGTGCGTGCTGAGTGTGCGCTGACAGGGCACCCTTTCTGTGCACGCCCACGCTCTCGCTCACACAACTCTCTCCTCAGCGCGCCGTCGAGGTGGAGGTCCCCTTCGCTCGCCTGCTGGCGCTGGTGTCTTCGCCGTTCGAGGCGTCTCTATCAGAGCTGTCGCGCCCCAAGCGCAAGCAGACGCCCGAGGAGGCTGCCGCGCTGGAGCTCTTCATGCCCAGCATCCCGAAGTTCCTTTGCGTGACTCGCATGTGCGTTGCACGCGTGTGCACGCCCGCCTGGCGAGCAGAGAGCCGACTGTGACTCAGCCAACTGACGCTGTTGCTGACGCTGACGCTCACACAGGGCGGCGGAGAGTCAGCTGCTCCGCTCAGTGCTGGTGGTGGATGTCACCAAGCCGCCGCTCAAGCCGCGCATGTCGTGGTGCGTCCAGTAGCACGTCCGTACATTCATTGCGCTCACTTCGAGTGCATTGCAGGTACAATCCGTATGACACGACCTGGGCGCCCTCTGGCTGGTACAAGGACGGCCTGGTAGCAGAAATGCGCTACTATTACGCCAACGCCGCCTGAAAACGCTTCGCGCCGCTCCGCTGTACCGACTTACCTGAACATAGCCCGCTGGAAGCTCGCACCCTGTTAATGAAATGAGCTCATGTGCAATGCAGCAGCAGCAGCGAAGGAGAGACAGTGTCTTCCAGTGTCTCGCCGACTGTATGGAAAGGTCACCATTGGTGACGGACTGACTGCTGATCACTGTTGGCATCGTTTCAGTCCTTCATCGCCCGCATTCCCGTCCCTGCAACTCCAGTCCACATTTACCACAGCTCGTCCTCGTCCGCCAGGCCCTTGAGCGGGTGTGGCAGCGGAGCTCGGTATGCAGCCACAGGGGGGTGAGCAGCAGCGGCGGGCAGCACAGGTGCGACAGCGTAGTCAGGCACGGGCGTAGCGGAGGCTGCGACGGGCGATTTGCCGCTGTGCGTAGGCTGCGCCCGCTGCTTTGCCGACTCTCCCCGTGCACTCTGCTTGAGTCGCTCAAGCTGCTCGTGCGCGGCGCGTCCCAGCGCCTTTCTGCGCTGGGGCTGCCTCAGGTATAGCGCAGCGCCGCCAGCCTGCGAGCAGAGCGGCGAATTGCGTCAGCCGTCAGCGCCCATCCTTTGTGACGCAGCGCGCGCCCGCGCACCGCGAGTGCCAGACCCACGGGGCTCAGCAGCGTGCGGAAGGCCCACCCCAAGGGGCGCAGCAGCAGCGGCGTGCGTCTTGAGCCTGCAGTAGGGATGCGTTTCCCGTCCGCCGGCGCAGCTGGCTGCGAAGTCCGCCGCCTGGGGCGCGTCGGCAGAGCAGGCCCCGCCAGCGGAGGGGGCGTGGGGGGCGGCTCCAGCGGCGGCGCAGGAAGCGCGGGGACCTCCAGGCGCTGACGTTGCCCATCCGTGTTGCCCAAGCGCACTTGCAACGCGCTCAGCATGGACAAAAGCAGCAGGAGCACGATTGCCGCGGGCCCGGAGCCGCTCTCGCCCACAAGCTGCGACAACGAAGTGGCGTCCATCGCTCGATTGAGAGACAACGAGAGGAGACGTCAGCGAAGCACTGTGAACAGCAAGGCAGGGCTGCGATGATGCACGGGACGGGGGAGGATAGCGCAGACGAGCACCAGAAAATGAGGCGTTGTACGGCGTTTCGGCGTACGCACGACTCCACACCAACGACGGTACGACGCGTTTTTGCCCTCGTCCTCTGCTCCTCATGCCTGGCGTGCGAGGGCATCCAGTCGCTCGTACTCTGCGAAAAGCTCCGCTAGCTGGGCAGTCGCCTTGTCGCGCGCCGCCGCCAGCGCCGCCGCCTTGCCTGCGTCCGAGGCTGCTTCGCTGAGCTGTCGGTCCAGGTCCGCAATGTCTGCGTCGAGCTTCTCCAGCGCAGCCTCTACCTTGGGGATCTTCTTGGCGGCGTTCTGCGCAACTCTGCGCGCCTCTTTGTCCGCGGGCGCTGCGGGCGGCGCGCTGGCTGTCGCCGCAGCAGGCACAGCCCGCTCGTCAGCCTTCTGCGCCGCGCGCAGCTCGCTGTAGCTGCCTTGCCAGTCCCGGATGCGCGCGTCGCCCTCGAACACCAGGATGTGCTGCGCCAGCGCGTCGAAGAAGCTGCGGTCGTGCCCCGTGAGCAGCACGCAGCCGTCAAAGCCCTCCAGCATCGCTTCCACAGCCTCGATGGTGTCCACGTCCAGGTCGTTGGTGAGCTCGTCCAGGCTCAGGAAGTTTGGGCGAGTGGAGAGCACCGTCATGAGCTGCAGGCGGCGGCGCTCTCCGCCGGAGAGCTCTGCGATGGGCACCGACTGGCGGCCTTTGAGGAACTGAAACCTCTCCATCAGCTCCTGCACGCTCCACCCGTTCCAGTCCTTGCCCTTGGCGTCCAGCTCGCGCGCCTCGGCGGCCAGCTGCGCCACGTAGTCGGCGACGCGCAAAGAGGTGTCCGGGAAATCGAATATCTGCTCGTAGTGGCCAAAGCGCACCGTCTCGCCAATCACCACAGAGCCGGAGTCCACGGCCAGCGTGCCGTTGCAGACGGACATGAAGCTGGTTTTGCCAGCTCCGTTGGGCCCGACCACGCCCAAGCGCTCGCCGCGCGCAAACGTGTACGAGAAGCGGTCCAGGATGCGCGTGCCGCCCAGGCTAAGGCTGCAGTCCTTGAGCTCCACGATGACGTCACCCAGCCTGGACGCTTTCACGCTTCCAGCCTCCACGTTGATGGTGCCCATGCGCTGCGGCGTCGCATTCGCCGCGTCCTGCAGCACGTAGAAGTTGTCCTGCCGCGCCTGCGCCTTGGCCTGGCGCCCCTGGGGCTGGCGCGCCATCCAGGCGCCCTCCTTGCGCAGCAGCGTCTCCGCGTTTGCAGCAGCAGCAGCCTGCGCGTGGTAGCGCTCCTCGCGCGACACCAGGAAGTGCGTGTAGCCGCCCACGTGCTTGAAGGCGCCGCCAGAGCCGTCCAGCTCCAGGATCTCAGTGCACACGGCGTTCATGAAGGCGCGGTCGTGGGTCACCATCAGCAGCGTCGTGCTGCTGCCCGCCAGCCGCGCCTCCAGCCACTCCACGCCCTCCACCGACAGGTGGTTGGTGGGCTCGTCCAGCACCAGGATCTCGGGGTCGGAGAGCAGCGCACAGGCGAGGGCCACCCGCTTGCGCTGCCCGCCTGACAAGTCGCCCACCAGGCGGGGCAGGAAGGGCGTGCAGCCCAGCTTGTTGAGTACCGTGTGCACCTCCGCCTCCAGGCTCCACGCTCCGGCGGCGTCCATCAGCGGCGCGAGCTCCTGCAGCTGCGCGGAGGCGGCGGAGTCGCCCGCTGCGGCGGCTGCTAGCGCGCTCTCGTAGCGCGCCACCAGCCTCAGCGCGGGCGCGTCGCTGGCGAAGACGGCCGAGAGAACGGGCAGGTCCAGCCTGAGCTGCGGCTCCTGCGGCAGGAAGCTGAGGCGCGTCCCTTTGCGAAGCTGCACTTCGCCAGCGTCCAGCTCCGTGTCTGCGCCGGCGAGGATGCGGAGCAGCGTGCTCTTGCCGCAGCCGTTGGGCCCCACCACCGCCCACTTGCTGCCCTTCTCGAGCGTGAAATCGAGGCCCGAAAGTTGCACGCGCTCCCCATCGTTGCTCTTGACGAGGCCCGTGCCCTGCTCGGAGCGTCAGCTCGGCGCACCACTCACACGCTCACGACCACGCACCCACAGCAATGGCTGCTCGCGCTTGCCCCTCGGCGCGGTGGGCTTAACTGGAGGCCAAGGCGCAGGCGCAGCCTTGGCTGAGAAGGCAAAGAGTCTCAGTTTCCGCCACTCCCAACCCGACAGGAGCACGCACCGGCTAGCACCCGCAGAGCCCGCGAGGCCCGCCGGCAGCAGCCGCGCTGCGCGCTGGCCTGCATCAAAAGAAGTGCTCCCTTTCAGAAGCGAGGAGGATAGCAGCAGGCACAGCGTGGTGAAACAGCCCAGGTGAGACAGGTGAGCCAGGGCGACGCTAGGTGCACTCAGAGATGGGAGTCCCTCCTGTTGTACGATGACGCAGAGCAGCATCGAGCCAGAGCCATCAACCGCGCCCTCCCCCCTCCGCTGGCTCACTGCTGGTTAATTCTCATATCTTCGCGTACTGTGTGCGGCACCGTGCTGTGTCGCGCGTCAAGCAAAGATGTTCAAGGTGTTCCGCAATCATCGCGAGGATGCACTTCTAGACGACATGGCCGACGTACTTGGCGATAGCGGTAGCTACCAGCCGCCAGTCGACCCCGACGCACGCTTTCGGGCGCAAGAGCCGCAACAAGCCGCGAGCAGAGTACCTGCTCTGCGGGCACAGCACGCTTCGCACGCTCCCCCGCACCCTCCGCAGCGGCAGCAGACCGCTCCGCCTCAGGCTGGCGGGCAACAGACGCCGCCGCCGTCTGCTGCTGTGCGCCTGAACTGCGTTCGCTGCAGCATGCTGCTCTTCGCGCCCACCAATGCCCCATCTGTGCGGTGCCCCTGTGGCCAGGCGCGCGCCTGCCCGCTGCACGACGCGTGTATCGTCCTCACAGGCACCATCCACGCAGGTTATGATGCCACAGGCCTCCTCCCCCGCCCAAGCCGCCTCCTCGCCCCAGCTCACCCAGTGCGGCCGGTGTGGGGCGGTGCTGCGCCAGCCGCCCGGCGCAACGGCGGCGAGCTGTTCTGGCTGCAGCGCGGTGGTGCACTTCCAACCGCAAGGCGTGCAGCCTCAGCAGGCACGTCTGACTGGCGCTCTGAGCAAAGCTTTTGACTCACTCCACGTCAGGTTTGCTGCACCCACTGCAGCACCATGCTGGCTGTGCCGCCGGGAGGAGCACGGGCGCTGATGTGCGCTGTTTGCCGCTCTGTGGTCCGCTTCTGACTCTCAACGTCACAACTCACAAGAGACGTCGATGGAGTGTCATACGTCCGCTGCTGGCTCCACCCTGGCTTGCTTGCCTGCGGACTCACGCAGCGCCGTGTCATTCAGTCACGCCTGCCTGCCTCGCTCGCTTCCAATTGTTTGAGGTGGCCCCGCCTGCGACGCTTGACGTTCACTGTTGTCGCCATCGCGCTTTCAATGGCGGCGCGGCTGCTGGCCGCCCTGCTGGCGCTAGCCGCCGCTTCGGCGGCGGCTGCGGCGGTGGCCGGTCCGACGGTGTCCGTCTGGCCCGGCACTGCCACCAGTAGCCTGGGCGTGGCCGGCTCGCCCAGCGCGCGCACGCTGTTCATCAGCTACTACAGCAACTGGCAGTACAACCTGAGCACCAACTCGTACCCGGCCATCTTCAACAGCAACTACAACATGCTGCGTGAGTGCCTTGTGAGAAGCCAGCACCTGGCAGCGCGCCTCACGCACCGCCACCTGCGCAGAGGTCTTCAACCCGACCTGCAACACCGTGTCGCTGGCCAGCTACAGCATCCTGTTCCTCCAGAGCGTCCAGGCGCCGGCGGTGGGCGACGGGGACTGGAGCTCGGCCAGTGAGCTCGCCTTCCCGGCCGGCACCACCATTGCGGTGTGTGCCCGCCCTCGCGCCGCCTTGCTGCCCAGCCAGCCCTGCGGGCCCGGCCAGCAGCGCGTGAGGCGCAGCGGAGGGCTGCAACACCCGCCTCTCTGTTTGCCCTAAACTGACACCCACTCGAACCTCCCGCCAGCCGGGCGCCACGTTCCTGGCCTGCAGCGCGCCGCTGAGCGGCAGCCAGCTGTCGGTGGTGCAGGTGTCTGGGGGCTACGTTTCCAGCTTTGGCCTGCCCGGCAGCGCCAGCTACGCCAGCTCCAAGCTCGTTTGCGGAGCCTCCACGCTCCCCACCGGCACCGGCGGCAACCCCATCGCCCTGGCCTACAACGGCCAGGTCATCGACACGGTGCGCGCGCCTTCGACGCGCGTGCGCGCGCTTTCTCAGCAGTCCTGGGCTGCATGCCTTTGCAAGTGCGCTCACGCCGCTCTCCCCAGATTGGCTACGCGGGCCCGGTCACCTCCGGCTTCCCCGTCACTGACGTGACTACGTCCGGGACAAGCACCGTGACGACGACGCAGTACCACAGCTTGTTGCGCCTCAGCAGCGTGGTAGCGGGCAACGCCAACTGGGGGTACTCCAGCGCAAACGAGTGGACCAGGTGCGTCGCAGCGCGCGGCAGGCCGCACAGGGCGTGGGCACTGACCCTGGGGCGACGCTTCACAGCATCTACGCCTGCACCGGCACCAGCGTGGGCGCCTTCTGCTACTCGGAGCTGGGGTGCGTGCCCCTTGTGCCGCCCTGCCTGCTCACGCCCCTCACGCGCTCCCCACACACACACCAGCGCGGCCACGCTTGCGACGCGCGTCGCGGCCGCCTTCCCCACCGGCGTCGCAGCCTGCAGCGCCGCCGCGGTGGGTGCCGTGCCCAGTTCGCCGTCCTTCACTGGCACCCCTCCCACCACAATTGCGCTGGCCAAGGCCTCCACCGGCACCACCTGCCCGCCCAGCTACACCAACGCGGGCGCCACCGTCACGCTGGCCGGCATCGTGAGCGCCATTGTGCCCAACGGCTTCTACATGCAGGACAGCGGAGCGAGCAGTGGCATCTTCGTCAACACGGCAACCTCGCCGGTGTACGTGGACCGGTCCGTGAGCGTGACGGGCACGCTGATCGTGATTGGCGGGCAGCTGCAGCTGGTTGCCAGCACGGTGTCACTGGGCGCAGCCGCACTGGCCGCGCCATCCTCAGCCACGCCGGCGCAGAGCCTGTTCGCCAGCGCCTGCGGCGGCCTGTCGTACGAGGGCGTGGTGGTGAGCTTCGCGGGCGTGACGCTGACGGCTGCGGCCAGCTCGCTGGGCAACCAGCTGGGCCTGCAGAGCACCAGCGCCGGCCTGCTGGTGGTTGGCACCCCCTCCTACATGCAGCAGTTCGCGGACGGGGAGTCATTTTCCTTCCTGCGCGGCGTGCTGGTGGGCACACCCGCCATGAACAACCAGTTCCTGGCCCTGTACCCGCGCGGACAAGGCGACATGGGCTCCTTCTCGGAGAACATCGTGTCGGGCACCACCTGCGCCACGCTGGGCGGCTGCTCCGGCCTGGCCGTGGGCAGCGGGTCAGGCGCGACCACCTTCTACCCGCTGAGCATCTTCAACTCCAACATCCGCCCGGCTGCCACGGGCGCGCTCAGCGCCTTCGCGCCCATCGCCCCCGCAGCCTCGCTGACGTCCATCACCACCGCCGCCAACCCCGCCTACGCGTCACTGTCCTACCTGGCGGCGCCCAACCCGGCTGCAGTGTCGGGCGTCAGCGGCACCGGCTACCGCTACAGCTTCAGCCCGTCCAGCACCGAGTGCGGCTCCTTCACCAACGCCAGCAGCTACGCCAGCACCGGCTACGCGCCGTGGATGGGCAAGAAGGTGTACATGGAGGGGGTGTATACCAGCGCAACTCCAGAGGTCAAAAAGTACGTCATCACCGACACCACCCTCTGCTCCAACGCAACCTGCTCCTGCCCGGGCGTCTTCGCAGCCACCCCCGCAGCGACATACGCGTGCTACCCCACCACCTCGTGCACGGGCACGCCGTATGCGGACGGCACGGTTACGGGCAGCCCCACCGCCACCATGTGCGCCTCCTGCTCCTTCCCCACCGGCTACTACATGAGCACCAGCGAGACGAGCGGCCCGTACTCGGGCATCGCGGTGGATCTGCAGACGACACAGGTGCAGTATCTGAGCAGCGGTGCGTTGTACCCGATGGAGTTGCTGTGCCCAAACTTCCCGGGCGCCAGCCTGCTGCCCAATTTCCCGTCGGGCACCTCCACTGTGAAGCTGGGCGTGTACGGCACGCTGGCTATGGACGACGACGGGTTGACAGCGGGCAGCGGCAGCGGTCTGGTGCTGACCGACGTGCTGGCCACCACCATCCTGGACCAGAACGCAGCCATGATCACGCCCGGCAGCTACAGCACGCAGGCCTTCAGCTACGGCTGGGTGGCCAACCAGAGCCAGGCGAATGGCTATGCCATGGTCAACAGCCCCTGCCTCAACCCGCCCATGTACGGCCACCCGGGCTTCATGCCCTTCAAGGCAAGCGTCGTCTCGTTCCCCAACGTGACAGTGCTGAGCTACATCAGCACTGTGGCGCTGGACGGGATCGACGGGACGGGCTACTATGTTGTGAGTGACTCCACTGGCACGGGTGCCTTCCCAGTGCTGGTCGCCTCCAACCTGTACAGCAGCTGGAGGCCGCCGCCCATCAGCGCCGACATCGCGGCGCCCTACGCCTCGCTGTTTCAGTGCGCCTTGATAGCGCCGCTGACCGGAATCATGGACTTTGACGAGAACGTGGGCACTAGCGGCGCCTGGGTCCTGTCGCCGCGCTTCTTCGGGGACATCTCGGGCGGCTCCACCTTCGTAGGCAAGAACCTGAACTGTGTATCCGCGTGCAGCAGCACGAGCAGCGCGGCGGCGGTAGGCATCACCTACGGCAGCAACTTTGTGGACCTGCCTTTCCCGACCCCGATCGCCAGCGTGCCGGCCTGCGCCGTGCCGCCGCCCGCGCCGCCGCCGCCCGCGCCGCCGCCGCAGTCGCCGCCGCCGCCGGGACCCCCTCCGCTGCCGCCGCCGCTGCCGCCGCCCCCCCCGCCGCCCAGCCCGCGCCCGCCGCCGCCCGTGGTGCTGCCCTCGCCGCCGCGCCCGCCGCCGCCGCCGCTGGCGCCGACGCCCATCAGCTACATTTCACAGAACGTGACTGCCGACGTGCTCATTACCAACCTGGCACCAGCGTCCGACCCGCTGGGCTACGGCGGCATGGGCGGCAACCTTCCGCTGCGCATCTTCCTGTCCTACGTGGAGGCTGTGAATGCGGAGAACATCACTACCTACCCCAACGGCCTGCTCTCAATCACCAACCTGCAGACGCTGTGGACCAGCTCGCTGGCAGGCGCTGAGAACACCACCGTCAGCACGCCCAGCAACACGGCGATTACCGCCTGCAGCGCCGCGGACTCGCAGGCGGGCACCAACGGTTGCATTGGCCAAACTTTCCTGGGCTCCAAGATTGTCACCGGCACCTCGCGCCGCCTGCTGGATGTCGGCCAGGCGCAGGCCGCCGCCGCCGCCAGCCGCGCGGTGGTGCGCCGTGCTTTGCTGCAGAACAGCGCCGCCTCTGCCGCAACCTACGGCTCATACCTGGGCACGGCGCCCATGAACACGTTGCTGGTGAGCAGCGGCGCTCCGTCGACGAGCAGCGGCGTGACGCCCGGCCCCACGTCGCTGACTGTGATTGGGTACACCGTCTATGCGGTGCTTCAGTTCCCAACCACAAACTTCAGCAGCATCAACACGCCGTCTGCGCGCAGCGCCATCATCGCCGCCGCCTACGCCGACTTCATGAACTACGTGAGCAACGTGCCCACGCCCGCGCTGGACAAGGCGTACCTGCAGTCCAACGTGCTGTCCACCTCGTTCTACGCCTTCGGGGCGTACCAGGACACGGCCAACGTCACCAGCGCAAACTTCATGATGGTGGTGGGCAGCACCGCGGCGCCGCTGGCCAACTACTACGTGGCACTGGCGGTTATGTCCTGGCTGCAGGACAGCAACGACCCGGCCGTGGGCATCTTCCCGCTCCGCAACGTGAGCGGCGGGCTGGCGTCGCTCAGCCTGACCAACGTGGGCGGCCCGCCCACGCTCACCACGCTGCTCACGGGCACCGCGTCGCCGCAGCTGGGCGCCAAGGTGGTGTTTGGCCAGACGGTGACCAACGTGGCGCAGGCGAACGACATCGCCGCCTCCGCGTCGGCGGTGGTGCAGGACGGCACGCTCTGCAGAGCGATGCAGTACAACACGCTGCAGTGCTTCGCCAGCCCGCTGCAGCTCCCAGTCTCCAACCTCTCGCCGCCCTCGCCGCCCAGCGCCCTCGCGCTCGCGGCAGCGCAGGCCAAGGCTGACTTGGCGGCGGCGAAGGACGAGGCGGCGACGCTCAAGCAGTGGGCCATCCCCGTGGCCGCCGTCCTGGCTGCACTCCTCGGCCTCGCGCTGCTTGCCTGGCTCATCTCCCACTTCTGCTGTGTGGCGGGGGCGGTCATGGCTGCGCCCATGGTGCCGGTCTCGTCCTGCACCACGCAGACGCCCGCCGTGGCGGACGTCATCATCCCGGCGCCAGCCCCGGAGCCCTTCAAGGTGCGCGTCTTCCGGCCGCAGTTCTGCGAACGGGAGGAGGAGTTCGACGAGCGGTGGACGCAGACCAAGGTCATCCCGCACTACAACATCTAGAGGCTGCGGTTGGAGACACGCGCACGCGGCGGCGCGCCCTTCTATGGGCCGTGCAAGACTGCCGGCGTGCGCAGCGTTGATTTGCGCCAGGAGGTTGGGGCGCTGCGTGGAGAGGCTCTCTTTGGAGCTCACGCCTGTTCGCTGTAAGATATATAGACCCGATAAACGAACGAATCGCGTGCAGCGTTTACACTACGGGGAGGTAAGAGAAGCCTACTTCTTGGGCGCGTTGTGGAAGTTCTGGCCGAAGCGCGCCTCCGTGTGCGCCTCCGCCCACACGCGGCAGAACTTGGCCTGCGCGTCGGCGGTGCTGGTGCCCTGCGCGGTGGAGCGTCAGCGCTGGGGTGGCCAGAGGATCAGGTGCTCACGCAGCGCAGGCGCTCGCGTGCCTTCAGCTCCGTCCACGCGTCCCAGGAGGCGCGCCCGTGGAAGTCGATGCCGCCGTGGTCAGCCCACATGGGGCGCTCCGACGTGTTGTCGCCCTGCTTGGCCTGCGTGCGAACAGACTGAGTGGAAGTGGAAGACGGACAGTCATGGCGCGGCTAGCCTCCGCCTCTGCGCCGCGAGCCCCGGCGCGCGGCGCACGCGCCTGGTTGGATGCCGCGTAGAGGCGGTACCAGTCGTCCGGCTGGATGTAGGCGCCGCCGGGGCGCATGATGAGTCGCCACTTGAGGCCCTTCTCCCAGACGCTCGTCTCGCTCTTCGCCTCAAACTCGGCCAGCGGCAGCGGCTCGCAGGCGATGGGCTTGTCGGGCTCGAAGCTCTGCGGGGCGGGGCGAAGGGGGAGGGGGGACGGCGGCGTCACGGAATCGTCGTGGTGTCGGAAAAAGCCCCAAGGCACTCCCGTGCGTGCCCGCGCGCCGCGCGCCCCCGCGCCGCGCGACTCACGCGCGACCATGCCGCGCCGCGGGCGCACCTTGGCGAGGCCCTTGGCGACGGTGGGCGTGCCGGGCGGCTGCGCCTTTAGCTCGGCCGGGGCCAGCAGACGTTCTGTTGTGAACTTTTTCTTGAACGTGCTCAGCGCCTTGACGCCGTACAGCTTGAACAGCGCGTCCAGGTCCGCCGCGCCATCCTGGCGGGTGATGCGGTGCGCGACGGCCAAGTCCTTCACCTCCGCCAGGCTGAAATCCACGGGCGACCCTGACTGCTCGAAGCTCAGCACCATCGCGGCAGAGGCACAGGCGGAGACGGAGGCGGAGAAGAGCTTGCGAGGCGTGGCGGGCGCAGTAGCGGCCACCGTGTCGGAGCGCGCGAGGGAGGCGGCGAGGTCGTTTCCGGAACCACCAGTGCAGAGTGCGATTCAAATCCGTGCGATCCGTGCGATGTGGATATGTACCGTCAGTCGAACGCAGAGCGCAGATCTCGACTCGATCACCGACCAGTAGCAGGCGGCGTTTGAGCGGCAACAACTCGTGAATTGCAATGCGCGTTTGCTTCCGCGCGGGCGGGTGTGCTAAACTTCCAAGTTGACTCGTACAATTCGAACACTACTGACTCGAACGACTCGAACAGGCTCGAGACAGGCTCTAACCCTCCGCGCGCTCGTGAGGCACACTCCAGCTCAGCATGGCGCTTCTGCTGCCCTTCGGGTTGCTGCCCAGCCGGGTCGCTCCGGCCCAGCGCCTCTCTGCACGGTGCGTGCCGCCGCCGTGGGGCGCTCGTCCAGCTCGGCTGTCACACTCAGCGCCTCTGCGCGCGTCCACCGAGTCTCGCCGGGACGGGACTGAGAGAACCACAAACCCTGCTGCTTCTCCTCGTGGCCACCACAGCTCCGCCACCGCCGCCCGCCCGCCGCTGTGCGCCGCGCCGCGCGTGGGCGGCTGCAGATCTCGCTGCGTGGAGGTGCGAAACTGCGGCAAATCGGGCCGGGCCTGGGGACACTGTGAAGCGCACAGCGCCTCCGCCACCACACTCACGCACTCGCCACCCTGCCGCCCAGGTCTATGCCGACAAGGGCAAGCGGCGAGGACGCGCGACGGGGCCTGGTACCTCCACCATGCAGCAGTGCGTGCCCGCCGTCCGCCTTGCTCTTGGCGCCCGCCGTGGATGATGTCTCATTTATTGTCAGCTGATCGCCGCGCCTGGTGGCGTGGCGTTGAGGAACAACCTTTTTAACTCTCTTTCTGACACGAGCGGCTCTCGAGGGCGCACCCTCGCGCTCCATCCTTTGCTGACCCGCTGCCCCAGGCCGCAGGTGCCCCTGCCCCCGGTGGACCCGGAGAACGCGCAGTTCGTGATCTTCGTTCGCAGCAAGCGCGGCCTGAAGCGCTGGTTCCCGCTCAACGTGGTCACTGGCGGCTCGCAGGCCAACCTGTTGGTGAAGGGCCTGGAGACTGATCTGGCCCGCGAGACAAGCGAGAACACGCTGAAGCGTGAGATTGCGCGCTTGATCTACAAGGACAAGGTGCAGATCGAGGAGCTGGTGCGCAGCAAGTTCCAAAACTTCAAGTTTGCGAAGGAGCTCGAGTACGGAATGTCCATCCTCGACAAGGAGAAGCCGCGCGAGAGCGTCATGGGCACCTCCGGCGTCATGCTGCTGCCCGCGGAGGAGGACATTGAGCAGACCGCCGTAGAGGCTGCTGCTGCGGGGGCGGCTGGGGTACTGGACACCATCTCCAGCGGCTGGAAGTCCTTCGTGGACGGCATCAACCCTGCCGCGGCCACCTAGGCGAGCTACGGTTTGTTGTGTTAGGATTGATTCGTGTGTCTTTAGAGGCTAGTACTATGTGTGAGTGCCGGGAGGGAGCAGCGGCACTGTGTCGTCCGCGGGGGGCGTGTGTGCCGTCACCAGCTCCAGCCCCCCTCCCGCGTCGTCGCTGCCGCCCGGAGTGGGCACCTGGTCGCCGCTGAGGCGCAGGAAGGAGGGGCGCTGGTGGCTGCGCGCGCCCCACGTGCGGGCCCAGTCGGCCACCGGGCCGTCCAGCAGCGCCTTCTCCCAGCCCAGCAGCGCCGCCGTCTGCAGCTGCAGCAGCAGCCAGAGCTGCACTCTGAAGCGCGGCGGCAGCGGGGTCAGGTGCAGCGCCCTGCCCAGCCAGCCCGCGTCGGAGAGGGTGAGCACCGCAAAGACGGTCTGCAGGGCCGTGAAGGCTGCGTTCTGCGCCCAGTTCTGGTGGGCGGGCGCCCGGAAGCGGGAGCCCAGCGAGAAGGCCACGGCGCTGGCGGCGAAGGCGTGGATGGAGGCGAGGAAGAGCACCGTCACTTCCTGGCGGTCAGCCGCCAGCCACCAGCGCGAGGGGTCCGCCAGGCGCTCCTCGGTGCGCACGTACCATCGCTGCGCGCTGAGCAGCGCAAGCGCAGCCGCCTGGAAGGAGGCGCACAGCGCAAACTGGCCCAGCAGCGACAGCAGCGTGGCCGCGCCCAGCAGGCTGGTGGGTGGGCGGCGCAGCGTGAGCACGCGCGCGGGGCCGCCCAGGGTGCTGACTGCGCTCAGAGGCAGGATGATGGCCATGTCAATGAGCAGGTACTGGCCCTGCGTCAAGCTGCCCCGGAAGGCGTTGACCAGGAGGTTGAGCACCGAGTAGAGGAGGCCGTACATGGCCATGTACTTGAGGGACGCGAAGCTCGTGGCAAGCGACGCGCGGCCCTCCAGCAACAGATCCACCACTGCGCCCAGGCTGCGCCGCCCCGAGGCGAAGGGCGCAACCAGCGACGCCTCTGCGTCGGACAGCGCCAGGCCCACGTGCGCGCAACGCAGCGCGCCGCAGTCGTTGCCGCCGTCGCCGCACATGCCCACCACGCTGCCTGCAGCCTTGAACGCCTCCACCGCAGCGCTCTTCTGCTCGGGAGACATGCGCGCCAGGATGCGCGCGTGCAGCACCAGGCTGCGCGCCTCCGATCCGGGCGCGGCGATGGCGAGCGCGAAGGCGTCGCCGCTGAGCGCCAGCTCGCACCACGCACCACCGGCGGCTGCGCCTCCGAAGCCGCCAAGCTGCGCCAGAATGGCGGACTCGTCGATGGCGACGCCGCTGTCGATGTCGCGCCACGCGAGCAGCGAGCCGCTGCAGTGCGCCGCAGAGTCGGAGTAGGCGATGGGCGCGTCGGCGCGGAGCAGGCCGCAGTCGCGCGCGACTCGCGCGCCCGTGAAGGCGTTGTCACCTGTGATCATGACGGCTGGAATGCCGCCCAAACGCAGCGCGCTCAGCGCGGCGGCGGTGTCCTCCTTCAGCTCGTTGCGAAATGTGAGGAGGCAGAGCAGGCGCAGCCCCTGCTCCGCCTGCGCGCGCGACAGAGTGCCCTGGGACGCGCAGAGCGCCTCCTGCTCGCCCAGAGCGCGGTGACCCAGCGCCAGAACATACCCGCCCTGCCTCGCCAGCGTTGCTGCTTCTGCGTCGTAGTCTGGGGGGAGTGTCTCGGGGCTGCAGATGCTCTTCATTCGCTCGTAGCTGCCCTTGGCAAAGACGTGCGTGGCACCGCCTTCGTCGCGCACCACCACCGCCATGCTCTGCAGCTCATAGTCAAAGTCGAAGCGGCGCAGAAGCGTGAGCGCGTGCGCATCGCAGGGGCTGCGCATGTTCCCATCCTCGCCCAGCTGCCATCCCGCCGTCTGGAAGAGCTTGCGGTCAACCTCCGTGCCCACCAGCGTGTTGCCCAGCCGCGACAGGCTGGTGCAGGCCGCCATGCCGGCACGCGTGCGCTCCGGCAGCGCCGCCACGTGCGTCACTGCTCCTGCAAACGTGGCACCCTGCACCGGCGTAGCGCCCGCAAAGTCCAGCCCCTCCCGAGTCAGCGTGCCCGTCTTGTCGAAGCAGAAGACGTCAACCATGCCCGCCAGCGCGATGCGCGGCAGCGAGAGGCAGTGCACTCGCTTGCGGCGCAGCCGGTCCGCAGCCACCGCCTGGCCCACGGCGAGCGCCAGCGGCAGCAGCGGCGGGATGACAGTGGCCAGGCTCTCCAGCCCGAAGACGATGGAGGTGGCGGCGGAAGCTGTTCGGAAGTCGAAGACGGTGACTGCGAAGGTGGCCAGGCCGTACAGAAAGAGGGCCAGCAGGATGATGCGCGCCTGCGCTTCGTAATGCAGCCGCAGCGGCCGCGGGTGCATCAGCGTGCGCACCAGCAGCCCCTTGCTGGTGGACATGCCGGTGGCGGTCACCACGCACAGGCTGGGCGCGGCGGCCTCGGCAGCCTTGAGCACGCGCGTGCCGGCGAAGAGCGCGTGCCGCCGGTGGCGCTCCGCCTGGAAGCGCATCTCCGGCGGCGCGTCTGGCACGGGCGTTTTGGTGACGGGCAGGCTCTCGCCCGTGAGGCTGCACTCGTCCACCACTGGGCGCCCGCACACGAGCGCCGCGTCGCACGGCGCCGGCCCCTCCGAAACCTGCACCAGGTCCCCCGGAACAAGCGCCGCGCTGCTCACGCAGCGCCACTCGCCGCCGCGGCACACGCGCACAGGTGCCTCGTGCGCAGCCATTGCGCGCAGCTGCAGCTGCGTCCTGCGCAGCAGCAGCACGTTAGCGACGCCCGCCACCAGGATGCTGACCAGCAGCGCGTATGCGTAGGCTGCGTAGTGGTCCACCGCCCACAGCGACACGCAGGCAAACTGGTAGACGTAGAAGGTCTGCAAAAACTCGCTGGCCAGAGCAGAGAGCAGCGGCGGCACGGGCACCTCCACCGTGTTGGCGCCCAGCAGGCTCAGCGTGCGCGCGGCCTGCGCGTCGCTCAGCCCGGCGGCGTGTGCGTGCAGGGCGGGCAGGGGCGGCGCGTGCCAGGGGCACGCGGGCGGGAGGAAGCGGTGGGCAGACGCGTCGTAGACGCGTCGCTCGCCCAGCACGGTCAGAGTCGCGGCGCCGCCCTCCCGACTGACGGGGCAGACCAGGGAGAGCGTATGCAACCCCCCGTCTGCGCCCGCGGCTGCGTCGCGCTGCGTGAGGGTCACCTGCACCACGCTCGCCTCTGCCAGCGAGCAGGGCGCTCTGAAGCTGTTGCGCAGCGTTGGCCAGGCGTTGGCCAGGGCGCAGAACCAGACGGTGGTGAAGAGGCCCGAGGCGTTGAACAGCGCCAAACGCCGCCGCTGCAGCTCCTCCGTGGCACACGTGAGGCGCCCAGAAACAACCTGCGGCACCAGCAACGCCTGCAGCAGCAGCAGCGCGACGCTCACTGCAGCCAGCAGCGTCAGGTGGACCCAGCCCGATGCGCAGTCGGCATAGCCGTCCTGACACTCCTCACACCTCTCCGCAGAGGAGGGCAGCAGCACTTCGCCGTCATGATCTCTCCCGGTGCCAACCGCTCTGGTGCGTCGCCTTGCCGCACGCGCCCTGGCAAAGAAGCAGGCGAGCGAGAGGCAGGCTGGCACACAGAGGCCCAGCAGAAATGCCAGAGCGCCCGGCGTGTACAGCCACGCAGTCGCCGTCTCGCGCCCGCTCGGCCGCGAAGACTCGGGCGTGCACGTAAGCGCACTGTAGTCGCTGTCGGAGGCCATGCAACCAGGAACTAGGCCTCAACGCCACATGGGGCCATGGGCGTGAAAGCCTCTGCCTGCGCTGAGCTCCATGGCGTGGCACAGCCACCCGGAGCGAGCGGAAATCTGTTCAGCGTTCGTCCGACGGCCGTTCGTGTCGAAGAACACAACGAATAACGTCGACGAGGCATCCAGGAACGCGCCCTTCGCTTTCTCAGTTTCTCTGTCAGTCTGTGAAGAAGCAAGCCGGCATGGCAGCACTCGCAGCGTGCCGCACTGCCTGTGACGCTCCCGTGGCGGTGCTGCGCGCAGTGGCGGACGACATGCAGTCTGCAATGCGCGTCGGGCTGGCCGCCGACGGTCAGCAGCTGCGCATGCTTCCTACGTTTGTGACGCGCCTGCCCAGCGGCGCTGAGCGCGGCAGCTGGTATGCGCTAGACCTGGGCGGAACCAACTTCCGCGTCCTCCGCGCGCAGCTGGGCGAGGCTGCTGGCGAGGTGACGCGCGTCGAGTCGTGCGAGGTTGCCATCCCGGCGCCGCTGCTGCGGGGCCGCTGTGCGGAGCTGTTTGCCTTCATTGCGCAGCGCGTGGTGGCCTTCACCGGTCCGGAGGCGGACGGGGCGCTGGGCTTCACCTTTTCCTTCGCCTGCGCCCAGGAGGGGCTCGATTCCGGAAAGCTGCTGGTCTGGACCAAGGGCTTCGCGCTGCTGGACGGGCCGGGGCTGGACGTGGTCCACCTCCTGCGCACAGCGCTGTACGACGCGGGCAGTCGCATGCGTGTGGCTGTGCTCGCCAACGACACGGTTGGCACGCTGGCTGCTGCGCACTACGCGGACCCGGCTGCGCGCGTGGCTGTGATTCTGGGCACGGGTACCAACGCGGCGTACCTCGAGCGCTGCTCGCGAGTCGCCAAGTGGCCGCTTGCCTCCTCCTCCGACTCGGTCGTCATCAACATCGAGTGGGGCGCGCTGGCGGCGCCCTCGCTGCCGCGCCTGGCCGCGGACCAGACGGTGGACGAGCAGAGCGTGAACCGTGGCGAGCAGACCTTTGAGAAGATGATCGCCGGCATGTATCTGGGCAAGATTGCCGCTCTCACGCTGCTGCAGATGGATGCGGAGAGCGGGGAGCTGTTCACGGCGTCGCAGCGGGAGGCGCTGCTCGGCGGCGGCCTCTCCACCCCGCTCTTGTCACAGCTCGACAACGCAGCCGACTCGGCGCAGGAGCGCAGCGCGCTGGCCAGTGCGCTCGGCAGCGCGCCCTCGGACGCGGCGCTGGCCGCCGCCAAAGAGGTGTGCCACCTGGTCACCCGCCGAGCAGCGCGCCTGGCTGCAGCCGCAATCTACGCGGTGCTCACGCACTCTGACGCGGCGTCCACCATCGGCGGCACTCCGCCCATCGTGGCCGTGGATGGGGGCCTGTTCGAGCACCACGCCGCGTTTGCAGCCACGCTGCGAGAGGCAGTGGCGGAGCTGGGCGCAAATGCGGTGCTGCGCCTCACCGTCGACGGCTCAGGCATCGGCGCAGCGCTGCTCGCGGCCGCGGCGCAGGTCGCGTGATGCCGGGCGATAGTCAGATAGTAGAACGAGTGTCGTACGTGTGTCGTGTGAGTCATGCCAGGCTGCTGTTGTCGCCCCCCGCCGCTCACGTGCCCTGTTCGCTCCATCATCATCGCCGCTCTTCGCACACGCGCGCGCATGGACGCAGAGCCTGAGTCGTATGACCACCTCTTGAAGCTGCTGCTGGTGGGCGACTCAGGCGAGACTCGCTCAGCGCGCAACGCAACACCGCGAGGAGAGTGCCTGACCGCCGGCGCGAACAGGCGTGGGCAAGAGCAGCCTGCTGCTGCGCTTCATCGACGACGCGTTCGAGGCGAGTGCGCCGTAGCGCAGCAAGGTGCAAGAGCACACGCGCTGACATATGCCCCCGCCGGCCCAGGATATCTCGCCCACAATTGGAGTCGACTTTAAGCTCAAGCACGTGGTTGCGAACAAGAAGCGCCTGAAGCTGACCATCTGGGACACAGGCGCGTTAGTGGAGGAGAAGAGAGACTCTCTCGCTGACAAAGTTCCCTCCTGCAGCCGGGCAGGAGCGCTTCCGCACGCTCACGTCCTCCTACTACAGAGGCGCCCAAGGCATAGTGTTCGGTGCGTGTGCGCCTGCAACTGCGCGCACAGAGGCTGACGGAGCTCCGCAGTGTATGACCTCACTCGGCGCGAGACGTTTGACAACCTCAGCGAGGTTTGGCTGCGAGAGGTTGAGATGTACAGCACCGTGGCTGACTGCATACGCCTGGTGGTTGCCAACAAGGCCGACTGCGTCGAGTCCGAGCGAGCCGTGACGCGCGCCGAGGGTGTCGCGTTTGCCCGGCAACACGGCTGCCTGTTCTTGGAGGTGAGCGCCAAGAGCCGGCTGAACGTGCAGGAGGCGTTTGACGAGCTTGTGAGCCGCATCGTGGACTCGCCTAGCCTTCTGGCCGGGGAGACGGCGCTGCAGGGGCGGGTCAGGCTGGAGCAGGGCAGTGGGAGCATCAGCTCCATCTGCGCCTGCTGATGAATGCGAATGCGAGTCGTGTCACACGGTCGTGCGTCGTGCGTCCTTGCTTAGGCAACCGGCGCAAAGGGCAGCGAAGGCGTCTCCCCCAGCACCGCCACCTGATTGAGAGCGCTAATCTGCTGGTCCAACTGCGAGCGCAGCGCAGCCTGCAGGTCCGCAAGCACCTGGTGTCCGCTGAACGCATCCTCCACGGCCCCCTCGGCACCTGCGCGCCGCAGCGCAGCCCCGGCCTCCTGCACCGCGTCCAGGGCGCCCTGCAGCAGGTGCAGACGGCGCTGGGCCAGGGGCGCGGCGCCGGAGCTCACCTCCTCCTCCGGCTTGGCGCGCGCGCACGCCTCGCCGCAGTCCATCACGCCCGCTCCCACAGCCGCGGCCACCACGCCCGCCAGCGGCGCTGCTGCTGCTGCTGCTGCTGGCTCGTGCGGCACGGGCGTGGGCGCGGCCTGGGGCTGGGGCTGTGGCGGGGCGGCCATGCCCACTCCCGTCAGGAAGTCGCTCAGCTCGCACCCGTTGAGCGAGGTGAGGCCGCCCTTGGCCACAAAGTCCGCCAGCGCCGCGTAGGAGTGGCCCTGGCTGGTGCGGAAGAGGCTGGACAGGGCGGTGCCGCGCGAGAAGGACGGGAGAGGCCCGGCGGCGGCAAGGGGCAGTGCCCAGGCCAGCAGGCTGCTGGGCCCAGGCCCAGCCGCACCGCCCACGCCCTGGGCGGGGGCGGGCTGCCGCTGGGGGCGCGCGGCGGCGGCGGCGGCCTCACGCGCCGCCGTGCGCGCGCGCGGGGGCTGGGCCTGAGCTCCAGCCGCGGCGCCGCTCTGCTGCTGCGCCCAGTACAGTCGCACAGGAGCCGCTGCGTCGCCCGCGTTAGCGTTGGCGGCCATGGAGCGACCGAAGGAGGAGCCCGGGCGCGGCTTGGATGCGGGCGGCGCCGCAGCCGGCTGCATCTCTCCCGGCGCCGCCTGCGGGCGCCAGATGCCGGCGCTACTCCAGTTGGCCTCCTTTGGCGGCGGAGGCAGCTCGATGGGCCGCCCCTCGGTCACGCAGCGGAAGAGGCGGCACAGCTGCTCCTTCTTCACGCCCAGCTGCTTGAGGCGCTGCTCGTTCAGCCGCCACTGCGCGTTCTGCTGGTCGCTCGCCTTGCGCAGCAAAGCATTGTCCTCCAGCGCAGCTTCCGCCTCCGGATCCAACTCCACCGCGCCGTCGGTGGCCATGCGGATCAGCACTGAGGGGCGGGTGAGGAGGTGGGCATGTCAGAAGGGTTGGCACGCGGCGCGCGCTCGCTGCGCATCCGACCCGCCACCACAGCGCCGCCCCCGCGCGCGCAAGCGCGGTCGTGTGAGCGCGTGGGCCCGGGCGTGGGGCGCACCAGCCCAAAGGTAGGCCCAGTTTGAGCAGTGTGCCCACGCCCGCAGCGACTCGCCGAAGCACAGATCCAGGAGCAGGTTGAACGCCGCCCGGTACTCCAGACCCTCCTCGTCGCCCTTCTTGTGCTTCTTCTGGAGCTGCGCAGAGAGAGGGGCGTCAGGCTCGCGTGCCGTCGAGGGCAACCTGGCCGGCACATGCCTTCACATCCGGAGGCAGGACCAAGACGCCGGCGCGCATGAAAGCGGCCATCTGGCGGCTCAGCTTGCGTTTCTCGTCCGGCGATCGCGGAGCGCGTGCGCGTCGGGGCGTCTCCTGGCGCGCCGCCTTGGCACCGCCGTCTGGGGCACCACCCATAGTCGCTCCGTCTCGCACCACGGGCCGCTTCAAGCGCTGCCCCTTGCCGGCTGGGTTGGACGGCACCTGCGCCAGCGCGTGCGCCGCCTCCTCCTCGTCGTAGAAGAAGTCGTAGCTGCGCTTGATGCCGCGAGAGGAGCGTGGGGCGCGCACCGCCACCGCCTCGCCCTCGCTGGGCTCGGACAGCTGCGTCAGCGCGTCGCCGCACGCGTCAACCAGCCCACCAAGCGCGCCCAGCGCATTCTCCATTTCAGCCATGCGAGACGAGCTACGAGCACACCGGAGGAGAGTCAAGTGCTGTGACAAAGTCTGGACATTTTGCCGCCCGCCCGCCGCCCCTGCTCTAGCCGCCGCTGCGTGGTCGCGCTTTCTGGGCGCTGTACTGTAAGGTCAGCGCCGTCGAAGAGCATTGGGGTCTGTAGTTTATCGTTGCAGTCAGCGTCCCAGTCCATCACACGCGAGTCAGGCGCAACCAGGTTCGCCGTCAACAATTTTGAAGGCAGGGACTCACATGCAGCGCCGCACAATCAGCTTGCCGCTCTCCGGCATGCCGCCAGCGTCCGCAGTTCCCCATGGGTGCACAGGCTGCTGCCCTCCAGCCTCCGGCCTGTTGTGCGGCTGCGGCATCATGGCCGCATGCCGCTCCCTGGAGAAGCCCAAGCTGAGGTGCAGCGCCGCAAGCAGCGACGCGGAGGCGGAGTAGGGCAGCTGGCGCTGTGAGCTCGCGGTGGTTGCGCGCAGCAGCTCAGGCGACTGGGCGGCCGCGTGCAGCATGAGACCGTAACAGACCAGAGCAAACTCAGCGGCGGTGTCGCGTGAGAAGCAGCGCGCGGCAACGGAGCCTGCCCGCTGGACGAGCGGCGGCGCGATGGCTGAGAAAGTCACGCAGACACCGTTGTCGACGATGCTCTCCTGCAGGAAGGTGGCCCCAGCCAACAGCGCGCCCCATCGGCGGGGCACCACGACTGGACGACGGTTGAACAGGCGCACGCCCCAGAGGCCATCCACGGATGCGCTCAGAGTGGCGTCCGCTATGGGCAGCAAGCCGTCTGCGTGGTAGGCAAAGGGGCCCACGTTCACCGTGCCGTAGACATCCCAGGGCACTCGGCGCACCTCGCGCAGCTCCCCGTCGCTGTAGTTGAAGCAGCACCGGTAGAGCGCCCGGTCCGTGGCCAGCAGCACGCGCTCCAGTTGACGCCCGCTGGACAGGTGCTGCGTCACGCACGCCCAGGCCTTCACCACCAGCTCCGGCGAGCGGCCCCAGCGACGGGACAGTTCCAGCTGTGTGCGCTGCAGGGCCCGCGCCGACGCCTCGTCCGGCGCGGCCCACAGGCCGGGTTGCCGCGCCCGCCGCGCAAGCTCAGCGGGCAAGGGCAACGGGCAGGGCAGCACCGAGTTCCCCTCCGTGCAGACACTCGGGTGAGCGCCGCCTTCCCACTCCTCACCGGCCACGTAGCTGCGTAGATCTGCCAGCCCAGCGTGGTTCGTCACAGGAAACCTGTCGCCCTGCTCTGCAGACGACATCGCTTGCTAGTGCGCGCATCGTTGCCGCGGCGGTCTGCACCCGCACGCAGCGCTCATATCCACGTGAAGCTGCGCAAACAGAGCGGGCAGGGCGTGCAAAGAGTGCCCTGGACCACCCCACCACCGAGCGAACAGGTCGAAGAACGCACGTCGAACTGCGCCCGCTGCTGACGACGACAATGCGGTCGGTCATCGGTTGCTCCCTCCGCCGCTCTCTCCTCCTCGGTTCCCACAAACACGCACGTTGTTGCGCCCGCCGCTCGCTAACGCGCTCCATGGCTGCTGTGGCCGCCTCGCTCGAGGAGGTCTCCTACCTTTCGCAGAGCGACGCTGCTGCCGTCGACGCGGCGCTCATGGGCCCGCAGCTAGGCTTCTCGCTGGACAGTCTGATGGAGCTGGCGGGACTGTCCGTGGCCGCGGCAGTGGAAGAAGTGTACCCACGCGACCGCTTTGGACGTGTCCTTGTCCTCGCGGGCCCTGGGAACAACGGCGGAGACGGGCTCGTTGCGGCGCGCCACTTAAGGCACTTTGGCTATGCACCTGTCGTTTGCCTGCCAAGGAGCAAGTGCGTGCGAGCTGGCGAGCTGGAGAGTCGCTGCGGAGGCTGACTCTCGTTGGCAGGCCTCTTTTCGCAGGTCTGGTGAAGCAGCTCACCAGCTTGGACATCCCCTTTCTGAGCGCGGAAGAGGTGCTTAGCGGCCCTCTGCACGCACGATGCGACCTCGTGCTCGACGCCCTCTTCGGCTTCAGCTTCAGAGGCGAGCCGAAGCCGCCCTTCGACGCGCTTCTTGCTGCGCTCTGCTGCGAGCCCGGCACGCCGCCAGTGGCGAGCATTGACATCCCGTCTGGCTGGGACGTGGAGGCCGGCGACGTAGGCGGTGGTGGCATCAAGCCAGATCTGCTGGTCAGCCTGACTGCGCCCAAACTGGGCGTGAAGGATTTCGCGGGACGGCATCACTTCCTGGGCGGTCGCTTCGTGCCTCCCGCAATCGCCACCCGCTTCAGCCTACGCCTGCCCGCATTTCGGGGCTCACAGCAGTGCGTGCGCATGCCGCCGCCCGGGAGGGCCGATGCGGATGAGCTGAGACGCTGAAGCAGCGGATGGAGGGAAGTGCAAGCGCGAGCGTTGGTAGAGACTCTGCAGAGATGCGATTCACAGCTGTCGAGAGTCCAGGCATCGCACTCCTCACGTCGCATGGAGCAGCTTCGTTTTACGACACGTTCGAGTGCTTCGTCAGCAGTTCAGTTTCAACCTGCGCTGGCCGATACAGATACGATACAGCCGATACGATACCGGAGGCTCGTGTATCGTATCGTATTTGATACGATACAGATACAGATACAAGCGGCGTCTCGGGCTGAATACAGGCAGAGCGCG
>Ga0208951_1000109_pt1 | contig 33169 bp, 28 predicted proteins | sample GreLakmeMI27MSRF_FD_187702 | JGI IMG/M metagenome (GOLD analysis project Ga0208951, IMG submission 187702) | Freshwater lentic microbial communities from great Laurentian Lakes, MI, USA - Great Lakes metaG MI27MSRF (SPAdes) | ecosystem: Environmental > Aquatic > Freshwater > Lake | place: Great...
GAACCGATCAGGGGTAACAGATGCAGGAAGACCTCCATTTGAAAGGAAAAGATAGGGCTAATCGGCCAAGCTTAAACCCAAAACCAAGCCCACGCTGGACAGCCCCACCCTTGGGGGATTGCCTGTGCCTATGGCCCGCGCGACGAAGCACCTGAACACGAACGCCCTCTGGGCCGACGTCGGCGTGCGCACGCTCCGTCGCCTCGGTCTGACCCACGTGGTGATCTCGCCCGGCTCGCGCTCGACGCCGCTGGCCCATGCCTTCGCCGAAAGCGCCGGCCTGCACGTGACCGTAGCGCTCGACGAACGTTCCGCCGGCTTCATCGCCCTAGGTATCGCCAAGGCCACCGGTAGCCCCGCCGCCCTGCTCTGCACCTCGGGCACCGCGGCTGCCAACTACCTGCCCGCCGTCGTCGAAGCGCGCCTCGCAGCCACTCCCCTGCTCGTCCTGACCGCCGACCGTCCACCCGAACTCCGCGAATGCCACTCGGGCCAGACGATCACCCAGAACAGCATCTTCGCCGGCTACCCCGTCTGGGCCACCGAGGCCGCCGTGCCCGGCACCGACCTCACCCTACTCCGCCACTGGCGCCAACTCTTGGTCGACGCCTGGCAGCGCTCGCAAGGGCCTCTCGCTGGCCCGGTGCACCTCAATCTGCCCTTCCGCGACCCTCTCGCACCGACCGACGCCGAAAAGGGCTTCAAGGCGCCAGCGGGGCTCAACCTCGAGACCTTCACGGCCGTGCCGCCCTGCGGTATCGTCCGCCCGACGCTGACACCCGCCTCGGTCGCCAGCCTATTACCCAAATCTGACCGCGGCGTCATTGTGGTCGGACCCCATGCCTTTGAAGACCGCGACGAAAGCGCCGCGGCTCTCCGCGAACTTTCCCAGCTGACCGGCTGGCCGATCCTCGCCGATGGCGCGGGCACGCTGCGCGGCGACCTCGCCGGTGATGCTGCACTCGTCTCGGGCTACGACCTCATCCTGCGCGACGCCAAAGCCGCCCGCGCCCTGCGTCCGCAGGCCGCGGTCTTCGTCGGCCCGCTGCCGACCAGCAAGGTCCTCCGCGCCTGGATCAAGGACGCCGACCTCACCGCACTCCAACTCGGCCGCGCCGGCGAGAACACCGATTCAACGCATTCGCGCTGGAGCCGGCTCGACGGCCAGCTCGTGCCTTCGGGCGATGATGTCGCGCACCACGCCTCCGCTTACGGCAAGGCCTGGCAGACGGCCCAGCAAGCCGCCGCCAAGAAGCTCACGCGCATTGTGAACGTCGATTGGCCCTTCGAAGGACGCGTGGTGTCGCTGCTCGACGAAGCCCTCGGCCCGGATGACCGCCTGTTCGTCGGTAGCAGCATGCCGATTCGCGACGTCGAGTGGTTCTACCATCCCGCCGGACCGGGCCCGGAAGTCCTCACCAACCGTGGCGCCAACGGTATCGACGGCACCGTCTCGACCGCGCTCGGCGCCTCGCTCGACGGCAAGCGCACCGTGCTACTCTGCGGTGACCTGACCTTCCTCCACGACAGCAACGCCCTACTCTCCGCCTACGGCCACCGCGGCGATCTCACGGTCGTCGTGATTAATAATCAGGGCGGCGGCATCTTTAATCACCTCGCCGTGGCGAAAAGCGTCCGCTTCGAACAGCTTTGGGGTACGCCTCAGGCCGCCGACCTCGGCAAACTCTGCGCCGCACATAAGGTACGCCATGATCTGGCCGACGGCTGGAACGACCTGCGTCGCCTGCTCGAGATCCGCGGCAAGGGCGTGCGCGTCATCGAATTCCGGACCGACCGCGAAACCGACGCCACCTGGCGCCAGAAGTCCTTCCGCTGAACCGGATGAGCGTCTTCCGCCTCTGCCTCCTGCTCGCAATAGGCCTCGGACTGCAGGCGCAGGATAAGGCAACCGCCCCGGTTGCAGCCAAGCCTGTCCCGCGGACGGAACTCAAGGCTCAGGTCGCGCCCGGGGCCACGCTGCGATTTGATTTCCCGGAACTGACCGTGGACCGCAAAGGCGCACTCGCGGCCTGCCACCTGACGCTCCCGGCGAACTACGATACCGCGAAGAAATTCCCGCTCGTCGTCTGGCTCGGCGGCGGCGAAGGCGGCAACCAGCCCAGCGGCGCTTTCCTGCCCGCGGGCGACTTCATCCTCGTCGGCCTGCCCTACCCCAAGGGTGCGAACAATCCCACCCAAGCGAACATGGTCGGCGATTACGCGAAGGTCTGGACGTTTCAGCGCTTCATGCTGGATGAGGTCGCCAAAGTCGTCCCGAACATCGACAAGTCGCGCTCAATCATCGCCGGCTTTAGTAACGGCGGCCACGCCATCGACGGGATGTTGCGCCTGAGCAGCGGACCGAAGCTCACCGATTATTTTGGTATCTTCGTTTTTGCCGATGGCGGCGGCACCGGCTACACTTCGCTGGGTGCCCTGACCAATCTCCAGGGCAAGTTCGCCTACGTCTGCTGGGGCTCAGAGAAAGGCTCGAACAAGCGAAACACCAGCCACCTGCCCGGCGCCCTGAAAGCCAAGGGGGCCACCGTGGTCGGCAGCGAGATGGCCGGCATTGGCCACACCTTCGGGGCATCGGAAATGCCGAAAATCGCCGAGTGGCTCGAGCGGGTCGCCCTGGCCGCTCCGGTAAAGAAGTAAACCGGCGGCCTAGAAATAGGCCTTCAGGAATTCGCCTTCGCTTGCGGACAACGGCGTGTCGCCGGTGGCCATGGCCGGAGTCGGCAGGAAGTGCTGATGCTCGGGCGGCAGGACGCGGAAGCCGAGGCGCTCATAGATCGCTGGTTTGATTTCTGAAAAGAGCACGAAGCGGAGGTCCGGCTGGGCGAAGCGATGCAGCTCCATGACGGCGCGTAGCAAGATCGAGCCGTAACCCTTGCCACGGTGCTCTGGCGAGGTCGCCACGGAGGCGAAGCCGATGAGGCTTTCGCGGAAGCGGAGGAGGTTCAACGCGGCGACGGGCTGCCCCGCGGCGTCCTCAAGGAGATAACGCGTGCCACGCAGGTGATTGCGATCGGTGTCCTTGCCGGCGCAATACTGGTCGAAGGTCTTATCCTGTTTCCATTCGCCATAGCCGAAGGCCAGAACGGTACGCATGTCTTCGGGCTGCACAAGACGCAGCCGGCCCATCGGAGTGAAACGCGGGCGGCCGTCTTCAATCGTGCCTTCGAACATCGGCTGCGGGCGGACCCAGGTGCGCGCCGCGGGATTATCATACAGGCAGCGGTAAACCACCTGCGGCGAAAGGTCCTCGGAATGCGCGGCGACTCCGAGCCGGAGGTAATGGTTGCCTTTATAGTGGCGGTAGAGGTTCCAGGCCATGGCGGAGCGGTGAAGCGCAGGGATAGGGATAGGGGTCGGGGGTGGCAAGGCAACGGATTCCCTAAGGTAGGGCGGCCATTGCCATGGCCGCCGTTCGCAGAGCGACGTGGCATGAGCCGGGTAAGGTCAACGACCCTATGATGTCCGTCCGCCCACGGACGTGATGGCAATCACGTCCCTACCCCTATCCTATTTCGCCGGGCCCCAGTGGGATGTGACGGGGTGGAGGATGAAGAGCGGCTTGCCGACGACATCCTGGGCGGGGACTTCGCCCCAGCCGCGCGAGTCGAAGCTGTTCGACGAATTATCGCCCAGCGCATAGTAATGCGAGGGCCTCACGAGATATTCCTCCTGCAGCGGCAGCGCGTAACGATCGCCCCCCGCGTCCGGCAGGTAACCGTAATAACCTTGGTCCATCGCCCGCCGGCTATTAAGCGCCATCGGTGCCGGCGAGGTGACGACTTTGCCATCCACGAAAAGCTCACCCTGGTCGCCGATGCGGAGCTTCTGCCCTGGCACTCCGGCGAGGCGCTTGACGTAATAGCTCTGGGAAGGCTGTCCGTATTGGTCGTTGAGGCCAGGGATGTTGTTCGTGCGGAAGACAAAGGTATCGCCGCGGGAGGGATCCACAAAGTGGTAGGACATGCGATCCACGAAGAGCATATCGCCGGTCAGGATGTCGAAATTGAAAAGCGGCTTGCCCGTCTCGACGGTCTTGCCAGTCACCAACACCGGCCCGAACGGACCATTCTTGATGCGGCCCTCGCGGACAGCCTTGGCGAAGACCACGCGCCAACGATCCTGGTCCTGCCGAGGGAGCTTGAGCTTCGCCTCCTCGGGGAAATAGGTGCGCAAGATGACCGTCTCGAAATTGAAGTCCGCGGGCACGAGCACGCTCTGCAGGGTGGCGCCGACCTGGATCTCATGTTTGTCGGCTGGCCCCTTCCAGATGCCCGTGCCGAAGATGCCCGTGTCGATGGTCCGGCTGCGCTGACGCAGGCCGTATTCGACCTGGTTGTTGCCGGAACGCTGCGTGACAATCGGGATGGCCACCTCTCCCTCCGCCTCGGCGGGGATCACATAGGTCCAAGTCCATTGAAGTTTGTCGAGGGCCTGCGTGAGTAAATCCGGCGCCGGGTCGGCGGGTGCGCGTACCTCGGCGGTCATGCCGTTATACGTCGGCCACATCGAATTCGTCGGGATCTTGAACGGCTGCAGGAAGAAGCTGCGGATCGCCCCGGCCACGATGGCCGCCATCACCACCATCTCGGTCCAGTCCGTGCCGGATGTGACCGGGTAGACCTTGCCGCCGTTGCGCACGAGCACCTCGTGCAGGCGGTTGAGCAAAGCCTCGACTTGGGTGACCTCCATCGTCCGATCGCGCGCGGCCGCGCGGACCTTCTCCGCCAGCTCGAGCTGCTCATTGAGGGACGCCTTGGCCAGCACGTCGCCCCGGTAAAGGTGGACCTTCTCCGACCCCTCAAGCAAGGCGTTGCCGATTTTACGGAGCTTGCGGCGGTAGTAGAAAGACATGGGGAAGGCCCCCTCAAACTAACCATCAGCCCACCGAGGGGAAGCCCGAATTGGGGCGTCAACCTTCGTTCTTGAGGATCTTGATGAAGGCCTCCTGCGGGATGTCGACCTTGCCAATCTGCTTCATCCGCTTCTTGCCCTCCTTCTGCTTGTCGAGGAGCTTGCGCTTACGGGAGATATCGCCGCCGTAGCACTTCGCGGTCACATCCTTGCCGACCGAGCCGATGGTCTCGCGGGCGATGACCTTGGAGCCGATGGCGGCCTGGATGGCGATCTTGAAGAGCTGACGCGGCAGGAGTTCTTTGAGCTTCTCGCAGAGGGCGCGGCCGCGGCCTTCGGCCTTGGAGGCGTGCACGATCGAGGAGAAGGCGTCGACCGGCTCCTCGTTGACGCGGATGTCCATCTTGACGAGGTCCGAGGTGACGTATTCGCCGAGCTCGTAGTCCATCGAGCCGTAGCCCCGGGTGATCGACTTCATGCGATCGTTGAAGTCGACGAGGATCTCGTTGAGCGGCAGGAGGCAGACGAGGACGACGCGGTCGCCGTCGATGGTCTCGGTCCGTTCGCAAAGGCCCCGCTTTTCCTGGACGAGCGTCAGCATGTCGCCGATCGAAGTGCCCGGGATGTGGATATGCGCGCGGATGGTCGGCTCTTCGATGTGCTCGATGGCGGACGGATCCGGCATGACGACTGGGTTGTCGAGGATGTGCTCCACGCCGTCGGTGGTATAGACCTTATAGACGACCGACGGGTAGGTGGAGAGGATATCGAGGTCGTACTCGCGGCGAAGGCGCTCTTGGACGATCTCCATGTGGAGCAGTCCCAGGAAGCCGCAACGGAAGCCAAAGCCCAGCGCCGTCGAACTTTCGGCGGTGTAGGTCAGCGACGAGTCGTTGATCGCGAGCTTGGCGAGCGAGATTTTGAGCTTCTCATAATCGGCCGTGTCGAGGGGGTAGATACCGCTGAAAACCATCGGGCGGACTTCCTTGAAGCCCGGGACCGGCGCCTGGGCGGGATCGCTGGCGAGCGTGATCGTGTCGCCGACCTTCACGTCCGCGACCTCGCGGATATTGATGACGATGTAGCCGACCGAACCCGGCCCAAGCTCGGCCTGCGGCTTCATCTTCGGAGAGAAGATACCGACTTCCTTGATGACCGAGCGTACCCCGTTATACATCAGCTCGATGGTCTGGCCGGCCTTGAAGGTGCCCGAGAAAACGCGGACATAGCTGATGACGCCCTTATAGGAGTCGAAGAGGGAGTCGAAGACCAGTGCCCGGTGCTGCGGGTAGTCAGACCAGCGGGGCGGCGGGACGCGCTTGATAATCGCGGCGAAGATTTCGTCGATACCGATGCCGGACTTGCCCGAGGCGAGGACGGCGTCCTGAGCGGGAATCGTCAAGATATCCTCGACCTGGCGGCGTGCTTCTTCGGGGCGGGCGCTGGCGAGGTCGACCTTGTTGATGACTGGGACGATCTCGAGGCCTTGGTTCATCGCGAGGGTGGCGTTGGCGACTGTCTGGGCTTCCACACCCTGGGAAGCGTCGATCAGGAGCACCGCCCCTTCGCAGGCCGCGAGGGAGCGGGAGACTTCATAGGCGAAATCGACGTGCCCCGGGGTATCGATGAGATTGAGAATATATTGCTTACCGTCCGGGGCGGTGAAGTTCATCGTCACCGGGTGGCACTTGATCGTGATGCCCTTCTCGCGCTCGAGGTCCATCGCGTCGAGCAGCTGCTCCTTCATCTGGCGCTTTTCGATCGTCTTCGTGTGCTCGAGCAGGCGGTCGGAAAGGGTCGTCTTGCCGTGGTCGACGTGTGCGATGATGCAGAAGTTGCGGATGTGGTCTAAGGACACGGTAAAGGAGGAAAGGTCTAATAGGACTACGGACGGCTCGCTTGTCCAGCGTTAGCCCCGGTTAAGGAGGCCTCAGGCGGGAATATCCGCGAACTCGTGCAGGGAAGCCACGAGCGCCGCAGGCGCGGAGCGCTTCATCATGCCGGCCAGGACACCGCCCGGGCCGCATTCGTAGAACTGAGCGATGCCAGTGTCGGCCGCGGCCTTACAATCGTCCTCCCAGAGCACCGAGGAGACGACCTGCTTCACCAGTGCGGCGCGGAGGGCGGCCGGCTCGGCGAGCGTGCCGCCAGTGGTGTTGGCGTAGACGGTGAACTGGGGCCGCTTGAACTCGACGCCCTGCAGGAAGGTTTCGAAGGCCTGGCGGGCCGGCTCCATCAGACGACTGTGGTAGGCACCGGCGACGACGAGGGGCTTCACGAGCTTGAAGGCGCCGAACTCCTTGGCGCGGGCGACGGCTTGGGCGACCTTGTCGGCGTCGCCGGAGATCACGACCTGGCCGGGGCAGTTGAAGTTTGCGGCGTCGATATCAAACGCGGCGCAGAGCTTAGAGATATCCTCGCGCGTGCCGCCGATGACCGCGGCCATGCCGCCCTTGGTCTGATCGCAGGCGAGCTGCATCAGGCGACCGCGCTCGGCGACGACCTTGAGGCCGGTCTCGAAATCCCAGACGCCGGCGAAGGCGTAGGCGGTCAGTTCGCCGAGGGAGAGGCCCAAGCAGGCCTTGAGGTCGTTGAGCTTGCCGCGCTCCTTGAGGATCTGGGCGATGGCGTAGCCCTGGACGTAGAGGGCAGGCTGGCAGACGCGAGTCTCGGTGAGGAGCTCGGCCGGGCCTTCGAAGCAGGCCTGACGGAGGTCGAACGGCAGCACCTGGGCGGCTCGGTCATACAAGCCCTTGGCGGTGGCCGAGCCTTCGTACAGGGATTTCCCCATCCCGACGACTTGGGCGCCTTGACCCGAGAACAGGAGTGCGGTGGACATGGGAAGGAGGGAGGGAAAAAGGGCGGGAGGGTCAATGGCGGAGAGAAAGGCCAGGGGTCATGCTGGCAAGGGGACACGGGGACATGGGGAGATGCCCCAAAGCATGATAAATAAGGGGTGAGGCATAACGGCCGTGCCCCCGTGTCACCTTGCCCACGTGCCCCCTCATCCACCCCTCCTTCCTTGACCCCCCCACCCCCTCCCCCTACCCCTAGCCCTTTCTTTCACCATGCCCATCGCCCTTCTCTCCGTCAGCGACAAGACTGGCCTCCTGCCCTTTGCGCAGGCCCTCATCAAGGAACACGGTTACAAGCTCCTCTCGACTGGAGGCACCTCGAAGATGCTGCGCGACGCTGGCCTGCCGGTGACCGACGTCAGCGAGCACACGGGCTTCCCGGAGATCATGGAAGGTCGCGTGAAGACCCTGCACCCGAAGGTCCACGGCGGCCTCCTCTGCCGTCGTGATTCCGACGAGCACCTCGATGAAGCCAAGAAGCACGGCATCGAGCTCATCGACCTCGTCGTCGTGAACCTCTACCCGTTCGAAGCGACCGTCGCGAAGCCGCACTGCTCGTTCGAGGACGCCATCGAGAACATCGACATCGGCGGGCCGTCCATGCTGCGCAGCGCCGCCAAGAACCATGTTTCCGTCTCCGTCGTCACCGACCCCGCCGACTACGAGCGCGTGCTCGCTGCGATGAAGGCCCCCGAGACCCTCGGCGAACTCCGCCGCGAACTCGCCCTCAAGGTTTTCCAGCGCACTTCGGCCTACGACGCCGCGATCGCTAACTACCTCGAATCCCAGGCCCAGCCCGGCCTCGGCAACGTCCTCGGCCTGCCCTCCCGCTTCACGTCGACCCTGCCCCTCGCCCAGCGCCTCCGCTACGGCGAAAACCCGCACCAGCAGGCCGCGCTGTATGGCTCGTTCCATGAGGCCTTCGAGCAGCTGCAGGGCAAGGAACTCAGCTATAACAACATCCTCGATATCACCGCCGCGACCTACCTCATCGGCGAGTTCGAGCGCCCGACGATCTGCATCCTAAAGCACACCAACCCCTGCGGCGTGGCTTCGGCCGACACCCTCCTCGAAGCCTGGCACAAGGCCTTCGAGACCGATAAGCAGGCCCCGTTCGGCGGCATCATCGTCGCCAACCGCACGGTCGACAAGGGCCTTGCCGAGGCCATCGCCGAGATCTTCTCCGAGGTCATCATCGCGCCGGAGTTCGACGCCGATGCCCTCGCGATCTTCGGCAAGAAGAAGAACCTCCGCCTCATGCGCGCCAAGGTCGGCCTGCGCGCCGACACCCTCCGCGAAGTCCGCGCCGTCATCGGCGGCGTGCTCGTCCAGGACCGCGACCAGAAGCCCGCCAACCCGCGCGACTTTAAGATTGTCACCAAACGTGCCCCGACGGCCGACGAGATGACCGCGCTGCTCTTCGGCTGGCGCGTCGTCCGCCACGTGAAGTCCAACGCCATCGTCTACGCCGGCAAGGAACGCACACTCAGCGTGGGCGCCGGTCAGATGTCCCGCATCGACTCGTCGCGCATCGCGGTCTGGAAGGCCGGCGAAGCCAAGCTCTCGCTCACGGGCTCGGCCATCGCGTCCGACGCCTTCTTCCCCTTCCCCGACGGCCTGCTCGCCGCGGCCGACGCCGGCGCGACTTGCGCCATCCAGCCGGGAGGGTCCGTGAAGGACGCCGACGTCATCGCCGCCGCCGACGCGCGCGGCATGGCGATGGTCTTCACCGGGATGCGCCACTTTAAGCACTGAGCGGCCGAGGGCCGCCGAGGTGTTAGCGGTTGGCGGTTAGCGGTTAGGAAAAACAAAAAAACCGGCGTCACCTGACACGGGCCTTTTTGTTTCTCGGCATTTACCTAACCGCCAACCGCTAACCGCCAACCGCTCTCACCTACGCTTGTTACAGTTTCACCCCAATCTTCTCCAGCAGGCGGGCGAGTTCATCGTCACTGCTGAAAGGAATCGAGATGCTGCCTTTGGTGCCCTTGCGGACGACTGAGACGGGCGAGGCGAAATGGGAGGCGAGGCGTTTCTGGACATCGTCCACGACGGTCTGAACGGTCTGCTTGCGCTGGCCTTTCTTGGACGCGCCAAGTTTGCGGACCTCGGCTTCGGTGGCGCGGACCGACAGGCCTTTCTCGATGACGAGACGGGCGACGAGCATGCGGTGCGCGGGATTCTCCACCCCGAGCAAGGCCTTGGCATGACCCGCGGAAAGCTGGCCCTTGCGCAGGAAGCCTTGGATGTCGGGGTCGAGCGCGAGGAGGCGGACACTGTTCGCGATGGTCGCGCGCGGTTTGCCGAGGCGCTCGGCGACGGCGTCCTGCGTGAGATTGAAGTCGCGCATGAGGGAGGCGAAGCCGAGGGCTTCGTCGACCGAGTTGAGGTCGGCGCGCTGGAGGTTCTCGATGAGCGCGAGCACGGCGCTGGAGGCGTCGCTGGCTTCGACCACACGGGCGGTGATGGTCGGCTGGCCGATTAACTTGAAGGCGCGGAAGCGGCGTTCGCCGGCGATGAGTTCGTAGCCATCCTTCACCTTACGGACGACGATCGGCTGCATGAGCCCTTCGGAGCGGATCGAGTCGGCGAGTTCCTTGATTTGGGCGTCGTCGAAATCGCGGCGTGGCTGGCGGGGATTGGCGACAATCGAGCCGAGCGGTAATTCCAGTAGCTGCAGGGCGGGCGGCACCGACGCAGCGATCGCCACCGGGAGGGCCGGCGCGGCGGGCTTGGTCACGCCGCCGCCAATGAGAGAGCCGAGACCGCGGCCGAGGGATTTCTTAGGAGGAGTGGGCATGAGGCGAGGCGAAGAGAATCAGCGACCGGAGGTCTCCGGCTGCGGGACGAAGATCTCCACATCCGCTTTTAGCGCGGAGGGCGTGGCAATATTGTTCGCCTTCAGGATCCAGTCGACCTTGGAGCCAAGGCGCTGGGCGATCTTCGTGACGGTGTCGCCTGATTTGACGAGATACCTGCTACCGGAACGCGGCACATCGGTCGGCAAGCCTTCCTCCGCGGCGACCGGGGCTTCGGCGGCCTTGCCGGACTTCGGCGGCGCCACCGGCCCAGTCTTACCGAGCGCGGCGTTGACCTGGCGGGTGAGTTCGGCGAGGGCGGCGTTCACCTCATCGGTCTGCTGCTTGAGACGCCGATCCACTTCGGCCAAAATCTCGGCGCGGGCCTTGGACAGGGCCTCGCCTTGCGAGGCGGCGGGAGATTTACCAGCCAGCTGGCGGCTGAGCGCGACGCGCAGGTCGGCGTTTTCCAACTTCATCTTCTCGATCTCGGTGCGAAGTTCCGCGAGGTCCTGCTGCATGCCGGCGAGCTGAGCGTTCTGCGCCGAGAGGGGGAGAAGGCCGAGAAAAAGAAAGAGGAGTCCGAGACGCATGGACCAAGGAAAACACGCCCGAGGCGGGAGAGCAAGCAAGGTAGGGACAGTCACAGGGACAGGGGCAGGGACCGGCCAATATTACCTGCCCCTGTCCCTGCCCCTGTCCCTGTCCCTTGAAATAGTCTGTATCCCCGCCCGTCCCCGCCCTACCTTGCCGACCGATGTCCAAAGTCTTGGTAGCCCTTTCCGGCGGCGTAGACAGCGCCGTGGCCGCCCTTCTGCTCAAGCAGCAAGGGCATGAGGTGCATGCGGCCTACTTCCGGACCTGGATGAACGAGGAAGGCCTACCCTTTCCCGGCGAATGCCCCTGGGAGGACGATGTCCGCAACGCCCAAGCGGTCGCCGCGCACCTCGGGCTCCCCTTCCGGATCCTCGACCTTGTCCAAGCCTACCGCGAAACGGTCGTCCAATACCTCGTCGACGGGTACCGTCGGGGGCTAACCCCGAACCCCGACATCATCTGCAACCGTGAGATGAAGTTTGGCGTCTTCCTGCGCCGGGCCCTCGCGGACGGCTTTGACGCCATCGCGACCGGCCACTACGCGCGTCGCCGCGGTAACGCCGACGGGACGTTCGACCTCCTTGAGGGCCTCGACCCGAACAAGGATCAGTCGTACTTTCTCGCTTTACTCCGCCAAGAGCAGCTGGCGAAGGCAATCTTTCCGATCGGCGAGCTGCGGAAGCCCGAGGTGCGCCAACTCGCGGCGGACGCGCGGCTGCCGAACGCCGAGCGCAAGGACAGCCAAGGCATCTGCTTCCTCGGCCAGATTCCCGTCCAAGATTTTCTCGAGCGCCATATCCCCGATTCGCCCGGCCCGGTCGTGAACGCCACGGGGAAGGAAATCGGCCAACACCGTGGCCTGCACCGCTATACCATCGGGCAGCGTAAGGGCATCGGCCTGCCCTCCAACACCGACCACGAATACTTCGTCGTGGTGAAGAAAGATTTCGGGGCCAACACGCTGCACGTCGCCTTCGATAAGCCGGACGCGCGCTGGCTCTACACCGGTGAAGCCACCGCGCGCGATTTCACCTGGATCAATCAGCCCGTGGTCGGCGACCAGGACATCCTTGCCCGCGTCCGCTACCGCGACAAAGCCACGCCCGCCCGCTTCCTCCCGCAGCCCGACGGCACCGTCCGCCTCCGTTTCGCCGAGACCCAGCGCGGCCTCGCCCCCGGCCAGGTCCTCGCCGTCTACCACGACCGCGTTCTCATGGGCGGAGGAGTTTTTGTGTAACCAAGGGGACACGTGGGCACGCTGGCACGTTGACAAGGGGAGATAGCATCCGGGTATGACCAAACCCTGGGGCTAAATGAGCGGCTGTTTCGGCCCTTGCCCACGTGCCCACTTGTCAACGTGTCCCCTCCCGTGTCACTCACTTGACCTTCCGCCCAATGTGCGGAGGGTAACCCCATGCCCGAAGGCTCCGCCGTCCAACGCATGTTCTCCGGGATCGCCTCCCGCTATGACTTCGCGAACCGCGTATTGAGCCTCGGTCTGTGCGTCGGCTGGCGCAGGCAGCTTGTCGCCGCGACCGTGGCTGCGCGCCCCCAGACCGTCGCAGACCTCGCCACCGGCAGCGGCGACGTCGCCTTCGCCCTCCGCCAAGCCCTGCCGGCTGATTGCACCATCGTCGGTTACGACTTCTGTGAACCGATGCTCGAGCTCGGCCGCGTCCGCGCGCAGAAAGAAGGTGTCACGCTTGAGTTCAAGACCGGCGACTGCATGTCCCTGCCGATCGCCGACGCCTCGCAGCACGTGGTCACGATCGCCTACGGTATCCGTAATTTCGAGGACCGGGCCAAGGGTCTCTGCGAACTCCGCCGCATCCTGCGCGCCGACGGCACGCTCCTGATTCTCGAGTTCTCTCAGCCCAGCGCCTGGTTCGCACCGTTCCACTTCTTGCACGTGCGTTGCCTGTTGCCGGTGCTGGCAGGCCTGCTCACCGGCGATTTCGGAGCCTATAAATATCTTGGGACCAGCATTGCTGGCTTCCCGGACGCCGCGGGACTCGAGGCGGAACTCAGGGCCGCCGGATTCGCCAAGGTCGGCCATAAAAAGATGTTTTTGGGCACGGTGGCCCTGCATCAAGCGCAGGCGTGAAAAATTCCTTGCCTTAGGGACTGGGGAGCGTTTGCTCCGATTCCTCGCTACGGGCTCGTGGTGAAATGGATATCATTTCTGACTACGGATCAGACGTTTGGGGTTCGAATCCCTACGGGCCCACCCCTTTGAGCGCTAACCGGATTAAAACCCCGGTTAGTTGTATTGGTCGGCCTGACTCCGTCAGGCCGACCAGCAGCGGTTAGCGGTTGGCGGTTAGCGGATAGAAAAGACCCACCCCAAGGGGAGACCGGAAACCGGAAAGGATGCTGCGGACCCATTTTAGGTAGGGTTGAGCGGCCTCGCTCAACCGCAGCTGGCCTATTCGGTCAAGCTTACCAAAAGACAGGCCCCAGCCAATCATCCGGTTTCCGGTTCCCCCTTGAGCGGCTTGTGCTCCCAACCGCCAACCGCTTAAACCTTCCTCGGTTCCGGCATCTTCGTACCGGACGGATAAACATACGCCCGGTCCTCGAAATTACGCAGTTCGACGATGCCGTCATGGATGGCCTGCACGTATTCTGGGTTGATGGGCACCTTGCCGCCGCCGCCCGGGGAATCGATGATGAGCTGCGGCACCGCGTAACCGGTCGTGTGGCCGCGGAGCGCCCGGATGATGTCGATGCCCTTCTGGATGGGCGCGCGGAAATGGGTCGAGCCTTCGATGAGATCGCAGGCGTAAAGGTAATACGGGCGCACGCGCATCATCAGGAGCCGATGCAGCAGCGACTTCATGACTTCGGCGTCGTCGTTGATGCCGGCCAAGAGCACGGACTGGTTGCCGAGAGGTACGCCGGCGAAGGAGAGGCGCTCGCAAGCCGTAGCGAGTTCGCGGGTAATCTCCTTCGGGTGATTGGTGTGGATGCTCATCCAGACCGGCCCGTGCTTACGGAGGATCTCCGCGAGCTCAGGCGTGATGCGCTGCGGCAGAAAGACCGGGATGCGCGAGCCCAGCCGGATGAACTCGACGTGCTTGATGGCGCGCAGGCGGCCGAGGAGCGCGTCCAGCTTGGCGTCGGAGAGTAATAGTGGGTCGCCGCCGGACAGCAGGACATCGCGGATCTCAGTGTGCTCTTCGATGTACTTCAGGCCGGCTTCGAGTTCGGGATGAAAATCATAAGCCTGAGCGTTGGAGACCAGGCGACTACGCGTGCAATAACGGCAATACGAAGCACAACGATCGGTGACCAGGAAGAGCACGCGGTCGGGGTAGCGATGGACGATGCCAGGAACAGGCATGGTGCCCTCTTCGCCGACGGGATCCTCGGATTCGCCTGGGGCGACGTAGGACTCCTCGATCCGCGGGATGACCTGCCGGCGGACCGGGCAGTTTGGATTCTTAGGGTCAATGAGGTTGAAGAAATGCGGCGTGATCGAAAGCGAGAGCTTATGCGGGGCGAAGAGGCACCCTTCCCGCTCCTCCTTGGTCAGCTCCAGCATCGACTCCAGCTGCGCCAGAGTGTTGATGCGGTTGCGGAGCTGCCAGTGCCAGTCGTTCCACTCCGCGGCGGGCACGTCCTTCCATCGGCCTTGGCCGGCATGCCAGTTTTCGCGTAGGTCCTGAGGATACATCGGCTAAAACTACCCTAACGGTCGGGACTCCCAATGCAAACGGGGAAGCATATCGCCTTACCGCAATGGCGGCGGGCCCTTGCGCTTGAACCAACCTGCAAAGGGGTGCCAGAGCTGGCCAAAGTAGCCCGTCGGCACCTTTTCGGGGACGCCGAAGTTCTGCGGCAGGCGTTCGCGCGGCATATAATACGTCCCAAAAATAATATCCCACAGCGGCAGGAGCCCGGCGAAGTTCTTGTCGACCGCCGCCGGGTCCTTCGAGTGGTGCCAGCGGTGGAAGACCGGCGTGGCGATGACGGAACGCAGCGGGCCGAAGTCCCAATCCACATCGGCGTGCAGGAAAATCGCGTAGAAGGTCAGGAAGCCCGCAACGCCTGCCGTCACGGTGGGGTCGAAGCCGAGGAAGAGCAAGGGCACGACGGGGGCGAGGTTGTTGACGGTCTCGTTGACCGGGTGCACCCGCACACTCGAGAGCCAGTCGAGCTCCTCGGAACTATGGTGCACCGCATGGAACGGCCACCAAGCGCCGGTATGGAAAAGCCGGTGCAACCAGTAGCCCATGAAATCAGCCAAGAGGTAGATTTCGATCGCCTGGAGCCAGAGTGGCTGAGCGGCCACCGGGCCGAAACCGCGGTACGGCTGAGCCTTAAGTTCCTCCGCCGTCGTGACGCCCGCGACGACGAGCACGATGAACGGTCCGATCAGCAGGAACCGGGAGGCCTGCTTGAATAACTCGATGGTAAAGAAATACGCCGTGTCGGTCAGCATGCCGGGACGAAAGAATCCCGGCCGCCGACGCGCCCCCATGATCCGCTCGACGAAATAGAAGATGAGGCCCAGCAACAGTAGCCCCAGCAGGTGCTTGACCGTGTGAGCCTGGACTCCCATCCGTGCTTACTTCTTCTCGACGACCCACATGTTACGGAACTCGACCGCATCGCCGTGCCACTGCAGGCCGAGCGGGAGCTTATCCGCATGCTTCACGTAAGGAGGATTCTTCTTATGGCTGCTCGGGCCAATGTATTCGGTGCCATCCTGGACCGTCACGCCGTTCATGACGACGGTGATGCGGGTCTTGCTGGCGACGGAGCCGTCGGCGTTGAAGCGCGGGGCAGTGAACTCGATATCGTAGCTGTTCCAGCTGCGGGAAGGCAGGCAGGCGTTGAAGGCCGGCGGCTGCTGGCCGTAGATCGCGGCGGTCATGCCGTCGGCGTAGGTCTCGGTCTTAGAACAATCGAGGACCTGGAGCTCGTAGGTCTTCATGAAGAAGATACCGCTGTTGGAGTTACCTTGGCTCTTCTTCTTGGGGTCGGTGTCATAACCCGCGGCGGAGCGCCATTCGACGTGCAAGGTGATATCGCCAAAGGTGCGCTGGGTGCGGATGCCATTGCTACGGGCGATCATCACGCCGTCCTTGATCTCCCAGGTGACCGGGGTCTTCAGCTTGGCGTTCGGGACGGCATCGGCTTCCCACTCGCCGGCCGAGTCGGCACCGCCGACGAGCAAGATGGCACCGGCCGGGGCGGCGGCCTCGTTGCACTTGAGCTTAGAAGCCTCGGCACGAGGCGGCTGCGGGCGGGCGGAGTCATGGACGCGCCACTGGGTGCCGGGGATGAAAGGGGTGTCGGTGTAGCCTTCGGCGGCGACCAGGCCGGCAGCGGCCACAAGGGAGAGCAGGGAAGCGAGGCGCATGGGGTGTGAGGGTGCAGACAGGCTGGCCGACCATAGGTTCAACGGAAAGGGGAAACCATTAAAGGGGTTGGGGTTGGGGTAACTCGACTCCCGGCACCTGCCACCCGAGGCCGCCACCCGCCACCCGAAATGCCTACCCCTACCCCCATCCCTACCCCTAAAAACCCTGTTTTACTCTGCTTTAACCCCTGCCCCACCCCCTATTCAATTGCCCTCTCCCTCCCGTTTCTCCAACTTACGGCCCATGTCCGCGCCCAAGGCCCGCTTCACCCTCGAATTCGAAAAGCCCCTCCGGGAGCTCGAGGACAAGATCAACTCCCTCCGGGCCTCCTCCGAGTCCGCCGGGATGGACGTCTCCAAGGAGGTCAAGTCCCTCGAGGTCAAGATGGAGCAGACCCGTCGCGAGGTCTACGGCAACCTGAACCCCTGGCAGCGCGTCCAGCTGGCCCGCCACCCCCGTCGGCCCTACTCTCTGGACTACATCGGCATGCTCTTTGATGACTTCCAGGAGCTGCACGGTGACCGCCTCTACATGGACGACGAGTCCATCGTGGGCGGTACGGCGTTCTTCGAAGGCCAGCCGGTCATGGTCCTCGGCCAGCAGAAGGGCCGCGACACGAAGGAGAATCTTCGCCGAAACTTCGGCTGCCCGAATCCCGAAGGCTACCGCAAGGCCCTTCGCCTGATGAAGATGGCCCACACCTTCGGCCTGCCGATCATCACCCTCGTCGACACCCCAGGAGCTTTTCCTGGCATCGGCTCTGAAGAACGCCACGTCGCCGAAGCCATCGCCGTCAATCTCCGCGAGATGAGTCAGTTCGGCGTGCCGATCATCACTTTCGTCATCGGTGAAGGCGGTTCCGGTGGTGCCCTCGGCATCGCCGTCTCAAACAAAGTCTACATCCTCGAGAACGCTTACTACTCCGTCATCTCGCCCGAAGGCTGCGCCGCCATCCTCTTCAAGGACCGCGCCCACGCCCCGAAGGCCGCCGAAGCCCTGCGCCTCGACGCGCCTAATCTCCTCAAGCTCGGCGTCGTTGACGGCGTCGTGAAGGAACCCCTCGGTGGCGCCCAGGAAGACCCGGCCGCCACGGGCTCCGCGATTCGCAAGACCCTGCGCGACTCACTCGCCGACCTCTCCAAGGCCTCGCCGGAGAAACTCATCGCGATGCGTTACGCCAAGTTCCGCGCGATGGGCGTTTACGCCGAGTAAGCCTCCGCGCAGCGGCCAAGAAAAAAGGGGCGCCGGATGGCGCCCCTTTTCCTTGGAGACGAACCGGCGGCTCAGCCGCCGTTGGACAGGACCCGGATATAGCGGGTGTAATTGCGCCCATGCTGATAGACGATGCGCTTGAACTCGGCGTCGGGCACCTTCTGGTTGTTATTGAGCATCTGCAAACCACGCAGCTCCTTGGAGCCTTCTGGCGTGAGGATGGTCAGCGAGACCTCGATGGCTTTCAGCGAGTAAGGAAGATAAGGCAGCCAGGAGGGCGAGGTGGGCTTCAGGGGCAACGTGTCCGGATACATACGGTCGGAGTGGATCCGGAGACGGGAACTGAAATAGTCATAGGGCTGGACTTTCAGGCCGGCGCCGTTCGGCGTCGGTGCCGGAATGGTCGGGGTGCCGTTCGGCGCATAACGCAGCGGAGCGGTGGCGATATCGGTGGCGCCGTCGGCGAACTTGTAAATCGCCAGATAGCCGCCCTTGGAAGCCGCCATGGCCGATTTGTCATCGGACTTGCCGACCAGGACAACCGGCCGAAGCGTCCGCGGCAGACGGGCGCAGGGGTCCTTCAAGGAACCCAATGCGGCGGTCGCCGGCAGCGAGGAGGTCCCCCAGAAAACTAAGTTCATCGCGACGACGTTCGAGGCGATGAAGTTGTTTTCATCCATCGTCCAGCACGGGTTCGGACTCTCAATGTTCGCATCGATGAGGGCGCGGGTCTCGTAATCGGGCGTAGGGACCTTCGAGTAATTGATAAAACGCTGCGAACCGGACCAGTAATTCCAAGGCGATTTCGGGACGTCCATCGTCGAGCTGAGGATCAGCGGAAGGGCCGCGGTAAAGGTGTTCTCGGAATCGATGAGGGTGCGGTAGATCCCGTAGACCTGCTGGATCTTCTCGCCAGGCGAGTCGAAGGGCGAACGCTGGCCGATGCGATAGGAGATGGCGCAGACATCGCCGCGCAAGGCGGTCCGGCCGATGCCGGGCGTCCATCGCGGCCGATCAGTCGGCGCACCGAATAACATCAGGATGGGGTGATCGGACGCCTGCAGGTTACCGATGACGCCGGGGACGGGGGGGCCGGGCACGTCGGTGCTGGACGAGCCGGGCACGACAACTTCCATCCAGCATCGCCCATCGGCACGCAACATGGCGGTTGAAAAATCGTTCTCCAGCGCATCCAGCGCACCCCGCGCCTCAGACTGGGTCGAGAGGTCGGCGACCGCCTGATCGTAGACCCGCAGGGTGTCGGAAGCGATCGAGACGACCGTCAAGACGATGATGACCATGATCGCCGTCGAGACCATGACCTCAAGCAGGGTGAAACCGGCGCGGACTGGGCGAAGCAGTGTGTTCATCGGCTGATAACGATATTCTGGACCAACAAGGGCTCCTCGGACTTATCCTTGAAAGAAACGTAAGGGCTGTAGTCGTGGGTGAAGAATTCCGCGACGATCGGGAGGTAGGCCAAGGCGTAAGCGGAAGGCTGCGAGGGGATCGGCGACGCGCCCCATGGGGGCGACGGTACCTTGGTGGTCTTGGGCTCGAAGTTGGTCGCGTCGATCTCGGCGCGCTGGCCGACGAGCAGTTTGGAAAGGGAAAGCCGCACCCGCATCGGCGAGCCGATGATGTTGCGGCCGGCGAAGGCCTGCAGGGACAGATTGTTGCCGTCGCAATAAGCCACCTCGATGATCGAAGGATTGGAAAATAGGGCGTAGGCGGCTTCACCGGTCTTATCGCTCTCCATGCCGACGATTTTCCGCTCATAGACATAAAGCCAGACGGCGTTGGCGCCGTTATCGCTGGCCTTCTGGAGGAAGCGATAGGCGATATCAAAACTCGGCGCGGACGGATTACCCCCGTCGAGGTTCAGGCCGGCGTCCATGAGGTATTTCGAGTTCTCAACCTCCTTCTCCCGCTGGTCGTTGAGGTGGACGATTGAGCGAGGATTATCCAAGGCACCGATCAGACGGTTCACGCCCGCCAGCGCGCGGTTGGTCTGCATGATGTCGTCCACCTGCTGGAAGGTGGAACCAAGGATTCCGACCAAGGAGAGAATCGCGACGCCGACGATGCCGATGGCGAGCGTCACCTCGATGAGCGAAAAGCCTGGGCGACTGGGCGGGAGATTGCGGGGAGGGTTCATCGGAGGAAAATTATTTGGCCTTGTCCATCTCATCGGCGTCCAAGGTCATCGAGACATCGCCATTGGGCCGCAGGGAAAGGGCGGCGAACTGGATCTCGGAAGGCAGGTCGATCATGGCTTTCGCCGGGCCAGTATTGCGCACCACGCCCGAGGCGAGGACGAGCAGCACGCGCCCGAGATGATTGGAGGCGCCGGTACCCTGCAGTTCAATATAGAACCATTTCTTCGGGTTGAAGTCGGCAGACATGGCGCCGAGGGCCATGGGCTGGTTGGTCGGCGCATAGATCATCCACGGAGGGGTGCTACTGGGGGAGTCCGTCGCGTTCGTGGACGCATCATCGGCGAGCGGGCCAATGATACTACGACGCGTGTTGGCGGTCGTGATCGGGATCGAAAGCACGGTCCCGGTATCGCTGGCTGGAGGCACGAAGACGACGCCGGCCGGCAGCAGCTGGGCCGGCTCCGGCGAGAACCATTTGTAGGGGGCGACCGACGTATTGGTGATGGTCGCAGGATCCGCACTGCCCAATTCCGCCGAACTGACGCCGCCGACGGCGAGGACGAACTGGCGGAGGTGATTGGCCTCATCGTCAGGGTCGTTCAAGATGAGCAGGCGGTATCGGTTCGCGTAGGTGATGCCCGTGGTACCCGGCCCGCGGTTCATCAAGGCCATGGCCCGGACAGTCCGGACGGAGGAGGCGATGACGCGTTGCCCGGCTGGCAGGCCGCCGCCGTCGCCAGCGGAAAGGCCGAGGAAGAGCGAGGAGATGAGCAGGATGATCGCGATGACGACCAGGAGCTCGATCAGCGTGAAGCCACGGCGCGCGATGGAACGCACGGTCATTATTGGATGGCGATGACCTGCGCGAAGTCGGAAGCGCCCAAACCATCCGCGGACCTGAAGTCTTCTCCCAGATCCGTGGAGTAGATGACGATGCGCGCGGGGATTCCGGTCGTTCCCGAAATGGCCCGGACTTCTTCAGGAATAGAATCAGCTCCCAGCGGGACGACGATGTTACGGAGATTCGTATTATTATCGGTGTCGAAGACGATGCGGATGTTACGGTTGGTGAAGCGATCCACGAGGAGCGAAGCGTCCGTCAGGTTGGCCGGATCCTCGAAATCGTCCTTACCGAATGCGCAAAACTCCTGGGCGTTTTTATTGAGGAGCTTGCGGTCGGTATTCTGCAGGGCTGTGCCGGTCGGCAGGCGACCAGAAATGGCCTTGACGAAATTAAGGTTGGTCGTGGGGTCTTCCAGCAGGTGCAGGGAATCCTTGGCCGAGTCGTAGCTCGAGCCGATGTTGGGGTAGAAGCCGTAGACCTGCTTGTATTTGGTGATTGCCCCCGCCCACTGGCTGAAGGCGGTGGTCGCGTTGGCTTGCCGAGCCTTCTTGCGAATGCCGCTGATGGCCGGGAACAGCATGCCAGCCAGCACGCCGATGATGGCAATGACGGTCAAGAGTTCGACTAAAGTGAAACCGGCGCGACGGCGGGTAGGCATGGGAATTGAAGCGGGGGTTGGGGGAGAACATATTATCGTACCCCGAAGCTGAGTTGAACAGCCAAAAACCGCTTCTATGCGACCCTAGATACCCTCAGCCCAGCCAAACGAAGCACCCCAAGGCCACCCCGGTGGGGACGAGCGCCCAAAGAAAGAGCTTACCAGGCGATACTCCTCCCGAGAACCAGGGAGATAATATCGACTGGCCGGCCGGATTCGGAGCATTGGCGATGACGGTCAGACCCCCGCCCGCCAAGGCACCAGCGACGACAGCATGCCGGAGGGCTTCCGCCCCTGGGGCCGATAGGGCGGGGACTTGGGCGGCGAGGTAGGTGATCGCGGCGTTGTCGTTGAAGGCGGTCAGGAGGGTTGACGCGGCCAAGAGCGCCCCTTCGTTCAAGCGCATGATGACCGGAGAGATCCACCAGCCCTGAAGTCCGCCCAGCACGACGAGGCCCGCGAGGAAGAACCCGACGAGCAGGGGACCGCGCAAGCGCATCGGATCCTGCCATTGCGGCGTCGCCACGGTGAAAGCCAAAAAGACCAAGAGCCCGCCCAGCATGAGAATCGGGTGGTGCCCCGCCAACATGACGACCGTCCAGACCATCAGCGACAGATGCACTACCGTGATCCAGGCCGGAATCGACTCCCGCCGGGTATCGGCCGATGCGTCCGCTTTCAGCCCGGCGAGCTCTTGGCGGAAAATGAGTAGGTAGGTCAGGTTGGAGATCAAGATCGCCGAGATCGCAGCCCAGCCGAAATGCCCGAAGACATCCATCGTCGACCAGCCCCACTTGGCGGCGACCATGACGATGGGCGGGGCGGCGAAGTTGGTCAGCGCACCGCCGACGGAAATATTCACGAAGAGCAACGCCAGCGTCGCATACTTGAGCCGGTCGCTGGGCTGCAGGGCGTAGAATTGCGCCGAAAGCAAGAGGGCGCCAATCGTCATGGCCGCGGGCTCGGTGATCAGCGAGCCAAGCAATGGAGCCAACGTGAGGATGGCGAACCAGCGCGCGGCCGTGCCATCCCCCAGCAGCCGGGCCGCCCCGCCGAGCAACTGCGCCGCCAGCGCCATGATGGGACGAGCCGCAGCGAGCGTCATGATGATGAAGACGAACAGGGGTTCGATGAACTTGGAAGGCCCGGCCGGCGCAACACCAGCGAGCGCAGCGGCGTAATCCCCGCTTTCCACATAGCGGCACGCGAAAGCCCAACCCTTCCCAGGCCAGGCGACCAACAGGCCGAAAAGGACGAACGTCCAGATGCCGAAGACGGCCTCGACCTCCCCGAGCAGGTGCATGACCGCCGCCCGCAGAGACGATGACTCGCCGCGGGCGTTGACCGGCGACCGGCCGGCGCGGACGGATTCGCGATGCGCCTCCTCCAGCTGATGGGCCGCGCGGGCGAAGAGCGGCGCCGCGAAAGCATGCAGGATGGCCAGCGCGAACACGCCGCTGGCGACCAGCAGGAAACCATCCTGCTGGACGGCCGCCGCGAGCTGCGACCAGAGATCAGGCGTCGTGGGCATACCTCGACCAAACCATTCCCGAATGGCTTGGCAATCTCCTCCGCATCCTAGCGGGGACCTGGCTCATCCGGCCGCACCCCGCCCAAGGCGCGGATGAGGTCGACCTGCGCCGCCAAACGATCCTGCCGCACCTTGGCCACGGCTACCTGGGATTCGGCCCGCAGTCGGCGGGCGGCAAGCAGCTCCATGGGGCCGGTCTGACCTTGCCGGGCGCGTTCGGCGGCGATGCGGTAAGCTTCGCCGGCCGCCCGGGCGCGACGCTCGGCGGCGACCGCCGACGCCGCGGTCTCCCGGACGTCGACCAAGGCATCGCGCACCTCGCGGCAGGCGTTCAGGAAGGCTTTTTCATAGGCCGCGGCGGCCTGATGCTGCTCGGCCACGGCGCCCTCGACCCGCGCCGCCCCGCGGCCGAAGTCGAGCAAGGGATAACGGAGATCGACGCCGAGTGAGGAGGTCGCGGTGGTACGGTCGAATAGGGCGCTGAGCTCGCGGCTCTCCGAACCGATCGCACCCGTCAGCGTGAAGTTGGGGAAACGGGCGGCCTGGACGAAGCCGATGCGCGCGTTGGCCGCGATGAGCGCTTGCTCCGCAGCGACGACGTCGGGCCGGCGGCGAAGGAGATCGGCCGGCAGGCCCGGCGCGACCGGCGACGGCAGACGCAGGCCATCCTGGGAACGCACGGCGAGGGTCAGCTCCGGCTGTCCCGTCAACATACCGAGCAGGTGTTCGGCGGCAGCCCGCGCCCGGCGGGCATCGGCCAGCACGGCGACCGCGGCGGAGCGGGCGACCTCCGCCTGAGCGACTTCGTTCGGACCGGCGGCACCGACAGCGGCCCGCTTGGCGATGAGGCTAACTTCCTCGTCGCGGGCGGCGAAGACCTCCTGCGCAGCGAGCGACTGCGCGTCCGCCGACCGCACGGCGGCGTAGGCGCGCACGACCGCGACGCCGACGGAAAGCTCGACCATGCTCCGCGCCTCGCGCGCGCCCAGCAGCTGGGCCCGCGCCGATTCCTCGGCCCGGCGGAGCTTACCCCAAAAATCGAGCTCGAAGGACGTGCCCAGGCCGGCGCGGCTGGTGGTGCGATCACGACCGGTCGCGGCCAGGTTCTGATTGAACGCGCCTTCGCTGAGCTTGCTCGCGTTCACGCCGCCGCCGACGTCGAACTGAGGCCGGCCGGCGCCGGCCGTCTCTCCGAGCAAGGCACTCGCCTGCTCCACCCGGCCCACGGCGATACGGAGGTCGGCGTTGGCGACCAGGGCCTTCGCCACCAAGGCGTCGAGCTCTGGATCGCCCAGCGACTTCCACCACTCGGCGCGGACGGCAGCGCCGCCCTTCCCCGCTTCAGGATAACCCGCGGTCGGGGGCAACTCAGGCCGGACGTAATCCGGACCAAGCGTGCACCCACCGAACAAGCCGCAGCAGAGGAAGAAACAGCAGCGGGTAATCATGGCTGGACGACGGCCGGCTTCTTGCGGCCAGAAAGAAGATGGAAGAACCAAGGGATGAACAAGGTAGCCACGAAGGTGTCGAACAACATACCACCGAGCACGCCCGTGCCCATCGACTGGCGTGCCGCGGCCCCGGCGCCGCTCGCGAAGGCCAGGGGGACGACCCCGAGCACGAAGGCCAGCGAGGTCATGACGAGCGGTCGGATACGCATGCGGGCCGCCTCGACGGCCGCTTCGGCGGCGGAACGGCCGGCCCGCCGGGCGGTCTCCGCAAATTCGACGATCAGGATGGCGTTCTTCGCCGCGAGGCCGATGAGCGTCACGAGCCCAATCTGGAAGTAGATGTCGTTCGGCATCCCGCGCACGAGCACGGCGAGCAGCGCGCCGAGGAGCGCAAAGGGCACGGTGAGCAGCACCCCCAATGGTAGCGCAAGGTCTTCATACAAGGCCGCGAGGATCAGGAAGACCATCAGCAAGGCCAAGAGGAACGCCGGCAAAGCGGACGTCGCCGCCCGCTTCTCCTGCAAGGCCTGTGCCGTCCAATCGATGCCGTAGCCGACGGGCAGGATGTCCTCGGCGATCTGCTCGACGAGCGCGATGGCTTCGCCGGAACTCACGCCAGGCGCGGCCGCGCAAATCAGGCGGGCGGAGAGGAACCCCATGTGGCGTTCCAGCTGCTCCGGTCCGGAGGAGGGCGTGAACTTCACGAAGGTCGAGAGCGGGATCATCGCTCCGTTCGCGGCCCGGACGTGCACGCGGCCGGCGGCGGCGACATCCATGCGATCGGCCGCCTCGGACTGGACGAGCACGCGATAGGTGCGCCCCGCCAACGTGAAGTCGTTGGCATAGACGACGCCGATGGTGGCCTGCAGGGCCTCATGGAGTTCTGGGAGCGTGACGCCGAGCGACGCGACGCGGACCTCGTCGACCTGGGCGAAGATCTGCGGGACGGCTGGCCGCAGGAAGACGCGGATACCCGTGAGCTCGGGGCGCGCGCGCAAGGCCGCCTCGAGCTTCTCGATATTGGCCGCGAGACGGGCGGGGTCGTCGTCCTCCTTCGCCTGCAGGTAGAATTCGAAGCCGCCCGCGGAACCGATGCCGCGGATGGCGGGCGGATTCACCACAAGGCACATACCATCCGGCTGGTTCATGCCGATCGCGTTGAGCTGGCGGGCGAGGACGTCGCCCCCCGGCGGACGGGTGCCAAAATCCTTCAACGGCAGGAAGATCGTGCCGGCGTTCGTGCGCTCCCCGCCGCCAAGGAGGTCGAAGCCGCTGATGGCGAAGGTGTGGCGGACGGCGGGGTTCGCGCGCAGTTTGGGCGTGACCTCATCCATGAAAGCTTTTGTCCGGTTGATGCCGGCGCCGTCGGGCAAGGCGACCATTGCGAGGAGGTAGCCCTGATCTTCGGGCGGCAAGAAGCCGCGCGGGATCTTCACCACGAGCACCACGTTAGCGACGATGACGGCCAGGAAGGCGCCCGCCGCCGAACGCGGATGCGCCAGCAACCAGCGCACCACGCGACCATGCCAGGCGGCGACGGCCGCGAAACCGCGGCCGAAACCATCAACGAGCCAGGCCAGCCGACCGGCGTCGCCCGAGGCGCGTGGCTTCAGCAGTAACGCGCAGAGCATCGGCGTGAGCGTCAGGGCCACGAAACCAGAGAGGGTGACGGCCAGGGCGACGGTGACCGCGAATTGGCGGTAGAGCACGCCCGCGATGCCACCGAGGAACGCGACGGGCACGAACACGCACACGAGCACGCAGACGATCGCAATGATCGCGCCAGCGACCTCGCGCACGGATTCCCGGGCGGCGGCGAAAGGGCTCAGCCCCTGCTCGCGCATGAGGCGCTCGGTGTTCTCGAGGACGACGATGGCGTCGTCGACCACGATGCCGATGGCGATGACCATCGCGAAGAGCGTGAGGATGTTGATCCCGTAGCCCATCACCCAGAGGCCGGCGCAGGCGCCGAGCAGCGAGACGGGCACGGCGATCATCGGGATGAGCGTCGCGCGCCACGAGCCGAGGAAGAGGAAGACCACGAGCGTGACGAGGAACGCGGCCTCCAGGAGCGAGTTGCGCACCTCGCCGATGGCGGACCGCACGAAGCGGGTGGTGTCGAAGGGGATTTCATACTGGACGTCCGGCGGGAACTGGCGCGCGAGGTCATCCATTCGCGCGCGGATGCGGTCGGCGGTCTCCAGCGCGTTGGCGCCGGTCTGCAGGAAGATACGGATGCCGGCCACGGGTTTTCCGTCCAGCATGCTGAGCTGCTCGTAGCTCTGGGAGCCGAGCTCGAGCCGGGCGACGTCCCGCAGGCGGAGCACGCCCTCCGCCGCGCCGGAACGCAGGACAATCTCGCCGAACTGCTCGGGGGTCGACAGGCGTCCGCGCGCTACCACGGGCACCACGAAGGCGGCGTCGACCGACGGCTCCTGGCCGAGCCGGCCGACGGCATACTGGGCGTTGGTGGTCCGGATGGCGCGGACGACCTCGGCAGACGTCACGCCCAGCGCAGCCATCCGGTCCGGCCGCAGCCAGACGCGCATGGCGTAGTCACGCGAGCCGAAGACGCCCGCATCGCCGACGCCAGGCAGCCGCTTGATTTCCTCGACGACGGTCGTCGACGCGTAGTTGCTCAGGAAGACCGAGTCCCGCGTGGCTTGGGGTGAGAGGATCGACACCGACATGAGCACGTCGTTGGAACGCTTCTTGGTGATCACCCCGAGACGGCGGACCTCCTCCGGCAGGCGCGGCTCGGCGAGCTTGACCCGGTTCGCCACCAGGATGGTGGCCATGTCCGGGTCGACGCCGTTCTCGAAAGTGACGGTGATGCTGAGTGCCCCACTCGACGACGAGTTGGAAGAATAATAAAGCAGGCCTTCGACGCCGTTGATCTGCTCCTCGAGGGGGGCGGCGACATTGTTCACGAGTGCCTCGGGCGAAGCGCCAGGGTAGCTTGCGACGACGGTCACGGTCGGCGGGGCGATCTGCGGATACTGCGAAAGCGGCAGGTTCAGCAGCGCAATCCCGCCGACCAGGACGATGATGAGCGAGAGGACCGCGGAGAAGATCGGCCGCCGGATGAAGAAGTCCCAGCCCATCTACTTCTTGGCCGGAGCGAGGACGACCGGCGTGCCTGGACGCAGCTTCTGCAATTGGTCGAGGATGACCTGGTCGCCGGGGCGCAGGCCGGTGAGGATGACGATATCCGCGCCCTGCGTATCACCCAACGTCACCGGACGAGACTCCGCGCGGCCACCCGCGCCGACGACGAAGACGGAACGCCCGGCAGGCGTCTGGATAAGCGCGACCTGCGGCACGAGGAAGGCGCCTTTGGCCTGGCCGCCGGTGACGCGCACGCGCACGAACTGGCCGGCGAGCAACGCGCCGTCGGCGTTGGCGAAACGCGCGCGGACCTGCACCGTGCCGAGCCGTTCATCGACCTGCGTCGACGCGAAGTCGACCCGTCCGCGCAAGGGTTGGACGGAACCATCCGGACGGAACAACGCGACCTCAGCGCCGAGCGCCGCCGCCGCCCCGCCAGCGAAAAGACTGCGGAAATCATCCTCGGCCAGGCCGAAGCGCGCCCAGATTTCGTCCGCGCGCACGATGGTCGTCAGGAGTCCGTCCGGACCGGCGGGATTGACGAGCGCGCCTTCGGTGCGGAGCCGGCGACCGGCCACGCCATCAATCGGCGAACGGACCTCGCAGTAGTCGAGGTCGAGCTTAGCGAGACTGGCTTTGGCGACGGCGGCATCGCGCGCCCCTTGCGCAGCGGCGGCGAGGGCCTGCGCATCGTCGGCTTCCTTCCGGCTGGCAGCCTTTTGGCGAAAGAGCTCGGCCTGCCGGACGGCTTCGGCGGCGGCCTGCTGCGCGCGGGCGGTTTCCTGCGCGAGTTGCGCCAGGACCAGCGCGTGGGCGGCGGCATAGGGCGCCGGATCGATGCGGAATAAGAGATCGCCGGCCTTCACCGGGACACCCTCGGCGTAATTGACGGTCTGCAGGATGCCCGTCACGCGCGCCCGGACTTCGACTTCGCGGACGCCTTCGATCAGCGCCGGAGAGATCGCCGTCAGCGTGATGTCGGCCGGGGTGACCGTGAGGACCGCCACCGCCAATGGTCGGGAAGGCGGCACGGACTGTTCTGGGCGGCAGCCGAACAGGCCGAGCAAAACGAGCGCGCAAAAAAGACCCTCGACTGGGCGAGATTTACATACAGACATGTATGTAAATCTATTTATCCTATAATGGCTCGCAAGACCAAAGCAGAGGCGGCTCAGACTCGTCACCGCATCGTCGAATGCGCCCGGCTGGCGTTCAGCCTCCACGGAGTGACCAACACCTCCTTAGAAGAGGTCGCCCAGAATGCCGGCGTGACCCGCGGGGCGGTCTATTGGCATTTCCAGGATAAGGCCGATCTTTTCATGGCCGTGCGCCAACAGACCGGGACTTTGCTCCGCTACCCCGATGTAACCGCCGGCGACCCCCTCCGGCGAATTGAGTTGGGCCTGCAATCGGCGCTCACCCGCCTGGCCGAAGAGAAGGCCGCCCAAGAAACCTACGAGGTCATGCTTTGGAAATGCGAGTATATCGGGGCCTTCGCCTCGGTGCGCCAAGACCTCATGACCGCCGGCGCCCAGTTCCTCGCGGACACGACCGCGCTCTACGCCGCCGCGCAACATGCGAAGCTTACCCCGCCCGGCTTCGACGCCCGTTTGGCCGCCCAGGAGACTTTCTGCTTCTACGCCGGACTCTTGAAGCTGTGGCTCGCCGATCAGGACGGCCGTACCCTCCGCAAGGATGTCACCCGCCTGATCGCCAGACATATCGCCGGCCGACGCCGGACCGCCCGCAAGGTGATTTGACTGCCCGCGACAGGCGGCATAGAAAAAAGAGGTGAAGGTCTTCCCCTCCCTCCTTGGTCTGCTCCTGCTGGGCATCCTGCCGGCCGTGGCGGCTGAACCGGAGGCCCCGCAATCCCTGCCGATTATCTATGACCAGCCGGGGGAGAAATACATCCTGCGAATCGATAACCGACGCTACCAGATACCCTACGTCACCAAGGAAGGTGTCGTCCAACTGATGTCGACGGCCAATTACCCGCGCACGAAGCTCCGTTTCGAGGAATATAAGCGCTCGCTCGAAGACAAGATGAAGGCCGAGGCGCTCGTCAATCGCGCGCAGTCCAACGTGACTCGCGAGTCGGAGCGCGTCAGCCGTCTGAACCGCAGCCTCGAGGCGCTCCGTCAGCAGCTCACCTTTCTCCGCAGCCAGCCTAATATCGACGTCCGCGAAATCCTCTTTCTACAAGAACAGATTCGCAACACCTCGGTGTCGCTCGCCGCCGCCGAAGACATGGAAGCCAAAGCCCAGGCGAACCTCGACAAGACCAAGGCGACCACGGAATCCGCGTTCCAGCGCGCCGATAAGGCCCGCGAGGACTACGTCGCCGCCCTCGATGCCTATGAGAAGCCGCTCGCCGAGATCCGGGCGATCGCGATGACGCACGGCACCGCCCTCTGATTTTCCTCATGCGCCCCACCACCGCCCTCCTCGTTACCCTGCTCTGCCTCGGCGCCGCGGGCTTCGCTCAGCAGACCAAGTCCGCCGCAAAAGCCCCGGCCGCCAAGGCCGCACCGAAGTCCGTCGACCGTTTCGCAGTACGCACCGACGAGAAAATCTCTTGGCACGACGTCCGCGCGACGGACCTCGAAGGCCGCGCCCTCCCCGACGCGGAGCGTAAGAGCTACTTCGACCGCCTGCCCGCCGAGGCCGATGGTAAGGTCACGCCGGCGGTCTGGGGCCTGAGCCGCGATAGCGCGGGCCTGCTGTTCCGCTTCCGCACCGACGCCACGACGATCTATGCCCATTACAAGGTGACCAAGCCGAAGCTCGAGCAGCCGCACATGCCCGCCACCGGCGTCAGCGGCCTCGACCTCTACGCCCGCGACGAGAACGGTAAGTGGCGCTGGGTGCAGGTCGTCCGTCCTACCACGCAAGAGATGAAGGTCCGCATCGCCGAAGGCCTCGACGCGGGCGAACGCGACTACGCCATCTACCTCCCGCTCTATAACGGCGTCGAATTCCTCAACGTCGGCGTGACCGAAGGCAAAAAGTTCGTCGGCCTCAAACCGCGCGCGAAGCCGGTCGTCTTCTACGGTACCTCGATCACGCACGGTGCCTGCGCCAGCCGACCAGGCATGGTGCACACGGCCATCCTCGGCCGCCGCTTTGACGTACCGGTCGTGAACCTCGGCTTCTCGGGCAACGGCCGCATGGACCAAGCCGTCGGCGAATTCCTCACGCGCATCGACGCCGCCGCCTACGTGATCGACTGTCTCCCGAACATGAACGCAGCAGCCGTCGCCGAGAAATGTATGCCGCTCGTGAAGCAACTCCGCGCCGCCCATCCCGACACCCCGATCATCCTCGTCGAGGACCGCCGTAACACCGACGCGTGGCTTAAAGCCTCGCTGCGCCTGCACCACGACGCGAACCACGCCGCGCTCAAGGCCGCTTATGAGCAACTCGTGAAGGAAGGCGTCAAAGGCCTGTCCTACGTGCCCGGCGACCTTCTCTACGGCGACGACGGCGATGGGGCCACGGACGGCTCGCACGCGAGCGACTTGGGCTTCCATCGCCAGGCCGATATCTTCGAGCCCTTCCTCAAGGCCGCCCTCGGCCGCTGATTTTTCGCCCTCCCCGCTGGCGAACGGAGCCGAACCCATCAACCTAATCGCCGATGAACCGCAGCTACCGCTACTACGACCTCATCCTCGGCGCGTTCGTCGCGGTGCTCCTCTGCTCCAACCTCATTGGCCCAGCCAAGGTCGTGCAACTCGACCTGCCCTTCTTCGGCAAGACCGATTTCGGCGCGGGCAACCTGTTCTTCCCGCTGTCGTATATCTTCGGTGATATCCTCACCGAAGTCTACGGCTACGCCCTGGCGCGCCGAGTGATTTGGTCGGGTTTCGCCGCAATGATCTTCGCGACGGTGATGACGTGGATCGTGCTCGCGATGCCGGCCAGCCCGAACGAGCCGTTCAGCGCGCAGCTGCAACCCGCGCTCGAGACCTGCTTCGGCGGCGGCTGGCGGATCGCCCTCGGCTCGATTGTCGCTTTCTGCGTCGGCGACTTCCTCAACTCCTACGTCCTCGCGAAAATGAAGGTACGCATGGGCGGCAAGCATCCGTGGGCCCGCTTCATTGGCTCCACCGTCGTCGGCCAAGGCGTCGATAGCCTGATCTTCTACCCGCTCGCCTTCCTCGGAATCTGGAGCCCGCAGACGCTCCTCGCGGTGATGTTAGCCAATTGGATCTTCAAGGTGCTCGTCGAGGTGGTCATGACGCCCGTGACGACCGTCGTCTGCGCGAAGCTGAAGCAGGTCGAAGGCGTCGATGCGTATGACACCGACACCGATTTCACGCCTTTCAGCCTCCGGCGCTAAGCGGAGGCACCCCGTTTCCGCGGGCTTTAATGGCCTCCAATCGACTTTTTGTCCTATTATCGGAGTTTTTCGACGAATCCGTTGACAACACCTTGGGGGATGAGCACAACACGCTCAGTCAATTTCACTCAGGTAAGAGCCTCCCTTATAAAGGACGCAGCAGTCGCGAGGGCGACTAACGGAAGCAGGAATAAAACTCTCCGTACCCGACCCCAGAGTCCCGTAGCTAGGACTCTGGACTTATTTATCCCGGAAAGCGGGAAGACAGGCCGCACCACCCGTGCGGCCTGTTCCATTTTGCCGTGCCCAAGACCGGACTCGAACCGGTAAGCCTTTCGGCGGCAGATTTTAAGTCTGATGTGTATACCGTTCCACCACTTGGGCCGACGGCTCCAAAGTGCGGACACGCCCCCGATTGGCAACCCGGGAAAGCGGGCGGCGTTCGCCTTCGCCTTGCCCTCCGCACCAAACCCGGCTTCCTTTCGCCTATGGATCGCTTAGCCCAGACGTTCGCCCGCTGCCAAGCCGAAGGCCGCCCGGCCTTCGTGAGCTACGTCTGCGCCGGCGACCCCGACGTCGAGACCTCCAAGGCCGTGCTCCTTTCCCTGGCGCAGAACGGCGCCGACGTGCTCGAGGTGGGCGTACCCTTCTCCGACCCCCTCGCCGATGGCCTGACCAACCAACTCGCGGCCCAACGCGCTCTCGAAGGGGGCATGACCTACGAGGGCCTACTCGACGTGCTCCGCGCGGTGCGCGCCGGGACGGACAAGCCGATCGTGCTCTATTGTTATTATAACCTGCTGTTCTCTTTGGGCCTCGAAGGTTACTGCGCCAAGGTCCGCGCCGCCGGCGCCGACGGCCTGCTCGTCCTCGACTGCCCGCCCGAGGAAGCTTCCGACCTGATCGCGGCCTCGAAGAAACACGGACTCGCCAATATCTTCATCGTGGCTCCAACCACGCCGCCCGCCCGCATCAGCCTCATCGCGAAGCACGCCTCGGGCTTCATCTACTACGTCTCGCGCGAAGGCGTGACCGGTGAACGCTCCGAATTGGCCGCCAACCTCGCCGCCGCGGTCACCGAGATCCGTAAGCATACCGCCCTGCCCATCTGCGTCGGCTTCGGCGTCTCCACCGCCGCCCACGTGCAGGCCATCGCCAAGGTCGCCGACGGCGTGGTCGTTGGCAGCGCCTTGGTGAACGTCGTCGCCGCCCATAAGGATAATAAATCCCAGGCTGCGGCCGCCATCGGCGCGAAGGTCAGGGAACTGCTAGCGAAGTAAACTTCGAGGGCCAGGGGCAGGGACACGGACAGGACCAGAAGGATGAGGCCATGTCAGGTATCGCCTGCCACGGACCCTATTTTTGTCCCTAAG
>Ga0208951_1000110_pt1 | contig 33020 bp, 32 predicted proteins | sample GreLakmeMI27MSRF_FD_187702 | JGI IMG/M metagenome (GOLD analysis project Ga0208951, IMG submission 187702) | Freshwater lentic microbial communities from great Laurentian Lakes, MI, USA - Great Lakes metaG MI27MSRF (SPAdes) | ecosystem: Environmental > Aquatic > Freshwater > Lake | place: Great...
GGATGTGCAGCATCATAACGTGCCAGCTCTGAAGCGACAAATCGTGGGGAGAGGCAGCCGGTTGCGAGGTAGGGCGACAGCGCCGAGCTGAAGCCTCCGCCCTGCAGCGCATTGCGCGTCTCGCAGTAGTGCTTCACGTCCTGCGACTCCCAAAGGTACGACTGCAATGCCTGCAGCCCGCCAGTCTCACCGCCGGTCCAGCGGAGCTCAAGCGCTGGCGATGGCGGGCAGAGGCCGTGCGCAGATGGGTCCGAGGGTGCCTCCAGGGCACTGCTGTGCATCCACTGGGCACCCAGCGGCGTGCCCCAGTCGCCCAGTGGAGGCAACTCTGTCGGCGGCGCTAGAGGTGGAACTGGCGCGTGTGTCTGCAGGCGCCTGATGAAGGCACTCGCACTGCGCGGCTCCTCATCGGTGAGCGCCTGGAGGTTGTAGGCTGTGCCACCCTGGACGCGGAGCAACCTGGCGCCTTGACGGAGAAGGGAGCGCTCCACGGCGGCTTCACAAGCTCGCTCGTCAGCCGCAAACTCTGCGTGCACCAGGACCACGTCTGGGCGCATCGCCGCAAACACATCGGACGGCACGCCCACCGCGATAGCCAGGCCGGAGCCGCCCCGACGCAGCCGTGCGCGCAGGTCTGACAGCGAGTCTGCCAGAAAGCGTGCACGGTGCGGGCCACAACGAGGCGTCGAGGGAAGCCAGCGACAGGCCGCCCACGCGGTTGGGTCGTGAACGAAGAGCGGCAGCACGCTGCACGGCAAGGCCAGCAGCGGGTGTCTGAAGAGTGCATTGTCATGGACGCGTAGGTCGTTGCGTAGCCAGAGCGCGACTCGCAGCGGGGGTGGGTGTGCGGCGAGCATGCCGCGGCTAGGGGCCCGCCAGACAGTAAACCAAGGCGCAGACGGTTGACGCAGACGCAGGCTGCAGAGACGCAGCACTGCCGCGAGGACAGGCTTGCGTACGTAGGGAGCGAGGCGCGAGTGACGTGGCACTGGCTCGTACAACGAGGACTCTCGCACCCTCGGCTGCTGCTTTGAAGTTCAGGCGCGTGGTTGCGGTGCACCGATACGCGCCAAGGCGCGTGCGCCCATTCCTAAACGCTCCGCATGTCCTCTTCGCGCCCGCCGGGCGTTGACGCGGCCGCGTGGCGCGCCCTGGAGGCAGCCGTGCGCATTCAGCCTTCGCTGCCTCCCTGCGCCGCGCTGCGCGTGAAGAACCGCTTGCACGAGGCAGTGGAGGTTCTCAGCGCGCCTGAGGCGTCGCCGTGCTCGCTGCTGCTGGCTGTGGACCGCTACAATCTGCCGTGGCGTGACGGCAACGGCGCCTGGCGCAGCCTGCCGAGTGCGAGCAACGCGGAGCCAAGCTGCGTGCCGAGCATCAGCAAGCGCTTTGTCGCCGTGTCCTCTCTCCAGGCCTGGTTAGACTACGAGGCGCGCCTTCCTGCGCCAAGCCGCCTGTTCTACGAGGTGCTCCGCGAGGGCACTCCCTGCCGCTACTGGCTCGACCTGGACTGTCCGGCATCAGCGGCGCTGATGGAGGTCACTGTTGATGCGCTGGCGCTGCTTTTGGAGCGCTGCATCGCACTCGCAATGGCCAACGTGCTCACAGTCGACGCGGACGCGCTGTCGGTCGTCACTATCAATGGCAACGGAGCATCACAGCAGGAGAAAGGCCGCATCAGCCTGCACCTGATTGCCACGGGCGCCCTGCTACCCAACAATGAGCATGCGGGCGCAGCCGTGCGCCTGGCCGTCATCGACAATTTGCGGCGAGCAGCAGAGCAGGGCGACCCCGTCGCGTGCGCGCTCGTCTGCTGTGGGTTGCCTCTACAGCGCGTGGTGGACCCGGTGAACACGAAGAACAGGCTGCGCCGTCTTACCGGGCACACCAAGATTGGGCAAAACCGGCACAGCGCCCCTCTGCCGCGCCACGCACACCTGCCCCGCAGCGCGCTCTTCGTCAGCGCCCGAGTGCACGACGAGCAGGTGCTGGAGTGGCGCCTGCAGCCGGCGATGCTGCACGCGGCGCAGCGCAGGCCGCTGGGGTCGCTGTGTGCCAACCACAGCGCCATTCCGTGTGACGTGGAGGCTGAGGCTGCGATTCGCGCAGAGCTGCGCTGCATCTCGGAGCTGAAGGGGTCGCAGGTGGTAAGCATCAAACCCCCGTCTGGCTCCCTCTACCCCTGCTGGATGGCATTCACGGACTGCTCGCGGTGCCCCTGGCGGGAGCAGGACACGCCCATCTTGGGCTGCGCCCCAGGCGACACGCACCGCAGCTCGCGCCTCTTCGTGACTCTGCGCGCGGACCGCCTGGAGGTTGGCTGCACCGCCGCGCGGCACGTGCAGCGGCTACGGCGCAGCCACGCATTTCCGCACACGCGGCAGATCCTATACGGCGAGCCCACGCCCAGCCTGGCGGAGGCGAGCAGCCCAGACGCTGTTCGCTTCGTGGACGCGCACATGCTCGACATTTTCTCGCCCTCCTTCGCGGCGCAACAGTAGTAGTAATGCATCAAAAGGAATAAGGAATCACAGGCTCAGCGCCAGCTGAATGCCCAGCCCGGCGTGCACAACGAAAACCAGCATGAGCGAGCTTCCAAGGAGCGCGTGCGTTGTGCGCAGGTTGGGCGAGTCGCCCATTAAGCCGCCCAGCACGCCATTCGCGCCAAGCAGCATCAACCCAGCCAGAGCACTCACGGCGTGCGGCGAATCCAGCAGAGGCTTTCCCTGCAAAAGGTTGAAGAGGAGTCCACCCTGGCCACCCGCGAGGAAAAACAGCGTCATCCCAGCCATCAGCTTTGGGTGCAGTTCAGCGGCGCTGTCGGCCGTGCCGAAGGTGGGCTCCGCGCCACCGCCAGCGCGGACCTTCCAGCCCAGGTAAGTCCCATAGCCGCCCATGGCAAACAGCACGGTTGCCATGTTGAGGCCGTGAAAGTAGTGAGTCACAAACCTGAGCGCAGAGTGAGTGAGCGCTGTGAGCAGACTAAAAAGTACGGAGGAGAACACCCCCTTCTGTGCCTCCTGCTGTGCACGCGGCAAGCCGTCTGCAGGACAATGGCTTGGGCCCGCACTCTGGCACTTGGCCCGCAGCGTTCGCGTCGAAGACGAAGCCAGCGGTGGTGTGAAGGTACGCCTGAGTCGTTGTGCGGCGTCAGGAAGAGGAAAGCAGCGGCGTGGTGTCACCTGCTCGTGCCTCGATGCCTGCCGAGCTCACGACGCCTGAGCCAATCAACATGCTCGACGCCGCCACGGCAGCGATGGGTGCAGCAACGGCAATGAGCGCAGGCTTCGAGTCCGCTTCCGCAGAGGCGCGGACAGCGAGAGAGCGTCGTGTAACAGCAACAGGCCGAGCACAAGGACGCGCAGTCAGGCGGGCACATATGGCGGCGTGTGTGGGCGTGCTAGCAGCGAGCGCCATTGCAGACAGCACAGCACACTACGCGAGACCGGCGGAGGCCGTAGTGTGGTGCTGAATCGCAAAGCCGAAAGTGGCAATCTGCCTGGCAAAGTGCCAAAAGTCAACATCCTGCCGACCTGCTGCTGCACGACGACACATCATGGAAAAAGCCCTGCCGAAACGCAGCAGGGCCTCGTGCGACTGAGTGAGTCCTTCCACACTCTCTGTTCTGACGGTCGCCATCATCCGACCTCGGCTCCAATCCACAACCGCTCTCACTGCTGCGCGCAGCCCTGCGTGAGCTCGGGCGGTAGCGCCGAGTTTGCAGCGAAGTGCGGCAGGCCGTCCTCTCCGAACTGGAGGTCTGGCGCAACATCACTCATGATCTCCTGCGGCGGCGCCCCGCAGCGCTGCATCTCCTGCATGAGATGCATCACGTGCCCCACATCCTCCGGCGCGTGGTCAAAGACGGCCAGCAGCTGCGCCACCAGCTCACTCTGGCGGGTGTACCTTGCAAGCTGCTCCGCAGGCAGGCTGCCGCGCGCGCTGGCCAGGTATGAGGGATACTGAGGTGCGAGTGAGAGCGTGCAGAAACGCGCATGGCCGTGACGCGCACCCGCAGGCTGATCTGCTGCAAGGGCTCGTAGAGGACGCTCTTGCTCAGCAGCTGAGACATAAAGGTGTCCAGCACGGAGGCCATGCTCGGGTCAGAGCCCATCGTCTCGAACTGCTGCAGCAGCGCCTGGTAGCCAGCCTCGTCCAGGCCGTCCAGGCCTTCCAGCAGGTCTCGGTCAGGCGCGGAGGCGCCGCCTTCGCCTACGCCCGTGCTCGCCCGCGTCTGAGCCTCCAACGCAGCCAGCGTGGCGTGCACCTCGTCCTCGTTGCCCATACCTCCCTCAACCAGCTGCGCCAGGCCACGGGCCAGGTCGCGTAGGGCCTCTGGCACATCCTCGGAAGCCTTGGCCGCCTTCTTCTTCTTCTTGCCGCTCTGAGAGGCAGCCAACGGGTCAAAGGAGAGACTGGGAGCGGCGGCGGTGGTGGCGTCGGTGGTGGCGCTGTGGGGCAAGCGTCAGGCGAGGGAAAGCAGGCGTGCAGGCTGCTGCACGCGCCTGGGAAGGGCGCCGGGCGGCGGTGCAGCGCTGGGAGTGGCAGCTGGCGGCTTGAAGTCGTTCAGCGCCTCTGCGCGGGCGAGCGGTGAGCCCGCAGAGCGCTGAGCGTGAACGACTCGCTTGCGCACCGTCCAGCAGCGATTCCAGGTCATCCGCATTCATCATGTTGCTGCGATAAACTTCCGGGCGAAGGGAGCTTGTCTGTCGGGCGAAACGCACTTTGCGCTGCTGCAGCTGCTCGATGACGTCAGCATCTGTGCCAATCAGAATTCTCAACATTGGAGCTGCGCCCACCTGCCCTTTCATCGCCTCGCTGCAGAGAGCCTCACAGCAGTGTCAGCGCCGCACGTCGTGCCCTTGTCTTGGCCATTGAAGCATGTCGCCTCCTCCCAGTGGAGGACCGCAGCTGGGCCTGCTGCCCTCCTTTGCGTGCAGCGCCGTGGCCGCCTGCGTGGCGGAGATAACCACGCTGCCGCTGGACACGGCGAAGGTGAGGCTGCAGATGCAGGGCGGACTGCTGAAGGCTGGCGAGGCGCCCAAGTATCGGTGCGTCCCTTCGGCGGGTTCCACCCCAGGGACCGTGCCTCGCGGCTGCGCCCCTGACGCGCGCACGGGCGCAGGGGGTTGTTGGGCACTGTGAGCACCGTTGCGCGCGAGGAGGGCGTCAGCGCGCTGTGGAAAGGCTTGGAACCAGGTGCGCCACAAACTGGAGCGCCGCGCCACTGCACCTGCTCCGCCCCCGCAGCGCCCCCGCCGGTCGCACAAGCTCGCCGCTGCGCTGACGCACACGCACGGACCCAGGGCTGCACCGGCAGTGCCTCTTTGGCGGCCTGCGCATCGGCCTCTACGAGCCTGTCAAGCAGCTTATCGTGGGCAAGGACCACGTGGGCGACGTCAGTCTGCTCAGCAAGGTTGCTGCGGGCCTGCTCACAGGTGCGGTCTTTGCTCTGCGGCTCAACGTAGGCAGCAGCTCATGCACTGCACACCACTAGGCGCGCTGGCAATCTCCATCGCCAGCCCTACGGACCTGGTCAAAGTGCGCATGCAGGCAGAGGGCAAGCTGCCCGCAGGGTGCGCAATTGGAGCGAGGAGTGCTCTCGTCAGCGCGGGTCTGACGGCGTCTGCTCCCCAGCACGCCTCGCAAATACCCCTCCGCGTTCGCAGCCTACTCCATCATCGCCCGGCAAGAGGGCGTGAAGGGCCTGTGGACGGGCGTGGGCCCCAACATCAGCCGCAACGCTATCATCAACGCAGCCGAGCTCGCCTCTTACGACCAGGCGCGCTATGGGCAATGCAGCGGGGTGCGCTTCGCATGCTGACACATGCGATGCTCAGGTGAAGCAGATGCTGTTGAAGACGGGCGCCTTCCAGGACAACTCAGTGACGCACGTCCTGTCGGTGCGCCCTTTGCATGCGCGCGCGTCAGGCCGCGCATGCGCGCCCGCTCACGCGCCGCATGCAGGGCCTGGGCGCCGGCTTCGTGGCCGTCTGCGTCGGCTCGCCGGTGGACGTGGTGAAGTCGCGGGTGATGGGCGACAAGATTGTGCGCGTCCCCGCGCCAGCGCCGGTGCGGCGCATGTCACTCACGCGCCACCGCAGAAGCAGTACAATGGCATGGCGGACTGCTTCAAGAAGACCTACGCGGCTGAGGGCGCGCTCGCCTTCTACAAGGGCTTCATGCCAAACTTCGCGCGCCTGGGCTCCTGGAACGTCGTCATGTTCATGAGCCTGGAGCAGGTCAAGCGCCTTTACGTCCAGGCCACGGCGCCAAGGGTCGCCGGGCAACACTGAGGGCTGCCCCTGCCTGGGGAGGCGCGAAGCAGGATGCGCGCGCAGCGCGCTGTTAGTAACTCGTCACGATTGTAAGCGCGAGGGCATGGATCCGGTGTGGAGTCGCGTCTGTGTTGCACTAGAGCTGCAACGCCCTGAGTCTCTCAGGCGGACCAGCTAGCTGTCCCAGCTAGCCCGCCCCAAGCAAGCAGCGGCATGCTGCGTTCAGGCTGCGACAGCCTTCTTCTTCGTCGCCTCCGAGCCTGAAAGGGCAAGAGATGGGAGCGCGTGAGGCAGGGCAGGCGTGCGGAGCAAACCCTAAAATAAGCATCTGCAGCCGGCCCGCCGTCGCCGTCGCCAGAAAAGCGGCCGCGCCGCTGGAACAACCAGCCCGCAGCTAGCAGCACGGTGAGCTCAGCCGGCGGCGACGGTGGCGAGGCTCGGTGCGAGCGGGTCCGGCTCGCCACCCTAGGTTTTCTGATCTGGCCGGCGCGCACCTTCGCGGAAGCCGTTCTTGAACTTGCGCGGCAGCTCCTTCAAGTAGCGGCAGCGGCCAGTCCCCGTGGTCTTGCGGCCGATAGCCTTCTTGCCCCAGTTGTCTGCGAGCGCGGCGCATGTGCGTCAGTCTCCACCGCCCCCACTGCGCGCGCGCGCGGCGGCGAGGGCACGCACAGCTGCGCACGCGAGCAGCCGGGTAGCCGCAGGAGGAGCACTTGCTCTTCTGCAAGTGCCAGCTGCGGCGGCCGCAGCGAACGCAGAGCGTGTGGCTCTTGTTGCGCCGCTTGCCGAAGCTGCCCGTGCCCTTGCCGCACTTGCCCATTTTGCAAGCCGCGAGCGGGCCGCACGGTGCGCGGGGGGCACAAGAGAGGCGCGTGTCGTACAACGTACGGCTCGCACACGACTAACGAAGGCGCATTTGGTGCGTGCGCGACGGGTGCCACGTATACAGCGGATGCGCTCACAGTGTTGTTTGAGGTGTGACGATGGGCACGCCATCTGCGCGCCACTGGATGCGCCCCTCGCAGAAGGCTGCCACAACCTCCGGGTAGACGGCCCACTCCTGCGCATTACCAGCCGCCATGTGAGGGGGCGCTGCTCCAGCACGCGCCTCGCCGCGCACGCGCCTGCTCCAGCACGCGCTGCGCGAGCACCTCCGGCGTGTCATCTGGCAGCACAGGCACGCAGCGCTGCGCCAGGATAAGTCCCCGGTCGTACTCCTCGTCCACCAGGTGCACCGTGGGCCCACTGAACCTGCGCAGAGCAGAGAGAACAAAGAGCGGGGAGCAGGGAAGTGTGAGAATGGGCACCTGTTGAAACAGGTATCGCCTGCGCGTCTCCCCCAGCCATGCGCACCGTGCGCCCGAGGCGATCACGGCCGCGTGCACTCGCCGCCCGTACATGCCCTGTCCCCCGAAGGCCGGCAGCAGCGCCGGGTGGATGTTGAGCAAAGAGCGGGGGAAGGCTCTGCAGAGCTCAGCAGGCACCAGCTTCAGGTAGCCCGCCAGCAGCACCAGCTCCACACCAAGATCCAGCAGCTCAGCCACCAGCTGGCTGGGGGCGAGGCCACTCTGTGGCGACTCTTTGGGGCCGGGATAGCGCAGCACCCGGATGCCGGCGCCCGCAGCGTAGCTCACGCCGCCGCAGTCAGCCTTGTCGCTCACCACCGCCTGGTGGGGACAGGGGGTGCTTGAGGGGAGGAGTGTGCACGGCTACTGGCGCTGACGTTGACGCACCACCACGCGTCCGTTCACGCGCCCGTCCAACGTCGCCGCGTGCACAGCCTTAAAGTTGGAGCCGCCGCCGGAGACGAACACTGAACGGTAGCGGAGGGGTGAGAGGAGGTGGCGAGAGTTCTGGCCACGAGTGCACGCACCTGCAATCTTCTTGGGCGCGCTGCTGCTGGCGCAAGCAACAGCACCTGCGGCACGAGGAAGCGCGCCTTCGGCACGCGCGCCACGCGCGGGCAGAGGTGAGTCGCGAGCAGCTGAGCTATCGGAAGCAATGTACCTGCACCGTGGGCAAGCAGACGGCCGCGAGGCAGCTGCCCCCCTCTTCTCAACGACGCTAGCCGCAGTGCGTCCGGGGAGCGCCCCCCCGTCTGCAGGCGAGGCTGGACGAGCGCAGATGACCAGCTGCGCCTTGCCAGCCGGCCCTGCAGCGCCACGCTCGGGCAGGCTGCAGCCCCAGCATGCACGGGCATCCCGAGTCCTGCGTCCGCGGAATGACCAAATTGTGCAACATGCAGCGACGAGCAGTATGCACGCGTGTGCCATATTTGATGTGGCGTTGTGGCCTCACACTTGGCCCGTCCGCGCGTATCGTATCGCGGCCTGTCCACCGCACGCTGCGTTGCGCTGCGCTGCGTCGTACATGCTATGGCGCTCTGAGTCCGGCTGTGGCCTGAGGGCGTAGAGGGCCCTCACAGATGGTGCAGGCACCGCAGCACAGCCGGCTGAGCCGGCTGGCGCGCAAGGCGATGGCATTGCAGCGCAACTTCGAGTGGCTCATCTTCCTGGGCGGCCTTTTGACGCCGTGTGTGATGGCGCTGGTTGTCTCTGCTGCACCGCCACAACTCCCAGCCTCCTTCCTGCCTGCGGACACGGTGCGCCCCGCATCGCCGCGCAGTTGACGCGCGGCGCCGGCTGCGCGCTGCACCGCTGCTTCGGCGTCTGGAATTGACATCTGGACGGTGGCGCTGCGTAGGTCACGTCCCGCTGCCGCGTGGCCGCGCAGCCGGAGGTTGACCTGTTCTACACCGCCACCTGCCACGGGATGCCGGTGCGTGTGGCGCCTCTCCTGGCGCGCCCAGGGTGCACGCAGAGAGCGCTGAGCTGTGCGCCTGCTGCGCTCAGGCGAGCTGCTGGAGCGACTACTACTGGGCCGTCACGCTGCCCGTGGAGCTGCAGCCTCCTGGCGGCACTGTGACGCCTGTGGCTCCCGCGTTGGCGTCGCTGACGCTGACGCTGCGCACCGCCGGGGGGGCCTTTGAGGAGGCTGCTTCGCTGGGTGCAACCTTTGCGGAGGGGCTGCACATACCGTGCCGCGTGGACCCCAGCAGCGGTGCGGTGAGCGTCAGCGAGAACGCCACAGCCCCCAGCGTGCAGCAGCAGCAGCAGCAGCTCCCCATGCCCGGGCTGAAGGGCATGGTGCTCGTGCACACCGTCTGGGGCAGCTTCCTGGACGGCCTGGGCGCGCCGCCGCGCCCGCCCCCAGCCTGGCTCACCCCCCTGGGCTGGCTGCCCCTGCTGCGCCTGTGCGGCCCCGGCGTGCCGCTGCTCACGCTCTCCAGCCTCCTCACGGCCGCGCGCATGGCGGAGCTGCGCAGCGGGCCGCTTGTGGGTGCGCCGTCGAGCGGTGCTTGCGCCTGGCCCTTTGCTGCGACTGACCCCGCCCCCCCTCGCGCAGCGCTGCTCGTGCCCGCCATGCTCGCCGCAGCCGCGGAGGCGGCCAGCGCGGTGGTGGCGGAGGCGCGCGTGTCGGCGCGCGAGCGGGCGGTGGCCGGGCGCAGCCTGCTGCCCGTGGCAGCCGCGCTTGCGTACGTCGCCTGCGGCGCGCTCCTCGTGGCCGCCTGCGTCGCGGAGCCGCTGCTGCGGGAGCTGCGGCGCGCGTGGCGGGCGGCAGACGCGGTGGCGTACGACTTGGCGGTGGAGCACCCCCTAGGGGAGCCCCTCCGAAGGGCGGCTGATGGAAGAGGGCCCTACACGCGCTCGCACGCGCACGCACGCTCCACGCAGGCTGCGCGCCCAGAACAACCTCGCACCTCTCAAATCTAGTGTTTCTAATAAGCTATCGCCGCTCGCGTCTATGGCGACTCGGCGCCGCCACCACTGCCCCCCGGGCCGCCGCCGTGCTTGGGCGTGCCCGGCGGCACGCCCGTGGCCCCCGCAGCCTGCGCTCGCTGCGTGAGCGTGTGCATGGCGAGCGCGTGCATCCGCATGAGCGCCTTGCCCAGCGGATCCGTGCCCGCCAGGAAGCCAAACAGCGGCGCCCCGTGACCCTCAGACGGCCGCGCGCCCGCGGCCAGCAGCACCTCCGCGGTCTCCAGGTGCCCAATCATGAGGGCGTAGTCAACCGGGTTGTAGCGGCCCAGCAGGCCCGCAGGGCCCAGCGTGAAGCCGTCGTTAAGGGGCGCCCCAGCCTGCACAAGCGCGCGCACCGCGTCGCTGTGCCCGCCAACCGCAGCTTCCCACATGGGCGTGTGCGCGCTGAGGAGCCCCAGCGGGCCCAACGCGCCGCCGGCTGCCGGCTTGGCGCCTGCGGACAGCAGCGCGTGCACCACGTCCGCGTGGCCGCTGGCGGCGGCTGCTCTCAGCGGGCTCATTGTGGCCAGCAGTCCGAAGGGTCCCACGGTGCTGCCCGCGTTTGGATTGGCGCCCGCCGCCAGCAGCGCCTGCACCGCCTGCGTGTCGCCCTGCATGGCGGCCAGCTCCAGGGGCGTGAAGTATGCGATGAGGCCGAAGGGGCCCACGCCGAGTCCCGCGTTTGGGCTGGCCCCCGCGCCAAGCAGCGCCTGGACAGCGTCCGCGTGGCCGTTGAACACGGCGTGCCAGAGGGGGCGGTACTTGGCCTGCCACCAGCCAAAGGCTGGGCCCTGCGAGGAGTCGCAGTTTGGGTTGGCGCCAGCCTGGAGCAGCAGACTGACGAGCCGTTCGTCGCCGCAGGAGGCGGCCACCTCCAGCGGGGTGTAGCTGGCAACCAGCCCCAGCGGGCCGAAGCTGAGGCCCGCGTTGGGCGGCGCGCCGCCCCTGAGCAGCGCCTCCACCGCGTCCGCGTGGCCGTGCAGCGTGGCGTGCCAAAGGGGCCGCGCGTGCGCCAGCAGGCCCCAGGGCCCCAGGCTGCTGCCCGCCTGAGGCGAGGCGCCCGCAGCCAGCAGGTCCTCAACGCTCTGCGTGGCCCCGGCGCTGGCGGCGCAGCCCAGCGGGCTGAAGGCGGCAAGCAGGCCGCACGCCAGCGCGCTGCCCTCGTCCGGGTCGTGCCCGTCAGCCAGCAGCGCGCCCACAGCCTCGCCGCGCCCGGCGGCCGTGGCCGCGTCCAGCGCGCTGGTGGAGGTGAGGAAGGAGAGCACACCCCCGGGCGCCGACGCGGTGGCTCGCAGCTCGCGGTCCCCGTAGTCCAGCGCCGCCCACAGCGCCTCCGCAACCACCTGCACGCGGCTGCTTCCCGGCGGCGCGTCGCTGCGGGCGGGGAGGGGAGGGAGGACGCCCCAGGAGGAGGGGCTGGGCGCCGGAGTGCTGGGAGAACTGGACGACGGCGCGACGCTGCCCACTCGGCTGCTCGGGGGGCTGCTGGCCACCAGCGAGCAGGCCTCCACGGAGCTCGCAGCACTGCCATCTGCGCTCACGCTCGCGCGCGAATGCACATCCTCCCAGCTGAAACCGAGTGGAGCCTCGCCGCCGCCGCGCACTCGGAGGTCCACCTCGCTCTCGCTCTGCTCCAGCTGCGCCGCGAAGGCGTCACACTCTGCCTCCGCATGCGTGCGAGGCTCCGGTCGGCAGCTCAGGTCCCTCGGCACGCGGCCCCGGACCGTCAGACCGCCGAAGCACTCCGCCATTGGCGCTGCCCCGGCGCGCCTATCAGGCGTGAGACGCCGACCAACACCCAAGGGGGCGCGAGGGTTCCGCGGGTTGTCGGACAAAAAAAAAGCTAGCAGCAGGCGTAGATGAGTCGAGCCCCACACGCGCACTCAGCGCGGCGTCGCTCGGCGTCGGATTAAAAAGAATGGGTTGCAGTGTACAAGCCGCGCGGCGGTGCCTACTTCTCTCCGGGCAGCATGGTGTCTTCTTCGACGACGCACACTCCGCCGGCCATGCCCATCAGGTGCTTCGTGCAGTCTCTCTCGTCCAAGAGCTCCTTCTGGCTTTTGGTCATGCGCTCGCGCAACCAGGGGGTAATCTCCAGGCCGGGCACAACCTTGTAGTTGCCGTCGCCGGTGCTGGTGCAGGGGAAGGAGTAGACCAGCCCCTCCTCGATGCCGTACGGGTTTCCGTTGCTGCTCACAGCCATGCTGAACCAGTCGCCCGCGGGCGTGGGCGTGACGAGCGAGCGGATGTGGTCCACGATGCTCACAGCTGTGCTGGCCGCGCTGCTTCGCCCCCACTTCTTGATCAGCGCCCCGCCCCGCGTCTGCACGGCGGGCGTGAAGTCGTTCTCCAGCCACGCCATGTCGGCGATGACGTCCGAGGCGCGCTGGCCGGCGATGAGCGCGTTGTGGAAGTCGGGCACCTGCGTGGTGCTGTGGTTGCCCCAGATTGTGACGTTGGTCACGCTGTTGTAGAACACGCCAGCCTTGATGGCCAGCTGGCACTTGGCGCGGTTCTCGTCCAGGCGAGTGAGCGCGGAGAAGTTGCGCGGGTTCAGCCGTGGCGCGTTGGCCGCCGCAATCAGCGCGTTCGTGTTGCAGGGGTTGCCCACCACCACAACCTTGCAGTCCTTGTGCGCAGCCTCGTTGAGAGCCTCGCCCTGCTGCTGGAACACCTGGCCGTTAATGTCCAGCAGGTCGCGGCGCTCCATGCCCGGCCCGCGAGGCTTGGCGCCGATGAGCAGTGCCCAGTCAGCCTGGTCGAAGACGGCGGCAGCGCTGGTGCCGATGGTCACCTGGCGCAGCAGCGGAAACAGAGAGTCCTCCAGCTCCATCGCTACCCCCTCCAGCGCCTCACGCGACCGCTCAGAGCCCAGCATCTGCAGTACAATGGGCTGAGACTCGCCGAACACGGCGCCGCTGGCCAGCTGCGCAAGGGAGTGAGAAAGAGGCACGCATGGCCCTGGCCCCACAGGCGCGCCTTGAAGAGCAAGTGGTTGCTAATTTGGCCAGCTGCGCCACTCACGGCCACGCGGATGGGCTTCGTCCACTTGCGGTTCACGCCGGACTTGTCCTGCGAGCCCACAGCGCGTGAGAGGCGGGAAGCCAGCACACAACTGAGAGTCGTCTCCCCAGGCATCCGTCGTAGCGCGGCCACGGACGCTACTGCCGACTGCGGGGCGTGCCTTGCTTGCATCGTAGTCCAAGCTCCAGAGGTTCACAATGCCGTTTGCGGGGTGCGTCGGCGCGGACACTGCCTGAGTCGTTGGCTTGCTTGACCGGTGACCGGGCCGTGGAACTCTGACGACGGAGCGCAGCGACGGAACACTGCGCCGCTGACCTGCACCTGCACCCGCAGATAAGGCGAGGAGGGCGCGTTCGCGCGTGAGAGAGCTGCCAGGGCGCGTGGCGGCCGCGGCGGCTATAGACAGGGACGTACTCTGCAGCGGCAGCTGAGCGGCGAACGCCGTCGCCATCACTTACTCGCTTCACGCAACGCGCGGAGGCTACTTCACTGAGTCGGCGTGTCGTACGACAGCGGAAACAAGCCAAAAGAGCGGCGCACCTCCGCGCGTGCCATCGCTGGAGTTGGCTGCGGTAGGGCAGGCTGGGACATAATGCGGGTAGCTGGTTCCTTGCCGTACCTGCTGTGCGACGATGCCCACGTCGCAGTCGCCTACAAGCCCGCTGGCGTCGCACTGACACGGGCTGACGGTGTTGGTCCACACCGCGCTGGGCCGCCGCTTAACGAGTGGGCCGCTGGCAGCGTGGCGCCGTCAAGCGAGCATGACGCTTTGCTGCCGCCTCGCCCCGTCTCTCCTCTGCATAGAGCGTGTGGCGGCCTGGTTCCGCTGGCCAAGACACGGCGGGCTGAGCAGCTGATGCTGCGAGACGCAGAGAGCAGCGCTGTCCGCTACGTAGCCTTAACCTGCGGCGCTGAAGCAGCGTCTGAAGCCTCGCCGAGCATGCAGGTGCTGCAGACGAGCCAGTCGCCCACGCACGGCCGCCTGGCGCTGGTGCTGCTCGCCGCCACCGCGGCCACGCCCGCAGAGCAGGTGTGCCGCCTGCACGGTGTGCTGGGCGAGCCGTCGACGCCGTCTACGGCCGGTGGTCTCCACCTGGCGCTGGTGGGCCTCAGTCTGCCGCCTTCGCTGGCGGAGCTGCGCGGCGCGGCTGCCGCGTCGTGCTTCACAGTGGAGGCGCCCAGGAAGTTGGCCAAGACGCTCAGACGGGAGCGCCTGCACTCTAAGAGACGCGAAGAAGCTGCCGCCTCCCCCTCCACCACTGCGAGCAGCGAGGAAGTAGCATTTATGGGCTTCACGCTGCGGGTGGGCAGCGGGCATCTACGTCCGCGACCGTCTAGTGTTGTTCTGGTGCACGCTGCGGAGGCTGCGGTGCGCTCACACGATGCGCCGCGGCTCCTGGACCTCGGCTGCGGCTGCGGCGCGCTCCTGCTGGCCGCCCTGGCACGCCTACCAGCCTCCGCAAGCGCCGTGGGCTTGGACCTCGACGAGCAGGCGCTGCTGCTCGCTCGGCGCAACGCCGACAGCGTGCTGGGGGCCCCGCGAGCGCACGCAGCGGTGCAGCTGCTCAACGCCGACTTTGGACGCCTGCACTCGCCCGCCCTGCGCGCCCTCCTGCCTTCGGCTGGCTTCCACGGCATCCTGTGCAACCCGCCGTACCTGCCCGCCGCCGCATCGGTCGGGCGAACCACGTCCGAGGCGCCGCGGGCGCTGTTCGCTGGCACCAGCGGACTCGACGCCTACGCCGCTATCGCCGCCAGCCTGGCGCTGTGCGACCCGCCGCTGCTGTCTCCAGACGGGGTGCTCCTGCTGCAGCTGCCCGCCAGCGGCGGCGCGCTGCGGGCGGTGAGCGAGCTGTTCGCACGCAGCAACTTTCATGTGGGCACAGCGCTGCCTGACGAGCGGGGCGTGGCCCGCTGCCTGCCCATCTGGCGCAGTGACGCAGTGACGCTGCCTGAGGAGCGGGGCGTGGCCCGCTGCCTGCCCATCTGGCGCACCAGTGACGCAGTGACGCATGATGCGAGCTAAGTGTGCTTTACAGTGCAAGAGCGTACAGGTGTACAAGGTCCAGCTTGGCTTTGGCAGCGGGCGCATTTGCGGGCAGCACGTACAGGAGAGCGCGAGAGCCGCGTGGCTCAGAGCGCGGGCACGACGACGCGGGAAGGCAGCACGGGCACCACGCCAGCCAGGCACGACGCCAGCTGCGTGCCAGCCGTCTGCGGAGTGGGAGGCAGACAGGCCTCGTCAGCTTCCAAAGGGAACGCCAGCTCCCGCCTCTTTAACACAGGTTGCGCAGCATCAGCCTGGTGCCCCGCCGCCTCAGCGCTGCGACGCAGCGTGCTGGACTCGCGCCGCCCGTGCACCCACACCGGGGGCTGCGGCGCTTCAGGCTGCGGCCTGTCACAAGGGCGTGCCGCGTCAGCAGAGGCGTGGGCGCCAAGCGTCGTTTGAACTGACAACACAATGCTGCGCGCAAGCGACCCCAGCGCCTGCCGAGCGGCACGCGCCGCCACAGCTGGCGCCTAAAAGGGGTAGCCACGCGGAGATGCGGAGCAATGTGCCAGCGGCTGACGCGACAGGCTGCTTTCCCTAGGCAGTGCCCAGGTTTTGAGTGGATCTGATCCACCGCCGTGCTTGCGCGCCTGGCCCGCGCGTGTGTAGTAGCCGCGACTAGGCGGGCACGCACCGATCCCGAGCCTCGCGTGTGTCGCCAAGGACGCCTGCAGGGTGCTTGCTGGTAGCATGCGAGGCGGTGGTGGTGCAACCGCTGAGCGCCAGCAGCATCTCCACCACGCTTGCGTCGTTGGGCAGCTCTGGTGGTCGGTCGGGGCGAGGCGCGTCGTGGCGCAGAGGCGAGGGCGGCGGTTGAGCTGCGTCGGCACTGTTTGCTGCGCCTTGGCGCACAACTGGCAGACGCTTCTTGCGGCCCCAGGACACACCGCTGCGCAGGGAAGGGCACAGATCAGGCGGCTCAACACTCAGCAGCCGGGGCTGGGCGCCCAGGGGTGCGGAGTGGCGGCGTGGGCGTCACCAAGTGCCACCAAGGCACACACGCTTTGCGACCCGACCAGGCGCGGCAGCTGCGCGCCGCACACGCTCACACGCACCAGGCGTTGCACAGCGTGGGGGCGTGCGACGGACCCACGCGCCACTGCGTGCTTGAGTCGCGAGAGCACCAGTCGCATGGACCCGAGCGTTTCTGAGGCCGAACGCGCACCGCGTAGGCGCACATCGCACACGAAAGCACTCCGCGGCCAATCGTTGACGGGAACGCCGGAGGGTCTTGCAGTGCCCACGAAATTGAACTTTCGAACATGTGTGACCGCGTTGGGCGTTCGACTCTTCACTCTTGCAGCCTCTCGCGCTTCCTTTGTCACCCGTTGTATCGCTAATGCAAGGGCAGGTGTAACCCAGCATGTGAGTGAAGGATGGTGCAGTTGAGCGCGGAGGGTAGGCGTGTGCTGGATAGCGCCGCGTTGTTTGGCGAGGGCGGAGGCGAGTGTGAGCTGCTGCTGGTGGTTGCCAATTATACGCTGCCCGGATGCACAGCTGCGCTGTGGAGTCGCGCAGCACTGCGAGTCGCTGCCGACGGCGGCGCCAACCGGCTCTACGACCAGCTTCCTCTGCTGTTGCCACATCAGTCGGCGGAGCAGGCGCGTGCGGCCACGCTGCTCGCGCTGGAGCGATGCGCTATGCTGACTCGGGAGCAACACACTGTCAACACACTTCACCCAGGTGCGCAAGCAGTTCGTGCCCGACCTGCTTGCAGGCGACCTGGACAGCGTGCGCCCTGAGGTGCTGGCCTTCTACCGGGAGCGCGGGTGCGCGGTGGTGGACGCGTCGCATGACCAGGCACGTCACGTCGCGCCCCTCTTCCTGTCCCCTCCCGGCTCACGCGCTGAACGCGGGCGCACGCCCAGGACACCACCGACCTGCACAAATGCGTGGCGCTGGCGCTGACGCTGGCCGGCGCGCGGGGCCACTGCCGGCCGCACGTCGTCGCGGTAGGCGCGTTGGGTGGACGGCTGGACCACCAGCTGGGAGCCTTGTCCCTGCTGCACGCCCTTCCAGACACCCGCCTCACACTGCTGGGCGAGCACGCCACGGCCACGCTGCTGGCGCCGGGGCGGCACCTGTTGAGGCCACACCCAGCGACGGAGGGCCCCGTGTGCGGCCTCGTTCCACTCGGTGCGTTCCAGCGCAACGCACGCGGACCGCCGTCTCTCACGCACGCATGGCTTGCAGCCGGACCCGCGGTGGTGTCTTCCAGGGGTCTCTTGTACGACATGCGCGACACGCGGCTTGCCATGGGCCACCTGGTGCGCTGCAACTCGTGCAGCATTCGTGTGCCAGACTCTCACCCGGCGCTCAAAGGTGAGCACGTCCAATGAGATTGTGGCTGAGGAGGTTTGGGTGGATACCGATGCACCGCTGGTGTGGACCACGGAGCTGCATAGTGCATGACCACAGCGGTGTATTGGACAACCGAATGCCCGTCTCGCGCTGTATGTTCGTTGTTGTGACGGACAAAATAACGCCGCGCTCGTCACACCGACTCCCTCCTCTTCTGCTCACTGTGCTTCCTATCTAGGGCACAACAAACGCCGCGCTCGCCACAGCTGTGAGCGCTGTGCTGCGCGCTGCGGCCAGCCGGGTGCAGTAAAATGGCGCACGAGGAGGCGCCAGGCGCGCTTGCGCTCTACCTCCCTCCGGACAGCATACCGATGGAGGACCCGAACATGACCATGGCCGGCAACCAGGTCAGCCTTCTTGCCGAGCTGGGTCGCCTCCACGCTCTGCAGCTCGCCGCCGAGCGCGCAGCTGCCGAGCGGGCAAGTGGCAAGTCGACCGCCTCCTTTGCGAAGGAGTGGGAAGACACTGCTGGGAGCGAGTGGGCGCCGCTGAGCAGCGCAAATCGTGCTGCACCGTCACAGTCGCTCCGCAACCGCTCTGTCAGCGTCATCCAGGTGCGTTTCCACGCGCTGGTGCTGCAGCTTGCGCTTAGGCACGCTTTGCGTGGCGCAGGAGCACGACCGTGCACTGGCGTGCAAGCTGACGCCGACACTGGTGGACGGGGAGGAGGAGGAGCTGGATGCCTCGAAGCGGCGCCGGCGCTGGCTGCGGCCGTGGCCAGCCGCACATCCATGGTACCAATTCTGGACTTCCGTGCTGACGGTCCTGGGTCTCTATTCCTCCTACACCACCCCGTTCCGCCTGGCGTTTGCGGCCGCCAGCCTGACCGAGCCCGAGTGGTACCAGTTCAACTCTTTCGGATTATTCATCGACATCGTGTTCGTCGTGGACACACTGGTCAGCGCCACCTGCGTCCTTCCCGATGGCGTGGCGAAGGCTAGGAGCGCGCAGATTGTGTGGCAGTTCTTCCGGTCTGGCCACCTGCTTCGCGACTTGCTGTACGCAGTGCCCTGGGACTACATCTCCACTCAGGGCGGCGCCTCGGACAATTTCGTCTTCGCAATCGGCATGCTGCGCCTGCTGCGCCTGCGCCTCACATTCCGCGCGCTTAGCGACGCGGAGTCCAAGGCTCAGGTGCCCTATGCACTCCTCAGGTTCTTCCGTTTCGCTGTCATGCTCAGCTTGGAGGCGCACTTTTTCGCGTGCTGCTTCTACTACCTCGGCAAAACGCAAGAGGGCGCCATTCGCAACTGGCTGCAGACGTCGGGCGTCACCAAGCCGGATGGTGTACCGCAGACAATGTGGAAGCAGTACCTGTTCTCGCTGTACTGGAGCTGCACCACGCTCACCAGCATCGGCTACGGCGACATAACGCCACAAACGTACCCCGAAATGATGCTCACCGTCACTTATATGCTGCTAAATTATTGCATCTCCGTCTACATCATCGGCAATATGACCATCCTGGCGACGCAAGCCGACGCTGACACTCGCAAGTTCCGGAAGCTAGTGGCAGACACGAAGGCGTTCATAAACGCGTACCAGCTGCCCCCTTCGATGCAGAGCCAGATGCAAGGCGTGCTGACGTTGCGCTTCAACGACGCGCAGGAGCACCGGGAGGTGATGGATGCGCTGCCTCCGGCGCTGCGGCGGCGCGTGGCAGCGAGCATGTACCGGCCACTCATCGAGCGGGCCTACCTTTTCCACGGCCTGTCTCCTGAGGATGCGTTCGTGGGCGTGTTCGCAACCTCGCTGTCCGTGGAGCTCTACATGCCCTTCGTCAACATCCTGACTCAGGGCAACCCGGGGCTGGAGCTTTTCTTCGTAGCCTCTGGCTCTGCCGTCGCCGTCCTGAACAGCGAGGAAGACAAGTCTGCTGAAGACGAAGGCTTTGCGGCGGCGGCGGACATGGCAGAAGCTAAGGTGGCTATGGCTCGCACTGAGGGTGGCAGCAAGTCCAGCGCTGGCCCGCTGGCTGCGGCGCGCTCTGCACTTACCGCCTGCCTGCCGCGGCCCAGCCATAGGCGCGCGTCCTCCACCGCCGCTGCCGATCCAGCGCCGGCGCAGGGCCTGGACTTGGAGGAATGCGCGCGCGGCGGCGCCTGCGTGGTGCACACCCTGCACGAGGGCGACTGCTTTGGCGAGGTCGCCTTTGTCTTCCACCTTCCGCAGCCCTGGAGCGTGCGCACAACCAGCCTGTCGCGCATGCTGTTCATCCGCCACGAGTTTTGGGAGCGCGTGCGCGCCGCGCGGTCGCACGACGCGCGCGAGCTCGAGTGCCGCGTTGATGAGGCGGTCACCCTCAGCGCGGAGCAGGCGGAGGCGGACGCCACCGCGGAAGCGGCTGCGGGCTCGCCGCGTGCTCCCGCAGCGGTCCGCTTGGCGCGGGTCTGCTCCGCTCTGGCGCGCAAGGTTCGCGGCAAGCTGGCCCAGCAAGACCGCCAGGCTACGCGCGAGGCCGCCAGCGCTGCGGCTGCTGGCGACGTTGCGGCGCTGCGCCGCGTGCTCGCCTCGGGCGTGTCGCCTCGCGCGGCGGGCGCCGACGGGCGCACGCCGCTGCACGTGGCCGCCGCAAATGGTCAGCCTGACGCGCTGCGCTATCTGCTCTCGCGCGGCGCCGACGTCAACGCGCGCGACGCCACAGGCGCGACGCCGCTGTTCGACGCCGTGCGCAGCGGGTACCTGGAGCTTGTGAACATCCTGAAGGCTGCGGGCGCCCTGCTGGGCCTGCGGCCGGGCTGGCCGTCCGCCGCCGCCTCCCCGGCGGGCGTGGACGACGCTGCCGATGATGGGGCGGCGCCTACGGCTGCGCCTGCGAAGGAGAGGGGCGAAGTGGGGACGGCAGGTCTGCCTGACGAGGGCACGCTGCTGTGCCTGACGGTGATTCGCGAGAATGGCACGCTGCTGGCATCGCTCATCTCCGCCGGCTGTAACCCAAGCGCGGCGGACCACTGCGGCCGCACGGGGTTGCACGAGGCGGCTGCCGGAGGGCACACTGGGGCGCTCTCATCGCTGCTCGCCGCCGGCGCGGAGCCCAACGTGCGCGACCGCTTTGGCGCCACGCCGCTGCTGGAGGCTGTGCGCGGGCGCCACGACGCCGCCGCGGACGCGCTGCGCCGGGCGGGCGGGGAGCTGGGCTTGCGCCACCCCGGGTGCGAGCTGACGCGCCTGGCGGCCGGCTCCCCGGCTGACGCGGCGCTGCTGCTGCGCCTGGTGCGCCACGGCGCGCACCCGGACGCACGCAACTTTGACGGCCGCGCGGCTGCACACGCAGCCTGCGCCCTCGGCTGCGCCGCGCTGGCCGTGGAGCTGCACGCCGCGGGCGCCGACTTTGAAGCGAAGGACCGATGGGGCCGCACCCCCGTGGAGGAGGCTGAGCGCGCGGGTCACGCCGGACTGGTGGCGGCGCTGAGAGCGCTGCCGCCCGCGGTGCCGTGGGCGCAGAGCCAGACGCACCGCGCGCCACCGCCCGCGCCCCTCGCCACGCCGGAGTCGCCGCCAATCGCCGCTGCAGCACCGGCGGAGGTGGAAGAGCGCGAGTCGAGCCACCTTACGCGCCCCCACCAGCAGGGCTCCATCGTCAAGGAATGGTTCGCGTCGGCGCCCTCAACATCGCCGCCGCCACCGGGCGCGCCATGACAGGGCTCTTACTACAACTGTTGCGTGAGTGAATAGTGCACTATCTCTGCTCTGCTCTATGCGAGTTGACTTTTGCTCAACACACGCGGCTGTACCGGCGTGGAATTCGCCTGCACCAACGCAGGGCGGCAGGTGCAGGAGCGAGGAGGAAGGCGGAGGAGGGCCCGCCGCCTAATAAGGCTGCCCGCCGGCTGCTGCCCGCCCCCCACGGTTTTTGTTAGACAAGGCGCCCCGCCTAGCCTGTGCTCCCCTCTGCTCGCCCGCGCGGTGCCATGGCGAGCGAGGACTTCTACGTGCGCTACTACGTGGGTCACAAGGGCAAGTTCGGCCACGAGTTCTTGGAGTTCGAGTTCCGCCCAGACGGGAAGGCACGCCCGCGCTCACTGCGCTCACATCCACGCCTCTCGCGTGCCTCCCACACAGCCGTGGCTGACATACCCGCCTTGCGCGCAGCTGCGCTACGCCAACAGCAGCAACTATAAGGGAGACACCACCATCCGCAAGGAGGTGTTTGTCGGCCAGGCTGTGCTGGACGAGGTGAAGCGCATTATCCTAGACAGCGAGGCGCGTGCTCACCACAGCACCACAGCTGCACACACGCAGCCTGCACACGTAGGCTTCCGCGGCTGCAGCCGCGGCTCTGTCGCACGGCTCCGCCCTAATTCCTCCCAACCTTGTGCCTCCCCCAGCTCCTCAAGGAGGACGACGCGCAGTGGCCGGAGGCTGACCGCATCGGGCGACAAGAGCTGGAGGTTGTGCTGGGCGAGGAGCACGTGTCGTTCACGACGGCGAAGATCGGCTCGCTCCTGGACGTGCAGAGCAGCCAGGACCCGGACGGTCTGCGCGTCATGTACTACCTGGTGCAGGACTTGAGGTGCCTGGTGCTGTCGCTTATCACGCTGCATTTCAAGATCAAGCCCATCTAGTTCTAGAGCGCCTCTTCGCAATAACGCCTTCGCTGGGCATCAGGCGGACTGCCGTCGCCGCCTGGCAATGTGCTGCCGCGACACACGCGCACACACGGACCGCTTTACTCGTGTGTCAACAACACGAACGCTAGACTCTACTAACCGGTACCGGCAGGCGCAGCGCCAAGCTCAAGCGACGAAACGGCGGCGCCTGCTGCGAGCTTCTTGGCGCTCGGTTTGGGCTTGCTGCGCGCCAGCGCCAGGCGGATGCGGCCCGGCGGCGACGCGGCAGTGCCCGGCGCGGCGCCTCCACTGTCCAGGTGCGTAAAGAACGTCGTCAACGTGCGCACCAGCAGCGTGCGCCCACCAGCCGCGCTCCACAACGGCACAGCGTGCGGCGTGGCAGCCACGCCATCCGCCGCCCGCAACGCAACAGCCGCTGCCGGCGCCTCTGCCGTCTCGTCCTCTGCATGCCCCTGCGCCTCGCCGCGCGCTCTCAGCGGCCTCAGCAGTCTGGGCGCCACGGCGCGCGGTCGCGGCGCGTCGCCGCGCTGCAGGTTCCAGATGCGCAGCGTGCCGTCGTCGGAGCAAGATGCGATGCGCTCCGGGTGACCGTTGCACCAGTCCACCGCCGTCACGTCTCCCTGATGGCCAACCAGCTGGTGCGGCGGGTCCTGGGGCCGCGACGTCTGCCAGATGTAGACCTTCTGGTCGCTCGAGCCGGATACAACGTGTGAGCCGCAGGGCGAGATGCCGATCTTGACGTAGAAGGATGGCGCCGTGTGGCCGCGGAAGGAGGCGATGGAGCCAGCGTCGGGGCGCGCCGCGTCGAACAGGCAAAGGGTGGAGTCAGAGTAGGAGGCGAGCATGCGGTGGCCGTCTGGGTCACAGGCGAGCGCGGTGACGGCGCGGGGGCGTCGATCGCCCGCGTTGGCGCCGTGCTCGATGCGCGGGCAGCGGGCGAGGAGCACGGGGCTGGTGAGCTGGCGGGCGTCCCACAGCTTGACGCAGCTGTCGGTGGCGCCGCCGGCTGCCAGGGTGGCGCCGTCGCGCAGGAAGAGCACGCTGGTGACGCTGCACTGGGGCGGGGTGGTGGCGGAGAGGGGGGTGAGGGGGGTCGGCGGGGCCTTCCTGCGCTTGGCGGCTGCGCCTGCAAACTGAGGCAGGAGAGGGTGGGGGGTCAGAGAAGGGGGTGAGGCACCCAGCAGGCTTGGCGCGTGCCCGGCGACGCACATGTATGACCCCACAGGGCGCCAGCGCCGCATCGGGCAGGCCCGCCTGCGTGCGGGTGGGCAGGCGCAGGTCCCACAGGCACACTTTGCCGTCGCGCGCAGCCGTGGCGAGCGCCCAGGGCGCGTCCGCTCTGGCGGCGCAGCTCTTCAGGCTGCCCGTGTGCCCCCGCAGCACGGCCAGGCAGCGCTGGGTGGCCACGTCCCAGACCTTTGCCCGCTGGTCGCCAGACGCCGTGCACAGGCGGCTGTCACCGTCCAGCCACGTCACGTCAAACACCGCGTTGCGGTGAGCCAGCCACTGCGTGCCCGCGTTGAACATGTGGCTGTCTTGCACGTTGTCCGGCAGCTGCGCCCAGGCGAGAGAGCAAGCAAGTCAGCAGGTGGGCGCCCCGCCTGCTCCAGCCCAGCGCGCGCGCACCCGCGCGCTTGTGTCCACGATGGACAGGTACCCCTCCTCGTCCACGCAGACAACCATGTGGCACAGCTGCGGGGTCTGCGGCGCGGTGCGAGGGCAGCTGTTAGGGGGGCTGGAGGCGGGAAGGGCGGTGCACGCGCCTGGGCGAAGCGGATGGAGAAGGGCGGCGGCACGCGGCTGGCGTAGGGGCTGAGAATGGATAGCACGCCGGAGGCGCGGCCGCCGGACGAAGAGAAGTCGGAGAAGAAGGGGCGCGGAGTGATGCCTATGGCGGCGGCGTGTCAGCCCGCGGGACCGGCGACCCCCGCAGAGTCTGCTCGCCCGACTTGGCGTGCAGAGGCTCTCGGGCGCGCGTTTTCGGGCGGCGGGGCGCAAGGGGCGCGGTGGGAGGAAGGCGGCAAAGATACGCCAGGGCGCACGCCCGTGCACCGCGCGCGCGCTAGTCGCTCTTCGCTGCTGCACGCACCTCTGCTGGGGCGCAGCTCGCGTTGCATCAACGTGGCGTAGAGGCTGCGGCTCAAGGCGTCCGCCTGGGCGGCTGCGCAGCACCCTGCCTGCAAAGAGTTACCCGCAGCCTCTGCCGGCGGCGAAGCGACTTCGGCGCCGCTCATGGCGCTAGAAGGGGAACACACGGAGGCGCCGGAGCAGTGTGGGCTGTGGGGCGCCCCTAAATGAGCGACGTTGGCACCAGGCGGGACCTCCTGCCCTTTGGGCGATTGGGCCTACTTTGGGGGGCGGAGGCCACTGTGAACTGTGATTTCCTTCGCGCGATGCATCGCCTGGTGCACTACCTTGCGGGCGGCGGCGATGGGGCTGGGCGCAGGCGCCGGCACCCAGAGGTCGAAGATGTCGAGAGCAGTGGCGCGTCTGCGGCTGCCCTGTGCAGCGACTACGGCGCGCTGTCGGCTTTGCTGCTGCGCGGCCTGGACCCAAACGCGCGTGACCGCGGCGAACGTCCGCTGGTGCTCTCAGTGCTGCAAGCCAGCGACACTGCTTGCGCGGAGCTGCTCTTGGCAGCGGGAGCGGACCCCCGCGAGGTGGACGTGAACGGCCTGAGCGCTCTGCACTGGCTGGCGCAGCGGGATGACTCAGTGCAGGTTCTGCGCCCTTTCGCAGAGCTGCTCCTCTGCGCCGGCTGCGCCCTGGAGGCGCGAGAGCAGCTCTACGGCGCCTCTGCGCTCGCCTGGGCGGGATGGCACGGCAGCACTGGCGCTGCTGAGGCTCTGCTATGCTGCGGCGCGGAGCTGGAGAGCCAGGACCAGTACGGCGGCACGCCGCTGCGCTGGGCGGTGCAGAACAACCACGCGGCAACCGCGCGCGTTCTGCGCGAGGTGCAGCCTGGGCCGACGCGAGCGGTGGCAACGTTGGCAGAGCAGTCGCTCTTTCGGCGCTCGTTGCAGGAGGCGCACGCGCCACGCCTCGAGTCCCACGCGCGCGTCCAGGCGGCGCTGGCTGTGCGCTGCCTCTGCCTCGCGTGCGAGGAGGCGACGCAGCGCCCGTTGCCAGGCTCCGTGGCAGCACAGCTGGCGCTGCTGCTCCTTGCACAGCGCTTCACGCTCTGGCCGCCAGTTACTCGAGCGCGTGTGTGACCGCCATGCCCCTTTTTTTATCCACTGTACTGACGAGTTGACGCCACTGTCTCTCTGGGCAAGCCTCACCCAGACGGCACCTTGAGGATTAGGATCTTTAGAGGAAACGAACGGACAAGGTCACCAAGAAAACGCCCACCGCCTTCTCTGTCGCTTGGATGGCCGCCGTTCGCGCTTCCGGCATGCTGTGCGTGCTTGCGCTCCTGGGCCTGTTCGCGGGCAGCGCGGGCGCGGCCAACGCTCCGGGCTCGACCGGCTTTGAGGCACGATAGCACAAAAAGCCACCTCGTCGCCTTGTCGCAGCCTGACGCCCATGCGCCCCCATTCAGCCATGCCCCAAGCCCACCAACTTCTGCTGCTGCTACCGCGGCAAGCCTGAGGAGTACAGCGCAAAGATTTACACCGACCCTGCTGCCTGCTCCCTCCGCCGAAGTTCACCGACAACAGCGCGAAGTTCAGCTGCGACTCCTACTCCTGCATCAACCCGCCCAAGGTTTGCAAGTGCAGCTGAGCGGCTTTCGCGCCGTGAGAGGTGGGCGTTGACCCAGGGGCGCAGACACGCATCGCACGGACGCTTTCGATAAACACCCACCTCTCTTTCTGTTCACACCAGCTGCAGCGGCTGCGCCAGCGCCTCCGCGAAGGCCTGCAGGAAGCGCGCCGCGTGCGCTCCGCTGACGCGCGACTGGTCAACGCTGAGCGTCGCAGTGAGCACAGTCTCTGTCGCCAGCTGCCCTGCGCGCATCACCACCCGGGGCTCAGCGCGACCCACGGCCAAGATGAGCGCCTGCGGCGGGTTCAAGATTGCCGCAAAGCTGCTCACGGGAAACATGCCCAGGTTGGTGACGCTCAGCGCGCCGCCGCTGTACTCCTCGGGGCGCAGCTTGCCCTCGCGCGCGCGGCCCGCCAGCGCCTTGATCTGCTGCGAAAGCTCCTGCAGGGAGAGGCTGTCCGCGGCGCGCACCACGGGCGTGCTGAGCCCGCCCGGCGTTGCCACCGCCACCGCCACGTCCACCGCGACGCCGGGTTGCAGCGCGCCCGCGGCGGGCACGCGCTGCAGCGCCAGCGCGGCTGCCTTGACCAGCAAGTCGTTGACGCTCGCCTTGAAGCCCAGAGAGGCCTTCAGAGCCAGCAGCGCGTCCAGCGGCGCCTCCCGGCTCACGTATAGGTGCGGCGAGCGCTTGCTCTCCAGCAGGCGGGAGGCTATGATCTTGCGCACAGAGCTGGCCGGGTGGTCCGTGTACTCCTCGCCCGTAGAGGAGGGTTTCAGCGCGGACACAGCAACTGCTGCTGCTGACGCAGCGGGAGCAGGCGCCGCCGCTGGGGGGGCGCCCGAGGGAGCGGCCGCGTGCGGCGGCGGTGCTCTGGGCTGCAGGGAGAGGCGGCTGCCGTTCGCCGCGAGGCGCGCGGGGAAGCTGATGCGGGGCACGTGCGCGCGCGTGGACGCCGCGCCGGCGAGACCACGCATGCCGGACGCCTCGCACGGAGCAGCACCGCTGCAGGGCGCGGCGGTCGCGGAGCTCAGCGCCCTCCAAACACTGCGCAGGGAGCGGCCCCTCGACATGGACCGATGGACGCTTGCGCGTGGACCCGGTTCGTTGACCCACAGCTTCCAACGCGAGCGTTACAGGGCCAGCGTTACAGCGCAGGCGAGGGTGGTTCTCAGAGAAATAGGCGGGACCTCTTGCTCGCTCTTGCTGCTCATCATCAGGCTGCGGCAACGCGGTCCTGGGCCCCTGTGGCCCCCTGAAGCGTGGGTTGCGCAAGCGCGCTGACCAGCGGGTAGCTGACGTCGTACAAGATGCTGCACTGGCCGCACACGCGCACCTCCTTGACGGGTTGCGACACGTTGCGGCAGTCGGAGCCGTCGAAGGGGCGCACGTCCTCCGCGCACAAGGGCTCCGGGGTGCGCAGGAGGCGCATGAAGCCCTGCTCCCCCCAGGCGCTGGACCATGAGTTGCGTATCAGCCAGTAGGCGAGGCCGGACTCCTGGTCCACTCCCGCGCCAACCAGCTGCACAGCGTGGTCGATGTCGGGCGACGAGGAATCGCAGCCGGTGAAGACGCCGCCAGAGTAGGAGAACCATGCGCTGGCGTCCACGTTCACAGCCAGAGGGCGCGACTGAAGCGCTTCGAGCACCGCGCCCTGGTCATTGCTGGGAAGCTTGACGTGGCCAGTCACGCGCGCCACGGGCGGGGTGCGGCGCGCGTCCAGGGAGCATGGAAACACGGAGTCGCCGTGGAAGGATGTGTACGGATAGGACCACTCGGACGCGATGCCGGAGCTGTTTGTGATAGCTGCAAACGCCAACTCGGGTGTCCCGCCTGTACACCCGCCGTCACCGCCGCACTCCATCGGATTCGGCACGCACTCTAAAACCTGCTGCACGGACAGCAGCTCCAGACGACCCATGGTTAATGCGTACTCGCTCTCCAGCGCCTCGCTCGCAGCAAACGCCCAGCAGGAGCCGCATCCGCCCTGGTTCTTGACGGCGGTCAGAACGCCCCGGTCGCGCCAGTCGACGTGCGTCTCGTCGCTCAGAGGCGCAGCAACGCCGGACGGGCGAGGCGCAGCGGGCGTCAGAGTGTGCATGCTCACGCCACGCAGGCTGCGCAGCTCCGCGTCGCTGCGGTCCGTGAACTGGTTCACGCCGCGGCGGTAGGAGGACGCGCCCGCGTTGTGTTCCGCCACGGCCGCCAAACGCGCCTCCAGCAGCGGCAGGCGCCACGCCTCCTCCGCCGTGTACGCGCGCCCAAAGTCGCGCACGTAGTCTGCCGCGCAGTAGGCGTCCCAGCGCACGGGCGCGCCCAGGCTGCGTGCAGACCACAGCGCGCAGACGAGCAGCGTGGAGAGTCGCATCGCAAGCGCCCCGGGGCTGCACGCTGGCAAGTGGCAGGACGAGAGAGAGAGAGAGAGAGAAAGGCAGGACCAGGAGGGGGACAAGCTGGGAGGTGGACCCGCCTGCACAGGCTGGGCCCACCCAGCTTCGAGGCCTCCGCCCGCCGCGTGCCCGGTGTGCAACCTCGTCTCTCCTGGCCTGCACGTGCGCCGTGAGTGAGCCTGTGCCGCAGTCGCCTGGCGCACCAGCCTTGCGAACACTGGGCGCGCCCTCGGGCGCCGCACGCACGCCATGCACGTCGTCTGCAGGCGCAGCGCGGCGCTGTCGCTGCGCGCGCGAGCGCGGGTGAGCCTGGGCGAGGAAGGCCCCTGGCGGAGGTACAGTGACTCTGCCGGTGCGTCAGCCTTCCGCTCTCAGCCCTGGGCGCCCAGGCGCACCACCTCACGGCTGCACGGCAGCACTGCGCAGCCCTGGCAGGCCGGCGCGGTGTTGGCGCGCGCCCCGTCGTGAGTGGCACTAGCTCGCCTACCCTGCGCCTTGCTGTCGACACGAAGGAGCCAGTTCAGCGCTCACTCGCGCCCGTGCCCGCCACGCAGGCAGCAGCAGCGACGAGCCACGGGGAGTGAAGGCCTTCCTGCGCCGCCTGGCCAGGGGCGCTCGCAGCCCGGGCGAGGGGCGGGGGCGCCCCCTCACAGAGGCTTCACACGAGAGCGCCATCGTGCCCACGGTGCGCCCCAGCAGCTGCTGCACACGCACCTGAGTGCGCCCACTGACGCTGGACGCGCCACACACCGCCAGGGCCCTCACCCAAACGCCCACCCTTCTGTGTTGGCGGTACCGCTCACCCGCAGGCCGCTCATGCCCGGAATCCTCATGCCCGTGCGCATACGCGACGAGCGCCTGGTGCGCCGCGGCCTGCAGCGCGCGCGGCGATGAGCGGTGACTGACGTCTGACCGCGCCTCTGGCTGGCTCTTCAGATTGCGGAGTTGGAGGACATGCGTTCCCGCGGGCAGCCCTACGTGGGCGCATTCCTGGTGCGCGACAGCGGCGCCGCCGCCGCCGCCGCTGAGCTGGAGCTGGATTGCACTTTGCCCTCGCCGGAAGGAGGTTCCGCAGCCACAGACAGCGCCGCTCCTCTCCCCGGCGCCGCCTCCGAGGAGCCTGCCAGCGGAGACGCCGCGGAGCACCTGCACGAGTTTGGCACTTTCGCGCAGGTGCACAACGTGATCAAGATGGATGACTCCGGCGGTGCAATGCTCATGCTCATGGGACACCGCCGCCTGCGCCGCATGGGCGTGGCGCGCGCCCAGCCCCTGGCTGTGAAGGTGCAGCACTTGAAGGACGAGAGTTACGACGCTTCGAGTGACGTCATCAAGGCTACTGCGAACGAGGTTGTGTCCACCATCAAGGAGCTGCTGCGCCACAACCCGCTGCACAAGGAGCAGCTCACCTACTTCGCGCAGCACGTGAGCGACTTCCAGGATGCGGCCAAGCTGGCGGACTTGGGCGCCAGCCTGTGCTCCGCTGACGACGGAGCGCTGCAGAGCGTCCTCCAGACGCTCTCTGTGCCCGAGCGCCTCCAGACTGCGCTGCTGCTGCTCAAGAAGGAGCTGGAGCTGTCGCGGCTGCAGGCGGACATCGGCAAGCGAGTGGAGGAGAAGATCAGCACTGACCAGCGACGCTACTTCCTCAACGAGCAGCTCAAGAGCATCAAGAAGGAGCTGGGGCTCGAAAAGGACGACAAGAGCGCGCTCATCGCGCGATTCACGGAGCGACTGCTGCCCTTCCAGGCGGCGCTGCCGGCTGAGGCTCGCCGCGTCATCGACGAAGAGATGGCCAAGCTGAGGGGCCTGGAGCCTGCCTCCAGCGAGTTCAACGTCACGCGCTCCTACCTGGAGTGGCTCACAGCCATTCCGTGGGGCAAGCACAGCACGGAGAGCCTGGACATTGCCGCCGCGCAGGGCGTGCTGGACGCAGACCACTTCGGCTTGTCGGACGTCAAGGAGCGCATCCTGGAGTTCATCGCGGTCGCGCGGCTGCGGGGCAGCACGCAGGGCAAGATCCTGTGCCTGGTGGGCCCGCCGGGCGTGGGCAAGACGAGCATCGGGCGCAGCGTGGCACGCGCGCTGGACCGCAAGTTCTACCGCTTCTCCGTGGGCGGCCTCAGCGACGTGGCGGAGATCAAGGGACACCGGCGCACCTACGTGGGCGCAATGCCCGGCAAGCTGGTGCAGTGCCTGAAGGCCACTGGCGTCTCAAACCCTTTGGTGCTCATCGACGAGATCGACAAGCTCGGCCGCGGCGTGCAGGGCGACCCAGCCTCGGCTCTGCTGGAGCTGCTGGACCCCGAGCAGGCACGCGCTGCTCTGTGGGCTGGCTGGCCTGAGCCCATCTGACCCTCCCCCTCACAGAATGCAAACTTTGTGGACCACTATTTGGACGTGCCCATCGACCTCTCCAAAGTGCTCTTCATCTGCACAGCAAACGTGCTGGACAGCATCCCCGGGCCGCTGCTTGACCGCATGGAGGTGATTCGTCTCTCTGGCTACATCTCCGACGAAAAGGTTTCTATTGCGCGCAAGTACCTGGAGCCCCAGGCGCGCCAGGGCAGCGGCGTGGGCGATGGGCGCGTAAGTCTGACGGACAACGCGGTGTCGAGCCTGATTGAGGACTACTGCCGCGAGGCTGGCGTGCGCAACTTGCAGAAGCACCTGGAGAAGATATACCGCAAGGTTGCGCTCAAGACTGTGCGCGCGCAGGAGGCGAGCGCGGCGAGCGCGGCAAGCGCGGCGAGCACAGCGAGCGCTGCGAGCGATGTCGTCGTGGAGCCGCTGAGCATTGACCGGGGCGACTTGAGCGAGTACGTGGGCTCGCCGCCCTTCCCGACAGACAAGCTGTACGAGGAGCCTCCCACGGGGGTTGTGACCGGCTTGGCGTGGACCAGCATGGGGGGCAGCACGCTGTACGTGGAGTGCAGCGTGGTTGAGCGCGCCACTGGCAAGGGAGCGCTGAAGACGACAGGCCAGCTTGGCGACGTGATGCGCGAGAGCGCCGACATCGCACACACCTTTGCGCGCGGATTCCTGCAGCACCTGCGCCCTGGGGACCCCTTCTTCGACGACTGTCGCCTCCATGTGCACGTTCCCGCCGGCGCTACGCCCAAGGACGGCCCCTCTGCAGGATGCACCCTCATCACCGCGCTGCTCTCCGCAGCGCTGGACAGACCCGCCAAGGCGGCCATGGCCATGACCGGCGAGGTGACGCTCACCGGGCGAGTGCTTCCCGTGGGCGGCATCAAGGAGAAGACCATCGCTGCGCGCAGGGTAGGCATGCGCACAATCATCTTGCCTGGCGCCAACCGCAAGGACTTTGAGGAGCTGCCTGCGGAGGTGAAAGCGGGCATGGAGGCGCATTTCGTGGAGCACTACAGCCAGGTCTTCCAAATTGCGCTGGCGCGCCCGGGGGACATGAACGAGGCGGTGGACAAGGCGGCAAAGGCCGCGCAGATGTGATAAGAGGCGCTCGTCTCGTCTTTCTCATTCAGCGTCCCTCGCGGGGTTTACCCGTAGCACCTGTGCGATTGATGGGTCGTGAGCGGCGGGGGCACAGCGTGCGGCGGTCTGGTGATGTGCCGCACCGGATGGGGTCCTTGCAGCCCTTAGCGGCGGACTGGGCGTTGCCGCCGCGTCCTCCCTTGGCCAAATACTGCTGGTGGTACTTCTCAGCGTCGTACCACTGCGTGGCAGGGAGCACCTCCGTCATGATTGTCCGCCCTATCTTCTTCTCCTCAGCCGCGCGGCTGGCCAGCGCCGTGGCCTTCTGCTCCTCGTCGTGGTAGTAGATGCCGGTGCGGTACTGCGTGCCCCAGTCGTTGCCCTGGCCGTCAGCCTGGGTGGGGTCAATCTTGCCCCAAAGCACCTGTGTGAGTTGGGGAGTGAGCGCCGGACAGCGCGTGCTGCGTTCTGGCGCTGCGCGCCTGCACCAGGCTCTCATAGGACACCTCCTTGGGGTCGTACTCCACCAGCACGGCCTCAGTGTGGCCTGCGTTGAGAGGGATGAGCGAGAGCAACGGGGACGCGCTACCCGCTTGTGCACGCGCCTGAGCGCCCGCTGCAGACCGCCTCGTAGCTGGGGTTCGCCGTAGCGCCCTGCGTGTACCCCACCGCAGTGCGAGTGACGCCCGGCTGGCGCTGGTAAGCCAGCTCCACGCTCTGTCCCAGGAAGACATGCTGCACGCCTCAGCGCAGCAACACAAGGCGCCACGCGCGCGCCACCACACGCGAACCACCACATGCTGTACGCACCCAGAAGCAGCCGCCCGCGAAGGTGGCCAGCGCCTTGCCCGCAGGCAGCGTGATGCCCGGCGCAGGGGCTGCCAGGTCGCTGCGCTCTGCGGCGTCAGCCTTGCGCTGCGAGGAGCCCATGAGGTCCTTGATGAACTGCACTGCGTTCACGCGCATGCCGCGGCGCGCGGAGTGGGCGCGGGAGGGCTGTGAAAGCACGAGCGTGGGGCAGCGCCACGAGAGCCCGCGGGCAGCTTGCACGCGCGAACGCTGCGCGACGGTGCGAGACGCGCTGGGGAGGACCAGCGCACACGCAACGGCCTGCATAGGTAAGCACGAGTGTCGATTCGAACGCTCGCTTTCGTACGGTGTTCTAGAGAAGATGCGCGAGCTGGGTTGGCGAATAAGGCAGGTGCCTTAGAGGCCGTCTACACTTAGGGTTTAGGGCTAATCACATAGGCCTAGTTCGGTCTACACCATCCTATTTTAATGGGGTTCAATAGGGTTTCCTCTACTACAATAGCCCTATCAAGCCCTACGTACCTCCGAGGGAACGTCGACCTGCTTGGACCACGGTGCCGAAACGTGGTAGACCCCGAAAAGCCTC
>Ga0208951_1000111_pt1 | contig 32906 bp, 26 predicted proteins | sample GreLakmeMI27MSRF_FD_187702 | JGI IMG/M metagenome (GOLD analysis project Ga0208951, IMG submission 187702) | Freshwater lentic microbial communities from great Laurentian Lakes, MI, USA - Great Lakes metaG MI27MSRF (SPAdes) | ecosystem: Environmental > Aquatic > Freshwater > Lake | place: Great...
GCGGCCCTGTGCTCTCTGCGCGGGCCTGGGATTGAGGCCGGCCCAAGCGGCGTGGTGCAGCTCATTTGCGAGCATGGGCGAGCGGCGTCGCGCTCGCTGGCAGCTGCGCCCCGTCGCACGCGCGTGCGTGCGTCGCGCGTGCACGCCTCTGGCATCGCGCCAGAGGGAGACGCCTTACCTGCAGGGTGGGTGCAGCCGGGCGAGCGGCGAACCCCTGAGAAGCGTTCCCCCACCCCCCGAGGCACGCCGGCGCCCCTACGCAGCGGCGAAGCCCTCCTGGAGAACGACCAGGCGCTCAGAACGGTGGATAACGTACGCACGCTTCTCGCTTGAACGCGTGCGAAGCACAAGAGACCTAAACACGCCGCCTCGCCGCCTCACAGCGCGCGCATGCGCTGGGTGGAGGTCGCCCGGAGCTCATCGATGCGTACGCCAGCATCCTGGGTCGCCACGCCGCACTCGCTGCGTGCGCGAGCAACGAGAAGGCGCGTGGCGTGGCGTGTGCACGGCTGGCACACACGGTGCACTGAGCGTGTTGTATTCTCTCCTCAAAGATGTTGGAGACGCCCACCAGCCCTCAGCAGGTGCTGGGCTGCTTCGAGGCGCTGAGCGGTCTGGTGGGCGCCTCTGTGGCTCGGCAGCTGTGTTTACGCGAGCCCAGTGTGTTGTACCAAAAGCCCAGCTGCGTGGCTGACTGCTGCGCCGCGCTGGAGGCTGCTGTGGGCACCGAGGCTGCGGTGTTCGCGCTGTCGCGCAACCCCACGCTGCTACAGCCGGGGAGGGACTCCCACTTCAAGGGATCCCTGGACGCGCTCACCTTTTGCCTGGAGGACGCAGACCTGGCCAGACAGCTGGCGCAGCGCAACACCCTGCTCCTTGGCACGCCCGTCAGCACGCTGGTGGGCAGCTTCGAAGAGCTGGCGTCTTTGTTCGGGGGAGCCGCGGTAGCGCGCTCAATGGCGGTGAAGCACCCTGGTCTCCTCCGCTCACTCCCGCGCACCCTGCGCGGCGCGTGGGCGGAGATGCTGCGGATCTGGCCGGAACCGCAAGATGCGCTGTACATGATGCAGCGCAACACGGCTGTGCTGAAAGCGCGCCCAGTGACGATCCGCGAGTCCTGGGCCACGCTGGTGGACATCTTCGGAGAAGAGCCCGCGCACGCCGTCGTGGCCAGCCAGCTGGGACTGTTGCGCTCGCGAGCAGTGACGCTGCGTGCGAGCCACGGGGCGATTGTGAGCTGCCTTGGGGCCAATCGCGCCCCTGAGGTACTCGCAAACACGCCTGTGCTGCTGCAGATCCGCACCCGTGTGCTTTGGTACAACTGGAACCACTACGTTGCCTTTTTGGGCGCGGACAAGGCGCGAGAGCTGGCGTGCGCTGTGCCCAACGTGCTGGCAGCGCGCATCGGACGCGCGGCGGCGCAGACAGACGCGATGCAGCGCATCTTGGGCTCGCCGGAGGCGTGCGCAGCCATCGTTCCTCACCCGGTGTGGCGCAAGACCGGGGCGGATATATCGGCGCGTTTCCTGGAGATAGTGCGCCAATGCGGCGGCGATGAGGACGCGGCCAGGAAGGCGTGCATCGCAGACGCGCGGGTGCTCACCTGCAGCGAAAACGTGGTGCTCAAGCGATACTTGCGGCCAGAGGAAGAGCTGCTGGGTGTTTGATGAGAGTAATGCGTGAAAACTTTGCGCTTTCCGATTTGTTTCTTGTCGAGGCCAGGGCGCTACTGTGCCGCCCTCGCAGCCCCTGTACGCCGCCGCGCTGCCGGCTGTGCCTTTTGCGTGCCAAGCCAACAGCTCGTTGCACTGAGCGGTTCACCCTCCTGAGAGTCCCTGCGCCCCCTCATGCCCGAGGCCGGCGGGCCGCCCGCCGGCGGCGCGGCGGGCACGCAGGCGCGTGGCGCAACGGGCTCTCACCGGCCGCAGCAGCGTTGCTTTTGAAGCATTCCATCCTTTCCAACGTCTTAGCGTGCAGTGCTTCTGACGCGCTCCTTCGCGTGCAGTACCCGCAGTTCGACTGGGACGAAGGTCTCGTCGGCCGGCTGCTCACCGTGCTGCCCGCATGCTTCTTCCTAGCACTGCTCGCAGTGGTCGGTGCCGACCTACACTTCCGCGCCACTGGCTCTGAGAACTGGGCGCCACTCATGCTCTTCCTAGGCGCTCTAGGCCTGGTCGTGTTGGCGGTACGTGCGCCAATGCAACAGCTGCGCACTGCACGCGCTTTCATTCGCAAGCAGCACGGCCTCGGACGCACGTCTCTCTCGCACCGAGCGTCTTACATCGCCCCCGGCATTGGCGCACAGACGCTGGTGTATAGTTGTCTGCAGCACTGGGCGGGTCTGGAGGCGGCGGAGAGCGCAGAGCGGTTGAGTCGTTATCGCGAAGCCTCGCAACAAAGGCTCTACAGAGGCGAACAGCTCGAACAGCTGCCCTGCTACGACGCGGCGACGCACACGGCGCGCGGCGTGCCTCTGTACGGCGCCACGGAGCAGGGCAACACGGTGTACACGGCGACGGTGAGCCCGCACACATTTGTGCTCAACCCCGCTCCGCAACAATCGCCGCAGCCGCGCCTGCCTTCCACCAGCCAGCAGCCTCTACGGCCCGGCAGAGATGGCACTTGTCAGCATCAGTCGCAGCCGCAGTCTCAGCCGCAGCCGCAGTCACAGTCGCTGCCGCCCGTGCAGCAGATTGCGCTCCCGCCGCTGGTGCTGCGCGTGAGCGAGGACGGAATCGCCGCGGGTGTTCCCCTGTACGTCGCGGGGAGTGCACAAAGGGGGGTATATGTGGAGGGACCACCCCGTTATCGGTGGGAGCCGCCCCAGAGACCCCTTCCCGCCCCAACACCGGCCCTGCTAGGGAGGGCCCCAGCGCTTCCCCGGACGCCTTCTACGCCCTCCGCGCCTCCGCCCCAAGCAGCTCCCGCGCCCAGAGCGCTCAGTCCGCCGCCGGCGCGGCCTGAAGTGCGCGCCACAGTTCCCCTGGTTGCTGCAGCCGCTGCCGCGCAGCAGCCTCAGCCATCAAGGCGACAATGGAGGGGCGGCCCGACGGCGCAGAGAGACTTCCAGCGCCTATAAACGCACACACGATACTTGAAGCAAGTGTCGTACGGCCGTGAAAGCCCAGGAGGAGGGCACCGTCAGTTTTCGGGTCAATACGTCGCGCCCTCGCCCTCCAATCTCTCAGCCTCGCAGCCTTTGGTTTCCCGCTGCGTTTGCGCTCCACACGCTGAGCAGTGGGCGCTCCTGCGCTGTGTAGCGCGTCGCCCTGCCAATCCATGGAGCAACAATGGAAGGAGGCGGCGCAGGCGGCACAGGCTGGCGTGCAAAGCGCAGCTGAGGCGTTGGTCCGTGGGTTGGCCAACGGCGTGAGCTTCATTGCGCTGGAAGAGTGGACGATGGCTGGTGCAGTGGAAGCTGCAATTGACATGCTTCGCGACCGCATGGACCCAAACATGGCAGACCTGGACCAAGCTATCCCGCAGTGGGTCTTCCAGCGTGCAAAGGCGCGTACGTGGGCACTGGGAGCGTTGCCATGTCTTTCAAAACATCGGGGAGCACTAGGGTTGCTCCCTCATTGACTTAGGCAGCGCTCACGCGGGCTGTGTGCACGGCGCGCGCGCTGACGCGTGGCCCTGGCTGTGTGCGCGCGCAGGGCGTGGCGTTCATGTGGGTCTACAAGGTACGCGCTGTGAGAAACCGTAACCGCCACGCTATCAACGCCCGCAGCCTCTCACTTGTCGGCTCTCCTCCCTATAGGTAGGCATGTTCGCCTCCGTGTCAGCAGGCTCAGGAGTGGTGGTGCGTGCGCGTTTGCAGACGCAAGCAAAACAGCAGAGCGCAGTGCGCAGCGCACGGTGCACAGCACGTGAGAAGCGCGTCTTGTGCATTTCTGGTCGCTCACGGCTTGCCGTCTCTGTTCTGGCTGCTCAGCTGTCCAAGTTCAAGGGTCTGGACGGACGCACGCGATGGTCGGCGCCAAGCAGCTTTGCGTTTGGCGGCGGCGGCGGCGGCTTCGACTTTGGAGGCGCACGCTCAGACGTCCTGCTGGTGCTCAACAGCGACGAGTCCGTCTCCCTGTTCACGGGCACCAACATGAAGCTCAGCATGGCGGTGCAGGCTGCTTTAGGGCCTCTAGGAAGACATGCGGAGGGCGGGGTTCACCTGGACCCGGAGCGCACGGAGTTGGAGGCCAACTACAGTTACGGCTCATCTGCGGGGCTATTCGTTGGGGTTGGCCTTCAAGGCCTGGTGGTCGTCCCCCGGGATAAGGAAAACCAAGAGTACTACCGAGCGTCCGAAGTCACGGCTGCCGACCTGCTGGCCGGAGCCGCTGGACTGGACGTGCTCGGCCGGCACGAGGAAGTTGTGCGTCTGCATCGCATGCTGGACAAGGCGTGCGGCGGAAACGGGCGACCCGAAAAGTTCGATACGGCTGAGATGCGGGGCACGCCGTTTTGAAAGCGCATCACTGCGACTGCAAGGAATCAAGGAGCCGCTGCGTGAGCTGTACGAATGGCTGTACGACGCGCAAAAGCTGTGTGTGTGTCACACGAACAGCGTGCGCAGCACACGCGGCGCATGCGTGCGCTCCCCAACCACTCGCACGCGGCAGCAGGCGGCAGCAGGCGGCTATCACAGCCTAGAAGAGCTGCGCGCCCTTGCCCTTCTTGTCACCGCCGATCTCAAAGTGCTTGCAACGCTTGATGGGGTGCATGTGCGTGTACTTGCAAGTCGAGCACTGCAGGCGCAGCACGATCTTCTTGGTCGTCTTGGCCTGTGAGGAGTGGCGACAGCAGGTGCAGATCAGGCGCGAGCGAAGAGCGCGCAAGGGGGGCGAGCAGGAGCAGAGCCAGCGTGAGTGAGGCGTGTGGTTGCGCGCGCCTTCTTGTGGAAGACGGGCTTGGTCTGACCGCCGTAGCCGCTCTGCTTGGCGTCGTAGCGGCGCTTGCCTGGCGAGAGCAGCTCAGTGTGTGAGGTTTTAGGGTTTCGCGTTCTGGAGGCCCGGCTGGCGGCCGGAGGCGACGCAGCGCGTGCGGAGGCGGAGGCGCCAGCCCTTGTGCCTGGCGCGTCGCGCCACGTGGTGCGTCCGCGCGTGCGTCTGCGGCCAGCCGGGTGGCCGGGAAACGCACCCTGGGCGAACAGGCTCGCCTTGCCCGTCTTGTACTGCGTCACCTTGTGCGCCGCGTGCTTCTTGCACTTCTTGCAGTAAGTCTTCTTGCCCTTCGGCACGTTCACCTGCGCGGAAGCAAAGCGGCGTCAGGGCCCAGAGCTCACAGCACAGACCTAAATCTGGCAGACGCTCGCGAGGCACCGCTCGCCAGCCCAGCAGCAGACGCAACAGACGCGCTAGGCCAGCCAGCCACGGCGAGGCGCGCCAGCGACGGTGTGAGGTGTGCGTGGGTTGCAGAGAGCATCTCACAGCGCTCGCACAGTCCACGCGCTCAACGCTGAGGGTCAGCGCACCATTTCGCCCCGGCGCCGCCTGGCGCGACACGCACACGCGCAGGCGGACAAGAAAGGACCGCTCCCGTATAGTTGTACGACGCGCCTGGTCGTACGGCGCGTTTTCGGCATTCCCTCCAACGACGCCGGACTGTAGAGCGCAAATGGCGTGCACTTGCAGCCTGGTGCGTGCGCGCGTGGCACCTGATACGCGTTCAGCTGAGCTGACAGAGGCCACTCCGTGGGCATATGTTGTCAGGCGCCCGCGCGCGCCCCAGTGTCCCTCGCCTCCCGCATCTCCCCGCGCCACGTCACTCCGGCGCAGAGCCGCGGCCGTGCACTGCGCACGGTGCGTCGTCTCGCTCCTCGCAGTGCGGCAGCAAGCCCACTGCTGACTCACCGTGTCTTTTGGGGGGAGCAGCGCGCGGCGCTTCCCGCCGTTCTGCTGCAAGTGGCGGAGGAGGCGACCAAGTACGGCGCTGTGGAGGCGCCCGTGGAGGCTGTGGTTGGTACGCAGAACCGCGTTCCTGCGCTGCTCCTGCATGTGCGCCTGCCCTCTCTCTGACAAATTGCTCCCTCTCTCGCGCGCTTTCTCCTCATAGGTGGCGCCGTGGTGGTCACCCTGGTGGCGCTTGCCAGCACCTACGCGTTCAAGAGCGGCTTTGAGGCGCAGGTGAGAGACGCAGTTTCACGGCTTTGCCCCTTTGGGCCCTCACCCGCTCCCGCCCCGCACCGCGCAGGAAAAGATGGCGGAGGCGACGAAGGACTCGTTCAACAAGAAGAAGCGCCCTGGCACCAAGTGAAGGAGCAACTCTGCAACTCTGTGCCACTGTGCGGACACTGTGGACACTGTTGAGCGGCGCGTGAGGTGTCTATAATAACCACACACGCATCCGGACCCCCTCACAAGCGTGCCACCGCCACGGGCGAATCTGCCGTGCGCCCAACCGTAGCCTCAATGGTACCGTGCGGCTCACTCGTGGCCACGTAGACGTCGTGATCGAACGCAATGCCGGCAGGAAGTATCGGCAGGAAGTGTATGTTTGGGCACCGAAGCGTGATGCTTTCCAATCGCGGTTCCGCGGCGAGAGCGGCGCTGCCCATCTGGTAGAGTGTCGCTTGCACGCCAGGTGAGTAGACGCCCCCTTGAGCGGGTCCGAAGAAGCTGTTTGTGAGCGCGGCGAGGAGTGCAGCGAAGGTTGCGTCTGAGTTTGGAGGGCAGCTGGAGAAGCACCAAGATGCAGCAACTGCGCTTGCCAGCAGTCGCTCGCGCGTGTTTGGCAACACGGTCATGGCGTCTCTGAGGAAGCCCTCGTAGCCGGACTGGGTGGTCTTGAGCAGCGTGAGGTCACGCACGCCGCCGCTCACTCTCGTCGTCGCACCGCGGCGAGCCAAGGCGAAGCCCAGCCGCACGGCGGGCGCGCGCAGCAGGTAGGCTAGGAAGCTCAGGCGCGGCGCGTGAGAACAGAGGGCGTGACGGAGGCGACTTGAAACGTCGCGCCCACCAGTGCAGGGGCCGCACTGTCAGTCACCGCTGCTGCGCTGCGCACCGTGGTCGTGCACCTGGCCGTCCACGCACGCGCGCTCCCAAGGCTTCTCCTCCACGTTCACCTCCGCGGCTGACACCTGGGGTGTGTGAGGCGTGTCAGCGGCGAGGCTGACAGCGCGTGACCCCCAAAAAGGAGGCGCTTGCTACGGGCACACGCCAGAGGATACTCCGCCACGAAATACTCCGCCACAGCCACCGCGAACTCTTCGCAGCTGCATCGCTCCGTCTGCGCCTTGGCAACCTTGTACACCTGGTGTGAAGCGTGAGCGACTGGGTTTCAACGCTCGCGCACAGACAGCGTCTCACCGAGTTCTTCACCGTGTCCGTGGCCGTCATGCCGCTGTTGTCGCCGTGCAGGAAAGCAGCAGCCATGGCGGACTCAAGCAACACTTCGACGGTCCACTCTGCAAAGTGATGCAACCCGCTGCCGCTGCGCCACACGCGCGCCACTCGCACGCGGCTTTTGCCATGGCAATGCTTCACGAGATGATGAGCAGACATCGCGCAGCCGAAGGCGCCTCAAGTGCAGAAACGTACGAACGGTATGAGGTATCAATGACCAAGACCAACGACCTGATCACGTACATCTCTTCACCACGCAGCAGCGGGAGTGGCGCGTCCAATTTATGTGTTGTCCTTGTCCGCGTGTGTCCGGCGAACGCAAGTGTCTCTGATGTGCTGCACCTCCGCCTCGCTCGCCAGCCGTCCATCAGCTCTGGCGGCGTTTGCTATGCGCAGCGCAACTTGGCGCGTGTACCGCCCATCTTCGCCGCGCACAAACAGCGGAGCCTTGACCCCCATCGGCGACCCGCTGCGGCTCACAAAGACCTCAACCAGGTATGCTTCTTCTCCCGGCGCGGCGTGGACGAACCTCAAAGACGAGATGTTGTAGCCAGATGGCAGCGCTGTGAGCAGGTCAGGCAGGCGTTGTGGCGGGATGACGAACTTTGCTGCAGTTGCGTGCACTGCAGACGCTGCTGCCACAAAATCACCTAAGGTTCCGTGCAGCTCGTGCCTGGCGGCCAGGCGCTGCGACTGCACTGCAGCTGCTGTAGAGTGCGCCGGTTGCAAATAATAGAACGGTGGGTTGCAGAGCAGGAGCGTGACTCTGTTAGACTGACACTGCGACGAGAGCCAAGCGCTCTGGTCTCGCACGTCTGCACAGCACACCGCCATCCTGTGCGAGAAGCCGGCAGCGGCGGCGTTGTGGCGCGCAAGCTCTGCGAGCGCTAGTTGGCGCTCAACTGCAAGCACGGTACAGTGTGCGTGCCTGCTGGCCACGCACAGGCCCACCACGCCGCTCCCTGCGCCCAAGTCTAGCACCAGCGGCGACTCGGCACGCTGCAGCAGTCCGTCCGGCAGGTCTGTGGCCAGCAGCAGCGCGTCTAGGCCGAAGCGGTAGGCACCGCGCTGCGCGCTCTGGCGCACGGTGAGCACGCCTGAGACAAGGTCGTCGCTGAATAGCCGTTGGTGCTGCTCAGGCTCCTGCTCGGGGACCGCAGTCGCTCGGCTGCGGCAATCCAGCCGCACGCGCGCACGTCCACGCATACATCGCCGCTGCCACGCAGACACAACCAGGAGGCGAGGGGCCAGCATTTGTGGAACAGTCGTGTCGAACAGTACTGTACGCTCCTCAGTCACACGCACGGCCGAACAACAATCTCTCTCCTTGACATCTCATGCGGCTTCCACGAGCGCGTTGAGTGCCGCGCAGCTTCCGTGTTGCCCCATGGCCAGCGCTTGCAGGTCATCCATGGATCCGTGTGGAACCCCAATGCTGGGTGAGAGCCCCGCGCTTTGGGCTCTCAAGCTCTCTCCATGAGCAGACCCCTCATAATAGCGGCTCCCCGTACGACTTCCTCCAAGCATGGCCGCGTAGCGGTGTCCGCGCAAGCTGGCAGTGATGAACGCAGCGCGGTGGGTGTCCGCTTGCCAGAAGGTGAGGAGACCCTGTATGGGAGGACCGCCCTGAGGTCTCGTGGAGGCCAGGACCAGAGGGGTGCGGCCAGAAGAGCTCTGGGCATCCACCGCAGCGCCGGCGCACAGCAGCGCTCGAACCAGCGGCTCAGAGGCCTTCTCGCACGCGTGGTGAAGAGGCGTGCATCCGTCAACCGTCCGCGCGTGGGTGCTCGCGCCGCTGGCCAGCAGGATCTCCAACAGGTGCAGCCGGTCGCCAGCAGCGGCCAAGTGCAGCGCCGTTTGGCCTGGAAGGAGCAGCAGTAGGAAGTGGGAGTCAGCGATACTGAGGGCCTACAAGCACCTGCAGCCGTCACGCACCTGTCGAGTCGCCCGCGTCTGTGTGGGCGCCGTAGTGCACCAACAAGTGCAACGCGGTGCTGAAGCAGGGATTGCCGTCGCTGTTGTTGACCAGCACGTGCAGGGCAGTTGCGCCGCGCTGATCCCTTTTGTTCACGTCTGCGCCCGAACCCAGCGCCGCAGTCACACCCGACACGTCACCCAGCATCGCAGCGGCGTGGAGCGCAGCGTCCTCAGCCGTCCACTGAGACTTCTCCTTCTCCAGCGCGCCAAAGCACGCAAAACAAGGCATGCCCCGCCGCACTGAGGCCTCCCGGGCTGAGACCACGCGCAGCCTATGAGGATAGCGGGTAATGAGTCACGCGTAGGGGGGAGTGGCAAGTTTGCCATATCGCGTAGGCGTCGGCCGCCGCCGCCACGCACGCGTCGCACGAAAATCGACAAAATGCGCGCGCAGGAGCCTTCGTGCGCGCTGTTGTGACCGAGCTGCGATGGAGCAGAGCGGAGACGGCGTGGGCGAGGCTGCGAAGGAGGCTCAGCCTGTTGGGCTGACGCGAAAGCGCAGCGCTGCATGTCGCCGCCCACGCGCGGATCCGTTGGACTTGGACGCATTGGTGGCGCCAGCGCCGGTGCGTGGGAGAAGCGTGGCGTCCCCGTCGTTGCGCGTTTCGCCGACGTGAGCCGGTCTCCTAACCCTCCTTAACCGCCGCCTCGTCGACGGCTGCAGCCACGCCACGCTCGTCTACGGTGGCGGGCTAGGTGGTGGGCCGGCTTATTGCCGACGGAGAGCGACGGGGACGCGGAGGAGGAGGAGGAAGAGGACGACGAGTTGCACTCTGACATGCGGCTGGCCCGCAAGACGCGAAAACGCGGCGGTCAAAGCTGGACTCCGCAAGAGGATGCCACCATTTCGGCTGCTGTTCTCCACACACCACCCGGCAGTCGACCCAGCTGGTCTGACTTTGCGCTCAGTCTTTGCGGGCGCACGGGCAAGCAGTGTCGTGATCGCTACAACGGACAGCTGCAGCCCGGCATCAGCAAACTGGATTGGACCGAGCAAGAAGAGCGCACGCTCGCGGAGGCATACTGCCGGCAGGGCAGCCGTTGGGCGGCGTTGGCGCGCTTGCTGCCTGGGCGTACGGAAAACAACGTGAAGAACCGTGCGTGGCCTTGCGGGCCCAGAAAAGGCGTGCGTCACGCGCTGACACTTCCCGGGCTCCCGCTCAGACTGGCATGCCACGTTGCGCTGCAAGGGCTGTCTCAGGGCCCCAGCTGCACTACGCTATCTCAAAGTGTTCCAGCTGGCAAACGGACTGGGCACGCCGCTGACCGTCTCAGTGGTGCTTCCCTCTGGGCTCGACATTCCCAGCCTGTGTTCGCCCAAGCACACAGCGGAGCGCGCGCACGCCCTCATGGCCGCAGCCGCAGCCGCGCAGGACGAGCAGGGCGCCGCAGCTGGCATGGTTGACCTGGTGGAGTGCAGCGGGGACGCTGATAATGAGGCTGCACCTTCGGAGAAGGCTCTGACGGTGGCTGAAGTTGCCGCTCTGAGCGGCGAGGGCATCAGAGATAGCGCGCGCCCCGACGAGGGAGAGTGCAGGGAACCGGCGTGCACGCGCGTGCGCGCAGAGCAGGCGGGTAGCGGCGGCGCGGGTGCAGCAGTGGCCGAGTGCGAGGTCGACGTCGAAGCGGAAATGCACGAGATGCACGAAATGCACGATGCGTGCGGCCACAGCGTACTGGTGACGAGCGCCACGCTGGATCCGGAGGAAGTGATTCGCCGCGTGCGCTGCCTGCAGGCTCCCGAGCTTTCTTCATTCATCTCCAGCGCCTCACTAGTTGACGCTCTGGCGTCGAGAGCCGCCCACGCGCAAGCGCAAGCGCACGTCGACGGCGCGCTGGAGGCTGCTCTGAAGTGTGCGCTGTCGCAGCTGCGTTCGCGTTGGCCCTGCCACGCTGACGTGGTGCGCGTGGCGGTGGCGCTGCGCACGGGGCCGCTCAGCCCGGGCGACGTATACGCAGTGGCGGCGGTGTCGGCCGGCGACTGCGCCACCGCTTGTCAGGTGGTCGCCTTCCTCTCCGCCCAGTTCAAGCAGCTTAGCGCAGGCGCATGAGATGAGACGCCATGGGCATAATTCAGTAGCGTTGCATAGAACAAAAACATAGTGGTAAAGGCTTCAGCGCCGCGAGTGCTTGAACCAACGCGCTAGAGAGCGTCGCGTGGTAAGAGCTTTCGTGGTCGGTTTAGGGCCGGCTTCATCTTGAGCCAGCTTCACGAGTGAGTCACCATCTCCGTGCCGTGGGTGCTCACTTCCGGCGGCTTCATGTCGTCTCCGCCGTAGTACACCGTCTCTCCGTGGACGCTGGCGTCCAGTCCCTCAACCTCGTCGCGGATGTCCACGCGCAGGCCCATGACCTTGTCGATCACCTTGAGGATGCAGTAGGTTGCAAAGCCGGAGTAGCCAGCCACCACCATGATGCCGTACAGCTGCAGGCCGATCTGCTTGCCGTAGCGGTTGGGCACTCCGTAGTACTTTGTCAGCTCGCGGTCGTAGAAGGCACCGCTCACGCGCTGGGTCCACTCGCCCATGCAGGGCTCGGTGTCGTAAGGGCATGCTGGGTAGAAGTTGTTGAGCTTGGGCGTGGCAAACAGGCCTGTCAAGATGCTGCCGATTGCGCCGCCCATGCCGTGCACGCCGAACGCGTCCAGCGCATCGTCGTAGCCGAAGTAGTGCTTCAGACGGATGCTCTGCGAGCACAGGATGCCGGTGATGAAGCCCATGATGATAGCCCCGTTGTAATCCACAAACCCTGCCCCTGGAGTGATTGACACCAGGCCAGAGACGGCGCCGGAGATGACGCTCATCAACGTCGGCTTGCCCTTGACGAACCACTCGGTCATCATCCAGGACATGCCCGCCGCGCCGGCGCAGATCTGCGTGTTCGCCATCGCTTGGCCCGCCAGCGCGCCGCTGGACACTGCGCTGCCCGCATTGAAACCGAACCAGCCTACCCAGAGCAGGCTGGCGCCGATAAGGCTGATGCTGACGTTGTGGGGCTCGAAACGCGCGTTGCCGTGGCCGTGGCGCTTGCCCAGCACGATGGCGCACATCAGGGCCGCAACGCCGCTGCTCAGGTGCACCACGCTGCCGCCCGCAAAGTCCAGGATGCCTGCGGTGCGGAGGAAGCCGTCAGGGCCCCACACGGAGTGTGCCACGAAGCAGTAGACGATGAGGTGCCAAGCCGCCATGAACACGATCAGCGCGGAGAACTTCATGCGCTCTGCCAGTCCGCCCACGATGAGCGCGGGAGTAATAATGGCGAAAGTCATCTGGAACATCATGAATACGCTCTCGGGAATGGTCTTAGCGAAGGGGTGCACCGAGTAAATCTCCATGCCGATGAGCCAGAAACGGTCAGCGCCGCCGATGACCGCCGTGCCTGGGCGGAAAGACAAGCTGTAGCCTAGGAGAGGGGCGTCAGCTGTCAGCCGTGCCCAGATGTGCGCGCCGGTACGCCTCTTTGCGCTGCTCCACACTGCGCGCAGCCCCCAGCGCACCGAAGATCATCCACATGCACGTGATGAGGCAGCAGATGGTGAAGCACTGCATGACTGCAGGGCAAAAGCGTGTCAGCGTGGCTAGCGCAGGCGGAAGGGCGCTATGCGTGCCAGTGTGCAAATAGTTCTTGGGCTGCACCATGCCTCCGTAGAACATGGCCAGGCCTGGGAGAGGGGCGCACGAGCGTGAGGCGGGGCGCGTGGGGTGGGAGGGACCAGCGTGCGCGCGGCGCGAGTCGGTCCCAGTCGGAGGCAGTCAAAAGGGGCATGCCTGCCAGTCTGTCAGCGGTCAGCCTCGCGCGACCCCTCTGCGGCCCCTCCGATACTGGCGCGCCGTGCGGTGCCTGGGAGTCAAACACGCACCCGGGATGGTCATCATGAGCACGATGGCGGTGGAGGACATCTGTAGCCGCGAGAGAGTTGTCAGAGGTCGAGGGAGCTCGGTTGACGCCGCAACGCTCGCTGCGCTCGTGTGGCGCCACGCGACGCGCTTCTGGTGCGTCAGGCTGGCCGGGGGCGGGCAAGCGCGCCGAGCTGGGGTGCCCCAAGCGCGAGTGAGGCAGCGAGCGCGGAGGGTTGCGCTGCGCCGGTACGCACAATCCAAGCCGTGTCGCCTGCGGGTGCACGCGCGCGTCAGCAACACGCAGGCAAGTGGGCTGCACGAGCGGGCCAGCTTGCTGGCACAGCGGCAAGCACGCGCCTGCGTTGACGCATCCTCCGTAGCCCGCCCCAGGCCCGTTCTTGTTGGCAAACAAGTCGTTGTTGGAGCAACCGCTGCAGTCGGACGCACATGTCGCCACCGTTGGTGTGGTTGCCATCGTGCGCGGAGCACAGTGCACGCGAAGGGGCCGTGTTTGGCTCTGTGGCTTCTTTGTCGGGCGAACCAAAGAGGGCACTTTCGCCGCGTCCCGCCGCGTTTCGGCCGTCTCGCCGCCGCGCTAGGCTGCTGTTCCACCGGCCCAGTGCCTGCGCCCTCTCCGGAGCCTGTGGCTCGCTCCTCCGGTGCGTTTCCGGCCACCCACCCTGCCTCCGCGTCCCACACACCCCCTGGCACGCACCGGCACGCCAAGCACGCCGCGCCGCGTCGCGACGGCTGGAAGCGCAACACCCTGCGCGCCTACGAAGCGGGCGGGTGGAGCGGGCAGCGAACAGGGGCTCTGCAACACGTTTCGTTGACACCTTGCGCAGTCCAGCTCTGCTCCTCCCCACCAGCGGCACCCTCTCCCTCGCAGCGCCCTTCGCTGCGCGCGTGTGCGTCCCGCGGGTGAGCACCTTGGCGCGAGCTGTGAGGAGTGAAGGAGTCTGTGAGCGTGGCATGGACTCAACGGGGCCTTACGAGCCCGCGCCCGCACCGGCGCCGCCTGTGCCTGTGAGCGACGAGGAGAAGGCTGCTCGCGTGGAGGCGCTGAGGAGTCGCGTGCCCGGTTTGGCTGAAGACGCCGACGCCGCTCGTTTCTGCAGCGACGCGACGCTGGAGCGCTTCACGCGTGCCACCAGCTATGACGTGGACAAGGCTGAGGAGTTCCTGCGACGCACGCTGCGCTGGCGCGCCGAGAAGCGACCCTGGGCAGCTGTGTGCCCCGGCTGCGCAGTCTCACCCAAAGCGCACTCCCTTCGCTGCGTCGGCACCGACGCGTCGGGACGTCCCGTGCTCTACCACTCCTTTGCGCAGGCTGAGGGCCGCCACGTGGCTGCGCACAACACGCAGCACCTGATGCGCATTCTGGAGGATTGCGTCACGCTCATGGAGCGTTGCAAGCCTCCAGTGGCGCAGTGGGTGTGGGTGTTTGACTTCCACGGATACGGCCTGTGGGATAACAACCCCAGCACCGTTCTGGCGGCCGCGCAGTTTCTGCCCATGCACCCAAACCGGCTGTTCAAGGTGGTGATGCTGGACGCTCCCAGCGCCTTCAGCACCGTCTTTTCGGTGGTGAGCAGCTTCTTGACGGACATCACAAAGGCTAAGATCAGCTTCTGTTCGCTGGACGCGCTTGGCGAGGCGCTCAGCCCTTGGGCGGGCGACGAGATGGCGAGCTGGTTGGCGGCCGAGGCGGCCGAGAACCGCGCGCTGAGCGTGGCTGGCGCCAAGGCTGTGGCGGGCAAGTGTTACTGGAAGGGCGCAAGTGAAGAAGGCGGCCACGACCCGCGCGGTGTGGCGTCGTTTGTGAGCAGCGACGCGTATTTCAGCCCGCTGGATTGGGCGCCTCCGCAAACGGAGGCGCAAGCGTCCGCGGCTGCAGAGGGAGAGGAAGGGGAGGCGAAGGCGGCGGCTGCGCCGGCGGCGCGCAGCGGGTCGTGGCTGTGGGGAGGAGGGGCTCCGGCCGCGCCAGCTGCGGGGTAAGCACGCGCGTAGAGCGCGCGTGGCGCATGAGCGTCCAAATCTGCAGCTCGCTAGGGGCCGGTAGGCCCGCACACTCGTCACTGTACACCCACAGAGTGTTACATTCAGGTTCCTTTGTTGCTTGTTGGCACTGCCTTGACTATCTGGCCTCGTAATGTTGCTAAAACAGGTGTTGCGGCCGGGCGTCTCATCCAAACACGTTCGATTCTTGTACGGACGTCTGCCGCAAGCGCACGCACTCACTCGGCCACGCTCTTGGGTCGCTTGCCTTCACCTCTTTCCCGGCGCGACTTGTGCTTGCGCTTCTTCTCGCGCCGCTCGCTGCGGTCCCCACCAGCAGCGCCGCCGCCGGCGCGAGCCTCCTCCTTGGCGACCGCAGCGTCCACCAGGCCCTGGATCTTGCGCTTGCGTTGACCGGTCATGAACGCGTGTGCGCTTTCAACGCCCCCAGACAGCTGCGTGCCGTCCAACACCTTGAGCGTGCACTTCTGCGCCAGCTGCTTGAACTGGTCGCGGCTGATGCGCCGCGCCGCGTAGGCGGGCTTCAGGCACGCGTGCACGTGCGCCGCCACGGCTGCGCGAAGCCGCTTGGAGGAGTGGGGCGACAGGGCGCCGATGCAGGGCTGCGCCTCGTCATCCGGCGGTGGGAGCGCCTCCGTCACCCCGTCGCGGTCAACGCAGATGCGGGAGGCCGCTGCTGAGACAGCTGCTGCTTCGGCGGCTGCTTCCCTGGCCTTCTTGAGCGCCCGGTGCTCGCGCTTGCGCTCCCTGGCCGCGAACTTGTCGAAGCTGGGCACGGGCGCCAGCGCGGCGCCACCGCTGGCCAGGGCAGCAGCCTCCGCCTGGCGAGCCGCGGCGGCGGCCGCCTCGCGCGCCGCGCTGGCTGCCAGCACCGCGGCTGCTGCGGCGGGGGGCAGCAGCGCCGCCCTGCATTCTGACGCCATGTCCGTGCCCACGGCGCGCGCAGCCTCCTTGGGGCGCCAGTGCGCGGGCGCGCTGGGCTGGGCGGCGGCGCGCAATGCGCGCATGGCGGCTGCCCGCTTTGCCACCAGTGCGAGCGCCTCGTCCTCCTGGTCGGCCAGGGCGAAGGCGCCGGCGCGACGCGCAGCCTGCAGCGCTCCGATGCCAGCTGCGGAGGCTGCGGCCGACTGGCCGCCCGCGGAGGTTCCGCTGCTGAGCAGTCGCCCGGTGCGCTGCTGGAGGTGCATCTTGGCGGCAAGGTTGACCGCCAGCGAGCGCACGGCTGCGTCTGCGTGCTTCGGCAGCGCGGAGGTGAGCACCCCCAGGAGACCAGCCTCTGTGAGCAGCGCCAGGTCCATGGGCGTGCGCGCCAACACCCGCAGCGCCAGCTCCAGCTCCTGTACGGGACTAGCGCAGCCCGCACGCAGCCATGGCGCCAGCTGCGCCAGGCCGCCGGCGGCGCTCCACTGCCGCAGCGCCGCAATGGGCAGCCCCAACAAGTGTCTGAGGAGTCCCTTTCGCGCGGGCGCGTCTGGCGCGCTTCCCATCAGCTTCGTGAGCTCGGCCGCATCAGCGCTCGCCAGGCGCAGATAGAAGCTCCTGCGAGCATCCAAGGCTGCTTCGTTCGCAGCCGCGCGGTCTGCCCACGGCACGCCCACGTCGTTCAGAGCGCTGCGGCGGATAACCCGCCCCTTCATGTCACGCCTGGCGTCCTCATCGTCCTCCTCTCCTTCGTATTCCTCGTCGGAATCATCCTCATCTGGAAGGGGCAGCGGTCCCTGGTCCCATTCGACCACGTCCTCGTCCCATTCCGCGAGGGCGTCCCGCCCGTGCGTCAACCCCGCCACCACCGCATTGGCCGCACGCACGCCCGTGAGCATGGCGCCGCCCACCGTGTCCGGATGTTCCCGGCAGGTGTGCTCCCCCGCAAAGGCCACCCGCCCCGCCGCCAGCGGCGCCGCCAGGGTCTGGTAATCCGCCGCAGACGCGCCCAGAGCGACGTACGAGTAGGAGCCCCGCGACCAAGGGTCAGACGTCCACCTGGAGGCTGTGCATCCCACGGGTTTGGGGGCGGACGGAAAGAGCGTGCGCAGGACGCCCAGCGCCATGTCCGCCAGCTGTTCGTCGCTGTTGGACTCTGAGGCGTCAGCCGCGTCGCCCGCAAGCAGCGCGGCCAGCACCGGGGCGCCAACCACGGCGGTGAGGTTCCAGAACATGAAGCAGCGTCCGCGGTCGGTGCGCCCCCCCTCGCGGGCGGCGCCAAAGTAGTCCACGCTGCCGTCCCAAAAGACGTGGTCGAACTCAAGAAACACCTTGTTGAGGCTGCCAAAGCCCAGGCGCTCGATGCTCGCACGCTTGTCGCCTGGCAGAGGCGGCTCGAACGCGATGGTCTGCGCCTTGAGGCACCCCAGAGGCACGGTGATCACCACCGCAGCAGCCTCGAACGCCTCGTTGCGGCCGTTGTCGACGTGCACTCGCACGCCCCGAGCGCCGTACTCGATGCGGCTCACCGGCGAGCGCAGCCGAATGTCCAATCCGGAGGACATCGCAGCGGTGATGAGCTGGTATCCGCCAGCCACCATCGCGTGGTCCCCACCAAACCCTCCAAACTCCTCATCCTGGTTCCAGTGGGCCAGAGACACGGACGAGAGCGGCGCGCTGCACCCGTACTCCAGGTTTGCCCAGTGCCAGTCCAACAGACGCCGCTCAACGGCCGTCAAAGGCTTGGGTGCAAGCGGCAGCGCAGGCGGCGCCTCCGGGGCCTCAGACGGCGCATCGCCGTTCGGCACACCAGGCTCTGATTCTGGCACCTGCACAGCAGGCGCGGCGAGCTCCGTCGGCGGCATGGCGTGCTGCACATCTTCCTCGACGTCGTCTTCGATGCTGAGCGCGGCTCTCGCAAAAGCGTCACCTTCGGGGTCTTCAAGAGTCGCCTGTGCCATCGGCGCCGGCGATGCGATGGCCGCAGGCTGCGCCGCGATTGCCGCTGCGGCCTTTGCTTCGCGCAGCGACAGCACTCGCTCCAACTCTTGTCCCAGGCCCAGTTCGGCGCCGCCGCCGCCTTCCAGACGGTCAACAGTCGCGCGCGCCGCGTCCAGCAGCTCATCGCGAAGCGCCTCCACCTGCGCGTCCAGCGCTTGGGGGACAGGGAGCCCCGTGGCGGTGTCATACAGCGGCATCTTGTCTGCCAGAGCGCGCAGCCGCATGCCCCACTGGCGCGCCACCACTGCGGAGGGGTCGCAGCGCACGCCGCGGCCCAGGTGCGTGGGTCGCGCAGCATCGGTGGAGACGCCGGTGATGATGCTCGCCCCGAAGTCTACCGGCACCGACAGCGCCGTGGCGTCCGTGTGCACCCGCCCGCCGCTGCGGTTGCGCGCCTCGAGGACGATGGGCGCAAATCCCTGCGCTGCGAGGTGGCGTGCGGCCGCGAGGCCAGCGGGGCCGGCGCCGACAATGACGACGGTCTTGAGGTCCGCCACGGTTGGTCCCACCGGCGCGGGTCCCACCGATGGTCCCACGGGGGGTGCGCCCGGCTGCGCTGCGAGGAGCGCGGGCGCGTCCTGGGCCAGAAAGGCGGCCACGGAGGCTTTCAGCAGTGCCTTGCGGTCCACCAGCTCGCACCGGAACTGCGCCTCCAGCGAGCCTCGCAGCTGACGCTCCGTGGTGACGCCCAGGTCAACCGTGCGCAGCAGCGCGTGCAGGGCGCTCAGGAGCTGCGCGTCGGTGGGCGCGCCACCCACCGCATTTGCGCCCCCAGGGTTTCCTTCAACGCCCTCGCCTGAGCAGCCGCCCACCGCCGCGCTTGCACTCCCCAGCGCGACCACCGCAGGCGCAGGCGCGCACGGCGGTGACACGCGCACCGGCTGCAGCGGGAAAGGGGGCACCTTGAGAGGCACTGCGATCCCAAAGTTTACGTGGCCACTCTTCACCAGCCAACCGTGTACAGCCTTGGCCAACGCGCCCAGAGCAGGCGCCACAGCCGCCACTGCACAGCGACAGGGGGTGTGGGCGTCAGACCGGTGCATGCACTGTGCAGGCCTAGCGGTGCCTCTAGGGAACACGCACCAGCAGCCTTCTCAGTGAGCGCCTTGCTCACGTCCGCGTCCCAGGCCATCAACAGCTTGTTGCTGCGGGCAGCCAGGTGCGCGTGAGCGCCAAGGGTTGAGCGCTGAGCGCTGCGCAGGATGCCTGGCAGCTCACCGAACGCCCAGGTACTCTACTGCGCCGGCGCGCTTGGACAGCAATTCAGGGAAGGCGCGCCGCTCCGCCCGGCTGGGATACGCCGCGTCCAGGCCCACGCCGGCGGCAGCAACCTCTTCAGGCGTTGGTGGCGACGCATACAGGTCTGACAAATCCTCCTCACCCCTCACCGCGCCGCCCAAACCTAACGTGTGCGAGCTCCAGTTGAAACGCGGGCCGCGCGTGGCGCGCAGACCATAGGTGCTCGCCATCACAACAGCAGCGAAGGGGACACACCTGCTGCGAGCGCCCCGCATCTGCTGTGACGCCACGTCACCCCGCACCGCGCCGTCCGCGGCTCGCGTGTGGCGGCACAGGGCGCATGCCGCGCCACGTGCGCTGCCTGTCGCTGGCGTTGCTGCTGTTAAGCTCGTTGGCGTCAGCTTACTACGGGACACACGCACACGAGGCAGCGCACGTGTGCGTGCACGACGCTCTGCCACGTGTGCACAGCACGCAGCACGTGCGCTACGAGGCGCACCCCTTCGAAGGCGTCCCTGGGACGGAAGCTTTCCGTTCAACTCGGGCGCAAAGGAACTCTCGCGTGCTGGCGCAGTCCAACTCTTCTGGAACCTGGGCTCCGCTGCGCATCAGCCTGGAGTGGTCTGGCTGGCCTGGCAACGGGTCATCCTCCTCTGTGCCCGCGGCAGTCCTAGACTACGCGCGAGGTGCCATCATTCCCACGGCCATTGCCTGGTGGTCGTCAGCGCTGCGCGTGTGGCCCGTCGCCGGGCCGCTCACGTTTACACAGCCGGTGCCTTGCGGCTCCGCGGCTCCCGTGAATGGCACGTGGGCAGAGACAGACCTTGTGTTACGCGTGTACCTGGCACCCGCTGTTACACCGTCAACCCTGCCCCTCCCGGCCGCGCTAAAGGCATGCACAGACGGCGCGGCGCAGTGCGCGCTGGCGACGGGAGCCTGTGCGGACGCCACGCCAGCGTGCGTCACCCTCGCGACTGATGCTGCCTGCGACGACCAGATGAGACTCTGTGTTTCAGCGGTCACATACTGCCAGGACGCCATCGACGCCTGTATGGCTGCAAAGTTGACCAAAGACGCGGTGCCCAGCGGCGTGCTCGCCTTCGCCTCCACGTGCAGTCGAGATGTCTACGGGCGGCCTACCGCGGCGATGCTGTCTTACACCCCAGGAATGCTCACCTCACAGGCACTGCTGAACGCCAGCATGGACTGGCTCAATGCGGGTGCACGGGTGCCCAGCGTGGCAGAGGTGCTCAGTTCGGAAGTGTCCCGAAGACTCTTCTACGTCACGCTGCACGAGATCTGCCACGCGCTGGGCTTCAGTGCGTCGTCCATCCCGCTTTTTCGCACAGCCACCGGCGAGGCTCGCGCCAACGTGAGCAGCCCTTTGTCTAACGGCGTCGGAGTGGGCCTCCCGTCTTCGCTGATCGCGCTGCCGCAAGAGCGCGCGTACCGAAACTCCTGCGCGAACTTGTCCTCCGCCGCCATCGCGCTCCGTCCGGCCGGATGCGTCTACAAGCTCGCCACGCCCGCCGTGGCAGCTGCGGCGGCGGCACACTTCGCCTGCGCGGCGTCGCAGCTCCTGGGCGCGGAGCTGGAGAACCAGGACACCACCATGGGCGCACCCTACGGCAGCCACTGGGAAAGCCGTTTGTATGCGGATGAGCTCATGTCGCCCGTGCTCGTCTTTGGCGACGTGGGCGTGAGCGCAGAGACGCTCGCCTTCTTCGACGACTCGGGGTGGTACCGTGCGGAGTATGCGGCGCTGAGCGCGGTGAACGCGCGGAAAGCGGTGAGCTGGGGTGAGGGCCAGGGCTGCGAGTTTGCCACCGAGTCCTGCTTGGCGCCGCTGTCGAGGCAGGCGGCCAGGCCGCAGACCTCGGCCGGCAGCGCGGCGGGCGTGGCGGCGCGCACGGCGGCGTCGGTGAAGGCCCTGGGCGCGCCGGAGCACTACTGCTCCACGCCCCGCAAGCGCGGATGCACCTTCGACGCTCGCGCTCTGGGCACGTGCGTCATGGCCCCAATGTCGTCCACCGTGGCGGGCGCATACCCGCACTTCCAGTACTTCTGGCACACAGAGCAGCCGCTTCAAGCGGGCGCGCTGGAGCGCATGGACTACTGCCCCATCTATTTTCCGACGGAGTCGTGCGCGCGCGCGCCGCTCGCACCAGGCCTCACCTCGCCGGCGCAGGACGCCGGCGAGGTGAGAGGCGCCGACGCGCGGTGCGTGCTGAGCACGCTGAGCTGGAACGCCAGTGCTGCGGGCGCCGCCTGGCGGCCACTGGCCGACGCTGTCGGAGGATGCTACCAAGCAACCTGCTCGTCCGACGGGCGCGCAGTCATGCTGCACGCGCAGGACAGCGCCGGGGTGCGGCGTGGCGTGCTGTGTACCGCAGCCAAGGCGGGGCTCGCCCAATCTGTGGAGGGCTTCTCAGGAGCGCTCTTCTGCCCCTACGTGGCCCAGATCTGCGGCCACAAAGCCAACATCTGCGCCGATGGATGGTCTTTCAGCGGCACCACGCTCGGCATTGGCCTCGCATCGGCTGTGGCCGCAGCGCTGTTTGCGTGCATCTACATGCCGCTGCATGTGCACGCTCGCTGGGCATCTGCCCGCGAAGGCTGGCGCTACCAGCCGCGAGTGGTCCCTCCCGCGGAAGGGACACCTGCAGAGGATGCTTACGACGCAGAGCCTGCGCCGCCTGCGCCTGTGCCGCCCGCGCGTGTTTGGTCGTGGAGCCTGCTGAGCGCGCACCCCTTCTGCAGACTCTGCGGCTCTTTCTCCTACTCGTGGAGCTACAAGCAGGCGCCGCTGCAGCCTGGCAACGTGGTGCACGTGCTGCAGTACATGCCCACTCCTGGGTGGGGCGCCTGCGAGCTGCACATCCGCCTCGGAAACACGCACCTCCCGCCGCCGCAGCCGCTGCCGCCTGGTTCTCGCGGCTGGCAGCCCTCGTACGACCAGGTGCTGCATCCGAGTCTCTACACGGTTGAAAGCAGCGTGCGTGACACGCAGGGTGCCGAGATGTTCACCCTGTGCGGCACAGAGTTCCTGTTGGAGACCGCAGGGGGGCCTGGCCGACTTTCAAAACAGCAGCTGCTGCGCGCCTGCGGCGGCTTCGCGGGCGCCGCCACCCCTGCCGCCGCCGCCGCCGGCGGCGGCGCTTCGTATCCGGCGCATTCGCTGGACGGGGCGTTTGGGGTGCCCCACCAACGGGCGGCGGCGCCCTTCCCGGGTGACGATGGCGGGATCACCTGGAGCCCCTATTTTTACCGGGACCTGCTGTCGGTGCCGGAGCCACGTGACGTGCCCACCCACCAGCGCCGAGACGACGACGCATCTCTCACATGTGGTTACGCGGCGCGACCCTGGCGCCGCCTGGCCGCATGTGCCACCTGCTGTGGCCTGGGCGCGCTGCTGCTGACGTCACTGGAGGGCGGGCTCTTTGGCGCGGCGCAGCAGCACGCGTGCACGCCGCTGTGGACGGCGGTGCTCACCCGCGCCCTGCCGGTGGCATGCCTCACATCCACAGCCGGCTATGTCGTGCGGTTGACACCGCCCATGACGCCGCTGGACGTGGAGATGCTGCCCACGCGGGGCTTTTGGGTTCCCTGGTCGCTCCTCACACTGGCGCTGCTGGGAACCACTCTTTGGTCGCTGGCGCTCAACGTCGCCGCCGCGTCCGGCGTGCAGCTCTTCACCTTCCAAGGTGATGTGGCAGAGGCCCGCTTTCCGCAGGCGGAGCAGTATGCAGCCTGGTGCGACGACGCCTCCCCGGGCGTCTGCGCGCGGCGCGCCATGCAGCGCGTCGCCACCGTGTGGGCGTGCGCCGTCGGCGCCGACGCGCTGCTCTTCTGGCCGCTGCTTTTGGCGCTGTCACGGGCCGTCTGGAAGGACGGAGTCGCGCACGCGGGCCCGCCTGCGAGCGAGGGCAAGCTCCAAGAAGAAGCAACGGAATGCAGGAATTACGATGGCGCCACTGCCACGCAGGCCGATGCTGGCGGCGCCAACGCGTGCGCTTGGGAACAGGAGGATGGCGGGTTCCGCAGCCCCATGTATAAGGAGGAGGAGAGCGCCTCGCAATACGCAACACCGGCAACCTCGCCTGCAAGGCAATACGCAACACCGGCAACCTCGCCTGCAGGGCAGTACGCAACACCGGCACCCTCGCCTGCAAAGCAACCTGGGGTGACTCGCGCGGCGGCGCTTCAAGAACAAGCCAGCGCCTGGGACTGAGCGCCGCTGAGCATGGAAAGCTGGAAACGGAGACGCGACGAAGATGAAGGGGTGGACCAAATACTGAAACACATGTTGCAATCATACAATATTGACAAAACGACACGCCTCCGCAGGCTCTGTGCTTTGCCGCGCGAGACACTGCGCTGTTTGAGCATGGCGGTGGACCCTGACCAAATCGCGCAGGCACGAGGCGCCGCGAGGGAGCTTCACTCCTTCAACTGTGCCTCACCCACGCACGCGCCCGTGTGCGCAGGCGTTTGTGGCGCACTACTACGCGTCGTTCGACGCGGAAGCTACTCGGCCGACGCTGGCAGCGCTGTACCAACCGCAGAGCATGCTGACTTTCGAGGGCGCCAAGCTGCAGGCGCGTCTCCTCGTTGGCGCAGTTGGTAGAGCGTGCACTCGCTGCGGGCGGAGTATTGGCCTGTGTGCCGCGGGGATACGCGGCGTGCAGCAGAACGCAGAAGCGGCCCTAGCGAGGAGAGACGCTCGGAGCGCCTGCTGACTCGCGCCCGCGCTCTCTCTGCTGCGCCGCGCAGGGCGGGGACGCCATCGTGCAGAAGCTGGTCAGCCTGCCCTTCAAGTCGTGCCAGCACAAGGTGCCTGCGCGCTCCACCCGACGAGCAGTCCGCACTCTCTCTCCTGCTTCTCACGCCGCTCACGCCACCCACGCGCACGCAGATCACAACCTGCGACGCGCAGCCGTCGCCCAGCGGCGGCATCCTGGTCTTCGTCTCTGGCGACTTGCTGGTGCGCTCGTTGACACTCAGTGGCGTCTGTTTTGTGGCTGACGCGTGCGCGCCCGGCAGCCGGAGGGTGAGTCTCGTCCTCAGAAGTTTTCGCAGGTGTTCCACCTGATGCCCGCGGGCGCGTCCTGGTTTGTGTTCAACGACCTCTTCCGTCTCAACTACGGCTAAACACGCTGAATACAACACACACGGCACTCAGTCACGGAATCACGTCTCTGGAATCACGTCTCTGCGGGCGTGAGCGCTTGCGCTTGTATTTGGAGCACCAGCGCCTCCAGTTGGAACAGCTCCTCGTCGCACTTGCTCATCTCTCGCATGGCGCTTGCCAAACGGAACACGTACGCGCTGTTCGCTCCGGAGGGGCCAACTGCGCCGGCCACGGTGCGCGCAATGTCCGCGAGCGGCGCCGGGCCCAGGTAATTCGCGTTCTGGGTCCGGTCCGAAGACGCGACGTACAGCAGCGCTCGCTCTGTGAGCAAGGACCCTCCGATCAGGGATCCGGTCTGGGCGCCATCGTGAAGCGGCGCGCGTAGTCGAACGTCGTATTGTTTCTCACGCTCCTCCAGGTAGTCCAACGCGGCTTGGCGAGACTCGCCTGGTGGGGGCAGTCGGAGCGCACGGCCCCACGTCACTGCGCCTGTTTCTCGCACCAATGTCACCACTCGGCCTGGCGACCCTGGCGTGCCTCGATGGTCGGTGGAGCCTTGGTGGAAGACTCTGCGCCAGTCGTGCAAGCAAACCACTCGGCTCGCAGTGTGCTCCACTCCAGGCTTCCACACCAGTGAGCCATAGCCAAACACCCAGAGAGGCTCTTCTTCACACACACCGTCCATGCCGGCCGCACCGCCGGCCGTGCAGCAGGTGCGAGAGAAGAACGGCTCTGAAGCTCCTGTGCGAGAGCGAGCTAACACACTCAAGGCGCTGCTGCGCGCCACCAGAGGCTCGTTGGCGGGCACGGCGCTGCGGGCCAGGCGCATTCGAGCTCGATACGCCTCGCGAGGGGCGCAGGCGCGAGCTCACAGCTCCGGAGGCTGGACCGCCTCGCTGGCCTCCACGTCACAGTTTCTCCCTCCCTCCGCCTGCGTGTGTTGTTGCACGTATCGCCCATGCCCACGCGACGCAGGTGAACACCGCAGCGGCGTTGGCGCTCTGTGGTGGCCGGGGCAATGTACGCCTCTCCGGCTGCTGCGGAGGAGCGGCCGCTGTTGTCTGGGAGCACTCTGCGTGGCGTGCGCAGCGGCAGCTTCGTGCGTCTGAAGAGCCACCACAGCGCCTCTGAGTTTGGCGCGCTGGAGGAGGAGGAGTCGCCAGGCTCTGACGGGCTTGGCCGCGGCCCACGAGGAGGATGGCACCGCTGCAACGCACACGTGGGCCCCCCGCCCGCCTTTGTGTCCCACTTTGCTTTGGGCGCAGGCACACTGACTCAGGGATACGACCAGACCAGCCTGGGCTTCCTGCTGGCGACCGGCTACGGAGGCTACGTGCCCCTCAGTAGTTGGCAGCAGGGGCTGGTGGTGTCAATCTTCTTTTTGGGGGGAATCGGAGGCGCATACGTCAGCGCCAGTCTGAACGACCGGTGGGGCCGGCGCAGTCCGTTGCTGTTCGCCGCAGCGCTAGTCACGGTGACCGCACTGCTGGGCACAACCACCACCAGCTACGCGTGGCTGCTGTGCGTGCGCACGGCGTACGGCTTTGCGAGCGGCATGAACAACGCCAGCCTGGCTATTTATTTGGCCGAGATCACGCCCAAGCGACAACGAGGCGGTGTGGTCGCAATGACCGAGCTGCTGTTCGCAATCGGCGGCGTGCTGGCGTGCGGCGTTCAACTGCTGCTGCAGCGTCTGTGGTCCTCCCCGGTGGGCCAAGCAAACGGATGGCGCCTGTTGGTTGGAACTGAAGCGCTGTTTGGGTGTGTCATGCTGCTGGGCTCCCTTCAAGCTGTCGAGTCCCCACGATGGCTACTCCAGAAGGGCCGTGACTGGGAGGCTGAGCGAGTGCTCCTCCGCATCCACGCGCCCGAGCGCCGCCAGGACGGCACGTGCAGCTGTGCGGAGCGAAACTCGGAGCTGGCGGAGGCTGTGGAGTCGCTTCGCGCGCAGCTGGACGCAGACGACGGATCCCGCGACACGGCACAGCACGCACCCACCACCAGCGGCACGCTGGCACTGCTGGCCTCGCCAGAGCAGCGCGTTCGCCGCGCGCTCGAGATCTCAGTTGCCATGGCGCTGGTGCCGCTCATCGGCATCGGATGCATCCCGCAGCAGTTTGTGCCGCTGGTGTTGGGCACCGTGGGTGCTCGGCGCCGCGACACGGGCGCCATTGCGCTGGAAACGGTGCTCATCGACCTGACGTGCAACGCAATCTACACGGTTGGTGCTGCGGCGCAATGCTTCTTTCTCGTCGACAAGGTGGGCCGCCGATGGCCGCTCATTCTGTCGCTGCTGGGCGCCGCTGTCGGGTTCGCGCTCGACGCGCAAGCACTCAGTCCGGTCAGGCCTGGCGAGGACGCGCCCCGGCGGCATGCAGGCACCGCGCTGGCTGGCGTCGCGCTGGGCTATGCGTGTCGCGCGCTGGGTGTTGGCCCTTTACCCCAGGTTGTCGGCGCGGAGGTGATCCCTCTCTCAATCTTAACCCGGGGGAAAGCCGTGAGTACCATGCTCCGCCGATGCTGTGCCATGGTGTACTGCCTCCTCCTGCCGCCCGCCCTGCAGCGCCTGGGCGGCCGCTGCGTGTTCAGGTCGCAAGGCGTGTGCTCTGCGCTCTTCGCCGCGTTTGTTTGGCTGCGGCTGCCAGAAACGCGGGGCTTCGAGATCAGCGAAATCGAGAGCATCCTCCACACCGTCGAGTGGGTGCCCTTCGAGCCCGCGCCGCCGCCACCCTCCGATGCGGACACGCAGCGCGAGGCGGCTGCTCGGGCGCGAGCCCGGGAGGCTGGAGCATTGGTGGATGGACCCGCCGCGGAGCTGCACGGGCGACGGGTGAAGGAGGCGCAGGAGGGGTTCACGGACTGGGACGAATGGGACATCTGGGGTGGGCGAGGTGCATATCGGACTTGACCCCAAAGAGCCCTTGGACAGCTCACATCTCCTCCCGCCGGAGAGTCGCCTCGCCGCCAGTCAGGCCGGCTGCGATGGCGACAACCGCGAGCGACTCCGGGTTGTGCCTCTCGGTGGTTGTGTTTGGGGCATCTGGTGACCTGGCGCACCGGAAGACGCTGCCGGTCTTCTTCCACCTGTTCGATGACAAATTGTCCGGCCTGGGCGCGTGCTCCTTGGCGCTGTGGGGCGCCGCGCGCTCGCGCCTGGACGGCGCGTCGTTCCGCGACTCGCTGTCGCCGCACCTCCCGTCGGAAGAGCCGCAGGCGAGCAGTTTCCTCAGCCGCGTGGAATACGTCCAGCTGCGCGCGTACGACGGCCAGGGCGGCGCAGAGGGGTTCGCGCATTTGCGTCACGCCCTGGAGGCGCACGAGGCTACCGCCGCCGCCTCTCACGGCGCTACCTCTTTCGGCCGACTGTTCTACTTGGCCACGCCGCCGGAGACGTTCCCGGTGCTGGCGGCGGCCATCAAGGCGCACCTCACGCCCGCAGGCATGTTCGACTCGAGCGAGGCGTCGCTCACCATCACGCCGCCTCCCCGTCGCGCGGGTCCCTCCTTTTTGACGCCACGCCCGCTGCGCTGGGCGCGCGTGGTGATCGAGAAGCCCTTTGGTCGCGACCTGGCAAGCGCGGAGGCGCTGGAGGGCGTGCTGTCGTCGCACTTCCCTCAGGCGTCGCTGTTCCGCATCGACCACTTCCTGGGCAAAGAGCTGGTGCAGAACATCCACGTGCTGCGCTTCTCCAACGTCATCTTCGAACCGCTGCTCAACCGCCACAACGTGCAGTGCGTGGTGATCACCCTCAAAGAGCCTTTCGGGATTGAGCAGCGCGCGGGCTTCTTCGACACCACGGGCATCATGCGCGACGTGGTGCAGAATCACCTCCTGCAGATTGCAACCATCGTCAGCATGGAGCGCCCCGTGTCGCTATCTGCGAGCGACGTCCACAACGAGAAGCACAAGGCGCTTCGCTACTTTTTGCCAATCTCGGCCGGCGACGTGGTGCTGGGCCAATACGAGGGGTACGAGCACGAAAAGGGCGTGGCACCCGGCAGTCGCACTGCGACGTTTGCAAGTTTGGTGCTGCGCCCCTGCAGCGACCGCTGGGCCGGCGTGCCCTTCATCCTGCGCGCCGGCAAGTGCCTGGACTCCAAGAAGACGGAGGTGCGCATCCAGTTCAAGAGTCAGCCGGCTGGGGCAAACGTGTGCGGCGGCCTGGCCGGGCCGCAGGCTCAGCCAGCCGGGCGCAACGAGCTGGTCATCCGAGTGGCGCCGCACGAGGCCGTCTACTGCAAGCTGACCGTCAAGGCGCCCGCTGGCGTGCCGCTGGCGCAGCAGCAGCAGCAGAGCAGCCCCTGCGGCGGGGCGCCCCGCATCCCAACCGTGCTGGCAGAGCTGGACCTGGACTACGGACAGCGCTACGGTGCTCCGGGGGGTCGCTTTCCGGACGCGTACGAGACCATCTTGCGCCAGATCCTGCAGGGCGACAGCAGCAACTGCGTGCGCTCGGATTTCGTCACGACCGCCTGGCGGCTGTTCGACCCGCTGCTGCAGGCGGTGGAGGCCTCTGACGCGGCGCCGCCCGTGCGCTACGCCAAGGGCAGCCGCGGGCCCTCGGAAGGGGACGAGCAGCTGGCGCGGGAGGGGCTCACGCGCTCGCTTGGCTACGTCTGGCGCAAGGCGGCCTCAGAGTAGTGGGAGTTCACTAGTGGGGGTTCACTAAGGAGAGCAGACCAGCAGACAGACACGTACGCGACAGCGATGTGAGTTACTTAGCAACACCAATTGCGCCGTTGCGCCGTTGCGTGCGTGCTCACGTGCGTGCGTCGTTCAAGGCGCTCCAAAGCCGGTAGCATCTAGAGTTGTGGTCCTCCGCGCGCGCTCACAGGCGCACGCCCCGCGCGCGCGCGTTCATGAACCACACACGCGTCTGCTCCGGCGTGAGTCCCGTCTGCGCTGCGAGGGCGATCTTGGTGGCGCGGCTGGGAAAGGGGCTGAGCTCGAAGGCTGCGGCCAGCAGGCGGGTCACCTCCGCCCCAAACTTGCCGCCCACGCCGCCCTTCACGCCGCTGCCCTTCTCCACGATGGTGCCCGGCACGTGCGGGTACACCCGCCCCGTGGACGGGTTGACCAGCGTGCCGCCATGCTCCGCGCGCAGCTTGAGCGACGGGTCGGCGGCTCGCTCGATCGCGTGAGCCACCACGTCAGCCGCGCACGAGGGGACCACGATCTCCGCGTCGTCAACCTCTGCAGCCACCATGCGCGCGCGGCGGCTCACCTGCTGCACCTGGTCCAGGTTGAGCAGCTTCTGAGCAGTGGCGGCGTCCACCAGCGACCGCTTGTCGATGCTCGCCACAAAGCCGCTGCGGCGGTAGGGCCCCCCCTTGGGCTCGCCGGAGGACGGCGCATGCGACGGCGACGGCGCAGGCTCGGGCCGCTGCTTCTTGGGCGGCATGGGCGCAGAAGAGTGCTTTGGCGCGGCGTGCTTGGATGCAGAGTGGCGCTTGGCTGGCGGCGGGCGGGCCTCGTGGTCGTCGCCCACGCCGGAGGCTGTGACGCGCACGCTTGGGCGGCAGACGCGCTTGCCGGAGCGGTTGGCGGGCTGCTGTGGAGGCTGCGGGGGCTGCGGCTTGACGTGCTGTGCCTGCGCCTGCGCCCGCGCCTGCGCCTGCATCGCCTCCTCCTCCTCGTAGAACTCCTCCACCTGCGGGTGGCCCCACCCGTCGCCGCCCAGCGCCAGCCCCGCCTGCTCCCAGGCGAGCGCGGGCTCCACCAGCACCTCGTCCGCAAACGCGGCGAGGTTGCCGCCGCCACTGCCGCCGCCGCCGCCGCCGCCGCCGCCAGCCACCGCGCCGTACCACCCTGTCGGAGGGCGGGACCCCGGGCGGCCGGGGCGGGGCGCGCCTGCGCCGGCGGGCGCCTGCTCGAAGCCGGGCGAGCGCGTCAGGCCACCGCCGCCGCCGCCGCCGCCCTCTGCCCGCGCGGCCCCGAAGGGCTCGAAGAGCGCGTAGCGTCCGCCGCCTGGCGAGCCGGCTGGGGGCAGGTCGCAGAGGAGGTGGGTGAAGGAGAGCGACATTGTGGATACGGGCGGCAAAGGGGCCCGCGCGGCCCCGCCCGCACCCGCACCGCCCGCCCGCGCCGGCGGCGCGTGGTGGAAGCTGGGCGCGCGCTGGGCAGCGTGCTGCTGTGCGCCCTGGCGCGCCTTGGCCGCGGCGAAGGTGGAGAGGGCGGAGCGTGCGCCACCTCCCCGCACAGCCTCAACCTCCACGCACTGCCCGCTCGCCTCCGCGCGCTCAGCGCTCATGGCGTCGTAGAAGGCCACCGCTTCGGGCACGCGCAGGGTCTGTGCGGGGGGGCGTGAGCGTGTATGCGAACCAAGGGACAACGGTGGGGGGCGCCTGAGAAGCGCATCACAGCGCCGCGCAAAAGCACGCGCCCCCCCGCTCCCTGGCATGTGCCGCATGCCCCACGCGCCTTCCACACGTTGTAGTAGAAGCCCACGCATCGGTTGTGGGGCTTGGTGCCCACTCGCTGTGAGACGGCAGCAAAGTCTCGGCCGTACAGGCTGAACGCCGCAGCAAAGCGAGACACCTCTTGACAGCTCCAATCCTCGCCGTCAGCACTGCCCATGCGACTCACGCCCAGCGCGCCAGCGGCGGCCTCGCCCGTCACAGCTCGAATGGTGGCGGTGGCGGCGCCCGCAACTGCTGCGCGCTCGCCCCGCGCTGCCGCGGACGCGCGCGAGCCTGGCCAGGGCGGCGGGCGCACGGGCAGAGCCGGGGGCGGGCCGCGGGCGGCCATGAGGGGCACGGGGCATCCGGTGGGCGCGAAAGGCGTCGCTCGACCAAGCAGCGAGATGGGAGCAGCCTGGCAGACGGGGGGCCACACAGCGTGTCCCTGCGCGCCCGCACTTCAGCGTGCATCCACGGGCGCGGGGGCGGTGCGCGCGGGGGCGCACCATGAGCTGTCTTTCGCGCGTGGAGGGCTCCGCGGTGGTCTTTCGAGACGCGCAGAGAGGCGGCAAGCGCGCCTGATAGCAGTCCCCGAGACGCGGCTCCTTGCTGCAGGCGCGCGCGGGTGCGTGAGTGCGTGCGTGTGCGTGCGGGGCTGGGTGCGAGGGGGGGGACTCACCGCTCAGAGCCGCGGAGCGTCGCGCCCGAGCGCGACCGCATCGCGTCCTCGTCCAGGAACTCGTATCCCTCGTCGCCGCTGTCGGCGTCGCCACGGCGACGCGCCAGCTCCCGCCCGCGCGGCTGCGGCGCGAGGCTGAGGCTGAGGCGCGCGGCGGAGAGAAGAGCAGTGGCAGCGCGCTCGCGCGGCCCGCCAAGCACCCCGCCCGGCTCGCAACGCCGGCCAGCCTGCAGCGCGGCGCTGCGCAGCCACGCCAGCGCGTCCGAAAGCGCCGCCGCGGCAGGCGCGGGCTGTGCTGGCGGGGGAGCGGGAGCGGGTGCGCGCAAGGCGGGCCCTGAGGACGCATCAACGGCGCCCGCCTCGCGCCTCGACACCTCCGCGCGCCCGCCCGCAGGCTCGCCCGCAGGCCGGATCAAATCTTGGGGCGACATGCGGCGCTAGGAACGTGCTCTGTGCGGCCCAGGCGCGCGTGGGTGCAGGAGCAGGAGCCCTACTACATGAGAGCAACGCAGCGCAGTCAGACCTCCGTCTGGTGTGCAGCGGATCGACCACGCGCCCGCAAGCGCGCGCGCCCTGCCTCCAGGCGGCGAGCGCGGGCCGGGCTGCGGCCGGGCGCGGCCGGGCGGGCAAGGCGCGCGCACATTCTGCCACGCGATTCGCGTCGCGCCACCTCCGCGCGCCCGCGCAGGCCAGGCCCTCCCGCACACGCCGCTGGGCACACACCTGGGCCAGTGCCTGCGGAACGGCGACACTGCGCCCGCGAAGGCGACAGATCTCTGACCGCTGAGGCGTGAGGCCCACCAGGTTAAACCGCGGGTGAGCCCGCCATCGACAGTGGCCGAGTCGAGCGAGACTTTACCCCCCACCACTATCTCGACTTTGAGCGCCGCCCTCCCGATGGCTCTGCGCACGCTGGTTGGCGCCGTGTTGGCGCTGATTCTGGGTGCGGCTTGCAAGGGCGCCTGGATGGAGCACCCAGCACTCGTGTTCCATGGCTCGCCCACAGCCCTCTCACCGCCTGAACCGCGCTGACAGCTCGCCTGCTCTGCTGCGCAGCGCTGTATTATGGGTTGGGTCACGAGCGCCAGTTCGTGTTCAGCGCGGAGGCGATGAGCGCGGTGGCCAAGAGCGCTGTGGCCGAGGGCAGGGGCAACGCCACCGCCGTCACACAAGCGGTGGTGCGCCAGTTGAGGGAGCAGTACCCCAAGTGCGTGCCCTTGCGCGCTGTCGAGGCTTCCTGAGCGTGCACGCGCACGCACACCACCAGCGCTCTGCCGCCGTCCATCCCCGCTCCCCTGCTTCCTGCCTCTCTCCTCGCACTCGCGTCGCACTCAGCTTCAGCTCTGTTGGACGGCCACGCGCGTG
>Ga0208951_1000112_pt1 | contig 32833 bp, 18 predicted proteins | sample GreLakmeMI27MSRF_FD_187702 | JGI IMG/M metagenome (GOLD analysis project Ga0208951, IMG submission 187702) | Freshwater lentic microbial communities from great Laurentian Lakes, MI, USA - Great Lakes metaG MI27MSRF (SPAdes) | ecosystem: Environmental > Aquatic > Freshwater > Lake | place: Great...
GTGGCGGGAACTCAATCTCAAGATCAGTCAGTACCAGGCGCTGCTCACGCTGCCGCCTCCGCTGGAGGAGGCGCCCAACATCAACAGCGTCTGGGCGGGGCTGCTGATAGAGGAGGCGGTGCGGTGCGGCGTTCGCCTCTTCTGCATCGCCCCTGGCTCGCGCTCCACCCCGCTCGCCCTCGCCGCGTCGCGCCACCCCAGAGCGGCGCACGTCGTCTGCATCGACGAGCGCTCGCTCGCCTTCCACGCGTTGGGGGCGTCCAAAGCCGGAGCGCTCGCGGCAGTCATCACCAGCTCTGGTACAGCCGTGGCCAACCTGCTGCCCGCCGCGGTGGAGGCGTGCGAGGCTGAGGTGCCGCTGCTGCTGCTGACGGCGGACCGTCCTTCTGAGCTGCGCGGCTCGGGCGCGAACCAGACGATCGACCAGGTGGGCATCTTCGGCGCGTTTGCTCGCTGGGCGGCGGAAGTGCCCCCGCCAGAGCCGCAGGGCGGCGCGGGTGCGGCGCGACAGCTGCTGACGACTGTGGATGCGGCGGTGGCGCGCGCGAGGGGCCCACCTGGTGGGCCGGTGCACCTGAACTGCGCCTTCCGGGAGCCCCTGGCGCCGTCCGCAGCGCCCTGGAATCGCCACGTGCTGCAGGGCCTGGGCGCGTGGCGCGCCAGCGACGCGCCGCTGACGCGCTACGAGGTGCCCGCCGCGTCGCCCTCCGGGGGCGGCTGCGACTGCGAGGAGCTGCTGCGCGTGGTGGCGTCCGCGCGGCGAGGCATCATCGTGGCGGGACACCTGGCAGACGGCGCCGACGCGCTGGCCGTGTGGCAGCTGGCGCAGCGCCTGGGGTGGCCGCTGGTTGCGGACGTCACCAGCGGGCTGCGAGTGCGCGCGGCCGCCTCGCCCGCTCTGCTGCCGCACTTTGACCTGGCGCTCATGGAGCGCGCCGCGTGGCCGCAGCTGCAGCCTGACGTCATCCTGCAGTTCGGAGGGCGGCTGACGAGCAAGCGGGTGCAGGCCTTCCTGGAGTGGTCCGCCTCGGCGGCTGACCACGGCACCCGGCAACCGGCACCCTGGGCCTTCGTGGCGCGTCACCCGTGGCGCCACGACCCAGGCCACGCGCAGGCGCTGCGCGTCGTGGCTGCACCCGCCGCCGTCGCGGCGGCGCTGCTTCGCGCGGAAGTCCCCTCATCCACGCACCAGGCCGCCTACCTCCGCACGCTGAGCACGCTGGATGCCGCGCTGCGTCGCTGCGTGGACGAGCACCTGGACGAGGGGGACAGTCTGACGGAGATGGGCGTCGCGCGGCTTTTGAGCCGCACGCTACCCTTGGGCCACGGCCTCTTCCTGGGCAACTCGATGCCCGTGCGGGACATGGACACATATGCTGACGTGGCAGGCGGGGCCACCCGGCGCGATAGCAGCAGCGGCGTGCACGAGCCTGTCGTGGGCGCCTCGGGAGGCGTGGGCGCCCCGCTGGCGTGCAACCGTGGCGCGAGCGGCATCGACGGCGTGCTTTCCAGCGCCTCCGGCTTCGCTGCCGGCCTGGGGCGCCCCGCCACGCTGCTCATCGGCGACGTGTCGCTGGCGCACGACAGCAACGGTCTGCTGCTGCTGCGCGAGCGCCCGGGGCAGCCTCCGCTGACGGTTGTGGTTGTGAACAACGGCGGGGGCGCAATCTTCAACTTCCTGCCCGTCGCGGACACGCTCGGGGGCAAGGAGTTTGGGCGGCTGTTCAGCACGCCGCCGGACGTGCGCCTGGCGGAGCTGTGTCGAGCCCACCGGGTGCACCACCTGCAAGCTCGCACCCAGCGCGGCCTGGCTCGCGCGCTGGCGGAGGCGTGGCGCTTGGGGCGCCATGCCATGGTGGAGGTTGTTCTGCGCGAGGACGACCAGGCAACGCGCAACCTGGCGCAGCACAGGGCGGCTGAGCGCGCCGTGAGACACACCACACGCTCGCTGCTGGCGGCGCTTGCGGGGCCGCTCCTGGCCCCAGGCGCCGCCGCCGCCTCACCTCTGCGCGTGGCGAACGCGGCGCTGGCGCGCTACGAGCTGCCACTGCTGCAGCCGCTGACCGTGGTCCGCCGTGGCGGCTCGTCGGGGCGCGAGGAGGCGCCTCGCGCCGGCGCGCTCCTCCGCATCCGCCTCGCCTGCGGCTCCCAAGGCGTCGGAGACGTTGCGCCACTGCCTGGCCTGCACGCCGAGTCGCTGCCCGCGGCGACGGCGCAGGCGGCGACGCTCTGTGAGCTGCTGTGCTCCTCCTGCGAGGCGCTGCCGCCGCTGTGCCCCTCCCTACAGCTGCTGGACGGCAGCATGCGGCTGTGGCTGCACAGGGCGCTGGGCGTGCGCGCAGAGGCGCTGCTGCCGTCGGTGCGGTACGGGCTGGAGGCTGCGCTGCTGGCCGCGCTTGCTGCCGCGAGAGGGACCACACTCCCAGCGCTCCTCTGCGCCGGCGCCGGCTGCGCGGAGGCCCAGCATCCGCCCCTCGTCAACGCGCTGCTGCCCGCCTGCGAGTCGCCCGAGGCGGCCGCTGCCGCCGCGCGCGCGCTCTCTGAAGCCGGCTACGGCTGCATCAAGGTCAAGGTTGCGCGCCCAGGCGCCACTCCGCAGACGGACGCGGCCTGCCTGGTGGCCATCCGGGCGGCGGTGGGCCCCACCGTGGCGCTGCGCTGCGATTCCAACCGGGGATGGAGCCTGGCGCAGGCTGTGGAGTTTGGCGCCGCACTCCAACTCGCCGGCTGTGCCCTGGACTACCTGGAGGAGCCCACGCGCAGCCCGGACGACATGGGCGCCTTCTTCGCTGCCACGGGCATTCCAACGGCGCTCGACGAGACGCTGGACGAGGCTGTGGCTGCGGCCGCCGCCGCCTCTCCGGCCTTAGGCGGTGCCGCCGCCGCGCCGCTCCTGCCTCCGGGCTGCGCCGCGCTGGTGGTCAAGCCGTCGCTGCTGGGCGGGCTGGAGCGTGCGGCGCAGCTGGTGCGCTGGGCCGCCCGCCGAGGAGTGCGCTGCGTCGCCTCTTCCTCCTTCGACTCCAGCGTCGGCCTCGCCGCGCACGCAGCCCTGGCCGCCCTGGCGGACGGCGTGATACTCAGCGACGGGCGCCCCGCCCTTTCCCCGGCGCACGGGCTGGGCACACAAAGCTGGTTTGCCCGAGACGTCTCCCCCAAACCCTTCGCCACCCAACGCTGCGCCGATGGCGTGGCCGTGGATGGCGCTGCATCGGCGGCGCTGCTCGCCGGCGCCGCCTTGAGCGTGACCTTCGCGGAGGGTGCGCAGCCGGAGGTGAGCACGCACGAGGTGGAAACGCCCTCGGGGGAACGCTTCTCGCTGCGGGTGTTCGCCGTCCACCCCCCAGGCCGCCCCGCCACAACCACCCCGGCCGCCCTCTTCCTGCACGGCTTCATGGGCACTGCCCACGATTGGCTGCCCATCCTCAGGGGACTCGCAGCCTCTACCGGCCGCTCCTACGCGGCAGTGGACCTCCCCGGCCACGGCGCCTCACGCAGCCTCTCTGGAGCATCCCAGGGTGTGCCCGAGGTGTCCGAAGCCATGCACCAGTTAATTAAGCTCCTCAGCCCGGAACCGGTAGCGCTGGTGGGCTACTCAATGGGCGCCCGCGTGGCGCTGCACATGGCGCTGCGCACGCCGCCGCACGCAAGGGGGCGCATCTCCAGGCTGGTGTGCATCTCTGGCACGGCGGGCGTCCGTGGCGGCGCGGCGCGCGAGGCTCGAGCCGCTCGCGACGATGCCCTGGCCAGGGCACTGCGCAGCGGCGGCGCCCAAGACTTTTCCAAGGCCTGGTACAAGCAGCGCCTCTTCGCGCCGCTGGCACGCAAGCCTGGCTTCGCGGAGCTGGAGGAGCGGCGGGCGCAACAGCGAGATGCGGGGCCCCTGGCAGATGCACTCGCTGCCATGTCCCCAGGACGCGCGCCAGATCTGTGGCCAGACCTTGCGGCTGCGTCGCCAGATCATGCGCTGCCAGCTGTCACGTTTGTGGTCGGGTCGCTGGACGGGAAGTTCTTGGCTGCAGCGCATGCGATGGTTGGTCGGGCGGGCAAGGGGCTGGCGGCGGAGGTTGTGGAGGTGCGAGCCTGCGGCCATGCGGTGCATTTGGAGGCGCCAGAGACGCTGGTGGGAGTTCTGGCGCGTGCGCTTGAGAGTGCGCTTTAGAGACAGAGCAGGGCCAAGGGTCAAGGTTGTAGCCACCTCCACTCTTGCGCGCCTCGTCATTCCTGTTCTGTGCCCATGGCGCCGCGTCTCACCGCGCTCTTGTTCGCTGCGCTGTGCGTGGTCGCCGCGACAGCGCGCCCTTGCCTCAAGGACTGGACGGAGCGTGTGGAGGCCATCGAGCACGACTTCGTCAGCCATTTCGTGCAGAAAGAGAGCGACTGCCAGTCGGCGCTGGATGTGCGTGCGGCGCGCGTGCGGCCAGCGTGCGATGCTGACGATGTGCGCAGATCGTTGAGGCGGACAGTCGCCTCACAATCCTGGAGGCTGCAGTGAAGGCCACGGGTTTGGACGATTTGCTGGACGACGAGGACGATCCGTTTACCTTGTTCGCGCCCACGGATGAGGCGTTCAAGCAGCTCTGCGGGCGCCTGAAGATGACGGAGGATGAGCTGCTGGCACACCCCCTCCTGCTGACGCGCATCCTTGACTACCACATCGTTCCAGGCGCTACCATCATGGAGGAGGAGATGGACGACGGACTCTCTCTCCCCACGGAGGCGCGCATGCCGCCGGTGGTGGGACTGCGTCAGAGGCTCGCCGTCGTGCGGGGCGCGGACGATTCCATCACGATCGACGGATGGGGGAGCGACGCAAAGGTGATCGAGACGGACATCAAGGCCTGCGCTTCGGTGATCCACGTGGTTGACACCGTTCTGCTGCCTGACAAGCTGCCGGCACAGTGAAGACGGATGGGAGCGGTGAGGCAAGAGGCGCCAGAGAGAGACACGGGACGCCAAACAAGTAGGGAGAGCGCGCTCACAGACCTCAGAGAGACAGGCACTTGCTGAGCAGAACGAACGCTAGGACTTGCTTTGTCGGCGCTTCGTTTCTTATTCGTCCGAAAGCCCTCAGCGCGCCGCGTCGACCACCCGCGCCTCCAGCCAGTCCATAGGCCGCGGCTGCTGCGTCAGGGGGGAGGATGGCCCGGGGCCGGTATAGGGCTCGGAGGCGGAGTTGCGGAAGCGCCGGTATGCCAGGCCGCACTTGTCATACGTCACCGGGTGTCCCCACACGCGAGACCCGCGCGCGAGCCGCGCCTGCTGGCCACACACCAGGCGCAGGTCCTCGCCCAGCACTTGGGCGGCCATCTCGTTCCATACTTGTCCCATGCCCGGCACCAGCTTGGCCCACCCCGCGAAATCCAGGGCCATGCGGTACATCAGCCGCGTGCGCCCCGCCACGGAAGGCAGGCACACGTGCAGCTGATATAGGTGCTGCTTGCAGTCGGATGCGCGCGTGCCAGGCGTGAACTGCGCTCCTCCGCCGCCGGCGCCAGCTTGCGCTAGCCCGATGTGGCTCACCGCGCAGCAGGGTGGCTCAAAGGACATGTCGATGGGGTAGGGGTTCCAGGAGCCCCGGCTACCGCCCGCCAGAAAGGAGCTGATGTCGTGCCACCCGTCTCCCGGAGAGCGCGCGGCGGAGGCGGCGAAGGAGACGGCGCTGGGCACCCCCCATCCCTTTGCGAATGTGCCGGTGTGGGTGAAGGGGGCGTGGGCCAAGTCCAGCAGGTTCTCAAGCAGCAACCCATGCTCCACAGGCACGTCTTCAACCACGATTTCCGCGTGCACCAGGTAATGCTTGGGAGGAGACAGCGCGCCTTGGGGTGGGCCCGCCACGGGAGGAGTGTCGCCCGGCCACACAGCCAGCATGCCGTCCATCAGGGCGCACGGCAGCTCTCGCGACCCGCACGTGACTATCCAGCCGATGCGCGAGCTGGGCGCTTTGCGGATGCACCAGGGCTGGTCGAAGGCTGTGAGCGTTTCGCCGTCTCTGAGCTTGGACACAAACTGGACAGGGTGCCAGCTGTGTGCCAATCGGCTGCCCATGGAGGGCGTCCTCAAGCTGCTGGCGTCCGTGAAGCTGGACGTCAGGCCCTTGCGCTGCGGCGTGGCGGGCACGGAGGGCGTGGGGATGCTCTGCAGGCACACGCTGCCGCCAGGACTCAGGTCACACGTCTCCTCCGACTCTGCGGCAGCCGCGGCGCTCAGCGAAGCAGCCTCGGTCTCCAGCTGGCGCACGCGCTCCAGGTTGAGCGAGACGCGCGACTCCTGCGGTGAAGGAGGAGGGGTGGGAGGAGTGAGAACGGGGAAAGGGGAGAAGAAAGCGCGTCCCGGCCAGCGCCGGCGCACCATGTCGTGCACCCGCTCGTGCGCCTGCGTCACTTGGGCCTGCAGCGCTTGTAGCTGTGCGACGAGGTCGGAGACAGATACGGCTTCCCGGGCCTCTTCGCTCAACACGTCCACCACCTGCGAGGCCCAAGCGTCAGTGCCCGAGGCGCGCCGTGCAGGCAGACGCTCACGGCGTGCGTGCGCCGCGGCGCGGGTCCGCGCGTGCGCGGCCGCGCGGAGATATCTCCGGCTTGGGTTTTCAGAGTCTTCTGCTCTCACCTTGGCGTTGGCAGTCTCAATCAGCTTCAGCGTCACCGCCGCGTCGCTGCGCGTCACGTACTCCAGGATGAGCTCCCAGTTGCGGCGACGCCGCTGCAGATACTCAACCTTGCGGCGAACCAAGTGCGGCTGCGCGTTCCCTGCCAACTTGCTGTTCAGCACAGCCAGGTCGCCCATGAGACGCATCCGTCGCTCAGGCAACGACTCCGGCTTGCGCGCCAGAGAGCGCTCAGGCGCCTCGGGATCACTGCTGGAGCTGCAGGACGCGCAGCGCAGTTGACGGCGACGCCGCGACGCCAGCGCAGCAGGCGAGGCATAGCAGGTCAGCACGCCCATGGCGCTCGCCATTCACGCGCACAGAGCACACGAGGTTAGTACGTTTACACATGATATTCACTTATTCACGCTTGTACGACGTACGGCAGATCGCCAGTCTGCTTTCCTGGGCGTCACCAACTATGCGGAGCAGCGTGTTGGGGGGCATGTTGCGTCGAGCCCGTCGCGTGTTGGCCGAGTCTGTGCGCGCAGCCGCTGCTCCTCCTCCGCCGCCCAGCTTCCTGGCGGAGCTGCAACGGGCGGCGCTGCAGGCGCAGCGGGTGCACGCGGCTTTGGCGCTGCTGGGCGCGAGGCGCGTGGGTGGTTGTGGTGAGGCGCTCATTAGCCATGACCTGACCCTGGGAACCTCTCCACAGGAACCCCGTCTCGCTGCTGGGCCCCGCCGCGCGCCTGGCAGCGCAACAGACGCGACCCGCCGTTTGGACTGGCGGCGACGCGCCCCAGCTCCCGCACGCCGCGCACCTCAGTCTCTGGCGCGGCTATCCAGCCACCCTCCTGGACCAAGCGCTCCTGGAGCGTGTCTGCCCACCCGCGGCAGAACAGTGGCTCAGGTGCGCGCGCGAGCGTTTGACGCGCGAGTGGCGCCTTTGTGCTTTACCTCTAACCCTCTTAACCCTGGACCAGTCCCCTGCTTGCGCACACCAAGCGCACCTACCAGCCCAGCATCTTGATCCGCAAGCGCCGCCACGGTTTCCTGTCGCGCGCCGGGGCACACTCGGGGCGGCGGGTGTTGGCTGCGCGACGCGCGAAAGGTGCGCAGCGTGAACCCGTGTCAGAGAGCTCTCCGGTTCACCACTCTTTCCAGGGAGACGTCGCATCAGCGCCTGAAGCCCTATAGACTGTACCACTACTAGACTCGAGTTGTGTACAAGAGTACAACATTCGCCTCCTGCTGACCACCCGCATGCCGCCGCCGTGTCATTGAGGGGCGCCCCATAAACGCGCGCGCCGTCCTACTCTCGTCATGGCTCGCTCGCTCAGTCGAAGCAGCCGTAGCCGCAGCCGGTCTCCAGTGCGTTCGCGCGAGCGTCGTCGAAGCCGCGAGCGTCGTCGAAGCCACTCTGGGTCTCCGCGTCGCGGTGCGCGCTCGCCGCGCGGGCGCAGCCCCTGCTACGCGCCGTACAGGCCGGAGGACGGAGGGCAGCGCCTGCCGCCGCCACCCCGGGGCGGCCCGCCGCGGCAGCACTACGGCGGAGGAGGCCCACCTCGTCGTCGTGGCGGCGGCGGCGGCAGCGACGGCTCAGACGGGGACCCCTACGCGCCCGACTACCTGGAGCGTCGCCGCCTGAAGCGTGAGCGCCGCGCGCGCTTCACGCTGTGGGCGAACACGCCCTCGCCACCTCGGCCAGACGAGGCCGCGGAGCCCGCCCCTGTGCGCGCGTCCCCCCAGCAGGCGCCGCCCCAGCCGCTGCCGCACGCACACCGCGGCAGCAAGCACAAGAAGAGCAAGCGCAGCAAGCGGGCTCGTAGCTCCCCCTCCCCCTCACAGTCCTCTTCTTCGCGCGGCAAGCCTTGCGCCCTCCACGCGCCCGACGCGGCGGACCGACTACGCGCCTTCATGCAGGCGCACAAAGCTTCCGCAGCCGCAGCGGCTGCAGAGACCGCCGTGGGCGCGCCCGTGGCCCTGGCCCCTATGGAGGCTGAGGACGAGGATGCCGCGCCGATTGGGCCCCTTCTGCCGCCCTCCTTCGCCGCCGCGCGCGCAACCAACTTCGGCGGCGCGCTGCTTCCCGGCGAGGGCGACGCGATGGCGCAGTACGTGGCGGCAGGGAAGCGCATTCCGCGCCGAGGAGAGGTTGGTCTTGCGGCTGATGAGATCTCCCATTTCGAAGACCTAGGCTATGTCATGTCCGGCAGCCGCCACGCGCGCATGAACGCGGTGCGCATCCGCAAGGAGAATCAGGTGTACAGCGCGGAGGAGAAGGCTGCGCTGGCGATGATCAACTACGAGGAGAAGGCTGAGCGAGAAGCACGAGTGATGGAGGACCTCAAGCGGCTCGTGGCCAAGCACTTACCAGAGGGCGCCGCATGAGATTGTGAGGATTGCACTCACATGAAGACACCGTGTGAAGCAAAAAGGCCCACAAGCGCGTTTGCCTGCGCCTCGCTCAGCTCCTGCGTCATCCGGTGGGCACTCACGCAGTCTGGCAGGTGCTGCCTGATCAGCTCCATGGGAAGGCTGCGCAGGCTGTGCTGAGCAGGGTGACACACGGGGAACTGGACGGGAAAAGCCCCTCCCCAGGCCTCTGGGACCAGCTTGTGCCCGGGCTCCGAACGAAGCACGAATACGCCCAGCAGCTGCTTGCTGCGGACGTTGAGCAGGAACAGGGCGCTGCGGTCATGCACCTGCGCCATCGGGAAAGTGCGACCAGCCCCAAGCAAGCCGCGAGAGAGGCACTCGTTCTGAGTGAGGTGGTCGCACATCAGCACACACCCGTTGGAGTACGGCAGTGCCAGCCGAGGGAGGCCGCCCAGGGGCACCAGGTGGGCGTGAGGTCGCGGGCGGGGCGGACTGCGAGTGCGAGCGCGCTTGGCTGGACTGTGCCGGCGTCTGCGCCCGCGGCTGCGGCTGCGCGACCGACTGCGGCTGCGGCTGCTGCGCCGCCCGCGCGCGCGCCGACGCTCGCGAGAATAGGAGGAGGAGGAGGAGGAGCGGCCGCGGCTTCGCCGCCGTCGACCGCCGCCGTAGCCGCCCCGAGACCGAGACCGGCGACGGCTCCGACCCCGGCTCCTCGTGCGATCGCGACCGCGCCCGCTCCGCTCGTGTCGCGCCGGCGGCGCATGCGCATGCGCGGGCAGAGGCTGCGCGTGCACTCGCCCGCCGTCCCGCACGGATGACGCTCCTCCCAACGCGGCGCCGTTGGCGGCCACGGTCGCCGGCATCAGATCCAGCGCCACGTCGGGCGCGTGAAGTGGACCCAGGAACGTCTTGCTGGGCCAGTCGGCGTAGCGCAGCTGCAACGACTCCATGGTCACCATTCGTCGCTGCTCAGCAGGCGGGGGCTCCGCGTAGGCGTGCGGCGGCATCGCCCTCGGGCCGGGCGGCATCGCCGGCTGTGCGGTCGGCACCGGGGGCGCTGGTGCGGCCAGCGGCGGCGGCGGCGGGTGTGGCAGCGAGAGGGCGGCGAGTCGGTTGCTCTCCTGGCGCGCCTTGCGCTCGCGCTCGCGCTCGCGGTTTTCCAGCCGCTCGCTCTCCAGCCTCAAGCGGTTCTGCTCCGCATCCGCGGTGTCCCTCTCCACGCGCGCCTTGGCCCTGTCCAGCTCCTCCAGCCGCGCGCGCTCCTGCTCGTCCAGCTGCGCCTCCGCGTTGCCTGCACCCCCACGCGGCCGCTCGTCGGCGGGCGCCTCAGCAGCCGCCACGGCCAGGGCGGCGGCGCGCGCAGGGTCTCGTTTCGGGATGATGTGCCCCGCCCCGCGGCCACCACGCACGGGCGGCGAAGCAACCAGCGCCACAGCCGCCACGGAGCCGGGCGGCGCACCCGCAGCTTGGAGGGGGCTGGGCGCAGCCTCTGGCGGCGCCGCGGGCGCAGGCGATGCCCCCGCGGCGGCCAGAGCTGCGTCCGTCGCGGCTTTGGCGCGCTTTTTGGGCGGCGGCGCCGCCCGAGGCGCTCCCTCCTCTTCAGCCGCCGACGCAGGAGGGGCCAGCTCTGCGGCATGCGGCGACTGTGGCTCAGCCTGGGCCTGCGCGGACGGGGCGGACGTGGCGCGCTTGACGCTGCCCTTCTTGGCAGCACCAGCCGCAGGCTTGACCTTGGCCTTGACCGCGTCGCTGGCCAGCTCAGACTCAGACTCCTCCTCGTCGATGCCCATCTCGGCAGCCTCGCGGCGCTCCTCCAAAAGCTGCTGCAGGTGCTGGCGTATGACAGCCTCTGGGATGCCGCATGGGTGCTCCTCCGCCCGTATGACCACTCGCTCTGCCGGCGGCACCAGCTCCGGCGCGTGAGGCGAGTCGCACGCGGGGGGCAGCTTGTTGCGTATGCGGAACGCGCGAAAGGGCTCCGCCGGCGACGGGTCTGCGCCGCCGTCAGACAAAGCAGCCACTCCCAAGCAAACGTGCGCCGAAGGGAGGCCAAAGTCGGGCTCCACGGTAGTGCCCTGGGCGTCGCAGACGCCCACGCGGCCCGCCAGGCAGCTGAGCGGCCGCGTGGTGAGGTGCGGCAGCAAGAAGATCTGCGCCAGCTGGAGGTCGGGCAGCGCGCGCGCCTCGCGCTGGCTTGCGGGCCGGCTCAGCATCAACGTCGCCTGCGCGCCGTCCGTGCCGGCCGACAGCGCCACTAGGCGGGCAGGTAGTCCTTTGTGCGGACTGTCCTCCTCCCCTTCAGCCACGAGCACCCAGTCACCCACGCGCAGCACCTCCTCTGCACCGTCTGGCTGCACCACCACGCAGACGTCCAACACGCGACGAGCCGCCTGCGCAGTCTTGCCTTTGAGCGGCACATACGCAGACGCATGGAGTGCCCCCCTCCCCAAAAGCTGGTAGTGAGACCCGCTCTTTTGAACCTGCTCCAGCGGCCAGAGCACCACGCGGTCCACCTCCTGCTCAGGCATGCCCTTCGAGTCCAACGCCCTCTCGAGATCGCCCGTGGTGAGGTCATAGAGCATCTGAAAGCCGGAGGGGTTCAAGGCGCTCACACAGCCTGTGTACCACTTGCCCTCGCCGTCCCACAGGCACCGGATCCGCTGTCCCACACGCAGGGGGCAGGGCTGCGGCGGCGGCTGCGGCGGCTGCGGCGGCGACCCGAGAGGGCGAGTTGCTGCTGCTGCTGCGGATGCTACGGGCTTGATGCGTACAGGTGCGGGGCGGGGCGCGGAGGCGGCTTGAAGCGCACTGTCGCGCTGCTTCTCGCTCAGCATGAACTGCTCGCCGACCGTGCGGTAGGTGTAGTCTTGTGTGCCGGTCTTCAGCTGTTCCCGTACCTGCGGATGGCGTGAGGTGAGTCCGGTTTCAAGCGGCTTCGTGCCGCAGCCACTGCCCAGCCCGGCGTGCAAGTGTGCAGAGCGCTGACGCGCCTTCTTCAGCCCGCCGTCCTTGAGCTTCAGAAGCGCCTGCACCTTTGCTTCCGCACTGGCGCTGAGCGCAACAAGGACCTCTTCGACTGAGAGCCCCTCCTCTGGGCCACAGCACAACACGCGCCACAGCTCGTGCTGCACAGGCGCCTCGCCAACCTCGTACGGGTTGGCGCCCTCCATCGCCTCTGGCAGAGCCAGCACAGAGCGACGTGCGAGGGTGGCGCACCGCCTTCTACGCGCGACGCATGCGCCGCGAACGGGCCGCCGGCACGCCCAGGGAGGTGTGCGCAAGAGGCGGAGGAGGCGCAAATGCCGTGACGCAAGTTTTTACGCCAAACACCGACCACGTACGCTCGCACTCGAACGGCCACCACCTGGAGAGCGCGTGCGGTCCTCACGTCCTCAGCACACAAAGCTCATTGGTTTTATACGCAAACAAGCGCTCCAGGCGTCCTGGTGGTCACACGTATTGCACAGCAGCGAGAACAGCATCTTCACAGCACCGCACCGCACGTCAGGGCTCCACCAGCCCTCCTGGCGTATTGGCCACGTCCATCTCCGCCAGCAGCTTGCGCGCCCGCGCCGCGTCGCGCCAGCGTTCCTCCTTGACAGCAAGTTCAACCTCCAGCATCAGAGCGGCTGCGGCGACTGCGATGGGCGCTTGGTCGGCGAGAAGGGAGGCAATGTCGTCTCGCAAGCTTTCCGCATGATCCGCGCGGCCCCGCTGCACCGCGATGGCCAGCCGCATGCGCAGTTCCAGCGTCTTGTCCAGCAAGCGCGATGGCGACGCGGGCATTGGATCGTCGGCGCCGCTGGCCGGCACAGCCTGTCGCACGCCGTTGCTGCGCGCCACGCTCTCCGCTACGAAGATGGGCGCGCCGCATCGCACCGCCAGGTTGATGGCATCGCTTGGCCTCGCATCCACCGACACATCCCCGTTGAGCACCATCTTGGCATAGTACGTGTTGTTCTGCAGGTGAGTCACTTGCACGGATGTGACGTGGACGTTGAGGGCACCGAAGGCGTTCGCCATCAGGTCATGCGTGAGTGGGCGACTTGGGGGAGTCTTACGCAGGTGCGCAGTGAGGGCAGCGCTCTCCGTTTCGCCCACGAACACAGGCAGCAGCAGTCCGCGCGTGCCCTCGCCACCCATGAGGCGAAGGAAGATGACAGGGCCCTGAGACGAGACGCGGAGACGGTGAGTCGCAAACGTCAAAGCCCAAAGCTGAGAAGTGCGTACCGTCTCGAGAGACTTGTGCACCTTGACCACCGACGCCTCCACGAAGCCGCTGGGTGTCGCAGGCTCGTGCTGCGCGGAGGCTGCAGGCACACGCGAGCGGCGCACACAGCGTCGGCGAGTGGCAGAGCAGCACAGGCGTGCCTCCTGCACCGCGCTCGAGCGCGGCGACGCGCGGCTGTGGCTCGCCCACGAGGCTCGCGGCGGCGCGCGAGGCGGAGAGCGAGCGGCGAGCGAGAGAAGAACGATAGGTGACATCGGATGGCTGGGCTGTAAGACTGGGCCAGCCGTGTGCACCACTGCGCCCTCGCCTATCGCTCGCCGCTTCTGCGCGGCGAGTCAGCAGCGAGCCAGCGACGATACGGCGGGTCCGAGGGCGTGCGAAACACCGAGGGACGGAAGTTGCTGAGTCACCACACACCGCGACTGTCACGCTCGCGACCCCGCGTCTCTCTGAGAGCGCACTGGATGGACGCTATTCCTCTGGCGGCGCTTCTCTGGTGAGTCCTTTGCCCAGGCCGCCAGTCTCGAGTAACCACTCGTGGTATCGCCGCAGCTCCTTGTCTTGCGGCTGCACGTCTCTCCACTGGCCGCTCACGAACAGCGCATAGGCGTCCTCTGCGTATTTGCCACATCCAGCCAACTCGCGCACGCTCTGCCACTCGTCACGCACAAACGCCTCGCTCAAGCGCTTGATGTAGCTCGCCCGTTTGCGCAGGCCCAGCGGCGAGATGACCTCTGTCAAACGTTCTTCACTCAGTGAGAGGCAGGTGTGCGCATTTGGGGCCAGCAAGAAGAGCTCCCGCGCAACGCGGCGCGCACAGGTGCAGCTTGTCTTGTTGAGGAGTATACAGGCGACCAGCACGCGCCAGGGGTCGGCGTAGAGAGCCTCCTGTAGCAGGCCGTAGGGCGACGGTGGCGGAATCCAGGTGCAGTTGACACCTCGGCGTAGCAGCGGCGGCGGCGGCGGCGGGAAGAAAGGACTGGTCTTTGTCGCTGGCGGGTGTTGAGCGCGTCTTCGCTTCACAGCAGGTTGCTCTCCAAGGTCCACGTGAGGTGGCTCGCTTGCTGTCGCGGTGCAAGAGTCTACCACGCCAGTCGCCCCTTCTCTTCTCCTCTCCACGCGCCACGCATCCATGGCCATGCACGCCAGGTCACACACCGAAGCGCGGAGGGTGCTCGAGCTCGCATGCTGAGTCAACAACGACCTCGTCGTACGGTCGTGCTTAAAAACGGATGTCCACCACAACATTTCGCGCCGCCGCCCGCTCTGTTCAGAGCTTCTCGCCTCCGCTCGTCGCATCACTCAGCGCGCAATGTCCGGCGCAGGCGAAAAGCTGGTGCGGGGTCCTCCTCCTCTGGCTGCGCATGTCCTGCATCGGACGCGCGCTCCTGTTACTCCCCTGTCCGCGCCCGCGGCCGCCGCGCCCGCGCCATCTGCGCCTGTGGCGCCTGCGAGCTTTTTGGCTGGCTTTCCTGGCTTGGCGGGCGGTGGGGTGAGCTGGGGGATGGATGGGCACCGGTGGCCACCGGTGGACCTAGGAAAAAGCAAGAGCGCCCACAAGACCAAACACAGCTGGGGCGTGGCGGAAGTTGCTGTGTGCGGCGGCAAGAGCTGTCGCAAGGGCGGGAGCGCGGCGCTGGTGGCCGCGTTCCAAGCGTTGTCCTCTGGCTCGGGCGCACCCGCCGTGCGCACCTGCAAGTGCCTTGGTGAGTGCTCTCGCGCGCCAGCTGTCAAGCTCACCACAGCCCAGAGCAAGAAGCGGGTGCTCAAGGTGCGCGGCGGGTCGTCGCGCGCTCCGTGCAGCGTCTCCCAAAAGCGCCCAAGTTCCTGCGGACTTACAAACACGTTATCCTCCTGCGAACTCTCCTCCCGCCCCGCCACAGAACGTCAGCCGCGACGACGTGGCGCACATAGTGGCGGCAAACTTTAGCAGAGACATGGAATAGCTGGCAAGAAATAGCATGTCTAGCGGTTGGACACCTCTGTGACTCCTGCAATGCCATCTTGCCAATCACAATGCCACTGTCGCGCGACAAGGCTCGATCCGCGAGTATCTCCTCAAAGGCCCTCCACGCGCGCCACGCAGCACATGCATACGACGAATTCGTACGACGCGTCACGCGATCCGTGAGAGCTCTCCCCTTCGCCCTCTGAGTTGAGTGGCTTTTGTGAAGCCACACTTCTTTGGAGCCTTTTCGCGTTTCTGGCCAGGCAGCAGTAGTGTCCGGTGGCTGCCGCTCTCACCTCATCGTTGCGCTCAAGTGCACGATGCAGCAGCAGTTGCTGAGCACAGGCGCGTGCCGCGTGCTTACTGCGCACCTGTTTGTTACCGTGGCTCACTGGCGCTTCTCTGCGCACCTTGCTGTGCTTTAGCTCGCTGCTCTCGTCTTGCTCGCGCAGCGCTCTCGCGCCGTGCCGCCCCGCGCGCGCGCACGATCGCCTCGGCGCCTGCGCGCGGAAACCCGAGGGGCTGTGTGGCGGCCTCTACTACGCCGCGAGCCGTCGCCGCCAGCGAAGCCTCGCCCAGTCTGCGTGCTCAGCTGGAGGCGCTCTTCGCGCACGCGCTGCGCACAGCCTACCCGCTCACACAGGACTGGCAGCTGCCGGCGGCGGTGGCCGTGTGCGGCAACCCGGCGATGGGAGACTATCAGTGCAACACTGCAATGCCACTCTTTGCGCGACTCAAAGCGCAAGCAGACCTCGCGGTGCCGCCCCCGGCCAGCCCGCGCGCCGTGGCAGAGGCGCTGTTGCGAGCTCTGCCACCGTCGGAGCTCATCGCAGCCACGTCGGTTGCCGGGCCAGGCTTCATCAACGTGACGCTGTCGCGCCCCTTTCTGGCAACTCACCTGGCGGGCTTGCTTGCGCATGGCACCCGCAGCGTGGCACCCGCTTTGGCGGGTGATCCCGCGCGTCCGGTGGTTGTGGACTACAGCAGCCCCAACATCGCAAAGGAGATGCACGTGGGACACTTGCGGAGCACCATTTTGGGCGAGACGCTGTGCCGCACCTTAGAGTTTTGCGGTGCCAAAGTGTTGCGATTGAACCACGTGGGTGACTGGGGCACTCAGTTCGGGATGTTGGTGACTCACTTGGCAGATCAGCCTGGCGGCGCCGAATCCGCCAGCATCGGTGACTTGATGGCGTTCTATAAGGCGGCTAAGCTGCGTTTCGACGCGGATGGCGACTTCAAGGCACGCGCCCAGGCGGCGGTGGTGCGCCTTCAGGCCGGCGCCCCCGAAGAGTTGGCAGCATGGCGCCGCATCTGCGCGGTGTCACGTACCGAGTTCGATGAGCTCTACCGCAGATTGGGTGTCAGTCTGGTGGAACGGGGTGAATCTTTCTACAACGAGCTCATCCCGGAGCGCCTGCAGGAGCTGGCGGCGCTGGGCGTGAGCTCGGTGTCCGAGGGGGCGCAGTGCGTGTTCAGCGACGGCTCGTCTACGCCGCTGATCGTGCGCAAAAGCGACGGCGGTTTCAACTACGCCAGCACGGACCTGGCGGCGCTGTGGCACCGCGTGCGAGTCGAGCAGTCCCAGTGGATCATCTACGTCACCGACGCAGGACAGGGCACCCACTTCGCGGCCGTCTTCGATGCCGCCCGTCGCGCTGGCTGGGTGGACTCCTTTGTGCGGTTAGACCACGTGGGCTTCGGGCTTGTTCTTGGCGACGACGGCAAGCGCTTCCGCACGCGCAGCACAGAAATTGTACGCCTCGCCGACCTGCTGGACGAGGCCGTGGCGCGCTGTGCGGCGGTGCTGCGCGAGCGCAACCCGGACATGGGAGACGATGAGCTGGCAGTCGCAGCGCAGGCCATGGGATATGGCGCTGTCAAGTATGCGGACCTCCACCAGAACCGGAGCACCAACTACACCTTTTCGTTCGACAAGATGTTGTCTCTCCAGGGCAACACAGCCGTGTATTTGCTCTACGCGCACGCCCGCATATGCAGCATCATCCGTAAGGCTGGCCTGGAACCCGGCGCTGTGCAGCTGCGCCAGGGCGGTTTGGCGCTGCATGCGAAGGAGGAGGTTGCTTTAGCGCTGGCGATTGCTCGCTTTCCAGAGGCTGTGGAGGCTGTGGTTTCGGATCTGATGCCCAACCGGCTTACCGATTACCTGTATGACCTGTCTGCGCGCTTCAACGAGTTCTATGGCGCCTGCACCGTGCTGGGTAGCGAAGAGGAGGCGAGCCGGCTGCAGCTGTGCGAGGCGACTGCGCAGGTGATGCGAACCTGCTTCCAGCTGCTGGGCATTCAGCCGCTCATGCGCCTGTGATGACGTCACTGAAAGAGTGCGTTGCAACCACGGCGCGTGGTGGCACTGCAAGCAACGTCCACCAGCCCCCCCGCTCTTGTCGCTCAACCATGCTTTGTCGCGTCACTTATAGAGCCCAGCCTTGTACATCTGGTAGACGATGAAGAGGACGAGGAAGTTGTAGCCCGACCCAATCACCACCAGGAAGGTGCCCAGCCCCATCACCAATCTCCTGGTGCTGGCAATCATGGCCCACGGGTCCGGCTTGCTTGCGAACAGCGCAGCCTTGAACACGGGCCTGGCGAAGACGAACAGGCACAGGCGGTCCCAGAACAGCGCACCCACCGTGGAGACAGCCAGCGTATGCAGGACACGCCAGCGGAAGTCGTCGTTTGGCATGGAGACCAGCTTGAGCGCCTTGTTCAACTCCGGTGCCTGTTCGAAGGCGCACACGAACGCACCGCCCACGGAGAGGAGGACGGACCACATGAAAGCCGGGTTCTCGGTGATACCCTGCATGAAGGGTCGCCCCTTGTAATTGACGAACATGACGGACACCTGCTGTGCGGTGGTGACCAGGAACACCACGGTGTTGAGCAGCGAAGGGGTGAACTTGTAACCGGTGGACGGAGCGTCCGAGGGGGACTCCTGCTTAGCCAGCTCCTTCTCTAGCTGCTTCGCCAGCTCCGCAAAGAAGCCCGTGCCCTCAGCCACGTTGCCCGGCGCGGGGCCGCAGGCGGTGCAGGAGCCAGGGCCGGAGGGCTCGAACTGCTTAGCCAGCTGGAAGCTGTACACCATGCATGCCAGGTGGATCAGCAGCTGACCGATCAGTGACAGCGCATACGCCGGGTGAAAGATGCTCCGCAGCGGCGGCACCGGAGAGAGCTCATCCACCGGGCGCGCAAAGGAGAAGGCCAGGCTGGCCACGGTGAGCAGCACGCCGGTAGCTATCATCTGCGCCTCGCCAGACTTGATGCCATCCAGGTACAGCGCCGACAGACTGTACGCGCTGATGAGGCAGTTGAGCGCCAGGATCTGCTGCTGCTGCGCAGTGTTGACCAGGGCGCAGCGCCCCTGGCGGATGATGTCCACGGCTGAGCAGATGGAGGGCACCTTGGATGTGAAGGGTGCCGCGATGGAGGCATCGCCCAGCTTGATGCGAGGCAGGTCGCCATCCTCGAGGCCCTCCATCATCTCGGACATGTTTGCAGCCTGCATTGCGAAGGGCGAGCCGCCAAAGCGGCGCAGTCGCTCCTCGTTGCGGCGCCGCGTCTCGGCCATGAGGCGCTGTGAAGCGGCCTTCATGGCCTTGAAGGCGCCCCAGGATTCAGCCTTGAAGCGCTCCATCTCCTCTGCGAGGTATTCCTTCTGGAGCTCGGCCATCTCTGCCCGGTTGCGGCTCACTTCCTCCTTCCATCGCTCCTGCTGCTCCCGCAGCGCCACCGTCTTCGCCTCTGCGGCGCTCTTCTTCTCCGCCGCGGCGGCGAGCGCGCGGCGCGCAGTCTCCTTGTCGCCCACCTTTTCCGCAGCTGCCACCAGCGCAGCCAGCTCGCTGCTGCTCGCCTTCTTGGTGTTGGCGTCACCGAAGCCGGACAGCAGCGCCAGGCCCACATGCGCCTGTTTGAGCGCGCCCACGTCGTTGGCGCCATCTCCGCACATGAATGTGTAGCGCCCGTGGGCCCTCAGCTCTTTGAGCACAGCCTCCTTGTCCTGCGGCTTCATTCGCGCAAACACGCGGATGCATGCCATGTGCGCCCAGAGGCGCGGGTCGGCGGCCACAGCGGCGCGCAGCGAGTCGCCGGTGACGCACAAGTCCTGAGCTGCCGCCAGCGAAGGCACCGCCGCCGCATCGAACGGGTATCTCACGGCAGCGCCCAGGTCCACACGCGCCGTCACCCACTCCAGGGTGCTCCCTCCCGCGCCGGAGTCGCCGCCAGCAGCCGCACGTTCCGTGAGCAGCAGCGGCGGCTGCGCGTGTGCATCCGGGCGGCAGATGCCGACCTCGCGTGCCACGTGCAGCGCTGTGAGCGGGTCGTCTCCGGTGACCATGGAGACCTGGGTACCTCCGGCGGACAGGCGCGCGATGACGGCGGCGGTGTCCTGGCGCACGCGGCAGGAGAAGGCCACAAAGCCCACAAAGGTAAGCCCGGACTCGACAGCCTCACGAGGCGTCTCGTCGCCGCGCAGAGAGGCGGCGCCCATGTGCTTGACCGCCAGCGCAAGCACGCGCATGCCCCGCGCAGCCAGAGGGCGGTAGGTCTCCTCATAGCCCTCCGGCTTGACGGCCAGCAGTTTCCCAACCGCCTCAGCGCTGCCCTTGACCAGCCCGTAGGTGGCATCGCCCTGGTCGGCCCGGGTGACGCGCGCAAGCACGCTCATGCGCTGCAGCGCAGAGCTGAAGTGGTAGCGGTGGAGGATCTTAACCTTGGGCGTGCCAGTCCACGGACGGGGGGCCTCGCCCGCAACTGCAGCCTTGGGCGTCGCAGTGCTGCTGTTGGGCGCGTAGCTCCACCGGATGGCGCGCAGCGCAGCAACCTCGATGGGGTCCCCTACCAGCTTGCCGTCAATCTCCAGCAGGCTGTGGCATGCGGCCAGCACCAGACAGGTGTCCAGAGACGCCTGGATGATGGGCACCAGCGGGCGGGTGGCGGATGGTGACGTGGATGGCTGCTGTCCGACGGGCTGCTTGTCGGCCCAGCACACTATGCCTTGAGCCACCAGCTTATCGGTGGTCAACGTGCCCGTCTTGTCGAACAGGCAGGCATCCACCTTTCCGGCCAGCGGGATGCGGTAGGGCTCCGTGCAGAAGACGCCAGCCTTGTGGAGCGCCATGAGTGAGGTGTTCACCGCCAAGGCGGTTTGCATGGGCAGCTCAGGAGGTACCACCGTGGTGAGAATGAAGACGCAGCGGAGGAGCAGCTCGTACTGGGAGCGCTTGCCCTCGGCCAGGCCGGTGCGCAGCACGTGCGCGGCTGAGACGAGTGCAAAGGCAAGGAGGATGATGAGGAGCACCAGCGTTTCGCGGCTGTCGCCCGTCACCTGCTCCTGACTGAACTCAATCATGCGCATGAGCGCGCCCTGGCTGGACGCAAAGCCGGTGCGGAGGACGTAGCACACGACACCCCCGTCAGGCGGAGCCGCCCGCGCACCCCCACCCCCGCTCGCCTCGCCCTCCCCGCCGCTCACCTTCATCAGACTCGTGCCGCTGAACAAGATCGACACCCGGTGCTCGGCGCTTGCCATGTCCAGAGGCGCGTCTGCTGCGCCAGTAGCGTCGACGCGCGCGCTCTCCTTCATCTGCGGCACGCTCTCGCCAGTCAGGCTCGCCTCGTTGCTCACAGCGCTGCCCGCCAAGATGAGGCAGTCGCAGGGGACGATGGGCTCGTCGTCGCCCGCGGCGGCGCTCAGGCTGATGATGTCACCCGGCAGCAGCTCATCCGTGGAGACGGCTGTCCAGGCGCCGGAGCGGTGTGCGAAGACGGAGCGCGGCTTGTGTCCCATGCCGCGCAGCGTCTGTAGGGATTTGAGGCGGCTGAATGCGGTGGTGCCCTCGAACATGAAGATCATGCCCGTGTGGAAGAGCGCGTACTTCCAGTACTCGTCCATGACCCACAGCAGCGCCGAGAAGAGCTGGAACTGCGTCACAGGACCCAGCAGCTGCTCGATGTAGAGCTCTGGGAGCGTGGGCACGGGGACGTTGAAGTCGTTGCGGCCAAAGCGGGCACGCAGCGTGCCAGGCGCGTCCACAGCGTCCGAGGCGCGCAAGCCCGATGCGCCCAGGTAGTGCGCCAGCGGCTCCGCGATGGGGTAGGGCAGCTGGTTGACGCTCCAGGCGGCGGCGCCACCGTCCGGGGCGCCCCGCTCGAGCTCGTACCTCTGCCGCTGGAACATGAAGAACAGGCCATCCTCCGCGCCCGCGCCCGCGCGCTTGAACGCCGTCACGCACACCAGCGTGGGCTTACCCTGGTGCTCTGGGGGCTCCACCAGGAGCGTAACCCCGGGGGAAAGCACACCCGTGGGTGTGTAACGCAGCAGCACTTTGACTTTCATGGACCAGTGTTGCGCCAGCTGAGACAGCGCGTGGGCCAGCGCCACGCAGACGGTGAGCACGATTGCCCAGAAGGCTGGCAAGAGGGAATGAGGAAGAGGCGTCTTTTCCTCCTCGTCTGCGGAAGGGGCGCCCGAAGTTGCGTTGGCGAAACCGAAGGTCACCACGGTGTCGTCCCAGCTAGCGTTGGAGGGCGCAGCGTCCGCCCAGGGGTCGAAGTCATCCGCCTGCGTGGGCTCTGGCGGGGGCAGAGGCCGCGGCGGCGGCGGCGGCGGCGCGGCCGACTGCGCTCCGCCCGAGGGCGCTTCCAGCGAGCTCAGCGCCGCAGCGGTGGCCACCTCCAGCGCCTCCTTCTGACGAGCCGCGTGCGCCACCGCAGCAGCGTAGGGCTCTCCAACCGTGTTGAACAGCTGCTGCGCCGCAAGCGCATACAGCACCGCAAACACAAAGTGCTCAAACCCCACGCCCAAGCCAAACAGGCTGCGCCGCTTGCGGTGGCAGCTCAGCCTGCGAATCGCCGCCGGGTGGCTGAAGGAAACCATCACCTGCCCAAGGGACCTCACTCAGGTCCTCACCAAGACAGCGCCACGAGCTCAACGCGCCACAGGGACGCAGCGGGCGGCACGAGGCGAGCCCGGGCTGCGGCGTGGCGATCGTGGTGGGCACAGGGGGTGCGAGAGAGAGGGGCCAAGGCACGCACCTCTGCTGCGTCTGTTCTGAGTCGCACCGGTGCCGCACGCGACACGCGGGAGGCGGACGCGGCGCCTCGCTGTGCACATGTGCGGGTTGTGCGCGCAGCAGGCGGGACTCCTCAGCTCGCCATCGCTCGCTTTTGTCGTACGACTCCGAGTTGCGTACACCTCGTGCCCCTGCGCCTTCTCGTATCTCCTCTCTCACCATGGGCAAGAAGGACACCGCCGGCGAGCCCAGCGCGAAGAAGACAAAGAAGGGTGCGTGAGGTGCATTGTCGGCTTGTGGCTGGCGGCGGCACGCCGGCGACACCGCCCACGCTGCGGTGTCGCCGTGGCACGTGCGTGGGCAATGCAGCACGTGAGCTGCGCTGGCTTGGGGCGTGCGTTGCGTGGCGGGCCCGGGCGGCGGCGCCGCCGGCACTGGGCTGGTCGCTCACGCGCGCCCTTCGCTTCGCGCAACAGCCGCCGCGCCCCCTCCGCCGCCCGAGAGCGAGGAGGAGAGCGAGGAGAGTGACGACGACGAGGAGGAGGAGAAGGTGCGCGCCGTCGGAGCCTCATTCCTTCCGGCACTCCCTTTCGGCACTCCCGCCTCCGCTCACACCCCGCGCCTTGCCCCCAGGTTGAGGAGGAGGAGGCTGATGATGCCGAGGCTGAGGAGGAGGAGGAGGTGCGCCCTCGTGCGCGCTTCTGCAGGCCCACGCACGCGCCAGCCGCCGCCCCGGCCGCACCGAGCTGCCACACCTTGTAACGTCCCTGACGCGTCACACGCGCGCGCCCGCAGCCGATGAAGATCCACAAGAAGGCTGGTGGTGACTCGAAGCGCATCGGCGGCGCCGCCAAGGGCGAGAAGGAGGATGAGGAGCTGGAGTGCCGCGACTGCAACAGCAAGTTCACCTTCACCGTGGGCGAGCAGGAGTTCTTCGAGCAGAAGGGCTTCGACAACAAGCCGGTGCGTGGCGCGTGCGTGTGCGCTCGGCTGGGCAGTGCGCTGCACTCCGCTGCGCACCGCTCTTTGTTCTGTCTGTTGCGAGGTGGCGGGAATGAGGACACAGATATTTCTTAGGACACCTTCGGAGTCTTCGGACGCTGAGAACACAAAATAAAGTAGTGGACTGACTCGCAGCGGCGCGCGCACCGCTGCACGAGCGGCTCTCAGACTGCTCCCACACCTGCTTTCACACGCCCCCTTCCGCTGACGCGCGCCCTCCCCTCCCCTCCAGACCCGCTGCGGCGACTGCAAGGCCGCCAAGAAGGCGCGCTTCGACGAGGGCGCCGGCGGCGGCTACGGCGGCGGCCGCGGGGGCGGCCGCGGAGGGTTCGGGGGTGGCCGCGGCGGCGGCCGCGGCGGCGGCGGCGGCGGCTGCTTCAACTGCGGCTCGTCAGACCACTGGAGCAAGGAGTGCCCCAACGCCGCGGGCGGTGGGGGCGGCCGCGGCGGCGGTGGCCGGGGCGGCGGCGGCGGCGGCGGCGGCGGCGGCGGCGGCGGCGTGTGCTTCTCCTTCCAGAAGGGCAACTGCAAGTTCGGCGACTCCTGCCGCTTCACGCACGCCTAAGCACCGACAGCAACGTTGAGGGAACTGGGCGGGGTGCGCGCGCTTGAAGTTTTGTTGTATCGCTGTAACGAGTGAGAGCTGCACGCCTAGTCTCTGTCTGCATCCAGCAAGCACTCTCGAAAGGTCTCATCCAGCCGCGCCGCATCCAAGCCTCGCCCAATCAGCACCAGTCGGTTGTCGGCAGCCCCTGGCTGGCTGGCAGGGCCCTGCAGCTCCGCATCGGTCAACTCGTAGGTTTGGCGGACCGCCTGGAGGATGCGCGGGTGCGCGGCTTCGGTTTTGAAGACGCCCTTAGCCCTGAGCACCTCTGGCGGTGGCGCCCCCTGGCGGCGCGCAGCACAGGCGTGTGGCTCCCACAGGAGCCCCTCCTGCGGCAGGGACGCACCCGGATGCGCCAGCGTCAGAGCGAGGAAAGGGGCGTGGAAGTGCTAGAGCGAGCATGAGGACGCACCAACCAACACCGAAAGCGCTCCTCGTCCAGCAAGCCGCCGGCGGCCAGGAACACCGTGCTGATGCACGCGTCGTGCACCGGCGAAAGCAGCTGCTGGGCCCCTTTGGCAAACGCCAGCGCAGGCGCTTCTTGCGTGCGCGCGCTCGCGCCCGGCGCTGCGGGCAGCAGGCACGCCTCCGCGCTGCGCCGCCCCTGTCCGCCCTTGGCCAGCGTGCCCAGGCCCAGGATGCGCGCCAGGTCCACCGCACTGCGCTGGGTGCGCAGCACCTCTGCAGTAGCGTTGATGCCCCTCACAGCCTCCTCGACGGCGTCCAGCTCCGCTGGGCTGACCAGGTCCGTCTTGTTGAGGAGCACCACGTCCGCGTGGGCCACCTGCAGTGCCGCCTCCGCGCCGCTGGGCTCTTCGAGCTGTCTGCGAAAGTGCAGGGCGTCCACCACGGTCACCACCGCGTCTAAAACAGCCCCGGGCTCCACCGCCTCGTCAGCCCACAGCGCCTGCGCCACGGGCCCGGGGTCCGCCAGCCCTGCGAGGGCGGAGAGTGTGGGAAGAGCTGTCAGCGTGAACCTCGACAGCTCGTGCGTGCCCGCAGCCGCGCGCCGGTTGTTTCCACCAGCAGGTAGTCGAACCGGTCCCGCTTCAGAAGCAGAGCCTCCAGGGTTTGCAGGAAGCTGCGACAGCAAGGCGGAGAGACGGTGAGCCCGCCTTCTACCCCGCCCGCGAGCTCCAGGCCGCGCCTGTCCTTCACAGTGCAGCAGATGCAGCCGTTCGGGAGCTCGATGAACTCCTCCACAAGCGTGTCGCTGTCGGACGGCGTTGCGTGAGCGCCAACACAGGAAGGCACTGCGGGGCTGTCATGCAGCACCTCTGGCCGGCGCTGTCTTGCACCAGCGCCTTCTCCAAGCCCAAGCCCAGACCGGCGCCGAACTCGTTGACCACCACGGCACAGCGCTTGCCGTGCGGTGCGTGCAGGACGTGCGACACCAGAGCGCTCTTCCCCGCACCCAGAAAACCCGTGATCAAAGTCACCGGCACCGGAGCAGGCATGCGCGCACTAAGCAACACGCAGCAGGCGAGGCCGTCACAAAACGAGCGAAGGGCGGAGAAGAAGCATGTTCGACGTCGTGTTCGACGTCGGTCGTTTTGCCCTGTATGACTAGAATTCACACAAGATGCGTCATTTGTTCAAATTGTATATATAACTGCGCGCCTAGCTATGTGCAACAACGCTCGGAAACTGTAACATGACAAACTGGAAGGTCATCCATGTTCCGCGTATGCCGAGACTCATCCGTCTAGCACGGCAGCTGGGTGCCGAGTGTACCTACAACCGGATACGGGCAATCATACTTGGGGTCGCAGACTGCCATTGGCATTGCACGACCACGCAGTATAAAAGCAAGCCGTTTCGGCGGAGGGCTCCACACGCACCAGCGGCGCACCCTCCGCCAGCGAGGCCGCCACCGCGGCGCAAGCTGCGTCGTGCGCAGCCGCGGGCAACGGGAACAGCGTCTCGAACGCGGGCAGGATATCGGCCAGGGCCGCTGGGTGCGGCGAAACCATAGGGCCCTCCTCGCCGTCATCGTCGCTTTCGGAGTCGTCGTCCGAGGAGTCATCGTCCGAGGAGTCGTCGTCCGACTCGGGCAGGTCTGCCGGTAGCGGAAGCGGCTCCACGACCGTCCCGCCGGCGGCTGCGCGCAAGCGGCGTGCGGTGGCCCCGACGAGGGCGACACAGTGCGGCCGTTCGCCTCGTGGCGGTGCGGCGCCCGCAACGACCGGCGGCCGCGTCAGCAACGGCAGCAGGTGCGTGCACAGCGTGCGCGCCAGACCGCACGCGTCGCGCGCGGCGTTATGGCGCGCAGCCGAGAGGTCGGCTCTCGGCTGCATCGACGCAGCCGCAGTAACGCCTGGCGCTCCAGCGCCGCCAGCAGCGCCGCCAGCGGTGCCGCCGCACCGTGCTCCGCCGCAACCGCCAGTAGCATGCCCCGCGCTTGCGTGCGCGACGCGCGCGAGCCGCTCCGGTCGCCGGACGCAAATGAGTGCTGGAACGAAATTTAGAAGTTTCAGTGCCCAAACGGCCTCGGAGGCGCTGAGTGGCTGAGATCAAGAAGTTTGAGACACTCCCTCCGATCCCTGCCTTCTTAAGTGTGGGCCACCCCCGTACTTGTCACTCTTATGTGTTCCCCCCCGCTCCCGTCCGAAAGCGCGCGTTTTTATTGGCTCCCAGCGCCACCTGGGCGCCGCGACAGCGCCGCCCTTGCAGGCGGAGCTGGGCGTGGGCGGTGCGCCCACTCAAGCGCGGCGGCGTCGCTTGTGGCCCGCCACCTGGGTACCGCCTGACCGGCTGGGCGTGGAGCATCACCGCCGCCTCGTGTGCGTGCGGCCGGCTGTTCGCACGCCGCGCCACCCCGCCGGGTGCGTGCGTCGTGCCCAGGCGCGGCACGTTCCGGTAGGGTTTGCCTAGACAACCATGTCTGGTTCGTCGGGTGCTGTCAACATGAGTGGCGAGCTGGAGCGGCTGAAGGAGCAAGTGCGTCAACTGGAGCTGCAGCGCGCCACCGCGGAGGCGGAGGCGCAGCGTGAGCGCACGCAGCGCGCCACCGCGGAGGCGGAGGCGCAGCGTGAGCGCACGCAGCGCATTGCTGCAGATGCAGCCCGCGCCGCTGCGGAGGCCGACTCGCTCAAGCAGCGCGCCTTGACGTTCTTCGCTTCGATGCGCGGCATGTCGGGTTCCGCCTCGGAGCACGCCGCTGTATCTTCTGACGTGGCGCGGCGTGGCGCGCCCGCGCCGGAAATCGTGAGTGCAGAGGTTTTTTTTCACGGCATGCCCGCCGTGCAGGACGTGGACGTGCAGGCTGCGTGGGACGTCTGCCGTGGGCAACTCGCGGCCCGCCTGGCGGTGTCAGTATCCGACCTGGGGACGCTGGCGGAGCGCAAGTTTGTGCACCCGCTCGTCTGGCTCCTGTTGGAGTCGGCGCAACAGCCGGAGGACGAGGAGCGCGTGCTGCGGTTGTGGCGCGAGGCCTCCATTGAGGACAGCGTGCCGCACGCGGGTGCGGAGCCTGACGTGCTGTGCACGCATGTCCGCGACACGTCGCCCTGCAGCCTGGGCGCATGTTTCAGCTTGGAGGTGAAGCGCTGGACTCCCAACCACCTGGACGTTGGGTGCGCACAGGCGGGCAACTACGGCCGTCGTCTCGTGGCACGCCACGCAATGGAACTGCTCGACCGTGGAGCGCTCCTGCCAGACGTTGCCGTCCTCACCGCCGCGACCAACGGCGAGGATATTGTCTTCCTGCGCGTGCGTTCGGGCGTGCGCGCGGGTGAAGACCCGTTTGGCGGGACCCCGTGCCCCACGGAGCAGTCACCGCCGCTGCCGCTGTTGCGCGATTGGAACCCGGCACACCCGACATCGGTGCCGCAGACTCCCCCCGCGGGGTTCGCTGCGCTGGTGCGCGTGCTGCGCATGCCGCCCGCGCTGCTGAACGCGTGCACGCTGCCGCTCGAGCGCATCACAGTCATGGCGCCGCCCCTCCTGTCAGGCGAGCTGCCGCTCGGCGTGCGGCTGGGGTGTGGCGGAAGCAGCGATGTGTACGCGTGCACGCTGCCCAGCGGCATCGCGGCGGTCGTCAAAGTCGCACGCGCCGCTACAAGACGCTCAAGCGCAATGTTCAGCGCTGAGGAGAAGAGTCTGCACGCGCTGCGCACTGCGCCTGGGGGCACGGTGCCGCAGCTATTGGGCGCGGGCTCTCGCGAGCTGCCCGCCCGCGCGCAAGTGCTGCCGAGCAATTGCCTCGCGACACCTTGGCAGCTGCTCATCCTGTCGCCCATGGGCATGCCGCTCAGCGCCGCGGTGGCGAAGCACCTGCAACGCGAGGTTGCGCGCCACCCTGCCGCGCCGGGCGAACCGCTCCCCGCGCGCCGCTCGTTTGGTGACGTTGTTGCAGCTGGCGTGCTGCGCGGCCTACGTGCCGCACATGCTGCAAACGTCATACATTGCGATGTACGGCCTTCCAACGTCGTGTTCCTTGACCCTGAGGGTGTTGCACTGCTGGTGGACTACGGCCTGAGCCGCGCACCGGGCACTACAGCACGCGGTGTGGGCGTGCGTGCGTACTCTGCTGACTGCGTTTTCTCCCAGAGCAGCTGTAGCGCACGGGCCGGGCTCGACCTGGTTGCCGCGGCGTACACGTGGTTGAGCGTCGTCCACGGCGACACAGCGTGCCGCGCGCCCTGGAGCGCCACCGGCGAGGCCGCAGCCGCGTGGGTGGCACGCAAAGCGGCACACGACGTAGACGTGGCGCGAATTGCCGCCGCACTGGCTGTGCTCATACTCCCAAGCGGAGGAACGCCTGCGGAGGAACGCTGGTATCAGTGGCCGTGGCCTGACGCTGTCGGGGTGAGTGAAGCCGCGGACAGCTAGGACGGCACGAACGCGCTACACGTAGGCTTCGGCGCGGCTCCTCGGGCTCGGCGCGACGGTGCGCGGTGCAGAGCGGAGGGCTGCAGTGCTCAGGCGAGCTGTTGGCGTGTGAGCACCGGCTCTAGCAGCGCGCCGGTGCGACTCGCGTGACCATACGCTCGATGCAATGACGCTCATCCGTTGCTCGGTTCGTTCAGAACGCCCCATCCAGCGCACGAGACGCGCCCAGCGGCAACTGCGGCGCCATACGCTGCAGCGCGGCGCAGGCGGCGAGCACCCATGCGCAGTGGTCGTCCAGCGCTGCGTCGTAAAGCGCCGCCTGCGCCGCGATGAATCGCTCGATCGCCGCCACGGCGCGCAAAAACTCGGCCGCGCTGCCGTTGCTGCGCCGCTCCGCCAGCAGCGCGGCTGCGAGCGCCGCCGCCTCGTCGCACGCGTCGTCGCCGGTCTCGAGGCCTAGCCGCCACGCGCTGAAAAGGCGCTGCGTGGCGTCGTCGGCGTCGTCGCAGGCGGCGTGAGCGCGCAGCGGGCCCAGCAGCGCGTGCGCGGCGGTGCCCGTGGCGGTGCAGGCAGTGCGCAGGCGGGCTTCCAGCGGGTGCTCCCCCCGCAGCGCCCGCCACGCGCGCTCCGCAGGAGCCGCGGCTGCGTCGCGCTCCGCGGCGCGCGCCGCGGCCTCGTGCCAGGCCGCCTTGCCGGGCGGCTGGCACAGCGCGGCGCGCACGGCGGCGACCCAGGCGGGCGTCACGGCGGGCGGTAGAGCGCGCGGCTGCGCGGCGGCCAGCGTCGCGGCGGCGGCGCAGCGGTAGGCGCCCGCGCTGCGACACGAGACGGGGCACAGCACCGACGCCACGTACGCCTCGAGCGGACACGCCAGCCGCAGCGCAGCAGCACGGCTCAGCTGCAAGCACTCTGCAGCGGCGCCTGCGGCCGGCCTCGCCACGCGGCCGGCGCCGCGGCGGCGCCAGACATCGGCGCGGAGGCCCCACGCGCGCGCCAGCGGGAACACGTCGCGTTTGCGCAGCTGGCTCACGTCTTTGTGTCGCAACGCCCGCACCAGGTGCGCCGCAGCAGAATCCGCCTCCGCCGCTGTTGCGAGGAGCTCGCGCTCCGCGCTGCTCGCCCACTCCGGCGTGAGCGCCAGCAGCGCGCGGGCGCGCCGCTCGCCGGGGCGGCCCGCCACATCTCGCAGCAGCTCGTAGGAGCGCTCGTCGCCCGACGGTGGCGGCGGCGCGCACGCAACGCACTCCGGCGCGTGCGTTGCGTCGAGGCAGCGCAGCGGGCGCGGCACCAACTCCCCCACAAGCGCGCCGCTCACGAGCGCGTCAGCCGTTACCGCCGTCACCGCGTCGGCGAGCCAGTCCCAGTCGCTCTCAGGCGGCAGCAGCGCCCAAGCCGGCGGCGACTCCATGGTCGACGCCGCGCGCCGCTGTGGGCGGTCTTACGGCGTACGACGCAGCGAGCGGGCGGTGCCCACTTGCGCCGCCCCGTCTCAGCTCTCAGGTCTCAGGTCTCAGCTGTCTCAGAGCCTGATTTAGCCCGCCGCGGGCAGCGCGGCCCACACGTGCAGCGCCGCCGGCGCCATGTCCGCGCGGTGGGCCATGCCTCTGGCGGGCGAGGTAGCTGCCGTCGCAGCCGCTCTTTCCTTTGCTGCAGCGTGGCTCGCTTACGTCCTCGCGGCCAACGCCGACGGAGCGCACTACGCCGGCAGCCGTGGCTCGCCGCTGGGCCCGATGTGGGCGTGCGCGTTCGGCGCGCTCGCCATCGCAAACGCCGCAGCGCTGCGCCGCGCCGCGCACGCGGCAATTTCGCCTTTAGCCTCGCCCTAAGACAAGGAAGGCGGCGCGCTCAAAGCAACCAGTAAGGAGGCCGCGCCGCTGCCGCCGTGGGGCTACGGTGCCGCTGCGCTGGCTGTCGCTGTGCCCGCGTTTCTTTTCAGCGCCTTCGTCGGTGCTGCGGTGGCGCATGAACCGCACGCCACTGTCTGGTCCGCCGCTGCGTGCATTGCTGCGGTGGCCAGCGTCGCCGCGGTGCTGTCGCCGCTGCGTGCGGCGCGGGCCGCCTCGCCGGCGCGTCGGCGGCCTCGGCCGTGCGGCTGCAGCCGCGCATGCTGCGCCTCTGCCTGCTCTTGCGTTTACATCTGGACGACGCTGGTGCTTTCTGCAGTGGTCCTGGTCGGGTTCGGCATCCAGGCGCCGCTGGCCGCCTCCGAGGCTGTGCGCTTCCCGCCGCGAGGACGGCGCTATCTCGTGCCGCTGCAGCCTGGCACAAACAACAGCACCGCCGGCGGGCTGCGCATGCACATCGTGTGCTCCGGTCCGCGGGGCAGCGCGGCTGCGCCCGTACTTGTGATGGAGCACGGCGGCGGCGGCAGCGGGCTTGACTTTGCGGCGCTACAGGCTGCCACCGCGGCGCTGGGCTTCCGCTCGTGCGCGCACGACCGCGCGGGCGCGGGCTACAGCGATACCCCGCCTCTCGGTCGCACGTCCGTCGCGGCGGCGCGCGACCGCCTGGCCGCGCTGCTGGCCGCCGCCGGCGAAGCGCCGCCATACATTGTCCTTGGCCACAGTGTCGGTGTTCAGATGGCCCAGCTGTTTGCGTCGCAGTTCCCAGCGCAGGTGGCGGGCCTGGTGCTCATTGATGGCTACCCCGATGACGTGTCAGATGGCGCCACGGCCGCGCAGCGCGCCGCCAACCAACGCTTCGTGTGTGCTCTGCTGCAGGGCGCTCGCGCCTTCGAGGCTGTGGCGCTGACGCGCGCCATCTCCGGCGCCAATGCCGACTTCGCGCCGGCGGCGGAGGCGGCGCGCAAGGCCGCGCTGGGCGGCAGCGGCCGCGCGTGGCTGATGCAGTTCGACGAGTTATGCCGCTCCCCCGGGCCGCGCCTCGGCGACGCCGTGGCCGCGCTGGCGCCGCCGGGCGCCGACCCCAAGGTGCAGCGCTGGCCCACGCTGGCGCAGCCGGCGCTGTTCCTCGCGGCGGGCGCAACCGTGGGCGAGGGTGCTGACGTGGCAAACGTGTATTGGGCCGCTGCGCTGCAGTACAACGCCACGCTGTCAAGCAGCCCGTTGCGGCGGCTGGCAGTTTGCGCCGGATGCACGCACGCCATGACGTGGACGCACGCCGCGTGGCTTGCAGCGCAGATCAACGCCACGTTCGGAGCGTTGAACGTCTGACGAGCAACGCGTGCTGGGACAAGCCTCGCGAGGGTTGACAGCAGGCTGAGTGGAGATTTGTAGCGGCGAATGCTTGCTGGGACAAGGCTCGCGGGCCGGGACAAGGCTCGCTTGCGCTTGGGTGACCCAAGCTGCCGCCGAAAGACGCCAGCGACAGCCGCCGGAAACCGCCCACGGTCATCCGCATCGCTCCCGCAGGGGGGCGTGAGCAGCAACCAAAATAGGAAGTTTTAATAATAATAGGAAATAAGGAGTAGTGAAGTTCACTGCGTGCGAGTGACGCTTAGTGAACTTCACTAGGAGCGCGTGAAACTGTCGACCCTGTTGTAGTGAGCTTCACTAGCGAGCACCCGTGAAATCGACACCCGAAAGGTTACCAGATAAAGTTCACTAGCAGCTAGTCAAAAAACACTTGACGAATAGTCAAGCTCACTGGCGTAGCTTGACGCAGTCAACCTGACGGGTCGTGAGATGGTGAAGCTGACTGAGTCAAGCGTGGCAGTCAAGTTGCTGCGGGTACACTTGACGGACTAAAGACAACTTGACCGGTCAACCGGCGGCGACACGCGGCATTTACGAACACGCTGCGTAGCGCCGTAGAGGCAAGTCGCAAAGGGCTCATGGTGTGTGAGCTACACATCTCATATATGCCTACAGCCCGAAGTTAGGCCCATAGTCCACTCCTATCTCTTTCCCTTCGCCGACGCGGAAAACCGCTGTTTGCCCAATTTGCGCACACACGCGTTACCGAATAGCCGCCCTGCGGACACGGGCATCCGCGAGGGGCACGGTTTTGGTGACGACGTTATTGCCTGCTACGACGTAGTCGGCTGCGGTGCCTGCGTGTCTAGCTACGTAGTGCAGGCGCGCTACGCCGGCGGTGCGTGGAACGTGGCGGTCAAGAAATAGCTCTGGGTTATACATAACCGGGTTACTCCTGAGGGCGGCGCGCGGTGCGGCTCGCCGTCAATTCTTCTAATGTTCTAAATGCATCTCATTCAAGTGCAAGAGACAAGCTACTCGTCATCCTCAGCGTCACTCGCCCGGCG
>Ga0208951_1000113_pt1 | contig 32711 bp, 31 predicted proteins | sample GreLakmeMI27MSRF_FD_187702 | JGI IMG/M metagenome (GOLD analysis project Ga0208951, IMG submission 187702) | Freshwater lentic microbial communities from great Laurentian Lakes, MI, USA - Great Lakes metaG MI27MSRF (SPAdes) | ecosystem: Environmental > Aquatic > Freshwater > Lake | place: Great...
TCGGCCAGGTCGCCTTCATCGGCCTGCTGGCGCCCCACCTCGCGCGCGCCATGGTCGGCCCGCGCCATGCGAAGGTCCTGCCGCTGTCGGCTCTACTCGGAGCCATCTTACTGCTGGGCGCAGATACCATCGGCCGCGGCGTCTGGTCCCAGGCACCGCTCTCCGCCGCGGCGGTCACCGCCGTCCTCGGCGCACCGCTCTTCATCTGGATCGCAAGGAGGAACCATGAGTGAGACCGTGATCCGCGCGCTCGGCCTCGGCGTCGAGATCAACGGTCGCCGCCTCATCGACGGGGTGTCGTTGGCCGCCGAACGCGGCCAAGTCGTAGCGGTCGTGGGCCCCAATGGGGCCGGTAAGACGACGTTACTGCGGGCGCTCGCCGGACTGCTCCCCACCGTCGGTGAGCTGGAGGTTGGCGGCTATGATCCGCGCGTCATCGACCCGGCGACCTGCGCCCGGACGCGCGCTTACTGCGCCCAGAAACCGCTCAGCGCCTGGGATTATCGCGTCAGCGACCTCGGCGAGATTGTCGGCGATCCCCTCGGCTACGCGGATTGGTTAGCGAAGTTGCATCTTGGCGCCTTCGCCGACCGCCGACTTTCCGAACTTTCTGGCGGGGAGCAGAAGGGGGCTCATCTCGCGATGACCTTCGCCGCGCTCACGGAACCCTTCGGCAGCGCCTTGATCCTGGATGAACCCGCCGCGGCGCTCGACCTCGGCCGGCAAGAGTCCGTCCGTCAGGCCATTTTGGCCTTCGCCCATGCCGGGGCCGCCTGCATCGTCGCGACGCATGACCTGGAATTCGCGCGCCTCTGCGACAGCGTCGTCGTGCTCGCGGAAGGACGCTTGCTCGCGACGGGTCAGCCCGCCGCGGCGCTCACGCCAGGGATTATCGCCGAGGCCTGGGGCGCGGCGACGGGACGCTGACCTTGGCGCGGGGCAATTGGCCCGCACGCGCGGCGGAGAAGAGATATTGCTGCGCCAGGCCAGCGGCCTCGCCGAAGTGCGCCTTACCAAACTGCTCGAGCTGGGCGGGCTTCCATCCGCGCAGGCCGTAGGCGTCAGCGAGCGCCTGTACGACCCAGGTATCGACCGGGAAACTTTCCAAGCGGCCGAAGCCGAAAAGCGCGACGCAGGCGGCCACCTTCGGGCCGACGCCAGGCAGCGACTGCAGTTCTTCCCGCAGGTCGGCGGTCGTCAGGGCCGCGAATTCTTCGGCCCAGCGCGGGCGGGCGAGCAGCTTCTTAGCGGTACCGCGCAGGTAGGCCGCGCGATAGCCCAACGAGCAGGCGCGCAGGACTGCGTCATCCGCACCCGCGATCGCCTGCCACGAAGGCAGCGCGTGAAAACCGCCGCCCAAAGGTTCGCCCAGTTTCGCGGCCAAGGCGGCGACCATGACGCGGATCTGCAAGATGCGCTTGTTGGAACTGCAGAGGAAACCAATCAACGCCTCATGCGGATCCTGACGCAAGATACGGAGCCCGGGATAGGCCGCGCGCGCGGACTGAAGTACGGAATCGGAACGCCACGGTAGCGCCTCGGAGAGCCGGGCCTGCGCGCCCTCCGCGTCGAGATATCGTCTCATGGCCTCCTCGGCCTGCGTCGCGCCTTTCTGGCCGCGCCACTCCAAGCCCTGCGGCCCGGCCCGAACGGCAGCGAGCGTGCGGCCGAAGACGCCGACCCAGCTGCCGTCGGAGGCCAGCGACCAGCGGAAAGCCTGACCGCCGTCCATCTGCTCAGCGAGCGTGGCAACTGGAACATCCTCGGCCAGCCGGAGCGGCCGCCATGTTGTCCACTGCACCGAGGTCATCGGACTCAGCGACGGGTCAGGTCCGAAGGCGAGCCCCAGAGAAAACTATGCTTGGCGGCGAGGAACCTGCCCTGCGCATCGACCACCGACACTCGCCAGGCGATCGGGCGCCACTTGGCGTCGCCAGCCTGCTTACCGGTGAGCCCGATTACGTATTCACCGAACGGGAATTCTGGCTTCAGGTTCACCGCAAAATCATAGCGCTCGGGCGGCGTGTTTTCGGTTCGGACCACCTCGAGCACCAGCCGGCCATCGGCGGGTGGCGTGACGTCGAGCTTCACGAAGAAATAGTAACCGGGCCGGACCGCTTCTTCGGTTCGAAAAACGATATCGGAGCCATGCCGCTCCTTGGCGTGAAAGGCTTCGGAAGCACGGGCGACATCGGCCTCGCTCCGGCGGCGTTCATTGACGTAAGCGATGCCCGGCACCTCGTCGGACGATGCCACGTGGGTGTCACATGCCGTGAAAAGCAGGGCAGCGAGCACGGCCCACGCAGTGGCCTGGCTCACCGTCCACCTCACTTCTTGACCTTCTTCTTGCTCGCGGCGACGCGGGCGGCCTTGATGCGGTCCTTCTTGCGCTCGAGGTAGGCGCGGCGACGGCGACGCTTGATGACTTTGTTGCTCTGTTGGCCCATGGTGGATGCATCCTCCCGCAACCCCTTGGATGGTCAAGGAGAAGGTTTGCGGACCTTCCCCGGAGGACCGGGGCAAGGAAAGAGTCCTTTCTGGCTGCCTGGGTAGGGATCGAACCTACGACCAAGTGATTAACAGTCACCTGCTCTACCGCTGAGCTACCAGGCAGTGCGAAAGGAGTCCAATCAAGGCAAGGTCCGGGCGGCTCTGTCAAACATATCCTCGGTCCAGACCACGCGGCTTTATGCCGATAAAGTCTTCCCTGACTCACGAAAGCTCCGGATTGGCGGGGGACGCGATGACATTCCCCCTGGGGTCCCCTAATCTCTGGACACCCCAGTGCGGCCTGTCTTTGTTGCACCCATTCCTATGCGCTGGACCCGACTTCCTGAGACCCCTAACTCGCCCGGCGTAGGCGGCGCCTACGTGGGCACCACCGGCGACCTTTTGCTCTGCGGAGGCGGTTCCAATTATCCCGATAAGCCGGCCTGGGACGGCGGCCTCAAGACTTGGCACGACGAAGTCTTCTCGCTCGCCAGCACCCGCTCCAAGAAGTGGACGAGCCTCGGCAAACTGCCCCGCCCCTGCGGCTACGGCGTGAGCGTCTCGATTCGTCAGGGACTCCTGATGATCGGCGGCGCTGATTCGCATCGCCATTACGCTGACTGCTACACGCTCTCGGTCGAAGAAGGTGAATTCAAAGTCCGCCCCTTCCCCTTCCTGCCTCGGCCGCTCGCCTACGCGACGGGTGCGCTCGTCGGCAGCAAGGTCATCGTCGCCGGCGGCACCGAACGCCCCGACGCCACCGCGGCTTCGTCCAGCGCCTTTGCGATCGACCTCGCCAACCTCAACGCCGGCTGGAAAGAACTCCCCCTCTGCGCCGGCTCCGGACGCATGCTCGCCCAATCCGCCGGCACGAAGGACACGTTCTACCTTTTCGGCGGCGTCGCGCTGAGCCCGGGCGCCAAGGGCGTCGATCGTGAATTCCTCACCGACTGTCACGCCTTCACCCTCGGCAAGGAGTGGCGCCGCCTCGCCGCCATGCCCCGCGCAGTCGCGGGGGCACCTTCGCCCTGCCCTGTCTTCGAAAATGAGATCCTCGTGCTGGGCGGCGACGATGGTAAGCTGGCTGGCAAGGTCGAAGCCGCCAAGCACCCGGGCTATGCCAAGTCGGTTCTTTCATACGATAAATCAGCCGATGTTTGGACCGAAGCGAAGGAAGGCTCGGCCAACGTGCTATCCACCGGCTGCGCCAAGTGGTCCGGCGGCTATGCGCTGACCAACGGCGAGCTCCGTCCGTTCGTCCGCTCCGCCGAAGGCTGGTTGCTCCGCACCGAATAAACGTTGGGGCTGGCAGGACGCCGGATTAGGGCTAAAAAGGCTCTACCCTGGCGCCATGCTCCGCCTCACCCCATTCCTCGGTCTCGTTGCGGCGGCGCTCGCCTGCGCACAGGGTGAGCCGTTGCCAGATCTCCCCGACCCGCTTGGCCGAGCCGGCATGATGGCCGCCGTCCTGCGCGAGGCGGACGGCCGCGAGGTCATCGTAGCCACCGGCGGGACCAACTTCCCCGACAAGCCGGTCTGGCAAGGCGGACAGCGAAAGTTTCATAAAGAAATCCTCAAACTCTCACGCCAAGACGGCGCCTGGGCCTGGCGGAAAATCGGCGAGCTGCCCGAGGGACTCGGTGGCGCGGCGTTCTGCCCGACGCCCAAGGGCGATGGGCTCATCATCGCCGGCGGCGCCGCGGCCGACGGCCACCGCGCCAGCGTCTGGCTAATTGGGCTCGATGGCAAGGTGACCCGCTTCGGGGCGGACCTGCCGCAACCGCGAGCCTACGCCGGCTTCGCCGCCGCGAACGGTAACCTGATTGTCATCGGCGGCAGCGCCCATCCTGACGCGACGGAAACCTTGCCGACGCTGACCTCGCTCGACCTCGACGCACCCGGTGGTGGTTGGCGAACGACCGATGCGGACCCAAGCTATGGCCGCATCATCCCGCTCGTCGGTACGGGCCCGAACCTGCTATTCTGGGCGGGGGGCTGTTCGCTTTCCGCGAAGGACGGCAAACCTTTCCGTGATTACCACGAGAACCTCGCTTTCCAATCGTCGCTCGACGCCGGCAATCGCTTCCACGGGCTGCCGCACGCGCTCGCCGGTGCCGCTGGTCCAGGAGTCGCGACCCGGACGCACCTGTTCTTCGTCGGGGGGGACGATGGTTCCCAATACGGCCAGCCGCATGAGACGAATACGGGGCTGACCCGCCGCATCCTTGCGGTCGAATTCGAATCCTTGGAGGTGACCGATCTTGGCGAATGGCCCCACCCCGTTGCGGTGGCGCCGCTCCTGCGGCTGGGCGATGACCTTGTCACCGTGAGCGGCGAAATCCGCCCCGGCGTCCGTACGCCCAAGCTCACCCGCTGGCCGATCCCGGCTAAATATCGATGAACGAAACTCCTTCCGCCTCCCGCACCGCATGGCTAGTCGTCATGCTGCTCATCCCAGTCGCGTTGCTCAACTATCTGGACCGCCAGATGCTCGCGACGATGAGGGCGTCCATGGTCGGCGATATTCCGGGCATCGAGACCAAGGCCCAATGGGGCCTCGTCCTCGGCTCCTTCAAATGGGTCTACGCAATCTTTAGCCCCATCGGTGGCTACCTGGCGGACCGGGTCAGTCGACGTCACGTCATCTGCTTCAGCCTCTTCGCTTGGTCGGCAATCACGTGGGCGACAGGGCATGTCCAAAGCTACGAACAGCTCCTCTGGACGCGCGCCATCATGGGCGTGAGTGAAGCCTTTTACATTCCCGCCGCGCTCGCTCTTATCGCTGACTACCACCTCGGACCCACGCGTTCACGTGCTATCGGGTTCCACCAAATGGGCATCTACATCGGTGTGATCATCGGCGGATTCGCCGGCTACGCCGCGGACGAGCCGACCATCGGCTGGCGCGGCGCCTTCGAGTGGTGCGGTCTGATCGGCATCGCTTATTCCTTCCCACTTTTCCTCTTCCTCCGCAATCGACCAGCCACGATCGAAGTCGTTTCCAAGCCAACCGCCGGCTCGACCGTGCGCTCGCTGCTCGGGAATCCCAGCTTCCTGCTTCTTGTGGTTTACTTCACCTTGCCCGCCATGGCGGCGTGGGTCGTGCGCGACTGGATGCCTGACATCCTCCGCGAACGCTTCAACCTCGCCCAAGGTAAGGCCGGCATCTCCGCCGTGCTCTACTGGCAGCTCGCCGCTATTATTGGTGCGATACTCGGCGGCTGGTTAGCCGACCGCTGGATGCGCACGAACATCCGCGGACGTATCTTTGTCAGCGCCATTGGCACGTTCCTCCTACTCCCGGCCCTCTTCGGCGTCGGTAACGCGTCCACCCTCCTCGTGGCCGTGCTCTTCCTCATCGTCTTCGGTCTCGGCTGGGGCTTCTTCGACTGCAATAACATGCCCATCCTCTGTCAGCTCGTCGGACCAGAACATCGCGCCACGGGCTATGGCCTGATGAACCTCGTGAGCATCAGTTGTGGCGGTTTCGCCGACTGGATCTTTGGCGCCCTCCGCGACCAGCAAATGCCCCTGAACGCCATCTTCGGCGTCTTCGCCGGCATCGCCTTGCTCTCCGTCTTTATCGCTCTCCGTATCCGTCCGCGCGAAAGCACTACTTCCTGATCATGTCCGCCTTCAAGTTCTCCGGCCTCTGCACGGCCACCCACACGCCGTTCCAGGCGGACGGCACGCTCAACCTCGGCGTCGTCGAGAAGCAGGCCGCCTTCCTCCGCGGCAAAGGCATCACGTCCGTGTTCATCGGCGGTACCACCGGCGAAAGCAGTTCGCTCACCGCGAGCGAACGCGCCGCCCTCAATGACCGCTGGGCCGTCGTCGGCCCGGCTACCGGCATCGACGTCATCGTCCACGTCGGCGCCAACTGCCTGACCGAAGCCGCGCAACTCGCCGCACACGCGGAGAAGAATAGCGCCAAGGCCGTGTCAATGATTGCGCCGTCCTACTTCAAGCCGCGCACCCTGGTCGACCTCGTCGCCAGCTGCGCGATGGTGGCCAAAGCCGCGCCGCGGACGCCGTTCTATTATTACGATATCCCCGGGATGACCGGCATCAGCGGCTTCCCAGTCGATGAGTTCCTCAAGGCCGCCTCGCCGATTATCCCGAACCTTGCGGGCGTAAAGTATTCCAACCCTGACCTCGACGCGATGCGTAGGGCCCAACTGCTCGAAGGCGGCCGCTTCGACCTACCCTACGGCATCGACGAACGCTTCCTGTTGGCGCTACGCGCCGGGGCCACGGCCGGAGTCGGTAGTACCTATAACTTCAACGCCGGCCCCTTACTCCGCACGATTGCGGCGCATGCGAAAGGCGACACCGCCTTGGCCGAAGCCGAACAGGCCAAGGTCCAGCCGGTCGTCGATATTCTCGCCAAGCGTGGCTATATGGGCGCGGCCAAGGCCTTGATGGGGCACCTCGGCGTGCCGCTCGGCCCCGCCCGCCTGCCTAATGGCAACCCCGACGCCGCCGAGACCAAGAAGATGATCGGTGAACTCGATGCGATCGGCTTCTTTAGCTGGAATTTCTAAACATGCGCTTCGCCCTCCTCCTCAGCCTGCTCGCCGTCAGCGTATTCGCGGCAGACGGAACCGACATCATCGTCTTCGAGGCCAAGCAGAATCTTTCGCACCCCTCGGTGCGCATCCCTTCGCTGCTACGCACGCAGCAGGGCACGCTGCTCGCCGTCGCCGAAGGACGCGACAAGCCCACCGACCAAGCCAGCAACGACTTGGTGATCTCCTTCTCGAAAGACGAAGGTGCCACCTGGTCCAAGCCACGCATCGCCTACGAACAGGGTGCGGACAGCTGCAATAACCCCTGCCTCGTCCAAGAAACTAAGTCTGGCCGCATCTTCCTTTTCTATCAGGTTTTTCCCAGCGGTAGCCATGAATTCGGAGGCCTGCCCGTCGGGCCCGCCGACCCCAAGGGCAATCGCTCTTGTTTCATCACCTCCGATGACGATGGCGTGACGTGGAGCAAGCCGACCGACGTCTCCGCGACCCTGAAACCCGACGAAGCTATCACCACCGCTTCCGGACCTGGCATCGGCATCCAGCTCAAGTCGGGCCCCAAGGCTGGCCGTCTGGTCATCCCGTTTAACTCTCAGGACACGAAGAAGAACTTCTACAACTGGATCGCCTATAGCGACGACGCTGGCGCCACGTGGAAGCGCGGCGAGAAAGTGCCGCAGACCGAAACAATCCAGCTGAACGAAGTCCAGGTGGCCGAGTCCGTCGGCGGCGGCCTTTACCTGAATTCTCGCAGCTGGCGTCGCGGGTCCAGCCTGCGCAAGATTTCTTGGTCACAAGACGCCGGCGAGACCTGGACTCAGGCCGCCGAGGACGCCGTCCTGACCGACCCCATCTGCCAAGGTAGCCTGCTTCGCCTGGATGACCGTACCATCGCCTTCCTTAATGCCGCCGGACCCAAGCGCGCCAACGGCACGCTACGCCTCACGAACGACGACGGACGCACCTGGTCCAGTTCGCGCCTCACCTTCCCTGGCCCCTTCGCTTACAGCAGCATGGCGCTCCTCAAGGACGGACGCATCGGCGTGCTCTATGAGCCCGCCAGCAACACCGTCATCAAGTTCCGCGCCATCGATCCGGCCGACCGCTGAGGCTTAGTCGGTAGGGATGAACGGAGTCGATACGACCTCGGCGACAGATTCACCGTAATAATGCCGGATGGCACCCGTGAGGAACTCCTTCACGTCAGCCGGCAGAAATGCCCCGAAGTGCGTCTCCTTGCCGAGGGAAGCGACGACTACCGATTCGACCGGCTTCTTATTTTCACGCGACCCACGGAAGGCCAACGTCACCGCGACCCCTTCGCCCACCGGAAGCGTCCACGTCCAGCCGAGATACGGCAGGATACGCCAGCGGACGACGACGGCGGCGTCGCTCAGGGTCACGCGATAGCGCGCGACGGTAAAGGCGAAGCCCACGAGGAAGAACGGTACGTAGAAGAGGGCCAACAGCGCGAAATGCCACCAGTCAGGCTGCGTGACCATCCGTCCGTTCACCTTCACCGACCCCTGGGACATCCCGTAGAAAAGCGCGACGCAGTGGACACAGGTGAAGATCAGCCAGATCCATCCGAACCAGGAACCAAGGCGCACGCCATAGTGGACACCTTGGAAATCGGTCTCAGAAGAGACCCTGGGGTGACCTTTCGCTAACTCCTCATCCGTCAACGCTTTCGCCGGGCGACCGGCCTGCAGCGCCGCCTGCCGCGCCTCTGCCTCTTCCTTCATGCGGACGAACTTAGTGCCGAGGTCTTTGATGAGTCCCATGATAGTTGATGACCTGATGGCTGGGCTTAGGCAACGCCGTTGAAGTAATGGTCGATCAGGATGGCGAGCCGGGCCCGCTCATTGTGGTCCAGTTGCGTCCCGAAGGCCACTTCCGCTGCGCCTGAGCCCACGACCACGGATAACTGCCCCCAAGTCCCGACCGATTTGGGACCCCGCGAAACCTGGACACCACGATAGGCAAGTCCGACGTGGACCTCTCCGTCCAACGGCAGGCGCCACTCTCCAGCCAGGTAGCCGAAGGTGCGACGGCGGACGACCAAGACATCATCGCCGAAAACGACTTCGTGGCTCTGCAGGATCATCCGGAACGGTAAATAGATCATCAGCAGGCAGGCCGGAATGGTCAGCAACGTAGCGTAAAGGAAGGGATGAGCAGTCTTCTGCACGTACGGGAAGACCGAGACGAAAATCGTCCCCACGCCCGCGACCAAGACTAAGGACAGTAGCAGCCAGCTACCGAAGCCGATGACGTCGGAGCGCAGCAACCAGCCGTTGGCGCGAGGCTCCTGCCCAGGGAAAGGCGTCGAGAGTTCGGCGTGGTGTTCCGGCAAGACGCGTAACCCCTTCGTGGCAACGGCGAGATACTCCTTCTCCGCCCGCTCGGCGCACCACTGCTCGCACTCGACGAGTTGTCCGGCCAATGGCTTAGGGGTGTCCATGACCTGAACCTAGGCGTATCCGGGTCGCCGTCCAGCCAACGCTGGCTTGAACCAAAGAGGTTTCTGGCTGTCCAAGAAGGACGGCCAGGTCGTCGGTCGCGTGCCGGAGAAACTCGTCAATCCGTATGGTCGGCCACTCTTTCAGGGCATGAGCTATGGCGATACGCCAGAACTACCGCTCGCCCAGATGCGCTTCATCGACAAGGGCGCCAAGGCCGGCGCTAAATACGAAGTCGTCGCGGTGAACTCCGTCGGTCTGGAGTCAAAGTAAGCGCCGCCGGTACGGACCACGAAAAAGGGCCGCCCACTGGGCGGCCCTTTGTTTGACCTATATCCAGGACTTAGGCGCCCCAGGTGCAGGTGTTACCGGCGTAGATGGCGCGGCTGCCGAGTTCCTGCTCGATGCGGAGGAGCTGGTTATACTTGGCGACGCGGTCGGAGCGGCAGAGGGAGCCAGTCTTGATCTGGCCGGCGTTGAGGCCGACGGCGATGTCCGCGATGGTGGCGTCTTCGGTCTCACCGGAGCGGTGCGAGATGATGGCGGAGTAGCCGGCGCGCTGGGCCATGGAGACAGCGTCGAAGGTCTCGGTCAGGGAACCGATCTGGTTCACCTTCACGAGAATCGAGTTGGCGGTCTTGGTCTTGATGCCGCGCGAGAGGAACTCGGTGTTGGTGACGAAGAGATCGTCGCCCACGAGCTGGGTGTTGGCGCCCATGGCGTCGGTGGCCTTCTTCCAACCAGTCCAATCAGCCTCGGAGAAGCCGTCCTCGATCGAGACGATCGGGTAGCGCTTCTGCAGGTCCTGGTAGAACTTGATCATCTGATCGGAGTTACGCTGAGACTTATCGGACTTGTGGAAGGTGTACTTGCCGGTCTTCTCGTCGAAGAACTCGGAGGCAGCGACGTCGAGGGCGAGGAAGACTTCCTTGCCGAGCTTGTAACCGGAGGCCTTGACGGCCGCGGCGATGGCTTCGAGGGCAGCTTCGTTGGAAGCGACCTTCGGGGCGAAACCGCCTTCGTCACCAACGGAGGTGGAAAGACCCTGGGCCTTCAGCACCTTCTTGAGGGCGTGGAAGATCTCGGTACCCATGCGGAGGGCTTCGCTGAAGGACTTGGCGCCCTTCGGGACGACCATGAATTCCTGAATGTCGACCGGGGCGTCGGAGTGGGCGCCGCCGTTCATGATGTTCATGAGCGGCATCGGGAGGACCTTGGCGTTCGGGCCGCCGATGTAGCGGTAGAGGGGCTGGCCGAGGGCGGCGGCGGAGGCGTGGGCGGCGGCCATCGAGACGCCGAGGATGGCGTTGGCACCGAGCTTGCTCTTGTTCTTGGTGCCATCGAGGCCGATCATCGCGGTGTCGATGCCGATCTGGTCCTGCGCGTCATGACCGACGAGGAGGGAGGCGATTTCTTCATTCACGTTCTCGACGGCCTTGAGGACGCCCTTGCCGTTGTAACGCTTCTTCGGGTCGATGCCCTTGGCGAAGGCCTTGGGGCTCACGTCGCTATCACGGAGTTCGTGGGCTTCGTAGGTGCCGGTCGACGCGCCGGACGGGACGGCCGCGCGGCCGCGGACGCCGGAGGCGAGGACGACATCGACTTCGATGGTAGGATTGCCGCGGGAGTCGAGGATCTCGCGGGCTTTGATGTCAACGATTTGGGTGCTGCTCATGATGGAAAATGAAGTCCCATAGGGGTAGGGACAAGGGATGGGGATGAGCGAGAAAAAAGGTGTCGGGACCACCCGCCAAACAAGAGCCCCGGACTGGGGGACCAGGCCGGGGCTACGAAGTGGTGGGAGTAGAAGGACTTGAACCATCGACCTCCTGAATGTCAATCAGGCGCTCTAACCAACTGAGCTATACTCCCTGCAAAGGGAAAATGAACAAAGGGAGGCGGCCACCCGCTGGCAAGCCTTCAATACACGTCCCCGAGGTAGGTCGCGGACCCTTCCTGCAAGGCCTTCGCGATGACCTCCCCCAAGCCCCGGGGCGAAAGGGGGTAATCCGCCAGTTGCGCCAACGGCAGCCACTCGAAGCCCACCTGCCGGCGGTCATGCCCCTTCCCTTCGCCGATGGGGGAGAAATCATCGCAGCGACAATGGAAGACCGCCTCGACCTGATGGAAGTGGCTGTGAATCCGGCGCAGGGCATGGTTCTTGCCGACGTATTCGCGGAGGTAGAGCAGACCCTGCGGTACGACCGCGAGGCCGAGCTCTTCGAGGACTTCGCGTCGGACGGTATCACGCAACGTCTCGCCGTGGTTCTGGCCGCCTCCAGGCAGGACGAGGAAGTCTCCTTCTTCAGACCGGATGCGAATCGCGAGCAGGTCGCCGCCCCGCAGGATCACGGCGCGCGCCGCCGTCCGGACGCCGGAGGAGACACTGCTGGGCTGGCTTCGAGGCGCGGACATGCGGTCACACTACCCGGGACGGCGGGACAGTGAAGCCGGAAAGCATGGGCGGTAATCCGCCCGACTCAGGACATCAACTTATCGTCGATCTCCTGGTTGCCGTGGACGGCTTTGACATCGTCCAAGGTCTCGAGGGCATCGATGAGTTCCAAGACCTGCTTGGCCACGGCGGCATCGCCGACCGGGACGGGGATGCTGGAGATGTAGGCCAGTTCGGCCGACTCAGGCTTGATAGACTTCTCCTGCAGCGCCTTGGAAATGGCGTCAAAGGCCGCGATCGGGGAAAGCACCTCGAAGTGGTCGCCGTTGTTCACGACATCTTCGGCGCCGGCCTCGAGCACGAGCTCCATGAGAGCGTCTTCGCCGATCTGGGATGCACCGATGAGGAACTGGCCCTTCTTCAGAAAGCTATGGGACACGGCACCGGTCTGGGCCATATTGCCGCCGTTATCATTGAAGGCCTGACGGACTTCGGCGGCGGCACGGTTCTTATTGTCGGTGGTGACTTCGACGATGAGTCCGACTCCGCCCGGGGCGTAGCCTTCGTAGACAATCTCTTCGTAAATCACGCCGGGAATCTCGCCGGTTCCCTTCTGGACCGCGCGCTTGATGTTATCCGCCGGCATGTTGGCGGCGCGGGCCTTATCGATCAGCGCGCGCAGACGCGTATTGGATTCGGGGCTGCCTCCGCCGGCACGCGCCGCGAGGGTAATTTCCTTGGCGAGGACCGAGAAGATTTTGCCGCGCTTAGCGTCAATCACGGCCTTATGCCGCTTCGTCGTGTGCCATTTGCTATGACCAGACATGGGGAGAGGGGGTAATCAGCCTTTGACCTTCTTCGCCACCGGCGGGATTACCGTGACGGCAGGTTCATCCTTAGTAAGCCAGGTCTGGAGTATGGTCAACAGATTCTGGATCGTCATGTAGAGCGTCAGGGCGGCCGGCATCGGGTAACAGATGACCGGGAACAGCAGGGTCATCACCAAGAAAATCGTCTTCTGCGAACTGTCCGCCGAGGGGTTCGGGGTCATGCGCATCGACTGCCACATCGTGAGGCCCATCAGGATCGGGAGCACATTCACCGGGAAGTCGGCGATGCGGAAGATGGTGTCCGGAGCGGAAAGGTCGTTGATCCACAGGAAGGATTGCAGCCGCAGCTCGACGGTGGTCTGGAAGGCGACATAGAGGCCGAAGAAGATCGGCATCTGGATGAGGATTGGCAGGCAACCAGCGAACGGGTTGATCTTATTCTCGGTGTAGAGCTTCATGAGCTCCTTCTGCATCTTCTCCGGATTATCCTTCAGCTTCTCACGGATATCCTGCATCGGCTTGGCGAACTTCTGCATCCTCTTCGCGGCCTTCATCTGGACCGCGGTCAGCGGCCAGGTGACGACCTTGATGAGACAAGTCAGCAGCACGACGGCCCAGCCCCAGGACCAGCTGCCGCTCCAATCGATGAGCCAATGGACGCCGCCGAGAATGGCCAGCAGCAGCTTGCAGATGGCGCCGAAAGAGATGAAGCCGAGCAGTTTTGAGAACTGGAGCACGGCGACCTGACCATCGGGGAGCGCGGCGACGCGGGCGTATTCCTTGGGGCCGACGAAGAAGTCGCCTGCGAGGGTGCGGGAAAGGTCGGCGGCCGGGACCGTCTCCCAAGAAGCAAAGGCCTGCAGGGTCCGCTGATCGCCCGTAAGCGGCACCGGCAGCACGATAACCTCGGTGCGCTGGCCGCGGGCGGTGGCATCGGCCGGATGAAGAATCGAGGCAAAGAACTGGTTGCCGGAGGCCACCCAGAGGAGCGGCTTGGCGACGGAAGCAATCGGGTGCTCCAGCTCCGCCTTGTGCGCGCCGAGGCCGAGGAAACCGCTGGAGTCCGTGAAGGTATCGAGGCCGACGCGCGTCAGCTCGTCCCCGTCGTAGGCGAGCACGGAGAGGAACTGGTTAATGGAATCAGCCTCGGTCGGCTGCCAGCAACCGGTCGAGATCCAGATCGAAGGGGCTGGCTTACCGTCGACCGGGATGACTTTCGTGGCGAAACGCAGGGAGTAAGGTTCGGGCGTCACGCCGTCCTGCGGGGCGACGAAGGAGAAGGTGCGTTCGACGCGAGCGCCGGCGAGAGCGCCGACAAGGGTGATTGCGTCGGCCGAGGCACCCGGCTGGACGACGAATTCGGAGAGGACGGCCTCCAACTTGCCCGAAGCTTGGTCTTTCACCGCTAGGGCCAGCGCCGACTCGGCATTGCCGGCGTTGAAGATGACGATGCCAGACTTGGCGACGTCCGCGAATTCCTTCTTCAGTTCGATCTTCGAGATCGCGCCACCTCGGCTGGTGAGCGTCACCTTGAGATGAGAGTTCTCGATGAAGAAACTCTTGGCCTCGGCGAGGGGGACGGGCTGGGCGGCCAGCGCGGACGGAGCCAACGCGGTAGCCGCCTTGGCCGCAAGGGTCGTCGGGGCGACGGGGGCGGAGGCGGAGACCGGAGCCGACGGCGCGACGGGCGGCGGCACGGGCTTGGTCAGGAAGAAAAAGGCGAAGGCGGCGATGATGCAGGCCATACCCAGGAAGAAGTTCTTGCGATCCATGGAAAGGGAGAAGGTTGGGCGTAGGGAACTGCCCGCCGGGGTGCAAGGCACAAGGGAGATAAGAACCCTTAATCAGGGTTTTCTGGCGAATTTACCCACAATGGGTGCCGCCACCCGCCACCGTAATCACGAACCCGGCTTGGACGCTGGGACCTTCGCCAACTCGGCCGGCACGGCATCGGCAGCGTAAGTCGGGAAATTGAGTTCCAGCAGTGAGACGAAGGGAACGCTGAACTTGGTCTGGCCAGCCGAACGATCGACCAGAGAAGCCACGGCGACGGCGGAGGCGCCGGCAATCTTGAGCAGGTCGAGGCACTCCTGGGCGCGGCCGCCGCGGGTGACGACGTCCTCGGCGACAAGCACGCGCTCACCGGGACGGAAGGTGAAGTTACGACGCAGCACCAGTTTGTCGTTCTCCTTCTCGGCGAAGACGAAGCGCACCCCGAGCTGGCGGGCGATCTCCTGCCCGACCACGAGGCCACCCATCGCTGGAGCGAGCACCGTGTCGCAAGGATGCGCCGCGAGCTTCGGGCGCAGCAGCTCGATCAGGCGCGTGACCTTATCCATGTGCTGGCAAACCTGGGCGCACTGGAAGAAGTGACCGCTATGGAGACCGGAGCGCAGGACGAAATGACCAGTCAGGAGGGCCTTCGAATCCTTGAAAATCTGGAGAACTTCTTCTTGGGACGAGCTCATGCTGCCTCTGGATAAGGCGAAATGGGCCCGCTGGGCGAGGCGATATCCGACCGGGTACCGCAAAAGGTTCGCCCTGCCCCGCCCTTCCACCAACATGACCAATCTCCCCATGGACTCCGCCGACAGCCCGAAACCCGCCCGCAACGCCAAGGCCTGGATCATCATCATCGCCGTCGTCCTGATGGCGGTGCCCTTCATTGTCCTCGCCTTGAACAACTCGGCCGCCGCGCCCGCAAGCCCGGCAACCACCGGCATGGTCTGGATCCCGGGCGGGGAATTCACCATGGGCACCAGTAAGGCGGACGAGAAGCACGCCGAAGAAGCGCCGGGGCACGCCGTCGTCGTCAAAGGCTTCTGGATGGATATCACCGAAGTCACCAACGCGCAGTTTCAGGACTTCGTTGACGCGACCCAATATGTCACCGACGCCGAGAAGGACCTCGACCCGCGGGATTTCCCCCAAGCGCCCCCGGAATACCTCAAGGGAGGTTCGCTACTTTTCAAGAAGGTCTCCGGCGTCAATCCGTTCCAGTGCGGCGGCGCCAACCTGCCTTGGTGGAGCTTCACCGCCGGCGCGAACTGGCGTCGACCCGAAGGCCTTAATTCCACCATCAAGGAGCGCATGGACCGCCCAGTGCTCTGCCTGACCTACAAAGACGTCCAGGCCTACGCCAAGTGGGCTGGTAAGCGCCTGCCGACCGAGGCCGAGTGGGAGTTCGCCGCCCGCGGCGGGCTCAAGGACAAGCCCTTTGTCTGGGGCGACGAGGAAAAACCAGGCGGCAAAATCATGTGCAATCATTGGCAGGGTAATTTTCCCGAACGCGATAACGGCATCGACGGCTTCACCGGCGTCGCCCCAGTGAAATCATTCCCCCCCAACGGCTACGGCCTCTACGATATGGCCGGGAATGTCTGGGAGATGTGCGAAGACTGGTACGGCCTCGAATACTACAAGGTCTCGCCGAAGGAAGGACCCATCGGGCCGGCCATCGGCTACGACCCCGAGAAGACCGGCTTCGGCCAGCACGTGCTCCGCGGCGGCTCCTGGCTGTGCGACGAGGGCTATTGCTTCCGTTATCGCGCGACGTCCCGCCAAGGCCTTGATACGCTGACCTCGACGAACCACGCCGGCTTCCGCTGCGTGGCCGACCTGCCGGCGCCCGAAAAGAAGTAAGGCTTACTCCTTCTCCTGATAGTCCAGATCTTTGCCGTACGTCTCCTCCATGCCCCAGAGGGCGAGGAAGGCGGCGCTAAAGCAGATCAGCGCCAAGACGCCAGCAGCCTGCGGGGCGCTGAGCCAAGGCTGTTCGCTCGTACCGGTCAGCCAGGTGAAACCCAAGGTGAGCGGCACGAGGGAACCACGGGCGAAGTTAGGCACGGTCGTCGCCACGGTGGCGCGCAGGTTCGTGCCAAACTGCTCGGCGGCAATCGTGACGAAGATCGCCCAATACCCCATACCGAGGCCAAGCAGGAAGATGAGTCCGTAGAAACGGGTCGAGGTCCAGCCCGTCGTCCCCAGCAGGTAGACGCCCACGCAGACGGCGCTGAAGACTAGGAACGCGAAAACCGTCTTGCGGCGGGACTTGATCAGCTGGCTGCCGAAGCCGCTGCCGAAGTCGCCGAAGGTGAGGCCGAGGTAGAAAAGCGCCACCGCGCGGCTGGACAGGATCGCCCCGTCGACGCCCATGGCCGGGGCGAAGTGCGTGCCGGCGCGCTGGACGAGAATGCCAATCATGAACCACGTCGGCAACCCGATTAGGATACAGCGCGCATACCGGGCGAAGCGGTCGCGGCTGGTGAATAGCGCAAAGAAATTGCCGCGCGAGACCGCCCCAGTCGCCTGTTCGGCCTTGGCTTGGTTGAACATCCCAGACTCGCGTACGCCCACGCGCATGGCCAGCAGCGCTAGGCCGAGGCCGCCGCCGATGAAGAAGTTGGTGCGCCAGGTCACGACCTCGGCCATCAGGCCTGCCACCACAGCCCCGAAGACGCCGACGGTCGCGACGAGTGCGGTGCCGTAGCCGCGGCGTTCCTTGGAGAGGGACTCGGACACGAGCGCGATGCAGCCGCCGAGCTCGCCCGCCAGTCCGATGCCGGCGATGAAGCGCCAGGCCGCGTAGGCTTCGAAGCTGTTCACGAAGCCGTTCGCGATGTTGGCCACAGAATAAAGCAGAATCGAACCGAAGAGCGTCGTGAGCCGGCCCATGCGGTCGCCGAGGATCCCAAAGAAGATACCACCAAGAAGCATACCGGCCATCTGCCAGGACATCAGGTCGTGGTACCACTGCCCTCCCTTGATGAGATGCCCGAGCCCGAGGTCGCGCAGGCTCTGCTCGCGCACGGTCATGAACAGGGTCAGGTCGTAGATATCGACGAAATAACCGAGGGCGCCGACGATGACGGCGGGATGGAGGAGGTCCCTCCAGAGAGGGCGTTGCTCGGCCGGGAATGCGGAAGTACTCATGACGGCGGGGTTACGCCTTCAGACCGTGCAGATTGGCCATGGAAATGCCAGACAACATTGCCCCGGTAACCCCCAGAAAACCTTGGTCTGTACCAATCAAGAAGAGGTTCTCGAGGTCGGTCCGGCCGTCGCGCCGCTTGACGGTCGAGCCGTAGATGGCGCCGTTGAGGTGGCCGGTAAACTTACGGACAGTCCGGGGCGTGAAGACATCGGTCGAGGTGAGTGCGGCATCATGGGCCGCGGCGGCCACGACGGGCAGATGGGCGCGGGCGACGCGATTAAGGCGGCCGCACCATTCCTGCTTGCGGGCCAGATACTCTTCCTCCGGCAACGCACACCAGGCGTCGTGGTTAGCCAAGGAAGTGACCCGCAGCCAGCCTTCGTCCAACGCCCTACCCTCGCCATACTGATAGTTATTGGGGATGCAGATTACGCCCGAACGCGGGTCCACCAATTCTTTGGGCGCACGATAACTGAAACGCTCATCATCGCAGAAGAAGACGATGGTGTCCTGCCAGCCGAAGCCGACGAAAGCCGCCGGGTCATAGGTCGCAATGGTCTCGGCATAGCCGAGCCGGCCGATCTCGGAGGCCGCGGCCGTGGGAGCCGTGTCCGAACGTAAGCGCATCGTCTCGACCGCCCCGGCCGAAGAATAAACCGCGCCCGCGGTGACTTCGGTCCCATCGTCCAGGATGAGCGCAGCCGCCCGGCCAGCGCGCACTTCGATTTTCATGACGCCACACTTCATGCGGCGCTCCACGCCGTGCTCGCGGCAACGGTCGGTAAGCAAACGGATGACCTGTCGTACGCCGATGAACGGACGCGCAAAGCCTTCGCGGAAAAGCGAGCGCCACATCACGGCAAACTGCGAGACTTCGATATCATCCTCCAGCGCGCTGCCGTAGAAGCAGGTCGGCAAGAGCAGCATGTCGCGGAGTAATGGATTGCCGAGGCGCTCATCGAGTAAAGCGCGAGCCGATCCGCCATGAGCCTCGAGGGCGGCTTCATCCAGCCCGGCGATCCAGGCATCCAGCGCGCGGAAGCGGTCGACAGACTGGGGGAATTCGCGGGCGACATCGGCCAGCAGGGATTCGTAGTCGTTGTTCAGCCGCAGATTCTTCCCGGCCATGGTAACGCGGGATCCGAGTTGCGGACACAGGTCAAGTTCCTCGCGGCGGATTCGCAGTTGGCGCATCAGTTTCACGAGCGGCGCCCCTTTGACGCCTTCAGGCACCCAGTTCGTCAAGGCATGCAGGCCGACATCATACTTCCTTTTGCCGCGGGCGTAGAAGGAATTGAGCCCGCCCGGGGAGTTATGCCGCTCGAGCACGAGGACCTTACGGCCGAACATTCCTAAGCGGACCGCGGCGGCGAGGCCGGACATGCCGGCGCCGATGATGACGGCGTCGTAATGGGCGGGGGCACTGGACACGGGCGTAAGGTCGCAGAAGTCGCCGACAGGTCAAGCGACGCCCTCAGGGCGTCGTGATGCGGATGACCTCCTCCGCCGCCTGCGTGACCTGCTGGGCGGTGATCCGAGCCAAGGCCCGGTCCATGCGCGCCAAGTAGTCGGAGCGTAGCTCACCCTCGAACATCGCCGTATCGACCCGCACAACCCGGCTAACGGTGCCCCACGGACGGGCCCGCGCGTAGTCAGACGGGCCAAAGACGCCCACCACCGGCGTGCCGACGGCCGCCGCGAGCTGCAAGACAGAGGAATCCGCGCCGAGGAAGAGGCGTGACTCCTTGATGAGCCGGGCGAGCTGCGAGAAGCGGAGTCGGCCGCCAGTCGACATCGCCACCGGACCGATCAGCCCGCACAACGCCTCCGCCATGATGCGCTCGGCGCCGCCGGGCCCGGCCGAGACAACGATGCGCTCGACCGTGCGGGAGGCGACGAGGTCGCGCGCCACCTGTGCCCACTTATCGATCTCCAGGATGCGTTCGGGGCGGGTCGCTCCAGGGTGAATAATCGCGAAGCGTCCCTCCTCCAGCATCATGCCATGCTCCTGCATACGCGACGGGGCGAACCACATCGCCGGCGTCTCGGCATGGAAACCGAGGACGCGGGCCATGACCTCATGGTCGCGGGCGGCCTCGTGCGGGTCGACGACGGCACCGAAGACCTGCCGGTGCATCAGGGGGCGGAGATAGAAAGGCGCCTGGCCGCCGCAGGCCCGGACCGTGGCGCCGCTCAGGGCCACGAGGCGGTGCGCGAGCGGATGGCCGCCGAGGGCGAGGGCAAAATCGAAGCGCTGCCTGCGTAGGCGGGAAACTAAAGCCAGGGTTGAGCCGTCGTCGCCGAAGCCGATGGCCTCGACCACGGCGGGGCAGCCTTCGAGGGCGACTTCGGCGCCCGGCGTGGTGACGAAGGTGACCTGCGCGCCGGGATGACGTTCGCGGATCGTGCGCAAACCCGCCGTCGCGGCCAACGCGCCGCGCAGCCCGGTGAACTTGACGACCAGCAGGCGCATCTCAGACGAGGTTCTTAGCCTGGTTATCCCAGAGGCGACGGAAGAGGTCGGAAGAGGCGTAGACGGCTTCGCGCGGGCCGTCCGCCACGATGCGGCCACCTTCGAAGACCAGCACGCGGTCCACGTCGCGGATGGTGCTAAATCGGTGTGCCACGATGAGCGTCGTGCGGCCCTTCATCAGGAGCGCGAGAGACTGCTGGATACTGCGCTCGGTATCCGTGTCGAGCGCGGACGTGGCTTCATCAAGAATGAGGATGGTTGCATCCTTGAGGAAGGCGCGGGCGATGGAAACGCGCTGGCGCTGGCCGCCGGAAAGACGCCCGCCCCGCTCGCCGACCTTGGTTAGGAAGCCTTCGGGCTGGGCCTCGATGAACTCGAGCGCGCCGGCCAGACGGGCGGCGTCGCGGACTTCCGCATCGGTGGCGGCGGGCCGGCCGAGACGGATGTTCTCGAGAATCGATTCGTTGAAAAGGACTGGCTCCTGCGAGACCAACGCGATGTTGGCGCGCAGGTCGGCCTGCCGCACCTGACGGAGATCGTGTCCGTCGATAAGAATCGCGCCCTGCTGCGGGTCGAAGAAGCGGGGGACCAGGTTCACGAAGGTGCTCTTCCCGGCACCGCTTGGGCCGACGAGCGCGACGGACTGGCCAGCGGGTATCTTCAACGTGACGTCCGCCAGCACTGGGTCGGCGCCATAGCTGAAGGAGACGCCGCGCATCTCGAGATCGCCGTGGACCCGCCCGAGCGGACGGGCGTCGGGCGCGTCATCCACCTCGATTTTGGCGAGGATAATTTCCTCCAGGCGAACAAGCCCGGGAGCGGCCATACTCAGCCGGCTGCTCACATTGCCCAGCCGCTTGATCGGTCCGTAGGCGAAATAGAAGGCGATGATGAGCGAAATCAGTTCGCTCATCGTGAAGCCGTTCATCGCGCCGACAGCGATGGCCGCAGAAATCCCCACGGCGGCGGTAATCTCGACCAAGGGCGAGAGGGCTTTCTCGTAGCGCACCAGCTTACCCTGAATGCGCAGGCCTTCTTGGCTGGCTTGGTTGAAGCGCTGGGCTTCGCGTTCCTGGAGGCCGTAGGCACGGACCTCGCGGGCGGACTGGAGATTCTCGACCGCAATGCTGTTTAAATCGGAGGCCGACTCCATGCCCTGACGCATCCGGGTCTGAATACGCACCGCGACGCCGCGCACGAGCAGGACCGCGGCGGGGACGACCAAGAGGCAAGCCAGGAACCAATAGCCACTCTCGTGGGAGAAACAGATGAACACCACGTAAGCCAGCGCGAAGACCATCGACAGCGGCTGGACAATGAGGTCGTTCGAGACGTCGACCAGCACCAGCCGAACCGAATTGGCGTCGGCAATCAGGCGAGAAAGCAAGTCGCCAATGGAGAGCTTTCCAAAGAAGCCGAGATGAAGTTGCTGCAGCTTCGCGAACACATCGCGACGCACCGCCTCGATGACGCGCAGGCCGGCGAGATTGAGTAGGTAGGTCGAAAAGAATTCGCCGAGGCCGCGGACCAGCATGACTGCGGGCAGGAACGCGACGGCGAAGACCATCTCGTAGCCCTCCGGCAGAGTGAACGCCGGCTGGCCGCCGAGCCACTTGGGCCAGGACAAGAGAGGGGCGGCGCGTGCCGCGGCATCACCGAAAACCGCCGGCAACACCTTGCCGACCAAGAACGGCAGCCCGAAGGCGTTGGCCGCGGCGAAGACGATAGCCGCAAGCAACGACAAGAAGAGGAGCGTACGGCTACCCTTCAGGTAGGGCAGGTAAAGCTTATAGCGGCCTCGGAACACGCCTCCAGCGTGGCGGCGAGCCGCGCGGGTGGAAACACCAAATCTTTCCTATTTCTTCTTCGGGAACGCGACCGAGAGGGCGATGGCGATGGCCAGGACGAAGCCGATGATGGAGAGGGAGACCGAAGTCGGGACATGCAACCGGCCTTCGTGGACGAGGGCCTGCGCCCAGCCGGCGAACTGTCCGTCGGGCTGACCTAGACCGGCAGCCCACGGCAGGATCATCTTAACGCCAATGAAGACCAGGATGAAGGACAAGGCCGGCTTGAGGAAACGGAATAAGTGCATGAAGCCCGCCAAGGCGAAATACATCGAGCGCAGCCCCATGATGGCGAAGATATTGGAGGTGAAAGCGATGAAGCGCTTATCCTCGATGGACATCTCGGGAGGCAGGATGCCCAGCACGGCGGGGATGGAATCGATCGCGAAAATCAGGTCGGTGCCCTCGACAACGAGCAGCACGAGGAAGAGCGGGGTGAACCGGCGGACGCCCTCTTCCGTGACCCAGAACTTGTTGCCATGTAAACGGGGCGTGAGCGGGAAGAACTTCCGGGCCAGCCGCACGAACAGGTTCTCGTCCATGCCCTTGCCTTCATGCTCGTCCCGCGACAGGGCCAGCTTGACCCCGGTGAAGACGAGGAAAGCACCGAAGACCGGGAGTAGCCAAGTGAAGCTCTCGACGGCCGCGACGCCGACGATGATGAAGGCCGCCCGCATGACGACTGCCCCGATGATGCCCCAAAAAAGGACGCGGTGCTGCAGGTGATCCGGGATCTTGAAGTGGGCGAAGACCAGGATGAAGATGAAGAGATTATCGACCGAGAGGGCGAGTTCGAGGACATAGCCGGCGGCGAACAACTGGGCGTCCTCCGGTCCCCGCCAAGCAGACAGCAGGAAACCAAAGCCGACCGCCAGTGAGACCCAGACGACACACCAGGCCACCGCTTCCTTGAAGGAGGGCATGTGGTCCGTCTTGTTGAACACGCCCAAATCAAGGGCCAACATAAAGACGACGAAGCCCAAGAAGGCGACCCAGGCCCAGCCGGGGATCACCAAGGCGGCTTCAGCGAGGACAGGCAGGAAAACGGACATAGGAGAGAAATTGGTTCAAACCCGCCGGAGTCAAGCCCCCCCGCCGTTGCAGGCTTGCCCGACCACCCCTCGCCGGGCTAACTTACCCATGCGTTCCCGTAGTTCAATGGATAGAACATTGGTTTCCTAAACCGAGGATGTGGGTTCGATTCCCGCCGGGGACAGCAACGCGAACCGGGGGACTACTTCTTGAGCCGATAGGCCTGAATACGAGTATTCGGAGTGCGACGATAGATTTCGTCGACATCTCGGAGCCTCATCAGGGTCCATGGCGCCAGGATACTGTCTCCGTTCTTGGTCAGCACGATGTCGTCCACGATATGGACGCAGGTGTGCAGGCCTTCGCCATCATCCAGGAAGCAGAGCACGTCTCCATATCGGTAGGGCGCATCGACCGCGACGTAGTCCTTCAGGAGATGCTCGGCGGCCTGGCGGGTATCGAGGTAGATGTCCTTGGGCTCTGGATTGAAGAAATTGAGGGAGGTCCAATGGCAGTCGGGAAAGCGGTCCTTGAGACCAAGTTCAGGCTCCGGGAAACTGTAGATCCGGAGTCGGAACGCCGAAGGAAGAAAGTGGGTGACGTCGATGACCTGCTTGGCTCGGCGTTGGGTCACCGCGCGGATGAACGCCAGACGCGGCATCCCGACCTGATCAGCCGTCCAGTAATCGATGAAAGCATCACGATTCACAGTCAGCGGTAGACGGAGGCCGATGACCAGACTACGCACCCGGGTGATACTCCGGAACACGGCGCTCACCTCCTCAGGCCCCTTGGCCAAGGCGAGCAAGGCCTGCACATCACTGAAGACAAGGGCGTTACCACGTCGCCAAAGCAGCTGCCGGAACAAGGCACGCTGCCCGGAAGTGAGCGGGACCTCTTCCAGCCAGTCGTCGACATCGCCACCGAGGATGAAGACCGGGTCGCGCTGGTATTCGTTCGCCGACGACTTGGCGAGTTCCAGGTAAAGGGCGCTGCGTACCTCCAAGCTAAGGGCGACGAGGTCTTCCCGCTCGGGTAGCAAGATGATACTGTTGCCGCTCTCCACGAGCCGAACCGGGCTGAGCAGACGTTCGATGACTGCTAAGGGCACGCCGGCCTTAGCCAGGATCACGCGGACGCCGCCCTGCGTGTTCTGCTCAAAAGTCCAGCGGGTCACGGTGCTGGGTTTCGCCACCAGCGCCAAAAGATTTTCCGGAGGTTCCAGGTAGACCGTCCGGACCTCTAGCTCGCCCCACGCCCCGGATTTGACCATCCACATCGGCTCAACCGCGGCTCCGCCGACGACTCCCCAGCAGACGGCGGCCAAAAGGCCAAAGGAGCGAAAGAGGCAATCCATCTTCATTTAACAAAGGAATTCCCCAAAAGTTCCAATGAGTGGACGACGCAGGGATGCCGCGCACCTGGCGGCTAGCCTCCACCAAGGAGGCCGGTGTTTCGCATTGTAGAGTCGGTCCTTTCGCCGCACGGATAGGGTCCTTTTCCGCCGTGCCCCGACCCAAGCCCAAGAAAGCCGCCGCTCCCGCGCGCGGTCGCTCCACCAAGCCTTCCTCGCGCCGCAGCGTGAAGCCAGCCCGTCGCCAAGCCGACGCCGCCTCCACCTCCACGCCCGAGGCCGCCAAGGCCCAGGCCAATCAGCGCATCGGCGTGCTGATCGACGCGGATAACGTCTCGCACCAGCACCTACCCACCCTGCGCCGCTTCATCGGCGAGACGGCAATCGCCGCGGCCCGCGCCTATGGCGATTTCCAAGGCCGTCTCAGCGGCTGGCGCGCCGCCGCCCAGGACTGGCCCGAGCTCGAACTCGTCGACCAACGCAGCTACACGCCCGGCAAGAACGCCGCCGACATGCGCCTGACCATCGACGCCGTAAAGCTGATGGCCGGGACCAACCCGCCGACGACCCTGATCTTCGTCACGAACGACAGTGATTTCACCCCGGTGGTCGAGGATGCCAAGCGACTCGGCGTCCGCATCATCGTGATGGGCGAACGCACGCACAAGGCCCTCCGCTCCACAGCGCACCACTACCTGAACCTTTCCGAACTACGCGATCGTCTGGACGGAGAGCAGGCGGCGAAGTCCGATCCGCGCAAGGCCCTCGGCTTGCTCGCCCAAGCCCTGCGTGCGCTCCTGCCGAAGACGGACAAGGAAATCGGCGCCTTGCTCGACCAATTTGATAAGATGCTCCCGGACCTTCGTTTCGCGGACGCTCCGCGCCCGCAGCGCGAGCCCGGCCCACGGCGCGAAGCCCGGGAGCCCCGTCCGGAACGCGTCCAGCGCGAACCCCGCCAGACCCGCGAACCACGCGCCCCGCGCGAAGCCCGCCCGTCGCAGGAAAACTCCGGCCAAGATTACCGCGACCGCCCGAACCTCACCTCCGCCCAGCAGGCCCAAGGCAAAGCCGAGGCCGATCAACGACGGGCCCAACTGCAACAGCGCCAAGATATCATCGACGCGCTCGTCGACGTCGCGTCCGGCCTCGCCCCCCCGGGCGAATGGCTGAAGGTCGAGGTCATTAAGAAATTCCTGCTGCAAGAACATCCCGGCCTCGAGGCCAACGCCCCCCGCTACGCGAAGTTCTACCGCATGCTCGAGGACACCGGCCGTTTCGACGTCCAGCTCCAGGGCTCGACGGTGATGGCCCGCCTGAAGGAGTAAGCGTTATTTCCCGATCGTCCGAGCGAGGAACGCCAAGGTGACTGCGACCAGGTCGGGCTGGTCCGACGTGCTGCTGACTTCGGCTCCCTCGACGACGCCGGTGCGCTTCCAGCTCTTGCCCTTGGGGTGCAGATCGAACGTATGCGGCGCCCCTTCGACGACGATATACTCATGGGGTGTCTTCGCCGAGCGTAGCGCTTTTGCCATGTCATCCGACTGCGCAATATCGACGGTGCTGTCAGCCGTGCCGTGCAGGATAAGTACGGCGGGATCCTGCGCGTCGCACTGGGACTCAGGGAAGTAAGCGGCCTGCTCCGCCGGCGAAGTCCCTGGGACCTCCCCTTTACCGCGCTTAGCGAAATTCACGATGCCATACATATCGATGACCGCGGAGACCTTCGCCGATTGCTTCGCAGCGGGATCGCCGCCGGGTCCGGTCTTGTCGTCCGAAAGCCCAACCATCAGAGCGAGGTAGCCGCCCGCCGAACCGCCGGCGACGGCGATCTTGTCCGGGTTGACGCCGAGTTCCTTCGCATGCGCGCGCACCCAACGGACGGCATTACGGCAATCAGCGATGTTCTGCGGCCAGACGCCAGCCTGGGTCATCGGGCCGAGCTTGTAATTGCAGCTCACGACGACGTAGCCCGCGCGGCAGAGGTCGGCGCTGACGCTGGCGGAACGATACTCCGCCTTGTCGCCGCCGGTGAAGCCACCGCCATGAATGAAGACTACGGCCGGTCGATCCGCGCGCTTAGCGCCAGCTGGGAAATAAACATCGAGCTTCTCTTTGCGAGCGGCGCCGAGGAAGGCGATGTCGCTCAGCCGATAAACTGGATTCGGCAACTCCTTCGTATGCGGGCGGGCATAGACTTCGGCCGCCAGAGCGGCGCCCTTCGCGATCTCGACCGTCGCGCCGAATTTGGCCAGCTCACCGATGCGCAACTTGGAAGTATCCGCGGCAGAGACCGCCGCAGCAGCGAGGAGTAGGAAAAGCGGACGCATAAAGGGCGGGGGTGATGGTTTCTACCCCGCCCTTGTAGGCAGTCAACGCGTCAGCCGGGAACTCAGGATAGTGCGTGGGCGTAACCGTCGACAATCGCTTGAAGGGAGGCTTCGACGAGATTTTCGCTGACGCCGACCGTGCCCCAGGAGGCCTTGCCGTCGGAGGAACGGATGACCACGCGGGTCTTGGCCGCGGTACCATCGGCTCCCCCGAGGATGCGTACTTTATAATCCACGAGGCTGACCTTCGCCAACTTCGGGAAAGACTTCACGAGAGCAGAGCGGAGGGCCTGATCGAGAGCGTGGACCGGTCCGTCGCCCTCGGCCACCGTCAGGGCCTCCTCACCGCCGATGCGCAGGCGCACCACGGCTTCGCAGTAGGCAGAGCCCTTGGTCCCGCGCGCGGTGACATGATAGGAGGCGACCTCAAAGGGCGCGGCCTTGCTCTTGCCGATGTGACGGCGGAGCAGAAGGGCGAGCGAGGCTTCGGCGTCTTCGAAGCTCCATCCTTCGTGCTCGAGCTTCTTCAGCTCGTCGAGCGCGGTAGCGGTGGCGGGAGAATCGCGGTCGAGGTCGATGCCGAGGGACTTCGCCTTGAGGACGATGTTGCTGCGGCCCGATTGGTCGCTGACGAGCACCGTGCGCTCGTTGCCGACGACGGTCGGGTCGACGTGCTCGTAGGCGGCAGAGAACTTACGGACGGCATCGACGTGCGTACCGCCCTTGTGGGCAAAGGCTGCGGTGCCGACCCACGGGCGACGCGGATCGGGAGCGAGATTGGCGACGCCGTCGACGAAACGGGAAAGTCCGGCGAGATTTTTGAGCGCGGTCGAGGAGACGCACTTCCAGCCGAACTTCAGCTGGGCGCAAGGGATGACGGCGGTGAGATCGCAGTTGCCGGTGCGCTCCCCGATGCCGTTGACAGTGCCCTGGACATGCGAAGCGCCCGCTTCGAGCGAAGCGAGGGCGTTGGCGAGACCGAGGCCGGCGTCGTCGTGTGTATGGATGCCGACGGGGGTCTTCTTGAGCGCAGAGATCGCGGCGCGGGTGGCCGCGGCGACTTCGGCCGGCAAGGAGCCGCCATTGGTGTCGCAGAGGACGACGCGATCGGCACCACCTTCGACGGCGGCGAGCATGGAAGCGATGGCGTAGGCCGGATCATCCTTCCAGCCGTCGATCGCGTGTTCGCAATCGTAGACGACCTCGCGGCGATGGGACTTCAGGAAGGCGACCGTGTCGCGGATCATCTCCAGGTTCTCTTCGGGCGAGCAGCGGAGCACCTCGCGGACGTGCAGGGCGGAGGTCTTGCCGTAGATCGTGACCACCGGGGTATCGACCTCGAGCAAGCCGCGTACCTGGGCATCCTCGGCAGCGCGCACGCCCTTGCGGCGGGTCGAACCGAAGGCCGCCAGCTTGGCATGCTTGAACTTGATCTTCTTGGCGCGGACAAAGAACTCGACGTCGCGAGGATTGGAGCCTGGCCAGCCGCCCTCGATGTACGTCATGCCGAACCGCTCGAGCTCGGCGGCGATACGCAGTTTGTCATCAACGGAGAAATGAATGCCCTGCCCCTGCGAGCCGTCGCGGAGGGTGGTATCATAGACTTCGATGGAGCGTGCCATGGTGGTGTGGGTGGGAAAGAGGTGTAAAGGGAGGGGGCCGTTCCGGGCGCCGCGGAACGGGGAGTCGCCCGTCGGGCGTTCCGTTCAGCGGGCTTAGAGCCCGATGATGGTAACGATCGCCGGAATGATGGCACGACCGGCCGCGGAGCGGAGGGAGGTCGAAGACTGGGCCAGGGATTCCATGACGAAGACCCTGACTTCAAAGGCGGAGACTTGCAGAGTCAAAGGCAAAGGAGCCTGCAGCGGGTCGATGCTCGCCAAAAGGCCAATAAATGCCCATTAATCAGCCCATGCGCCGCCTCGTTGTTCTCCTCCTCCTGCTGGCGGGAGCGATTTCTTCGCCTGCCCAGTGGCAGATTTTCGCAGAAAAATTACCCAAACCGGGTACCTGGGCGCGCTACCAGTACGAGACGATCCGGGAAGGTAAGGTCGTCTCGAAATCCGAACTGAGCCTCTCGGTTCGCTCCGGTATGGACATCGACGGCAAGGCCTATGTCTGGCTCACGGTCGAGCCGGTCGGCTGGCTGGGCTCGCGCGAGCGCGCGGCGCTTCGACTACTGGTAAGAAACGACATGGACCGTGCCCTCGCCAGCCGGCTGATCGAAAATTCCGCGGAAATCGTCTTCGCTAACCCCGTCAAGGGCACCTACCACATGACCCGCGAGGACATCGCGTGGGTCTCCAAGTGGGCGAACCTGACCTACGCCAGCGAACTCACCGCCGATTCGCCGGCCACGGAGACGGTCGAGGCCGCCGGGAAATCCTTCGTCAGCGAACGCCTCAAGATGCTGGCGAGCACCGTGACTGATCCCCCGGTCGTCGCCAAACAGACCATCGATTTCAAGGGTACCGTCTGGCGCTCCGACGCGACCCCCTTCGGCGTCGTGCGCGCGGAGTGGGTCGAAAAGACCACGCGGCAAGACCGTAACCGCGAGGAAACCCGCCGCCTGACCCTGCTGACCAACGGCTGGGAGACGCCGCCGACCGAACCGATCGACCGAGGTAAGGAGTTCTCGATCTGGCGCCTGATCTTCGGTCGCTGAGGCCTCCAAAGGACCAGCCCACCTGGGTTAAATCAGATGGGCTGGCGTTAAATGGTGGCCTGAGTCGGAATCGAACCAACGACACGACGCTCTTCAGGCGTCTGCTCTACCAACTGAGCTATCAGGCCAATTAACTGGACATTCAGAAGGACAAAGCCCCCCTGCCCTGTCAATCCGACAAGGCGAGGGAACTTAAAAAAGCCCTCAGAAGCTGAATTTCCAAGCCGAGAGGCGGCGTTCGACCTCAGCGATGACTTCGCCTTCGCCGGCCTCGCCCTTGTCGGAAACGAAAGTCACGGAGAAGCGGACGAATGCGCCGCAATCATCCCACGGAACGGTGGAGATGAGGTGCTCGGTGATCATCCACTGCGAGAAGGCTTCGCCGGAATCGAAGCTCACCGAGCCGGACGGGCCGGTGGCCGACTTCGGGGCGGGCATGTAGAGGAAGAAACCAGCACCAGGCTTGCGCACCTGGAAGCCGAGCTTGGCGAGCACGCCGACGAGCTTGTCCATGCGGCGGGAATACTTGGCGGAGATGGCCTTCGGGATGGAGACATCGTCGAGACCGGCGGCGCCGGCCTTCTGGATGCCGAGGAACTGGCCGGAGTCGGAATTGTCCTTCACGTCGCCGTAGGCGCGGACGAGCAACGCATTGCCGGCGACGAAGCCGATGCGCCAGCCGGTCATGTTGTGGCTCTTGGAGAGCGTGTGCAGTTCGAGGGCGACGTCCTTCGCGCCCGGGACCTGTAGAATCGACAGCTGCTCGGCACCGAAGTGCAGCGAGCCATAGGCGGCGTCCTGGATCACGACGAGGTTGTGCTGCTTGGCGAAGGCAACGACCTCCTCGTAGAACTTGCGCGTGGCGCAGGCGCCGGTCGGGTTATTCGGAAAGTTGAGCACCAGCACCTTGGCCTTGGCCAGGACGTCGGCGGGGATCGACTTCAGGTCGGGGAGGAAATGGTTTTCGGCGGTCAGCTTCAGGTTATGAACGAGGCCTCCGTAATACTTAGCGTGGGTGCCGAACACCGGGTAACCCGGAGTAGTCATGAGGACATAATCGCCGGGATTGATCAGGCAGCCCGGCAGGATGGATAGCGCGGCCTTCGAGCCAATCGAATGGAGGATTTCGGTCTCCGGGTCGACGGTCACTCCGAAGAGGTTCTGCAGGTAGCGGGCGGCGGCCTGTTTGAAGTCCGTGCCACCGTTGTCTGAGTAGCCGCGGTTCTCAGGCTTAGCGGCTTCGGTCTGCAGCGCCTTCACGACCATCGGGAAGGCCATCTCATCGGGTTCGCCGACGCCGAGGTCGATCAGGGCGACGCCCGGCTTGGCCTGCTTGGCGGCAGCCTTGGCGCGCTTAATCTTCTCGAACTTATAGATGGCGGTCGACTTGCCGTAATTGACGCCGCCGATGCGTTCGGCGAAAAGCTGCTGGATGTAAGAGTCGGACATAGTGATAAGGCCTTAAAAAGAGGGGCAACGGGGCGGATGGCAAGCGGACTCCGTCCGTGGGCTTGCCAGCCGTGAATCGACGATAAAAATGCCCCCATGGAACCCAGCCTCGAAGACCTGGCCCGCGAACGGCGGGACAGGACCAGCACTCGTCCGGTCTGGCGCCTCTGCGGCCTGCTCTTCCTGTGCCTGGCCATCGGCGCCGTCGGCTCCGCCGCCACGCTGCCCGAAATCAAGGGTTGGTATGTCGGCCTGGCAAAGCCCTCCTTCAACCCGCCCAGCTGGATCTTCGGCCCGGTCTGGTCGACGCTCTACGTCCTCATGGCCTTAACCGCCAACGCCGCCTGGGGCGACCGACTGGCCCGGCGGACGTTCTTCATCATCCTGCTGGTGAACGCCCTTTGGTCGCAGCTCTTCTTCGGGCTGCACCAGCCCGCCCTCGCGCTGATTGATATCCTCGGCTACCTCATCCTGCTTATCCTCTGGATTCGCCAGCTCTGGCCGCAACATCGCGTCGCCGCCCTACTCCAACTTCCGCACCTGCTCTGGGTCAGCTTCGCCACCGTGCTCAACGCGAGCATCTGGTGGTTGAATAAATAAAAAGGCCCCGGATTCCGGGGCCTTCGTGACGGACCGGCGGACGCCTTAGTCGGCGAGCTTGGTCCAGCGGGCGTTGCCCTTGGAAGACTTCACCGCGGCCTCGATGAAGGCCATGCCGGTGACGCCGTCATCGATCGACGGGAAGTCGTAGCCAGCCTTTGGAGCCTTGCGGCCTTCGAGGCGGTCGGTGATGGCTTCCGCGGCAGCGCGATAGATATTCGCAAACGCTTCGATGAACGCTTCGGGGTGGCCAAAAGGCGTACGGCTATACTTCTTACAGGCAGCGCCGTTGTAAGAGTTGCCACGTCGATGCGTTTGGCGGGGCTGGTCGAGATACTTCACAATCAGCTCATTCGGATGCTCCTGATGCCACTCGAGCGAAGCCAGGGTGCCGTAGACGCGGAGGTTGAGATTATTCTCGTCGCCAGTGGAGATCTGCGAGGCGTGCAGGACGCCCTTGGCGCCGCCTTTGTAGCGGACGAGCATGTTGGCGTCATCGTCAAGCAGGCGTCCGGGGATGTAGGTGCTGAGGTCGGCGGCGATTTCCTTGATCTCGAGGCCAGTGACGTAATGGACGAGGTTTTCGGCGTGCGTGCCGATGTCGCCAACGCAGTTCGAGACGCCGGAGCAGTTCGGGTCCATCCGCCAGTTGGCGATCTTCTGGATTTGGCCGGACTGCAGGGCGCCAATGGCGTAGCCCTGCGGGTATTCGACCAGGACCTTGTTGATTTTGCCGAGCTTACCGGCGGCCACGAAATCGCGGGCTTCCTTGACCATCGGGTAGCCGGTGTAGTTATGCAGCAGCGCAAAGATCAGGCCGCTCTTCTTGACGATGGCGCGGAGCTTCTTGCCCTGAGCGTGGGAAAACGCGAGGGGCTTCTCGCAGATGACATGGATACCGGCTTCGAGGAAGGCCTTAGCCACGGAGTAGTGCAGGTCATTACGCGCGACGATTGACACGAAGTCGATGCGGTCGCCGAGCGGGCGCTTGGCCTCGGCCTTAGCCATCTCGGCGTACGAAGCGTACACGCGGGCGGGATCGAGGCAGAGATCCTGGCCGGAGAGGCGGGACTTTTCGGGGTCCGAGGAGAACGCGCCAGCGACGAGGTCGATCTTGCCGTCGAGGGCTGCGGCCATGCGATGCACGCCGCCGATGAAGGCGCCGCGACCGCCGCCGACCATGCCCATGCGGAGTTTACGATTAAGGGATGCCATAGGTGTAGTAATCAGAGGGAGACGGGCTTGCCGGACTTCGCCGAGGCGTAGATGGCGTCGATGACCTGCATCAGGCGGTAAGCCTGCTCAGGGGTATTCAGCGGCTTCGCGCG
>Ga0208951_1000115_pt1 | contig 32423 bp, 21 predicted proteins | sample GreLakmeMI27MSRF_FD_187702 | JGI IMG/M metagenome (GOLD analysis project Ga0208951, IMG submission 187702) | Freshwater lentic microbial communities from great Laurentian Lakes, MI, USA - Great Lakes metaG MI27MSRF (SPAdes) | ecosystem: Environmental > Aquatic > Freshwater > Lake | place: Great...
CACGTGCGTGGCGGGCGCCACCGGCAACAGCTGCTCGCTGTGCGCCAAGCGATGGTACCGATTCCGTGACGACTGTGCGCCCTGTCCGGAGGGCGTGCCGCTCGGACTGGTGCTTCTGGGCGTCGGGGCTGGCGTGTTTGTGCTCATTATCGGCCCAAAGATGGCGCAGCTCACAACGCCTCAGGCGCAAGCCATCCTGAAGAACGTCATCTCCGCCTTTCAGTACATCTCCTTTGGGCTCACGCTGCGCATCAGCTGGCCGCCTGCGCTGCTCTCCGCCTTTGCGTTTGTGCGCACGCTCACCAACGGCATCGACCTGGCTGCTCCAGAGTGCGTCTCCGGCAGCTGGTCCTACTACTTCTACGTCCAGATCTTGCTGGTGGGGCTGGGCTGCATGTTCGGTGCCGCACTGGTGGGGTTGTTCGTCCTGCACTTCTTGATCTGGCTGGTGCGCCCGGTGTCCGCCGACGCGGCGAGCATCCCCACCGCGTGGACGGCCTTCACGCCAGCCTTCTTCACGCGCTGGATGCGGCGCCGCAACAGCTCCTTCGGCATGCGCAACCTGAACTCTGAGGCTGAGGAGCGGATCAACAAGCTGCATTTCAACGCCACCAGCCTCAAGTCCTTCCTCGCCTTCGCCGTCTCGGTGGCCACCATTTACCTGGTCAACGTGCTGTGCCAATCCTTCGACTGCTTCGACACTCCCGACGGGCTGCGCCTGCGCGCCGACCCTACCATCGACTGCTCTACGGCGCGTCACAAGGCTTTCCGGCGCCAGTCCCTGGGGTTCATCCTGGGCGTGGGCGTGGGCATTCCGCTGCTCTACGCGCTCTTCATCCGCCGCCTGCGCAAGTCCGCGCGAGCAGCCAACGTGGCTACTCACAGAGGGCCGCTGCTCACGCGTGCCATGTGGACCGGCCTGGGCGACCCCGCCACCCGCACCGCCTGGGGTGCCATGTTTGAGATGTACCGCTTCAACAGCTCCCAGGACGAGCAGCAGCTGGACGACGCCTCCACCGCCGCGGGACTGGCTGAGCGGGGGCGCCTCTGGGCGGTGCGCCACTTCGCGCCCTCCTTCGAGGCCGCGATGCTCAGCCAGAAGCTGGCCATCGTGCTGCTCACCAACCTGCCTCCAAACAGACACTTGGTGCGCCCGCTCGCCCAGATCTCCGTCTACCTGCTCTGGTCCGCAATCATCGCCTGGCTTCGTCCCTTCCAACGCCTGGACGTGCGCCTCCCCTTGCTGCTGTGGATGCCCGCGCTGCCGGCGCACTGGCGCGCGCAGCCTGCGCCCGCGGTGCAGCGCCGCCCTTCGGAGCTGGACGCCCCGCTTCTCAAGAAGGCCGGCGCCGAGGATTACAGCACCCACCGCCTGCACATCTTCGGCATTCCCATTGGATGGGTGTGGGTCACGCACGTCTTCCTCGGCGACGCGCTCAACCACACCGCCATCAGCGCTAACTTGGTTCAGGTCTTCACCGTCGCCTCTGCGCTCGCCGCCGGCGGCAGCAGCCAGCGTGCGCTGGGCGTAGCTTTGGTGGGCCTGAACGCGGGCAACATCGTGTTGGCATTGGCGACGTGGGCCATTTGCGTCATCTCCTGGAACGTCACCACCACGCTGCTCATGGAGGCCGCCAGCATCAAGGAAGAGAAGGCTGCTGAGCGTGCTGAGCGCAAAAAGCGCACCGCCGACGCTTCTGGCTCGCATGGCTCTTCTGAGGTTGCAGCCGCACATAAGCCCGAGAAGGCTTCGCTGGGAGGCAAGCTGAGCGCAGCATTTTGGGCTGCAACGCTCAAGACGTCTGACCATGCCAACGAGCTCTCGTACGACGACCTCACGCGCGTGCTGCGCGCCGCGGGCGGGCGCGTGGACGCCCTCACCCGACGTGCAAAGTTCAACGACGCTACCTCCCTCAAGCGCACCGCAGAGGTCATCACAGCCTTCCAGCTGGCGCGACTGCAGCTCTACCGCTCTGCATACCTGCGCTCGGGGCTCATCGCGCAGGCTGAGAGCGTGGAGGCGCAGATCACCGCGCTGGAAGACCTCTTCCGGGAGATGGGGCTGGAGCGGGTGGATGCCACGTCACGTGAGAGCGAAGCGCTGGCTGCCACGTTTTCCTCTGGGCGGCGCTCCTCTCTGTCTCTGGGACGCATCTCGCAGAGCTTCTCGGCTCCCAAGCATTCGGACATCAGCCTGCTTTCCTTCCTGCTCTCCTGCGTGGCCGTGATCCTCCTGGTCTCGCTCGCCATGCTGCAGCCGGAAGTGGTCCCGATCTACGCCCCTCCGCCGGCGCCGATGTTGTACCCGACGCCGCCCAGCCCGCCCCTGCCGCCTCCATCTCCGCCGCCCCCCATGCCGCCGCCGCCGCCGCCGCCGCCGCCAGACAGCCCCGCCTCGCCGCCTGATGCGCCTCCTTCGCCGATGCCCCCTCCGTCGCCCTTTCCTCCGCCCTACATCCCCGGCTGCTTCACCAGCGCAGCGACGTGCGGCGCCTTCTGCGCGGCGCCGCGCCAGTGCGCGTTCAACCCGGCTGGCGGCGCATGCGGCGGGGCGAACCGCGCGGTGGGCTACAACTGGGCGTGCGTGGAGGTTGGCGGCGCGTTCGTGGACCCGCAGGAGACCCCCTCGGTGCTGCTGTCCGGCGGCGGCGCGGGCAACGGCAACCAGATGGACGGGGCGGGCACCTTCCCGGGCGCAGACGCCAAGGCGTTTGGCTGCGGCGGCGGCGGCGCTGCGCTCTTCAGCGCCAACAACCAGTCCACGGGCGGCGGCGCCGGCGGCGCGGGCGGCATCGGCGGCGGCGGCGGGGGCGCCGCCAACGTGGGCTGGCTGAGCACGCGGGCGGCGCACGCGGGCGGCGCCGGGGGCTCCGGCGCCGTGCTGCTGCGCTTCGAAAACGGCTCCGTCGCCTTTTTCAACGCCTCCGCGGTGCTGGCCGTGCCACCGCCCAGCGACAACGCCTCCGCAGCCACCACGCTCACCTTTTGGGCCGTGGGCGCGGGGGGAGGGGGCGCTGGTGCCGCCTACGGCTACGATGCCCAGAGCTTCGGCTTCTCCGGGGGCGGCGCGGGCGCTGTGGCTGTCGCCAACCTGACGCTGCCCCCAGGCACGCTGCTCAGCCTCACCGTGGGCGACGGCGGGCCGGGCAGCTTCCCGAGCAACGCCACGTACACCGGCGCCGCCGGGGCCGCCGGCGACGGCGGCAACACCTCCGTGAGCCGCATCCTGGGCAGCTCCGCGCTGGACGTGCTGCTGTGCGCCGGCGGCGGCAAGGGCGCCACCATGTTCGTGGGGGGGCGCGGCGGCGAGGTGCTGGCTGGCGGCTTGGGCGCGGGGGGCGGCGTGGGCGGGAGCACCGGCTCCGCAAACTCGGGCGCCGACGGCGGCGGCGCCATCGGCCTGAGCGACGCGGACGGCGGCAGCAACAGCGTGTCCAGCTCGTTCGGGCGCGCGGGCGCGGACGCGCGTGACGTGGCTGGACTGTTTACGGCGCTGCGGGACGCCTTCGTCTTGCCGCCCAACCTGACCACCGCCTGCTTCGCCAACGACGGATGCAACGGCGCGTGCGCCGCGCAGGGCATGGCGTGCGTGCGCGACGCTGCGGCCAGGGCGTGCGCGGGCACGGCGCTGGCCTTCTCATGCACGTCTCCCTGCTTCTTCGGCGACGCCACCTGCGGCCTGCGCTGCCCGTCCGGGTTCGGATGCACCCTGGACGTCAACTGCTCGCTCAACAACTACAACAACGGCTTCTCGTGTGCGGTGCAGCAGCCCTGGTCTCGGTGGACGGGCAGCTCCTCCCTCTCCTGCTTCAACAACCCGTCCTGCTCCGGAATCTGCGGCCCCGGCACAGCCTGCGCGCCCAGCAGCGACTGCGGCTACAACGCGCATGCGTGCCTGCCCGCCGCGCCGCCGCGGCCAGCTTCGATGCGAGCCTGCTTCCAGGCAGCCGACTGCGGCGGCGCATGCACTCCTGGCCAGGCGTGCGTGTACAACGCGCTCGAGTGCTCCAGCACCCTGTCTCGCTTCACCTGCGAGCTGGCGAGCCTGAACGCGGCGCTTGTGAACGGCGAGCCGTGCTTCACAACCTCCGACTGCGACGGCTCCTGCGGGGCGTTCAGCGCCAGCTGCGCCATGGCATGGAGCTCTTACGCCAGCACCCGCTGCAGCGCGTGGCGCCCCTACGCGTGCGCCCAGGGATGCGAAAACCCGTGGGACGAGAGCTGCGGGGGGGGCTACTGCCAGGAGGTTGTGAACCGCTTCGTGTACGGCAGCAACGAGAGCAGCGCCTGCCGCCTGCTGGGCTCCGCGGCCGGCAACGGCACCCACCCTTGCGTGGGCGGTGGCTACGCCTGCGTGGGCGGGGCCACCTGCTTCTCGGACAGCAGCTGCGGCGACGGCTGCGACTCGCGCGCCGAGGTGTGCGACCGGGTGCACCCGCAGGTGCAGAGCTGCTCCTCCGGCTACCGCTGCAAGGGCCCAGCAGACTGCTTCACCGACAGCGCATGCGGCGGCCTGTGTCCGCCCGGCAGCGTCTGCTCTTCACAGAGCAACCCGAAGAGCGGCGTGTGCGCATCCGCCTACGGCTTCATGTGCGAGGTGGTCACCCCGTCAACCTGCTTCCAGAACGACGCCTGCAACGCCGCCTGCCCTCTGGGCTCGGAGTGCACGCCCGTCACAGCCGCCCGGTCAGCAGCCTGGGGCGGCGTGTGCGCGGGCAGCGGAGGCGTTTTCTACACGCCCAACAGCAGCGCGCCGGCGCTGGGCTTCGCCTGCCGGGCGTGCGCGCCGGGGTCTCTCTCCTGCGCGCAAGCCTTCGACCCGTCGGGCTGCTTCCAGGCATCCACCTTCTGCAGCGCCTGTCCCAAGGGCACCCTCTGCGCGGACGTGCGCGCCCAGGCGCCGTGCAGCCCCTCCCAGCAAGGCTACACATGCGTGCCGTACGAGGAAAGCGGGCAGCCCAAGTGCTTCAACGCCACAAACGGCAACTGGTACGGCGGCGCTGCGTCGTGCGGCACCTGCGGCGCGTCAGGGGGGGCATCGTGCCTGAGCGCCTCATGGCAAGATTGCATCACCGTGACGGGCGAATTTGCGCCCAGCGTCGGCGGCCTGCTCAACCTGCCCTCCTTCTTCGCGTGCGTGGCGCCACAGGCGTGCTTCCCGGACGCCGCCTGCACGTCAGCCTGCGCGCCGCCGACGGTGTGCGGCTGGATCTCCGCAAACGCCCCCTGCTCCTCCGCCAAGCGAGGCTACTCCTGCGTCGCGCCAACCTCGCCGCTCTGCCACGCCAACGCGTCCTGCGGCGGCGCCGACTGCGGCGCCGATGCGGGCTGCTTCGCAGACGCCGCAAGCGCCGTGTGCTCCTCCGGCGTCTACGCGTCGCCATCCCCGCCGCCCGCGCCGCCGCCGCCCACCCGGTTCGCGCCGCCGGGCGACTCCTACTGCTGGATCCAGCCCGGCGTGCGCTGCGTGACGGCCCTGGTGCCCAGCGTGCAGGCGGTGATGCTCTCCATCTGCGCGGCTGAGGGCGGCGCATGTGGCGGAGACGCATCGCTCCAGCTCATGCTGCGCCCATCCTGGAGCGTGGGCGACGGGGGCGCGTCCTTCCACTCCACGGGTCTGTCCTGCAATCCCGGGCAGTGCAACGTGAGCCAGCCACTGGCGTACTATGGCGCCATGCCTTCGCCAAAGCCCACGCTTCAGGTGGACATCATGAGCTGCTGGAGCGCAAACGCCACCGCATGCTTCGGCGCCCTGCTCTGGGGTTCGCCGGCGGTCAACGTCACGACCACGCCGCCGGCGCCCGTGACGGCTCTGCTTGCGCCGCCGCCGCCGGGCGCGCCCCAATCCGCGCTGTCCAACTGGCGATGCCTGAGCCCAGACGGATGCTTCAGCGACCAGAGCTGCGCGGGCGCTTGTCCCACGGGCACCTACTGCGCCATGACGCCCCGCTGCAACGGCGGCAACGCGGTGTCCGCCTGGACCTGGCAGGGCGGGCGGGCGCCCTACGCCTGCGTGCCCTATGCGCCGGGAGACTGCTTCGCGGACGGGCCGTCCTGCGTGGCCGCATGCCACGGCAACGGCACCTGCGTGTGGGACGCCTTCGGCACCTGCGCGCAGCTGCCCGGCCGCCGCACCAGCGGCGGCTCCCAGCAGCTGCTGCGGTGCGCCATCGGCTACGGCGCCTGCTACCCCAGCTCCACAGCGTGCAACGCCAGCGCCTGCGCCTCAGCCGGCGGCGCGTGCCTGGCGGACGCGGACTCGCAGTGCGGCCTTCTGGCGCCGCAGGGGGCGCCTACCTCCTTCGCCCAGCTCGCCGTGTGCAAGAGCAACGCCTCCTGCTTCCCCTTCGACTCCGCCTGCGCCGGGCTGTGCGCGCCGGGGCACGCCTGCGCGTACCAGAGCAGCGCGGAGGTCGCCGGCCCCTGCGCATCCGGCGCCCAGTTCAGCGCCGTCACAGCCTGGCGCGGCGCCGGCTACGCGTGCACGCCGGAGGCGCTGGTGTGCTTCCTGGACGCCAGCTGCTCAAACACCGGCGGCGGCGGCGGCGCGGGCGGCGCCACGCTGTGCTCCAGCCACACCGCGTGCACCTACGTAGGCACCGGAGCCCCCTGCGGCGGCAACGCCAGCCTGCCGGGCTTCCGCGGCCCAGGCTACGCGTGCCTGCAGCCCAGCAGCACCTGCTACAACACGCCCGACTGCGGCGGCATGTGCCCGGTGGGATACGTGTGCGCTACGGATGTGCTGCATGACGCGTGCCCGGTCATCAGCAGCCAAAACGGCGGCCAGGGCAGCTCCAACGGCGGCACCAATGGTGGGCGCAGTCTGCTGGGCGCCGCAAGCAGGCGGCCTTCAGGCTTTGCGCCGCCCTCCCCGCCTGGCGGCGTTGTGGGCCCACCTTTGAGCGGCAACCAGACGCCTAGCAGCGGCCCGCCCTTCTTCAACGGCACGCCTTTCAACGGCGGACCGCCGTTCTTCAACGGCAGCGGGCCGCAAGGCAACCAGAGCGCGGGCGGCGGCGGCGGCGGCGGTTTCAGCAACAACTCGCAGATCGGCGCTACCAACGTATTCAACAGCGCGCCCACAGGCGGCAACCAACCGATGGGCGGTCCTCTGTTCAGCGGTACTGGTGGCAATCAGCAGATGGGCGGTCCTCCATTCAGCGGCACTGGCGGCAACCAGCCAATTGGCGGTTCTCCATTCAGCGGCGGCACTGGCGGCAGTCAGCCCATGGGCGGTCCACCAATGGGCAGCCAGCCGTCAGGCGGCGCAGCCTCTGGCACGCTGTACCCTCCCAGCAGCACGGCCACTGGCGGTCACTACCAGCCCGCGTCTCCTGGCTCCTGGTCGGGCCCTGGGGTGGACGGGCCGAGCTGGCGCCTGCCGGCTTACGTGTTTAGCTGCCACGGGCCAAGCAGCTGCTTCGCGCCCACCGAGCCGGCCGCCTGCGCGCGCGCCTGCTTCGGCGAGCCCTGCGTGCCCATGGCGCTGGCTGTGGCGTGCGGCAGCGCCAACGCGTCGCTGGTGGACCCAATGACCTCAGACACGCACGGCCTTGTGTGCCTGCTCACGGGCCCTTTGCAGCACCCACAGTCTGCAGGCTACTACCTCAACTTGGTCACCTCCATCCCGCTGGCGGCGCTCATCGTCGCCGTATGGGCATGCCGCATTGGGCTGTTGGGCTGTTGCACCCTGCGCTGCTGCCTGCGCAGGGCGCTCCCGTCCGCCGCGCCGCAGTCGGGCGCCCGCTTCAAGGACACAGAGCTGACCGATGTGGCCTCTACCAGCGTCGACCTGGTGGGGCGCCGCCTCAGTATGGCACAACACAAGTGAAGAAACGAAGGAGAGGGACAGGAGAGAGACGAACGTGTTTGCACTATCGAACAAGGATTGCACACCAGAGCAAGGAGTACAGGCAGGATGGCGACATGGCGTGTCTGGCGGGTGCGCAGTTGCGTCGTACGCACGTACGGTGAGCGATCGAGTCGTCGGTCGTCGGTCGGTCGGTTCGCTCCACAAATCACGCCCTACGCTGCTCAGTGACTGACCATGGAGCACCTCAACGCTTACGAACTGGCAATCGAGAAGCGCAGGGCGGAAAACAAGGCGATGCTGCTGGTGTGTACCTGCGTGTGCGGCAATGTGGACCTCTGGACTCAGCACCCCTCTCTCTGCACAGGCTCTGAAGATCCACCACACGCAAGAGAACAACCGCTTCATCGCGCCACGCCACGCGCCCGTGCCACGCCAGCGTCGCGACTCCGGCGCCTGGGTCCAGTCTGGCCCGCGTCGCACCAGCGGGCGCCAGAAAGGCGATCCCAGGCCTGACCAAAAGGAGGAGGAGGAGAAGGAGGACGGCGCAGTTGCTCGCCGCAACAGCGGGAAACGCGCCTACATACCCACGCCGCTCGGAGAGTGGGACGGCCAGCCTTTCGTGTTTCCTCCCTGGACGGACGAGGAGGACACCCAACGCAGCGACCGCAACACCTCCTGCCACATATGCACGCAGGGGTCCAAGTCGTGGAGAGGCAACTTCACGAAACCGCTCGCGTGTGGATTCTGCCCCAAGATCTTCTGCTCTCGCTGTTTGTTCCACATCAACGGCAGCGACACGGTGGACGAGTCCGAGGCGTTCATCGCCGAGAAGCAGGGCACGGGCTGGCTTTGCTTCATGTGCTGCGGAATATGCGCTTGCCAGGGGCACACCGGCCGGCCCCTGGACTGGCACAAGCGTGCGGGCTGGGTGGGCGTCACTGGCGGCGGTCTGGTGATGAACAAGCAGAAGCAGCCTCGGATGAGCATGCGCAGCACGCGCGAAAGCGCCCACCAAGACCAGGCAACGGAGGAGGAGACTGCGGCTGCTGAGGAGCCCTTTGTTGCGGCGGCGGCGCTGCCTGTTCTGGCGTCACCGGAGAGAGGCAGCGACGGCGGAGCGGGGCTCATGGTAAGCCCGGAGTGCATTGTGCGCGAGGGCACTCCTGTGCCGTCGCTCCTAAGCCGCCGCCACCGCCGCCGCCGCTTGCTGTCGTGGATGCGCCGCCGGATGCGCGTCAGCGCGATGCTGATGCCAAGCCCTGCGCGCCCACGCCTGTGCCCGCGCCTGCGCCCGCGACGGCGCCCACGCCTGCGCCGCAGTGTGGCGCCGCGCTGGTGGGCCGCAAAGTGCGCGCCTACTGGGAGGCTGAGCAGGATTGGTTTCCGGGCACGCTGAGCGCCTTCAACAAGCGCACCAAGCAACACAAGATCAGTTACGACGACGGCGACTGGGAGCTCGTCACGCTGCCTGACGCCACAGTGCAGCTGCTGGAGTGAGCGGAGCGGCGTTAGAGCAGTTTTCTATGAACACACACTCATCTGCCGTAAATAGGCCAAAGACGTCACGTCACGATTGCAGGTTGTCTATTTTTGTACGACCGTTTGTACGACCAAACCACCTTCCCTAGACTTTGCTGTGCCCGGCTTTCCGTTCGGGCTGCTCGCGGCGCGTCAGAGCGGGGTGTAGGGGCGGTGGTGCACTCGCTTTGCGCGCGATGTGCCCTCCCGAGGTACTCAGCGAGGCCGAGAAGCTGCGCCGCCTGGGCGAGCTGCAGCGCCGACTGACGGGGCAGCGGTTGGGTGAGGACTTTGTGAACGGGGCGCAGGACACGGTTTTGCTTCGTTACCTGGCAGCGCGCAACTATGACGTGGACAAGGCGCTCTCGGTGCGCCTGCGCGCACCAGGAGCAGCCAAAGTGCTGTTGCGCGTGCCGCTTGCAGCCTCCGGCGAGCGTAGAGATGCGCATACGCATGCACCTCGAGTCGCCCGCACGCACCGCCCTGCACGCGCCGCGCCAGCCTTGCCGCGGCACGCCGCGCGCGCGTGAGAAGCACTCTGTCGTGCTCACCCTGCTGCGCGCGGCTCGCGGCCCGGCGAACAGCGCGCGGCCCTTCTCTGGGCGTCTCGCCTCTTTTTTCAGGGTGCTTGCTCTCTGCTCACGTCCCTCGCCCAGATGCTATTCGCCACGCTGGAGTGGCGCCGCACCAGCAACATCGGGGCGGTGCTGGACCGCAACGTCTCAGGTGCTGCGTGCGTGCGTGGGTGGAGCCTTACAAGAGCCTCTCCCCACGCCACCGCGCTCCTGCTTGGACTCACACGGCCTCGCCCCCGTCTGTCACGCAGAGGGCGCACACGCGGTGCTGTGTCGCGAACACCGCGCGTACGTGCCTCGCAAGCACATCGCAGAGGCCAGCACGAGCTCTGAGCGAATGCCCTCTTTCCTCTTTCGCAGGTTCTATGTGGGTTTTGACCGCGCGGGTCACCCGGTGTACTTGGAGTACTTTGGCGCAACGCAGTGGCTCAAGGCGCGCATTCGTGCGCTGCAAGGCCCCCCTCCTCCGCAGCCAGTGACTGGCAACCGCGGTTCACTGATGCCCTCTCCTTGCCAGGTCCTGCAGCACGTCCCTGCCGACGAGGTTGTGCGCGCCCACATCCAGCAGATGGAGATCACCTCTCGGTTGCTGTACCGCGCAGCTTCGGCGCGGGCGGGGCGACCCATCCAGCGTCAGGTGAACATCCTGGACATGCGTGGCCTCGCGGTTGGCAGCCTCACAGGCAAGGCTATGGAGCTCACCGGCAAGATCGCCAAGGTTGATCAGGACCACTACCCAGAAACGCTAGAGGCGTGCTACATCATCAACCCGCCGTGGGCCTTCAGCGCGGCTTTCAACCTCGTCACGCGCTTCCTGGACGAGAAGACGCGCAAGAAGGTGCAGGTGCTGGGCAGCGGGCCTGATTTGCCGGCAAAGCTGCGAGCGGTGTTGGGCCCGGATGCGTTCATTCCCGCGGCTGCTGTCACTGGTCCCGTGGATGGCGCCCCGGTGGACGGTCTGCTCGGTGCGCACGACATCTGCTACGAGTACGTGGCTGAGCGCGAGCGCGCCATCGCTCGCGGAGAAGCCGTTGACGGCGCGCGCGCGCTTGCGAGCAGTCGCTCCTACGCAGCATTGGCGGCGCTGGGCAGCGGCGGCAGGGGCGACGCGGCAGCTCAGCCAGCGGCGCCATCCTCGCCGCCGCCGCTGCCGCCTCGCTCCACGGCGCACGGCTCGTCCCCGCAGCCCGGCGCCTTTGCGTCTCCCAGCGTGTGGAGCACCAAAGGCGGGGGCGGCTCCTTTCGAGACGACTACGGCTCAGACACGGACGGCCCCGCGTCCGTCTACCTGGACGCTCCCGAAGAGGAGGACGAGCGGGCGGGGCTGGTGTGGGGTGGGCCTTCCTCCGTGGCGGGGCCAGCCTCCAGCGCCGGCAGCGCGGTGTCGGGCAGCTCCCACCCCCCAGCCTCCTGGGGCACGGAGCGCGACCGCACCTACAGCGCTCGGCTGCTGCACGAGCAGCCAGAGTCCTTCCGGGCCGCCCAGCAGGCAGAGGCGCTACGCCTGCCGCCGTCGCCACGGCTGTTCGCCTCGTCATCGCAGCAGGCGCCGCGGGTCTCGGAGCTGAACGCGTACCCAAGAGGCCGACAGTTGCTGCCTGATGGAGACGGCGCCGGCGGCGACGAGGAGGATGACTCTGACCTGCGAGAAATGCCCGAAAAGTGCTGCTTCTGCTTTTACAGACGACGAAGGTGAGCCAGCCTGCGGGCGTACGGGGGACATCTACGGTGACGCGCGACGACCACACAACGCGGCATGTGCCGTGTGCAAAGCCAAAGCATCCGTTGTGTGCACTTTGCGTCTCTGTTATTCTCCTGGCGTCTCTATTTCCCTGGCGCGCCCTCAAGCGCCAAAGGCTGCGGGGTCCTTGACCGGCAGTTTCACCCCGAGAGCCACCCCGTCTGGGGCGGCCATCATGCCGTCGTCGTCGTAACGACACACCAGCTCTACAAAGCCCCCGTGCGATGCTATGCCCAGGAGCAGCGCGTCGCATTTGGTGGCATGGAAGCTGAGAGCGAACAAAAGGTCTCGGGCAGCCAGATGCACTTCGGCGGCCCCGCCGGCGCGCGCAGCCGCCAGCCGCCCGCCGGGGGTTGTGGGCGGGAGCGCCCGGGCGCCGTGCGCTGGCGCGGTGGATGCAGTGGGAGGCGCCTGCCAGGTGAAGCAGCGTCAGTGGTGCAGACAGAAAGAGCTGACCAAAGCCATTTTATTGCGCACGTGTCCGGGCGACCATGCCACCGCCAGCCCTCTGTGTTCCGTGCCCAGTGTCAGCGCGTGCGTGCTGGCGCACAAGTGCAAGTCACCGCCCTGGTCACAACACAGGGTAACGTGTCAGATGTGTCGCTGTTGTTTACCCCCCTTAATCAGCGCGGCGCACCGGCATGGTGGCCATGTCCAGCGTCGCCGCCACCACTTTCAGGCTGGTCACTTCCGCGCAGAGCTGCAGCGCCAGCGAAGGCGGCACAGTGAGCCAGTAGGGCACGTGCGTGCCGCTGCCGCCCACCAGCTTCTCGCACTCGTCCACCGCACTGCGCCGCAGCGGGTCGCCCAAGAGGGGCACCCCGTGACACACGAGCACCGCGCCGCCGGCTGCGCTGACCTCCAGGAAGGGCGCGGTTGCCGCGGGTGCAGCGACCGGCTGCGCGGCGGCGGAGGCGCCGCTCACGGGCGTTCCGGGCGGAGGAGCGGCTGCGAAGGCGCTGAGAGGCTTCTTGGTGAGCTTCACTTCCACGCTGAAGAAGGCACGGCGAGCCGCCTCACGTCAGGCCGCCCACTCCAGCGTGCGTAAAGCGCGCCCAGGGCAGCCACGCACCGCGCCGCGTCGGAGACGGCCAGGCCGGAGAGGACGCGGCGAAACATGGCAGCGTCCAGGCGGAAAGCAACCTGCAAAGAGTGCGAGGGAGGCGCTGCGTTGTCAGAGCTTCGCTGCTCTGCTCAACCTCAGGAGCACACGCCTTGTTGCCGTGCGCGCTCTGCAGGACGTACGACTGCGGCTCAAAGAGCTCCGCAACCTGCGGACAGGGAGTGTGTGAGCCACCGTGTGCCCTCCCAGCTAAACCTTTTGCCAAGCACGTGCCAGGAAGTCCGCGTGGATCTCTGGCCCGCCCGCAGCCTTGGCGTCGTGGATCAGGTGCACCGAGTGGGGAGTGAGGAAGACGATCAGCTCCACGCCGCCCTTGCTGGGGGCAAGCTTCTCAAAGACAGGCAAGAAACGCTTCTCCAGCCAGCCGATGCCGGAGTCGCTGAAGCACGCCTTGAACTTCATGAGGCGCCAGGACGGGGCAGCGGGAGGCGCGGAGGTTTTAGTCTTTGATCACCAGTTCGGGTCAAGTCTAAAACCAAAAACTAACAGGGTGACGGCAGGTTGGGACACGACTCCGCCCACCGCCACAGTGTGGCCCGTACGGACTACGCCTGCGTCTTTGTGAGTTCGGGTCGGTCTTCAGATCCGTCGAAGACAGCTGCGGACCAACCAACACGAGCACAAAGCAGGAGACGCACAGGGATGAAAATGCATATTGTGTTGCGAGTGTCTAGGGCGGCGCAGGCGTGGTGGCCAGGCTCGAAGGTAAGATTCTGATGTGGCTGCGAGCCTTCTCTTCTTTCGCCGCCTTGATGCGCTGGCACTCCGCGCGATGCCCCGGCCAGGCTTGCGCCATGCAGGCTGTGCTGCAGAATGCGGCGGATTGGCAGGCGGAGCAGGCGCGCAGCTTGCCGCCGGGGGCCTGGGAGGAGGGAATGCCGCAGCCGTCGCAGAGTTGCGCTGGTGGCACGCCCGCAACAGCACCCCCGCCCTCCAGTAGCGCAATGAGTTCTGCGTCATCCGCGTGATTGGCCAGCGCAGCGTCAAGAGGAGTTAGCCCCACCCAGGTCGCGTTCAGATCTGCGCCGGCCGCGATGAGGACAGCGCAGCAGGTGCGATGACCTTTGTGGGCAGCACAGTGTAGAGCTGTGGCCCCATCTGCATTGCGCGCATTCACCTCTGCGGCGCTGAGCTTGTAGTCTCCGGGGCGGCCAAGAAGCATGACCAGACACACGAGATGCCCATTATTTGCGCTCAAGATCAAAGGGGTGCACCCAGTACTGTCAGCCGCAGTGCGCGAGGCGCCGTTGGCGAGCAGCTCGCGAACGATTCGGTGTTGCCCTCCAACGCACGCCAACGTCAGAGCAGTGCAGTTGTGGGGCTTGCCCACGTTGGGGTTGTCAACACCAGGAACGATACGCGCCTGGACTGTGCGCACATCCACGTCGTCCAGAAAGTGAGGAAGGAGGAGTTTGAGGTATGAAAGACGTCCTTGATGGGAACTTGCGTGAAATGAATTAATGCCGGAGCCGTTCACCAGGTGCACGTTCGTGTGCGGCAGCAGGACGCGTGCAATTGGCTCATTGTCCATGATGACGGCGTGAACGAGAGGTGTGTTGCCCAGGCCATCGCACACGTTAGCCGACGCGCCCAGCTCCAGCAGGGCGTAGAGCTCGCAAAGGGGACAAAGCCACCAGCCGTGTGAAGGACAGTCGCCGCGTCGTCCTGTTACGTGCCTGGCGCCACACCGCGCTGCTCTGTCCTCTGACAGGCGCCTGGCTGCAGCGAGCGCGTGGCCGGGCTGACGCAACACGCAGCCTGGGCGCGCCTCGCCCGCCTTGCCCGCCTCGCCCGTGCTTCGCGGCGTGCTCTGTAGCCGCTGTTTTTGCGTGTGAGGCGTTACAGGCTCGCGGAGAGAGAGAGTGCTGACACCGTAGTACCGTACGTCTGCGGCGGGCGGGACGACCTGGTGCCCACCGTCGGTCCGACGACCGCGCGCGCGTTGACCGCACACCCTGTGGCCTCCGCAGTCACTCTTCAAACAACCATGCGTTGAGGGCGCAGCCAACCCACAGCGATGCTCGCTTTGCGCTGCTGCACCTCTGCACCTCCTGTAGCTCCTGGGTCACTGCCGGCCGGCACGCGCGTGCTGACGCCTGGCGGGAGCGGTTCGCGCGTCTATCTCTTTGGGACGTCGCACGTGTCACCGACTGCCCATGCGGACATCCGGCGTTTGCTAGAGCTCACCAGGCGCGTATGCATAGGACGCAAGCGGGACCACTGGGCTGAGTCACGACACACTGTGCAGGCCACGCGCGGTGGTGTTGGAGGCGTGCGTGGCTCGCTTGCCTGCGCTGCTTCCGCGCTCTGTGCCGGTGCAGTGGCGCTTTGCGGACGTCTCGCTGCATGGCGTGCCGGAGGAGCCGGTTGCAGGGCATGCGCGCGTGGAGGCGCTGCTTCAGGCGTTGAGCACCCGGGCTGGCGACAACGGCGCGACAGCAGAGTCCATCGCCTCCGACTTGCAGGCGCGCTCAACTCTCTGCTCGCACTGTTCCAGCATTCTCACGCGTGCCGCTCGCAGACGCTGCTGGACACCGGGTTGTTTGCCTCCGCCGACGTATCGCTTGAGAAGGCTCGCTTTGCTGGGTTCTCTCGCTCCACGTTAGCACCCTGCTGTGCAGCCCAGGCGCTGCGCTTTTCACTGACCCCTCGCGAGCTGCCGCCCTTTGAGCACTACGCGGTTGCGCTGGCGCCTGAGCTTGCACAGCACGGATACCCTCCTCCTGTGACGAGCGGCGAGTGCGCAGAGGGGGCGCCGCACCTGCCCTGGCTGCCCGCCTTCTACGTCACCTTCCAGGCGCTGTGTCAGGCGGCGGAGGCGCACCGCGACGACCTAGGCCAAGGTGAGCTGCCGGCGCTGGAGGTGTGCTGCTTGGCGCGTGAAGCAGTGGCAGCCGCCGGCGGCGCCTCTGGCACCTGGCCGCCCGTGGCTGTACGTTTCGAGCGGGAGGCATCCCGACCGGAGACGCTCATCATCTCCTTGGATGTGCCCAATCCTGGGCAGAGCCACAGCTGGCAGGCGGCTGGAGCCGACGCGCTCTCCGTGGAGCGCCCCAGTCCGACCGAAATGCGCGCCACGACGCGCCACTTGCGCGACGCGCTCGCACCGCCGTCGCCGCCAGGCGCTCCTCTTCGGCGCGCGCGCAGCCGCGTCGCCGCGCTCGACGTGGCGCTCGGAGGCATCGCATGGGCACCCGCAGCCGCGCTCGCCGCCGCCGTCGCGCTGCGATTGGGCGTCTCCGTTGGGGACGACATGCGCGCGGCGCTGGGGGAGGCTGTGTCAGCAGGAGTGCCGCTCATCCTGCTTGCGGACCGCCCGCTGCGCGCCACCGCGCGCAGGCTGGGCGCCGCGCTGCGGCGCGCTTGGCGTTCGCTCTTCGCTATCGTCGGCGGCGCTGCTCTGGCGCTTTGTGCGTGGCCCAGGGCGGTGCTCGCGCTCGCGGTGCTCTCTGCGCTGGCTCTCGCCCTCACGCCACGCAGAGTTTTGCTGGCGCACATAGAGCGTGCAGCCCACCTTTTGCCCGCGATGCCGCCCGATGCCGTTGAGGCGATTCTCGGCGAACGAGACCGATGCATCACCGCACACCTCCACGTGCTCGCAGCCTCGGGCTCGCCGCTGCCGCATGCGCCGCTGTTGGTGGCATCCGAGGAAGAGGACTCGTACGCGTTTGTGGGGCTCAGGGATGCCGGCTGTCCAGAGCGGGTGGTGGAGGAGGGCGCGATTGTGGCGGTGGTTGGGGCGGCACACGTGCGTGGCATCCTGCGCGCCTGGACGGCGCGCGGTGGGACGGTAGAGAACATGTGTGCAAACACGTAACACGCGTTGTCTTCACGCGTTGTTCGACGCAGGCTTCTTTGCGGCTACTCTGGAACATGCGCCAGCATAGAGTCCCACTGCATCCGCTGCGGCGTGCAGGAGTCGCTTGCGCTCAGCGCGATACCTCACCGCAGCTTCCAGCCTGACGCCCAACTGACTCGCGTCCATGAGCGTCTCCTCGTCCTGCGCCAACGAAGTGGGAAAGCTCTCCAGCTCGGCGCGCAGCACCGCGTGGAGCCTTGCCGCGCGCTCAGCCTGCTCCGCGACGTCCGAGGCGGGCCCGTCGTCCGACGCCTGCAGCGGCAGCGAGCCCAGCACCGCCGCCAGGCGTGCCTGGTCCGCTTGGCACTTGACCAGCGCTGCGCGAGCCAGCGGCTCCAGCCTCGCCTGGTCCAGGCTCAGCGCGCGCAGCTCGGGCGGGCTGAGGCGGCTGAGGAGGAACCAGTCGCTGGCGTTTTTGGACGTCACAAAGCCGTACTTCCGGAACAGCTCCAGGTTGCTCGCGCTGTCGCGGTACGACACAGTCAGCTCGCCGCCACCCGCCACGCCGTCCGCGCGGCAGCAGGTCAGCTCGAAGCAGCTCCCCTCTGCGTTCACTGAGCCGCTGAACCCCGGATCGTGTGCGTAGTGGTTCGCCATGTCTGCGAAAGGCACCAACAGCGCCACCCGCTCAGGAGTGCCGTCCGGGCCAGGCAGTGCGTCCGCCATGCCGCGTGACTGGACCATGCTGAGCGCCCAGACGAACTGCTCAGCCGTAGGCTCCCCAAGCAACGCGTGCAACTCACGGCCGAGGGGCCAGCCGTCTAGGAAGCCTAAGAAGCCGCGCGCTGCGGTTTGGCGCGCCGCGGAGCACTGCATCGCGAGCGACACGTCTTGGAGCTCCGACAGTTCAGCGTCTGTCCATAGCAGCGGGGCAGGGCAGACGTCCGGGCCAGGCAACAGAGTTCCCAACTGCGTCCAGAGCGGCGAGGCGCGCACAGCAAAGAGCAGGAAGAACGCGAGGCGCTGCTCAGCCGGGAAGGCGCTGTCGAGGACCATGCGCAGCGCCTCCGGCAGCTCCACCCCGTTTACTGATTCCCACGCGACGTGGTGCGCGTGCACGGCGCTGCGCTCGATCAAAGCCGAGTCCGCAGAGTCCAGGTCACCGCGCACCACCAGCGCGTGCGGCAGAGGCACGGAGAGGAGGACCTGAGCACAGGAGGCTCCCAAAGGCAGGAACAGGCCGCGCCCGTAAGGTCCGTGACCCAGAAGCAGCGATCCGGGGGCGACGCCAGCGCCACACGCGCCCACAAGCTCGTGGAAGTACGCGTCCTCAGGCTGCACGCTGGCGCGGGGAGCAACGCACGCGCGAGCGCGGCAAGAGCGCCAGCGCTGGAGCACGCATGGCCTTGCTGTGCTTGCGGGGGAGGAGAGCAGCATCGACAGACAAAGCGAGGGCGGGCCGCAGGATTGACAGATGTACACGTCAGCAGCAGATCCTGAGATCAGCGATCACTGGATCACTGGATCAGCGCAGGAGCGAGACGATTTCGGACGCCTTGAGAGCCGTCTTGGCATCTCCAGCCTTGGCGGTACTCAAGTTGTGCACGTTCTCTTCGATGCTGTCCTGAACCACGAAGCGATGCACGCAGCTTGACAGTTTCTGGCCGATGCGGTCCACGCGCTTTGTGGCTTGAGCCTCGGCTCCCGGATCCAGCAAAGGCTCCACAAGGATCACATGGTTGGCTTCCACAAGCGTGAGACCATTGGCGCCGCGTGCGATGGGCATGAGCAACGCCATGAGAGCCGCATCTGTTCGAAATGCAGCGACCGCTGCGTTGGCAGCGGCGGTGCGTCCTCCGCCGGAGCGCACGCAAGGCAGGTCGTTTGCTGTGAGCGCCTGTTGCAGTACAAGCAACACATCCAGCCACTCGGAGAAGACGATCACCTTGCAGCCTGGCGCGTAGCCACGCAGCCAGAGCAGGCGGCGTACGACAGCGTCAACTTTGGTGCCCCATTGGCCGCTCACAGTCACCGAGTGCTCTCCAGTCTCTGCATGCTGCACAGCCACCGCCATGAGCGCACTCGCCTGCGCAGCAAGTGGCTCTGCCGCATCCGCCACCACGACGGCTGCCAAGGCTGCGCCACCCACTGTGCAGACCTCGGCGAGCGGCACCACGCTGCGGCATGTGGGGCATGGAAACGCGCTCGCCTCGGCGGCGCGTGAAGCGAGCCGCACAGTGCACCTTACGCACACGCTGTGGCCGCAAGGCAGCACGCTGAGTTCCTCCGGCAGCGTGTCCTGGCAGATTGGGCACACCTCCTGCGCCTCGCCCTCGCCGCGGCTGCGCAGCTGGCGCAGCCATCGCAGCTTCGCCTTTGCTTGCATCAGGTCAGCCTCGTGCACTGCGCGCTGCGCGCACACATCCGCCTGCATGCTGGGCAGCTCGCCAGCAGCAAGGATGTGGTGCGCGTCGGCCGCTACCGTCTCGCCCGGCGCGCGTAGACGAAGCCGAGTTGTCGCCATGGCAAGCTCGTCACGCGCAGCGAGCGCAGTGCGCTGCGCCAGTGCAGCCGCAGAGGCCTTCTGGAACTCGCGGCGCATGGCCTCCATCTGATCTAAGTGAGCTTTAGCGCCCGTGTGCCACTCAGCAGTGCAGATGTGGGGCCCCAGATTGCGCGTTGCCCAGGCTGCAAGAGCCTTGAGGGCGATCTCCGCTGAAGAGGGCGCGCTGCGGCCTGCGCCGACGTCACCTTCTTGAATGTGGCGGCCGGGCATTGCGACGCGCATCTGGCGTCCAAAGAGCGCATTCTCAGCCGCGTCAAACTCGGGGACCGCCTTGCAGTGTCTGCAGCGCACGCCCGGCACGCCCAGCGGGCCGCGGCAGGCTGCGCAGTGGCCTGCAGTGTAGACGTCTGCCTCGCTGGCAGCTGCAGTGGCGTCTGCGAGGGTGCGCGAGAGCGCCAGCAGGCGCGTGCGTGCTGCGCCCATCGCTTGCAAGTCACGAACAAGCACCAGCTGCGCGCCCGCCGCGTCTGTGAAGCACACCTGCGCGTCCTGCCAGCGCTGCTGCGTGGCATCCGCCAGGCGGGCCGCCAACGCGGCGCCCCGGTCAGGCTGCCGCGAGGCAGCTGTCAGCGCGTCCAGGAACCAGGTGCGCGCCTCGCCAGGCAGCAGGGCGGGGTCAGCCGCCGCGGACGCCTTCGCGAGGTCTCTCTCCGCGGCGCCCACGCTGGCTGCGAACGCCGCCAGGTACTCGTGTCGGATGGAAGCCGCCTCGGAGGGCAACGCACCGTCCCGCAGCGTTGGGGCGACCGCGCCAGGTGGGCACCGCGCCAGCGCAAAGGCCAGCCCATCGCGCGTGTGCAGCCTCTGCAGCGCGTCCAGCTTCAACGGAGGCGTCTGCGCGAGGCCGTCCGTCTCCACTGCCAACACAGAGCGATACAGCGCCACAGCGCCGGGTGGGTCCTCCTGCAGGAGCGCGACGCCCGCCAGAGCGTTCAAGTCCATCGCCACCGCGCGCTGCGTCTCCTCCGCAGCCACGCGCGCCCGGTCTGCCAGCCGCGTGTGGATCTCGGGCATCGACAGCACACCAGCCACCAGTCCGCCTGCGCCCGTCAGCCCACCGCTGCCGATCTGCGGGTGGTCGCACGCCTGACGCAGGCGCAGCAGCGGACGCATAACAGCGCGCAAAGTCGCTACGGCCAGCGGCGTGTCGCTCGAGTCGCCTGCGAGGCTTCGGGCCGCATCTGCGGCGCATCGGGAGTGCTGCTGGGCATAGAAGTGCCGCTCCAGTGGGCTTAGTTTCAGCCGCGTCAGCAGCGCCGCCTGAGGCGGCAGCGCAAGCTCGTCCGCCACATCCACCCGAGAGCTCCTCCAGAGCAGTGGACGCAGTACCAGCGCCAGCGACTGAGCTGCGCCATCACCGTCTCCCCGCGCCATCTTCGCGCCGATCACGGCGCGCCATGCGTCCGTGTCACAGAGCGGCTTCGCCTCGAGGAAGGCGAGCAGGCCAAACAGGTCGTGGACCCCGCGGCTGATGGGCGTGCCCGTCACGCACCATCGGTGCACGCAGCGCAGGCGGCGCGCCATGGCGGTGGCCGCCGCCGTGCTGCTCTCCACCAGCTGCGCCTCGTCAAGGCAGACCCGCCAAAAGGAGAGGCGGGTGAGCGGAGTGGGTATCACGTGGTACTGCTTCACCCCCCGCAGGCTGCGCCCGGCTGCGCCATCGTCCACATCCCGATGCAACTCCGCGCGCAGCGTGTCGTACGAACAAAGCACCACGTCGCACGTGGCGAGCTCGCGCGCAGTCGTCACACCAGCCCCGCAGCCGCCCGGCCCGCCTGCGGCTTGATGCTGGCCCTCGTAAGTGCGGATGGTGAGTGCCCCAGGTGCCACGTGGCGGGTGAGCTCAGAAAGCCACTGCCCTAAGATGGGCGCCGGGCACACAATGAGTGTGGTGCCGCATGCGTCTGTCGCCTGCGCGCCCGCACGCCAGGCGGCGCAGCGCCCGCATGTGAATGTTTCGGCGTTCCTGCGCTTGCGGTAGCCCACGCAGGCGGCGTGCGACCAGCCGTGGCAGCAGTCGCACTGCACCCACAGCTGCTGCTCCCAGGCCTGCACGAAACTCGGCAGGCTGGCGTCTGAAGGCAGGCCGCGGGCGCCGCACACGCACTCCGTGCGCTCCTTCTTCCAATCCGGCGCAGACTCTGACTGCTCAGGAGTGGCCGTGGGCGGGGGGGCTGCCCATTTGTGCGCGGAAATCAGCGCCAAGAGCTCCACGGATTTACCCAGGCCCATCTCGTCCGCCAAGATGCCTCCCTTGGGCGGCATCGGCGCGGGCGGCGGCGAGCGAGCCAGCGCGCCCGTGGCCTCGCAGGTAAAGAAGACGGCGGGCGAGTCCTTCTCCGGGTGAGTCGAAACCGCGTCGCAGCGCCGCCACAGCGGGTGCGTCCCGCCCGACGCCTGTCCCTTCTCCTGAGCCACCATCCAGGCGGCGGCGCGGCTCTGGTAGGGACGAAGCGTGGGCAGCAGCTGCGGCACACTCTCCTGCAGCAGCGCGCAATCTGAAGCACGACGCAGCTGCGCGTACAGCTCGCGGGCGTCGAAGGGTGAGGGCGCGGGCGCGTGCAGGTGAGCTAGCAGCGTGCGTGTAGCAGCACTCTCCAGGCCATCAAAGGCGCACGGTGGCAGCAGGACGGCAATGCCGACGACGGGGCTCAGCGAAAGCGTGCAGGTAGCACGGCCGAGTGCCGCCAGCGCCGCCAGCGCCGCAGCGACAGTGTAGGGCAGGCCCAGTGAAGCCTCGGCGAGAGTGCGACCGTCGCCGCCGGCCAGGAGCGAGCAACGACAAGAGCCCTCCTCCTCGCCGTCTGCGAAGACGCGCACCTCCGCGGCATTGGACACGTCAGCGCCGTCGCGCAGCGGCACCGGCAGGTGGGCTATGCGGAGGCTGTGCAGCGGCGCTGAGCAGAGAGCGAGCACAACGTGCGGTGACGTGCGCTGCCGCTTGCAGGGCAACTGCTGGCTGTCGGCAGCGTCATCAGCGTCCTCCGTGGGCGCAGGTGCGCGGGGGGCGCCGTCCCGATGAGGCACCGCCTGCTTGCGCCGTGCCATCCGCCAGCCTTGCGCGTGCTGTCGAGTATCGGAACTACCGCGCACGCACAAGGCGGAGGTTTGTGCACTGATGGTCACAGGACAGAAGTGTGACGAAGAGACATTCTTTGGGAAAATTGTGGGGCCCGTTTACACTGACGTGGGTGCGGGATGCGCCCAGGCTGCCCCGCCTATGGACGGCAGGTCGATGCCACGTCACTTTAACCTCTACTAGAATTGTCCACATGGTCTCTCAGGGGTGCTGAAGGAGGCGTAAACAGCGCATCTGCTCCCGGCAAGTCTGTGGGCCACCCAATCAGCAAGTCATTGCGCACGCACGCCTCCGGATGCAGCAGCTTCACAAGATGCACCCTGTAGCCGTGCTCTTGCGCCCGGGCGGCACGGTCCGTCTCCACACATGCCTTAGCAGCTCTAGGGAGCGCGCCTCGCTGCGAGGCGGTGTCATAGCCACTGGTGTGCGAGTCGCCCGCGTAATCCGCCGCAGACGCCAGCAAAGCGTAGTCCTCAGGACGCAACCTCCTGGAGATGAGCCGCGACTGCGCCCCGCCGCCGCCGCCGCCGCCTTGCAGGTTCAGCTTGCCCACGCAACAAGGCGACACGCAGAATGCCGCTCTCCGCGAGGTGGCTGCCTCCAGCGCGGCATCCGTGCCTGCGCCGCAGACGTGCAGGCCCAGCGCGATGTCGAAGCTATGCGGGAACTGCTCGATGCGACCCTGGACGGCGGAGAGGTTTTCTAATCCGGCTGCAGATGCCCGCGCGCTCAGTCGCTCCACGCTCTCGCGCTTGCAGTCCACCGCATAGAAGCGGCACTGCGGCAGCGCCCACGCCAGCGGCACGCACAGGTTACCGGTACCCGCCCCAAAATCAGAAATGACAGCGCGTTTGTTGGGAAGCAGCGTACGAAGCACTGCCAGAAAGGATTCCACCTGCAGGCGCTTGCGGTGCCCTCTGGGCGTGAAGTCCAGACCTCCACCGCGACAAGGATCAACCGCTGCTGGCATTTGGTCCCAATCGAGAGCGCCCGCCTGCTTCGACTCAGATGGACTGGTCCAGGCGCTAAAAGCGCGCAGCTGCCACACGGCCGCCACGTCACCGTCCGCGTCAGCGGCGGCGCGCAAAGCGGCGGTGAGTGCCGCCTCACGAGCGGCTCGGTCCCTCTCTCGCTGCCGAGCGCGGTGCGGCGCTCGAGCCGCCCTCCGCGAGTCTTTCGCCGCAGCCGCCTCCGCCAACTCCTTTGAGCGAGACCAGAGCTCCTCGCGCAGGTACAGCCTGCGAGTCGCTCCGGAGTCGCCCAAGCGAAGGGTAGTGCCCGCCAGAGCGCCGCAAGGCGTAGAAGACGTCAGCGCCGCCGTGGCTGCGGCCGCGGCGGAGGCGCTGGCGAAGCACAGAACAGCAAAGCCGCGGTTGTGCTTCCCTGCGTCACGAGGCTTGCGAGCTGCGGGCGTGTCCGCGCCGACGTGAGGCGGTGACAGCAGCCGCAGCACCCGACTCCCAGACAGAGGCTCATGCTCAAACTCCGCAACCCCTTGGGCTGTGAAGTCGCTCACAGCCACGCGGAGCAGCGTGTTGCCCAGCGCGCCGCTGTGCAGGCGGAGCGTGGCGCACAGGTCCGCAGCTGCCTGTGCGCACGGCAGCGCAAACGGCAGGTTGCCCACGTACACGCTGCGGCTCGGATGGGGCGCACAGCGCGCCACAGAGCCCACAGAGCCCACAGAGCCCACGCTGAGCATACAGCACGGGCCTTCACAATGACGCGCTGTCCTCGCGGCGAGGTGGCCCAGCTCAAGGGCGACACAGAGGTGGCGGCAGTACAACACGTTGTCGTACGCAAATTCGCAAAGCTACGCGCTACGCAGCCTCGTCCTCCTCACACGCCATGCTCTCCTCCCAGCTGCGCCCCGCCGCGCCCGCCGTTGCGCACAGCAGGCTGCGGCGTAGTGCCGCGCGCCCAGCTGCCATGTCTCCTCGTGCGGAGGAGAGCATGACCGACGTGCGTGGTTGCCGCGCCTTGTGCGGCGTCGCTCTTGCTGACCGGCGGGGGCCCCGCAGGCGTACGCTCGCATCCGTGCCTCCAGAGCGGCGTCAAAGAAGAAGTTCGAGCGCGAGCAGGCTGTGGAGAAGGCCGGAGCGTTTGGCAAGCTCTTAGGCGGTGTGCTCGGCGGTGCGTAGGCTAGTGCGCCAGGCGTTGGCGTGTGGTTCAGGCCGGGGAGCCGCCAGACGGTATTGCGAGGCCCTGGCGCACTTGCACCTCCTCCACCTCCTCGCTGCGGACTTCTCACGCCCGACGCGCCGCGCCACAGCTCTGGACTTTCAGGAGAACATCGCGGCTGACCGGGCGGCGCTCGACGACGCGCGGCGCCTGGGGAAGGGGCAGCGCATGAGCGACAGCAGCGCTGGTGCTCTACGGCGCAAGGTTGGAGGCACGAAGAGCGGCTTTTTCGGCGAACAAGTGGAGCTCAAGGGCAAGTACGCCGACCAGGGCTACGTCACCACGCGGGAGGCCGCACCGCTCCCCTTCGTCCCGTTCCTCGTCGCAGTTGTGCTTGGAATCGTCGCGGCCACCGTGGTGGTAGTCGCCAAAACCGGTTAAGTGACAGCGCTGATGTGACAGGAATGCAAATGCAGCGACTCGTTCTCTTCGCTCGCTGAAAAGCCTTACAAGCAATCTTACATTGTCATCATGCCCGGCGCAACCGCCCCCCCCGCCGCGCCCTGCGTGGCCGCCGACAGCGGCTTCTTGGGTTTTTCGGAGATGACCGCCTGCGTGGTGAGCACCATGCCCGCCACGCTGCACGCGTTCTGCAGGCCGCTGCGCGTAACCTTCTTGGGGTCCAGGATGCCAGCCTCCAGCAGGTTCTCAAACTTATCCTCCATGGCGTTGTAGCCAAACGCCCACTCGCTGTCCAGGATGCGGCGCACAACGACCTCCCCCTCAACCCCGGCATTGTCGGCAATCAGGCGCGCAGGCGCCGTGATGGCCTTCTGCACGATCTCAGCGCCCAGCAGCTCCTCATCCTTGAGCGTCTTCTTGAACTCGTTCAGCATGCCCGACAGGTGCACGAACGCAGCCCCGCCGCCGGGAACCACGCCCTCCTCAACAGCGGCAAAGGTTGCGTTCTTGGCGTCCTCGATGCGCAGCTTGCGGTCCTCCAGCTCAGCCTCGGTGGCGGCACCAACCTTGATGACTGCCACGCCGCCGGAGAGCTTGGCGATGCGCTCGCTGATCTTCTCGCTGTCGTAGTTGCTGCTGCTCTCGGCCAGCTCCTTCTTGAGCATCGCCACGCGGGTGCGCACATCCTCCGCGTTGCCGGCGTCGGCGATGATGGTGCAGGTGTCCTTGCGAACCGTGAGCTTTCGGATGTGGCCCAGCTGCTCAAGCTCCACGGCATCTACGCTCATGCCCAGGTCTTTGGCGATAAACTCGGCGCCAGTCACGATGGCGATGTCCTGCAGCAAAGCCTTGCGGCGCTCGCCAAAGCCGGGCGCCTTGATGGCGACCACGCTGATCACCTGGCGCAGCTTGTTCACCACCAGCGTGGCCAGCGCCTCGGCGGTGACGTCCTCTGCGATGATGAGGAGCGGCGCGTTCGCCTTGCTGATCTTCTCGAGGAGCGGGATGAGGTCGGCGATCTTCTCAATCTTGTGGTCCGTAATGAGGATGCGGCAGTTGTCCATCTCAACCTGCAGGCGCTCCATGTTGGTGACAAACTGGGGGGAGATGTAGCCGCGGTCAATCTCCATGCCCTCCTCAACCTCGACAGTCGTCTCAAGCCCTGTGCCGCTCTCGATGGACAGCACTCCGTCAGGGCCAACCTTCTCGATGGCACCCGCAATCATGGCGCCGATGGCTGCGTCGTTTCCGGCTGAGATTGACGCCACAGCGCGGATGTCGTCGGTACCGCGAACCGGCTTAGCATTCTCCTCCAGCTTCTGAACCAGGAAGGCGCACGCCTTGTCGATACCCTTCTTGATACCAACCGGGTTGTTGCCGGCGGTGACGCTCTGCAGGCCGTAGCTAAGGAGGGAAAGGGTGGCATGTCAGCTGAGGGTTGCGGCGGCTGACGCTGCAGCAGAAGCACGAGCCACGCACAGGATGAGCTCTCGCGCCAGGACGCAGGCTGTGGTGGTGCCGTCTCCTGCAGCGTCGTTGGTGCGTCCAGCCACCTCCTTGATGAGCTGAGCTCCGGCGTTTTCAGCGGCGTCAGGCAGCGTGATTGCGCGTGCAATCGTCACGCCGTCGTTGATGACCTGCGGCACGCCGAACTTCTCCTCAAGCACCACGTTGCGGCCTGGCGACGCGCGCAGGCGAGGGTGCGTGAGCGCGCAGCTTGGTGGGCTTCATCAGCCTTCCGGAAGCAGTCACAGCGCCCCGGGCGAGGCCAGTGCCACTTCAGCCGCCTGCGCTCCGCGCCGCCCTCGCAGCACGGCCGCGTGTGCGAGCACGCACCGCGGGGGCCGAGCGTCACGCCCACGGCGTCGGCAACCTGGTTGATGCCCCGCTGCACCGCCCGCCGGCTGTCGTCCGAGAAAATGATGTCCTTCGCCTCTGCGCGAGTCACCACCGACGCCCGGCCAGCGCGACGCTGGGCGCTGGGGCGGCGAAGCGCGCTCGCCTGGCGGTGTCGGAGCCCGCCGTCAGAGGCAAAAAGGGAGCGGACTTGACGCGTGCTTACGCACCTGCGCAACGCAATGCACGCTCGACACAGCCTTCATGCTGCCACGCGAAGTCGGAGCGAGTCGGAGAGACAGCTGGCGGCGCCGCGGTGACGTGGCACCAAAGGCAGATTTGAGAATCTTTGATCGACGTAAGACGTGAAGGACTGGAGAGTGCGCGCGCTGTACTTGTGTTCGCTGCGTGCTGCGTGCAGGCGTTGCAGGCTTAGCGTGCAGTCGTTTGGCTGGGCAGTGTTCAGCGTGGAGGAACCATGCTGCTAACCGAACTGGAAGAGCCGTCGGACCGCGAGCAAGCCAAGCAAGCCTTCCGGGACGGTGACTTCCAGCGCGCGGTGCGTGTCCCGGCGAGGCGTTCTCGCGGTTAGCCGGGGGGCGGGCGTTTGCGCCGATTCGTCCGCCCGCGTGGACGAAACGCCGGACGGCGCCGCGCGCGGCGTGCGAGCGCGCGGCACGGCCCAGGGAATGCAGCTGCTTGGGCTGCGCACGAGTTAAGCACCACGGGAAGTGAAGTGAAGGGAACGTGCGTCACCGCGACCACTCACGCGCCGCGTCCGGCCCCCAGGTGCGCTTCTACTCCGCCGCGCTCAAGCTGCAGCCCGCGGACGCGGTGCTGTACAAGTGCGCCGCGGGGCAGCTGCTTGCATGCGCGCGTGCGTGCGGGAGGGCGCGCTGACGTGAGGCGACTCTTGACCTGACGCACCAAGCTCCTCTCCTCCACCAGCAACCGCTCGCTGGCGCTCAGCGAGCTGGGCCGTCACGAGGAGTCTCTCTCTGACGCGCACAAGGCGACACAGCTGGAGCCGGAGCAGCTGAAAGGCTGGTATCGGAAGGCGCGCACTGATGAGCTCTTGTCACTGTCGCCTCTCACCCGCCGCTCTCGTCCGCCAGGGCACCGCGCTGCTGGCGCTGAAGCGCTACCGACAGGCTGTGGTTGCGCTGGAGCAGGCGCAGGCTGTGGACCCGCAGCACAGGCAGGTGCGGGCCACGCTGGCCACGGCACGCGCGGCACTGGAGGCGGCCACGGCCGCGTCTCGCCAGGGCACCTCGACGGCGGCGGAACAGGCCACGCCACCTGCGTCTGTCGAGGCTATTGTGGCACCTGCGGCGGCGCCGGCACCCCCTATCAGCCCCCCGGCGGCTCCCGCCGCCGCTGTTGTGCTGACCAGCGAGGGCTTGAGCCGCCTGCTGGGCATCCGCACGAGCGGGGCGGCGGCGGCGGCATCCTCATCTGCAGCGGGTGACGTGTCATCGAGCCCCGCCGCCGGCGGCAGCGCGGGCGCAGGGGCGACGGCTGGGCAACACGCGCAGGGCAGCGCCTTCGCCAGCCGCGGCAGCGCCGCCTTCCGCGCGGGCGACTACGCCTCCGCGTGCGCCTTCTACACGGAGGCGCTCACGCAGGCGCCCAGCGACGCGGCGAGGGCGGTGCTGCTGTGCAACCGCTCCGCGGCGGCTCACAGCCTAGGGCAGCTGGCGGGTGCGCTGGCGGACGCGCGATGCGCTGCCCACTTGGCTCCTAAGAGACTCAAGTGCTGGATGCGCTTGGGTGCGGTGGCCGCAGCCGCACGGGCGTGGCAGGAGGCAGCCGGGGCGTATCAAGCCGCGCTGCACATCGACCCGGGGCAACAGGAGGCCCGCGAGAGATTGGCCCTGGCCGTAGTTGCCATGGGCGCCGCGGATGGCGGCGCCGGGGGGGAGTCTGAAGGGGCGGAGCGGGCTGTCGAGGAGAGGGGGGAGGAAGCGCCAGCATCGCCGGAGCCGCCGGTGCGCGCGCCGGCGTCCTGTTCAGGAGATTCCGAGGACGGGGGCTGCAACGCCCCAGCGCCGCCCGCCACGTGTGATGGCGCCGCGATGGCCGCCGACGAACTGTCAGTTTGCGCGCTCGGCGAGAGAGAGCAAGGCGACGCTGGGGCGTTTGAGGATGCTCTCGCCGCCCTACAGCGCCACGGCGCAGCCATGAGCGGCAAGGTGGTCGCGCTCCAGAGGCGTGTCGCGCAACTGGAGGAGGAGCTCGCAACTGCAAAGGCGCAGATGCACTGATGCAGAGCCTATGACTCCCTGCAAACGTTCAGCTGTGTGAGCGACAAGTTGCAACAAGCAAGCGACAAGTTTGAGATCTTCACATCTTCTCATCAGCCATTCCGCTCATCTGCGTGTTACCAGTTGCTCTTGCGTGCAATAGGAAACCTGAGAGACAGAACAAGTGTGTGTATCCTTGAAGAGCAACCGCAGACACGTGCGAGCCTATCCCTATCCCCTCCCTACTTGTAGATTGCGTCCAGCTCCTTCTTGTGGCGCTTGGTGATGTCCTGGCGCTTCATCTTCATGGCGGCCGTGAGGCAGTCGTTTTCGGGGGTCCATGGGTCGTTGACCAGCGCAAAGGCCACGGGCGTCTCAAAGCCGGACAGCTTGCACGCCTTGCACGCCTTTTGCACGCTCGCCTTGACCTCCGCCACGGCCGCCTCGTTGGCACACAGCGCCGCCCAGCTGGTGCTGCTCTCCGGCAGTCCGTTGGCCTCCGCCCAGGCGCGCAGGGGCTTGATGGCGGGCACAATCAACGCCACGATCGTGCTCTTGGAAGAAAGGGCGTAGCACAGCGCCTGTTCCACATACGTGCTCTGCTTCATCGCGTTCTCAACCTTGCTCAGCGCCACGTACTCCCCCATCTGCAGCTTCACCAGGTCCTTCTTGCGGTCGATGATGCGCAGCAGGCCGTTGGGCGTCATCTCACCAATGTCGCCCGTGTGGAAGTAGCGCGTGCCGTCAGAGTCGGTGCTGAAGTCGCTGGCGTTCTTGGCGGTGAGCTCCGCGTCGGGATTGGAGGCGTCCTGGTAGTAGCCCAGGGCCACAATGGGACCGCCCACGAGGATCTCGCCGCGCGGGCATCCGATCTCCGGGTTCTGCTCGTCCGACACGCGGTAGCTGCCCTCCTCCCAGTCCACCAGCTTGATCTTGCAGCAGGCCAGCACGCGCCCGGCGCTCCAGGCGTTGTCGTCGAACGCGCCCACTGTGCCGGCGCTGCACGTCTCCGTCAGGCCGTAGCCCTGGCGCAGCGGGCAGTTGAAGCAGGTCTGCACGAACTTCTGGGTGTCTGCGGACAGCGGCGCCGAGCCGGAGATCATGACCTTGACGCGGCCGCCGATGAGGGCTTGCACCTTTTTGAAGATGAGCGCGTTGTACAGGGGCGGCGCGCCGATGCGGCCGGCGTCGAATTCGGCGTAGCCAGCCTTGATCGCGGCGGCCACCACGGACTGGAGCAGCGGGGAGGCTGCTGCGAACTTGGCCTGCACAGCCTGGCGCACGCGGTCCAGCACGGTAGGAGCGAACACCATAAACGTGGGACGCAGCGTGGGCGCATCGCCCTTGGTGCCCGGCGCCAGCTTCAGCCCGCTGTCGGTCAGCGTCTGCGGGCTGCCGTAGCCAACGCAGCATCCCAGCGCAAACATCACAGTCTCGGCAGCCATCTCCATGATGTGCGCCAGGGGCAGATACGCCAGGTACACGTCCTCGGGAGTGAAGCGACCGGCAGCCTTGAGACCAGCCATGGAGGCGCAGATGGCCGAGTGGGGGATCACCACGCCCTTGGGGGCGCCAGTGGTGCCGCTGGTGTACATGATGACGGCCACATCGGACGGGGAGGGCGGCACGGGCTGAACCTTGGTTGACTGTGCGGCGCCAGCCGCCACCAGCGCGTCCATCGAGTACACCTTGACGTCCGGCCGCAGCGCCGCCAGCGCTGCCAAGTGCTTGGCATCCGCCTCGCCCAAGGTCACCATATGCTTGACGTCAGGGCAGGCTGTCGCGATCTGCAGGATGCATGGGAGAAGCTTGGCATCGGTGATCACCACGCCGGCGTGCGTCTGGTTGACTCCGTGCTTCACGCCCTCCTGGCCCAGCGTCGCGTAGATGGTGGTCACCACCGCGCTCTGGCGAAACGCAGCCTGGGCAGCAACCTGTGTACACAGAGCCAGTGAGATACTCTGGATGTGCGTAGCTCACGCCCTAGCGCCCCTCGCCCGGCCTCGTACCATCCAGTCCGTCTTGGTCTCCGCGTAAATCACAACCGGCTGGCCCTTGCTGATTCCCGTGGCGGCCACCAGTCCGGTGGCAAAGGACTCGACGCGTGCCGCCAGCTGTGCGTAGGTGATGAAGGTGTAGTCGCCCAGCTCCAGCTTCTCGAACGTCTTGCTTGGGTCAACCGGGTCCGCCACGTGCACCGTCTGCGAAGGAGACGCGCGCGCAGGCGTGAGGAGGGGCTGGAGGAGGCGAGCAGTCCGAGGGTTGCACTATCAGGAGCACAGACGAGGCGGGCCGGCTACGAGGCGTCCCTCGCAGCCTCCCAGCGCGCGGGGAGGTGGTTGTGCGGCGAGGGGCGGCGCGTGCGGGGCAGCGGAGTGCAGAGGCGGCACGTGGCGCTGTGTCAGCATAGGCGGCCCAATGCAGCGCTTCGCACCTTGAGCAGCGTGCGCTGTCCCACCGCGGGGCGGTCTCCGTTCTTCTCCACGGCGTAGAGGAAGGTTGCGTAGACGGTGTCGCAGCCAGGGAAGGGCGTGGTGGACAGCTGGCCGGCACCCACAGAGGCGTTGGTCCACACCGCGCGCGCCGGGTTGGCGCGCACGCTGTAGGGGCCAACCTGCTTGGGAAAGGACTGGCAGGCGCGAGGTGCAGCGCGTCAGTACGCGCAGATCAGCCCCGGGTGCCGCTCGCAGGCGCACCGGGCGGCCGCACAGCCAATCCATGGTGGTGAAAACGGTGTCTAGGAAGGATATCTGGCCAAAGTCAACTTCCATGCCCTACGCAACGCGCGGAGGGGACACTTCTGCCAGGACGGGGTACGCCGCGGTAGTACGACGCCGCCGGTACATATGACAAACGATCGGAGGCGCTCCGTACGACCCTATACCCCAAAAATTGAGCGACCGGCACTATGTGACTATCCAGCCATCGTGCAAGGCGCCCGCGGCTCGGCTTGCAGTGTCCGACGGGGTGGCCTCAAACGTCCGCAGGCGAGACCACTTGGCATAGTGTACCATTTACCATTTGCCTATGACGCATAGTGCCCGACTATCTGCGCACCGGCACTATGTGACTATCCGGCAGGCTACGGAAGCGTCCGCGGCTCGTCTCGCAGAGCCCCCCAGGGAGGCCACGTGCCTGCAGGCGGGACCACCTACGAAGGATCTCGCCGATGGCGATGGGGTGGATACCAGGGCCCTTTTTGGCGAGGGCGATGAGCCTTGACGTGCCCAGTTGGAGAGCCGCCTGCGGGAGGATGTTGCCGTTGGCATTCAATCCAAAGTTTGAAGAGACTGGTATTTTCGCCACACAATTCGTCCGGTTCGCTACATTCACGATCGTGTAGTTGGTGTTGATGTAAAAATTCTTCGTGCTCGAGAGATCAGCCTGACGATCACTTGTGAGCTTCGTAAGGTAGTAAAACTGATGACTTAACGGAACCATAGCCGGGCTATGGCATAGCCCACATCCACTTTACCGCGCCCCCCCGCGTCTCCCTGCGCAGGAAACGATACCCCTGCACCAAATCGACCACGCTGAGCTCGAATCTGCA
>Ga0208951_1000117_pt1 | contig 32285 bp, 24 predicted proteins | sample GreLakmeMI27MSRF_FD_187702 | JGI IMG/M metagenome (GOLD analysis project Ga0208951, IMG submission 187702) | Freshwater lentic microbial communities from great Laurentian Lakes, MI, USA - Great Lakes metaG MI27MSRF (SPAdes) | ecosystem: Environmental > Aquatic > Freshwater > Lake | place: Great...
GGTCCCTCCTGCTGGTCCCCCTGCGCCGCCAAAAGTGGGTCGAACGAGCCGAACAGCGGCGAGCTGGCCCCCGGGGACGGTGTCAGTGTCAGCGCCGGCTGCGCCTCCGGAGAAGCCGCGCTGCTGCGGCTGACGCCAAACAGAGCAGCCGCCGTCGCCTCCGCGTCGCCCGCGACGCCGCCCGAGCCGGCGCGTCCGTCCTGCACGCGCATCCAGGCGGCGGCGGGGTGGCGCTCGTCCTCCTCCTCCTCCTCCTTCTCTTCCTCCTCCTCGCCCTCGGAGGGGGCAGCGGCCCTCCAGCCCTTGCGCTGTCGCAGGGGCCGCCGCCGCTCGGGGCTGGGCGGGTGGTGCTCGTGGGGGATGCCCTGCGCTGGCTCGTAGCTCTCGTACATCGCCTCTGGGCCGCCCTCAGCGTCCCCGTGCAGCGCATCTTCAGGCAGCCCCTCCTGCGATACCCCCCAGAGCTGCCCGTCAGCCACCGGCTCACCCCCAGCCTCACCACTCCCCGGGTAGTCCGCCATGAAGGGGCCCGGACTGTCCCCAGAGGCGCCATCCCACTCGTCATCCGTCTCGTAGTCAACCGCACCGCTGGCGCCGTCGCCATCGCTGGCCGCGCTGCCGCTGCCGTCGCCGTCTACGGCTGCCAATGCGCGCGGGGGCGAGCGCGCCTGGGCGCCGCGGGGATGGACAGGGAGCAGCGGCTGTCCTGGGCCGGCGTCTGCGCTCCAACGTCGCCCGACGCGCACGCCGCCCTCGCGCGCGCGCGGCCCCGCCGCGTCCTCCTCCTCCCGCGTAGGCTTGAGCAGCGCCATGGAGGAGGAGCGCGCGCGACTGCTCGAAAAGGAGGCTGAGGCGGCTGAGGACGCAGCCGGCGCGACGGTCAGCACCCCGCCCCGCGCAACACCTTCCTGCGGGCTGAGCGCCCCGGCGGCCGCGACGGCAAAGTCGGGCGCGTTGGGGTCGCTGGGCAGGCGGCGGTGGTGCGGGGGCACGCCCCCGAGGGGCGCGCCCCGCTCCAGAGCGCGCGCTTGCTCGCGCAGCGACCCGCGAATGCCCGCCCCCAACAGAGCCTCCTCCAGGGCAGCCACCAGCTGCGCGCCCTCCGGCTCCGCCTGACGTCCGGGCTGCCCGCCAGCTGGCCAGCCGCTGGCGTGGCACACAGCCACGCTGCTCCTGGGAGTCCCGGCCGCGCGCACCAGCCCGCCCTCCTCGCCCTCCGCGCAGCCGCTGTCCTCCTGCTTGCGGTCGCGCGCCTGCGTGCGCTGAAGCTGCGGGCGGACGGAGCGCAGAGTCAGTTAGGGGTGCTGCACGCAGCCATGCGCCACCCCCCAGACCGACCGGCCTCGACACCGCCGCGGGCGCCCGGGCCGTGCGGGCGGCGCGGCGGTGCGGTGCGGCGAGCGCCAGGCGGCGGGGCCGGCGAGGGACGGGGGAGAGCGGCGCAGCTCCTCTGGGAAGGGACCCACGCCCTCCTGGCCTGCGTGCTGCGCCTCCGTCCACGCAGCTGGCGCCACGCACCTCTCGCCGCTTGTTGACGCTGCGGTGCGCCCGGTCCCTACGCGCGCTGCCGGACTCCAGGGACCTCTGCGGGGCAGCAGGGGCGGAACCGTCAAGAGGTGGGAGGCGGGCTGAGCGACCACGCGCGCTCCCACGCACCGACCGCGCGCGCACGCGCCGCGCCTGAGCGCCTTCACGGCGGCGCCCGGCGGTGCGCAGCTGCAGCTGTCCCCCGTCCTCCTCTTCCTCGCCGCCGCTGCCCCCCTCGCTGCCCGCCAGCGAACCCACGTCCTCCCACAGCGCCAGCGAGCTGCCCGAAGAACGCGGCCCACGGCTGCGAGAGAGCATCGAGCTTTCAGGGCCCGGCGGAGGCCACAAAGGCCGACCACGCGGAAAGGAGCGCTCGCGCTGCGGCCCGGCTGCACGCGCAACAGGCGAGTGCGCACACGGGGCTGCGCCCACACGGCACAGAGAAGCCTAGGGCTGAACGCTGAAGGGCAGCTCGAACGCAATCTTTGGCCAGTTGGCGGCACTGCGGCACCACAGCACTTTGGTTATTAAGGCATGGTTCCCTGGAGCAGTTCCGTACAGTCCGTACAACGCACGTCGTATGAAGTCAGCCACTCTGGTCGGCGTCGCGTTCTCTGTGTGCGGACTTCGCTGCTGCGCGTGCCTGAGCTCGCAGCGCTGCGTGAGCCGCCGTCAAAGCGCTCAGCGCAGCACCATGTCCTCCAAGGCTGAGCGCGCGTTCGTGCAGGAGGGTATCGAGCAGGCGCGCCTGCTCTGTGGCAGACATGCGTGTCGCGTGAGTCGCTGAGCGTGGCTTCTGCGAATCAGGATCTGCGCAGCGACGGTCGCCGTCGCGCCGACTTCCGGGCGATGACGCTGACGCTGGGCGTGCTGCAGCAGGCGCGTGTTCCTGTGGGCCTGTTGCGCTTGGGAGCAGCACAGCGCAGAGCGACGCTGACGCGGCGGCTGGCAGGCGGCTGGCTCCGCACAGCTTCGCCTGGGTGGCACAGAGGTTGTGGTGGCCGTGCGCTGCGAGGTGGAGGCGCCGCCGGAAGGGCGTCCTTCAGAGGGACGCCTCACGGTGACTGTTGAGCTGCCCGAGGGCGGCGCGATGGACCGCCATAGCGCCGACCAGGCCGAGGCGCACTTGGCCGCGGCGCTGGCCTCCTCCTTCGCCACGCCGCGCGTGGCGCAAGGCTACTGCCGCGGCGAGGCTGTGGGCGGGGACGCCCTGGACTGGGCGGCGCTGGGCATCCTGCCTGCCCGCAGAGCCTGGAGGCTCGGCTGTGACTGCCTGGTGCTCAGCGACGACGGCGCGCTGCTGGACGCGCTGTCGCTCGCCCTGAAGGCTGCGCTGGCGGACTGCACGCTGCCGGAGCTGGAGATCGTAGGGGGCGGGGGCGCAGGCGCAGGCGAGGGCCAGACGGACTGCGACTTTGAGCTGGGCCACGCGCTCAGACGCCTCGACACGTCACGCGTGCCGATCATCGTCACCGTGTCGCGGGTGCGCGCAGCCGAGCCAGCCCGCCTATAGGGCGCCTCACGCACTCTCGCCCGGCCTGCTCAGGTTGGCAGGCACCACGTGCTTGACGCGTGCGCCGCCGAAGCAGCGCACGCAGACGCGCTGCTGTGGGCGGCGGTCACCCCTTCAGGTGACGTGGCAGGCAGCGGCACAGCTGGCGGCGGAGCGCTGCCGCCCGGCGCGGCAACACAGATGCTCGCCACCGCGCGCCAGGCTGGCCAGGCCATTCACAGGGCGCTGCAGACGCACCTGGCCGCCGCGCGCTCGCTGGCGGTCAAGCCGCTCATCAGAGGGTGATGGCGTGATGTGAGCGCTTGCGTTGCGTTCTTTTGCTGCCGTGCAGCTTCAACTTCCTGCATCCTTTGCGCGATACACGCATCGTTTGGAAGCCCGTCGCAAGCTCGCCACGTCAGCAGTGAGCAGAGCTTTTTATCCCTCCGCCACCCTCGGCTGTCCGCTGATGGCGCGCGGCGCCACGCCGTGCGGCGCCGCAGACACGGTCTCCACTGCACTGCTGCGTGCGTTTGTTGCCAGCGCCGTGTTGGCGCAGAGCGCTCGAGCGCAGAGCCTGGCGCCGGCCTCCCACCTGAACCACAGCGGCGGCGTGTATTGGGACAGCCATTATAGGGACAGCGCGGCTGTGGCGACCGAGATCTCGAGGTGCGTAGAGCGGTGCAGCGGTTCCGGAAGTGTGGATGTCAATGTGAGCACTGCCGCCCGTCACGACGCGCGACGCTGACGAGTGGCGCCTGGCTGGACCACCAGGGAGGTGTTGAGAGAACTCTCTGCTCTGGCGGCGTGGCTGGCGAGCCTTTTGGTGCGCCGACACACTCATCCTGAGCCGAGTCAGCCCGGCCGCGGGCGTCGCTCAAGCCGCTGACCCGCTTTTTGCCCACCAGCTGGAGCAGCCGTACCAGACCTGCGCCGCCTGCTGTGCCGTGTTCTTCGTGGTGGCCACTGGGCCGTCTCTGAGCGACAGCGTGCCCGCCCCGCCCTCCTCAGCTTCGCCGCAGCGCAGAGGCGCGTGCGCGCGTCGCGGCCTCCGCCGGGCTTGCACGCCTGCGCCTGGCTGGCGCGAGCGGGTCGCCCTTTCTGCTGGCTAGGATGGTCAGGCGCTGGCAGGGCTGGCTCTCTATCCATCGCCCACGCTCACTCTCCCTCCCTCCCAGGTCACCGCGCGCGCGGCGGCCCCTTGCCGTCCCAGCAGCCTGTGGTGCGCCGCGGCAGCGTGGGCGGCGCGGGCCCACGGTCGCGCCCTCCTGCGGCTGTTGACTGGCGCACGTCGGTGGGCGACGCCGACCTGGCCGCGCTGCGCAGCACGCTGGGCGAAGGCGGCGGCGACGCACAGCGTGGCGCCTGGGAAGAGGTGCTCAGCAAGAGCAGCCCGGAGGGTGACCTGTGCTACACAGCCTGGTGTCGTCCCTCCCCGGCGGGTGGCGGTTTCAGCGAGTGGAAAGCGACCACCGTGTACGGCGCCGTGCAGCTGCAGGACGTCATCGCCTTCCAGCTGGACACGCAGCGACGTTCAGACTGGGACAGCGGCGTGCAGACCTTCAGCCAGCTGGAGGTTGAGGGCTCCTCACGTGCTGGACCAGCCGCTGTGCTGGAGCACTGGAGAATGCGCTACCCGGCGCCATTTGCCCCACGCGACTACATCTGCGCGCGCAGAGTGTGGCTGCTGCCGGACGGTCCCGACGGTCAACAGTGCCTCTACGTTGTGTCCAAGACGCCCCAAGGACCGCTCCCGCGCCATCTGGAGGAGGCGCTGCCCGCGGGTCGCGCGCATCGGGTTGAGACGTTCTGCTCTGGCGTGCGCGTGCGCGCCGTGCCCACGGGCGTGGAGCTGAGCACGGTGTACCACGAGGACGCGGGCATCAAGGCGAGCTTGGTTGACTGGACCGTGCGACGCAGCCTGTGGGCCTTCGTGGAGAAGCAGGCGCGCGGCATGGAGGCGCACGCGGGCGGGGCGCGTGGGGGCACCGCAGAGGCGCAGCAGGCGCCGGGGCGGCTGCGGGAGGGGCGCCTGGAGGTGCGCAAGGCTCTGCGGGGGGCTGGCGGCACGCTCGTCACCTACGTCTCAGCATTTGGTCGCGGCGTGGCGGCCGCCGCGCTGGCCGGCGCGTCGCCAGAGGCGAAGCACGCGCGCAGGGCGCAGCGTGCGGCGGCGCAGGCACAAAGGCGGGCCCAGGCGCAGCTTGGGGGGTTTGACCCCGTGGCGCAGATCTTGCAGCCGCTCCGCGAGCGACTCCACGTGAAGGAGTCCCTCAACAGGCGGGCGCAGGCTGCGATGCAGGCTGGCGCCACGCACATCGCGGCTGAGCGTGCGCGGCGCCAGGCGCGCGCACTGGCGGAGGGGCCCCGCCGTGCGGACGCGCGAGAGGCTGGCGCAGCCATTCGGGGCAAGGTGCTCATGGTCGTGGCCGCCATTGCGCTCAGAGCGGTGCACAAAAAGGAGCAGCGGGAAGCCCTGCGGTGAGACGCCAACAGTCTTGTGTGTATGTGATGGGTCCAAGCACGTCTCCAAACATCGCGTTGGACCTCTCGCCTCCGCTTTCGCGATGACCGTGCTGTTCGCGAGCACGACGATGCGGCATCTGCGCCTGCTGCGCAGCCGCGCGAGCCGTCCTAGTTCTGCGGCCGCGCAGTCAGCTGCTGGCGCCCACTCCACAAAGCCTTCTCGCTCGCGCGCGGTGCCGCAGCGGGTCTCCTGTCGACCGCAGGCGACACTGCGTCGCTGCTGTGTGGTTGTCGCAGTGAGTCCACCGGTCGCTCCTCGCTCTGCACTCTCCTCCGCCGGAAAAGCCGCGGCGGTGACGGGCGCCTACATCAGCGTGGTGGGCGCGGCGCTGCTGGTCGCGCCGCTGCGCTGCGTGGGCCTGCTGTTCTGCACGGAGGGCGTCAGCGCCGCTTGGGCACGCTTGCTGGCAGTGCTGTGCCTCGCCTTCGGCAGCTACTACGGCGGCGCGGCGCTGCTGGAGACGCGCGGTTGCGCTGTGCCCGTGGCCTTCTACCAGAGCACCGTCGCGGGCCGTGTCGTGCTGTGCACCATCCTGTGTACGCTCTACGCCAGGGGACTCTTCCCGCTCTCCTCCTCCGCCCTGCCCGCCCCGCTTCCCGTGTGCCTGCTGGCCGGAACCAACGCGCTGGGCGCAGCGGCCATGCACTTTGCTCTGAAGCGCGACGCAGCCAATGTTGAGGCGAGATAGAGACCGACCCTGCGACTCTGACTTTTGACTGGACTTGCAAGCGTCAACTGTCACTCACTCACGCCGCTGATCACTCTGCGCCCAGGCCGACTCCCTTGCCTCGCTTGCTGACCAGGATGGGCTCTGCGCGACCCTGCCCAGCGCTGCCCAGCCCCGTGCCCGCGCCCAGAAACCCCATCTTGCTGAGCATGCGGCTTCCAAAGCCCGTGGTGTGGCGCTCAAAGTCGCCGAAGTCGCCGTGCGTGGCGGGCGCGGAGGCTGAGAGCTGCGGCGTGTGCGCCGTGCGCCTTGCGTGGCGACGCTCCAGCTTGAGGCGCTCACGCTCAGCAGCCTCTTCTGCGCGGCGCAGGCCGCGATTGGCGTGAGGCGCCTTGGTCGCTGGGATGGCCATGGCGGCAGCGGCTGCGGTGACCTGCACTGCGGCAAATCGCGAGTCCAGCGCCTCCTCCGCCCCCTCTGGCGCCTCATGCTCTTCCCCGTCGCCGCCGATGCGCCCCCCGGACACAAACGACATGCGCGTGAGGCGCGCGCGGGATGGCGCGCTGGCGGCGCCGCCGATTTTGGGCGCTTTGCCTTGGCCGGCGCTGCCTCTCGGGGTCGGCGCCGCCAAGTGGCGGCGCTTGCGCCCCCCATCCCCACCTCCCGGTTCCTCCGCGTCGCCCTCGCGACCGTAGCGCAGCAGCGCCAGCAGCCCCGGGTTATCTCCCTCAGGAACGCACGCACCGCTCGTCATGCGCAGCACCGCAAACTGCTTCTTGCCGCTCCCCTGGAACGTGCATCGCAGGCCGTGCAGCGCCGCCAGGGCGCTGGTCACCTTGAGCTGGAATTTACCCCCCGGTTTGAGGGCCATCATGTCCCCTTCGGCAGCCACAAAGCTGCTCATCGCGTCGCACACCTTTGCAGCGTCGAATCCGCCTTTCACGGCGCGCTCTGAACGCTTCGCCTGGATGCCCTCCGTGCGCTTGCGCGCCTTCTCGCCCGGCGCGCGCGGCTTGGTGCGAGTGGAGGCGCGCGCGGATTCACCGGGCTGCGCGCCGCGACGCACCGCGCGCCCGCCCGTGTGCCAGCCCCAGCCATGCGCCCTAGGCTCTCCCTCTTCTCCCTCCTCATCCTCCTCCTCAGATTCGGTGGCGTCACCCTCCAGGAAACGCGCCTTGCTGGGCGCGTGCCGGGCGCCCTCACCGCCTAGCGACATCTGCGCGATGAGCCGCGCGTGCGCGCCGTCCACGCCAGCGTTGGCCGCGTAGTCGGCCATGGCCGCGTCGTCCGTGTCCAGCAGTTGTCCAGTCCACGTGTCGCTGTCGCTGCTGCTGCCATCCTCGGACTCGCTCTCCTCCTCAGAGCCGCTCCCGGACTCGGAGGCGCTGTCGCTCGGCTCGCCGTCGCTGCCGGAGGAGGCGAGCGCGGCGAAGGCGCGAGCCAGTCTGTTTTCCCGCTTTGCGCGCCCCTCGCCCGGTGCAGCCTCCACCCGCCCGCCCCCGCCCCGGTCCTCGTAGATGCGCAGGCCGCCTGGGGGCAGCCGCAGTGCGGGCTGCGTCAGAAGGTACGCAGCAGGTGCGCAGAGCAGGGCGCGCAAAGAAAAGGAACGGTTTGCGCGCCAAGGGCCACGATGTTCAACCCTCGCGGCGCTCAGCGACACAGGAAAGCGCACCCACGAAGATGGGCGCGCTCGCCAATCCGCTGCCGTCGCCGTCCGAGCCGTCGCTGCTGTCCTCCCAGGCCTGAGGCTGTTTGCGTGCCGGGCGAGCAGCGGAGCCGCGCCCCCCTCGGCCCCGCGCGCTCCGAAACGCCGCGTCGTCGCCGTCGCTGTGGTACGCGCGGCGCCCGCGTCCGCGCCCGCCGCCGCGAGAGGAGCCGCGGCCACGGCCCATCGCGTGAGTGCGCACTCTGCGAGTCTAAGGCAAATGAAGCACAGGCGCTGCACCGGACAGTCACGGGACAGCCGTGGGTTGCGCAAGTGAAACGTGTCGAAATGACGAAATCTTGTCGTCGGACGACGACCGAAGTACTTGTAGTACGGCGGCGTGCGTTTTGTTGGTCCGCTGTGCGTATGGCGCTCACTGCTCACGGATCAACGCTCGCTAACTGTGTCGCTCATCTTAAAACGCTCCATGGCGGCGGTATGCGTCTCTGCGTCCGCGGGCCCTGTGTGAGCCCGGTTTCTACTGCTTACTGAAGTACTCCAGGCTGCCCTTAGGGTCCGCCTTCATGGAGGCTGCGCCCGGGGTCCAGTTGGCGGGGCACACCTCGCCGTGCTTGTCCACGAACTGGGAGGCACGAGTGAGCGCACGCACGCCGCGCAGGCAGCGACGCACGTGCCTGGAATGCCTTGACCAGACGAAGCACCTCGTCAACGCTGCGGCCAACGGGCAGGTCGTTGACGGTGATTTGGCGCAGCACGCCCTCCGGGTTGATGATGAACAAACCGCTGCGCACAGGAGAGAGTGTGAGGCGGAGGGTGAGTGCAGCGATAGCGTGCGCACGCGCACGCACCGCAGCGCGATGCCGGCGTCGTCGCCGTGCTCGATGAGCACCCCGTAGTCCTTGGAGATGGCCTTGGTGACGTCAGCCAGCAGAGGGAAGGCGATGCCGCCCAGGCCCCCCTTGTTGCGAGGCGTGTTCACCCACGCCAAGTGGCTGAACACGCTGTCGATGGAGCACCCAACCAGCTGCCGGCGCAGCGCGCGTGAGACAGGCGCGTGTGAAGGGAGCGCTGAGAGAGCCTCGGTGTCGGTTAAGAAAGCATGCTGGTGGTGCCACGCACCGCGCAGTTGATGTCCGCGAACTCCTTGGCGCGGTCCGAGAAGGCGATGATCTCCGTCTGCGCACCAGCGCTGGTGCGTCAGAAGGCGCGCGCCGAGCGAGAACGGCGAGGCGAAGGTGCTTCCGGGACACTTCCGAGACGCAGCGCGGCGCTTTGGGCGCACCGGGCACACAAACGTGAAGTCCAGCGGGTAAAAGAACAGCACCGCGTACTTGCCTACGCCACAGCGGGTCAGCGGGCGCGCAGGCAGGCAGTGCCCTGTGCAGCGCACTCCGCACGCACCCTTGTAGTCGCTCAGGCTCACAGTCTTGAAGCTGCCGTCTGGAAGCACCGAGTTGGCGCTGAACGCGGGCGCAGGCTTGCCAATGACGGCCGGCATGGTTGCGCGCAGGGAGGGAGAAAGACGCACTCGGCGCTGACGCGCTGTCGTACGACCGACGCGGGACGCGCTGAAGCTTGACGGCGCGCATCCTCTGTTCCACACTCTTTTCAAGCCTGCTGGAGACCGCCAGAGTGGCGGGCTCAGAAAAACGGGTGACGAGGCGAGTGACACGGCACCTGGAAGGACGAGTCACGAGTCAGAGGCTGCGGTCCACCTGCTTCGCCGCCAGCGGTGAAGGACACAAAAAATAGGTGGCTATTAAGCTAGCTATGAACACTTGTACAGCAGGCCGGCGGCGGAGCGCGGTAGCTCCCGCGGAACGCAGAACGCCAAAAAGTGCACCACACTCGAGGCAGAAGCGCCCACGCTCACACGCCGTCTGCCAGCGGCAGCCGCACCGGGAGCGGCAGCACGCAGCACACGCGCGCCCATGGCGAGCTGGTGACGGAGCTCTGGGAGCTCTTCGCGTGTGGCCGGGCACCCGTCTCCAGCACCAGACGGAGCAGAGCACCTGCGAGAGCGTCAGCACCCGTTGCGAACCAGGCCGGCCAGTGCGCCACGGGGCGTGCTGCAAAGCGGCAGCAGCAGGCCGGGCGCCCGCCGGCTGCGGCTGAAGCGTGGGAGCCCTGGGCTTGCTTGTGGCCCCTCGCTCGCACCGTCCACGTCTTGCCGCTCCCGCTCCCGCTCCACCTGCGACGAAGTGGAGCTCAACGTGGGCGTGCCCGACCGGGCCACAGCCAGTCGCTGCTCAACAGAGCAGGTGGCGTCTTCCGCCCCGGCGTAAGAGTACCCTGCCAAGCGCAGCTCCTTGGGCGGCGTCCAACTCAGCGGCCAACGGGGCAGGCCCTCCTCAAAAGACACACTCGGCGAGTTGTCGTCGGGCATAGAGCGCGCGCAGCAGGCGGAGGCTACGAGTTTGGGAAAAGTTGTGGACGAAAGCGCACGTGAGTCATCCCACATGCGTGACTCAGCAACGACGCTTCGCAACCCACGGCGCTGGGCAACGCATCCCTCCGCAACTCTGCATCTCTGCCACTCCGCACTCAGTAGCCCAGCAAGTCGTTGAGTCTTGTGCGCCCTGAGCCATCCTGGCCGGTGGGTGCCGCCCAGGCACCATCTTGCTCGCTGGGCGCCGGCTGCTCTTCCTCCTCCTCCTCTTCGGGCAGAAACGCGGAGCTCCTGCCGCCCAACAATCGCTGCACATCAGCCTGTGCCTGCGCCGCAGCAGCATCTGCTACCTCTGTGCTGGAGCGACGCAGCGGCTGTACAGCTGCGCCGGCGGCGCGCGCGATGGCTCTGGGCGCGGCGGGGCGACGCACTTGCACGAGGCCGCCCTGCTCCGGCGCCGCGCCGCCGGCCAGCGCAGCCTCCATTGCCCGGATGGAGGCGGACGCGTCGAACTGCGCGCGAAGCTGCGGCGCAGACATCGCCCGCAGCGCCGCAGGGTTGAGGAAGCCGTCCTCGTCCGCCTGGACCGGCGGAGGATCCTGGTGCGCGACGGAAGGAGCAGCAGATGGGAAGACGGATTGCACCGCAGCTGCTGCGGCTGCTTGCGCCGCCGGCGGGTGCGTGGGGGGCGCCTGGATTTGCTTGGGGCCGGTGTAGAAGCCAGAGGGGTCCGCCAGCGCGATGAGGCGGTTCAGCTTCGCCTCTTCCAAGCCACAACGCTGCGCGTGGTCGGTTGCCGCAGCGGCGGCGGCGCGCCTCAACGAGGCGCCCACGTCATCCATGAACGCGTCCAGCGCATCGTCTGCGTTCCCGGCGCGAGCATCGCACTGCGCTTGCGCCTCCGCCGCCGCCTTCAACGCCGCCTGCAGCGCCGCGCGCGCAGCCTCGCGCTTCACCCACAGCGACTGCACCGTCTCCACGGCGGCCTGGGGCGCGCGCGGGTCCAGCAACAGGGGCCTCTTGGGCACGCCGGCGGCGGCGGTGCGGTCGAAGAACTCGTCGCTGTCGCTGTTTCCGGCGGCAGCAACCTCTGCAGCCTCTGCCGCGCGTCGCTTGCGCTTTGCGGCGGCGGCAGCGGCCACCGCAGTGGCTGCAGCGTCCTCTCCAGCCTCGTCCGCGCCGCCCGCAGCCGCCCGCGCGCGCGCCAACGCGCTTTCTCTCATCGTCTCGTTCAAAGACTCCTCAGCCTCCTCAATCTCGGCACGCAGCACCTGCACGCGCGCCTCGTTGCGAGACACCTGCGCCGCCTGGCCGGCGGTGAGTCCCTGCTGGGAGCCCTCCTTTGCTGAGATGCGCTCAATCTCCGACTCCAGGTTGCTGATGGTAGCCTCCTTGCGGCGCAGCTTGTCGCGCGCGAGCTCCTGCTTGTCGCTCAGCTTGCCGCCGTAGCTGCGCCAGTCCAGCTCCGCGTCGCCGTCGGGCAGCTCTGCAGCAGCGAAGTCACTCGCCTCGCTGGTGTCCTGACCCCAAGGGGCGCCCCCGGTGTGCCCGCCAGCCGCCGCGCGCGCCTTGACCAGCGCCATTGCGCGCAGCGCGGCGTCTTCTGCCTGCGCAGCCGCAGCCTCCAGCTGGCGCAGCTGCAGCCTCTCCGCGCGCGAGAGGCCCTCCTCGGGCATGAGGTGTTGGGGTCCTTGCAGCACGTAGGTGCGCGTGGAGAGGCCGAAGCGTATTTGGTCGCCCACGCGGAGGGGCGCATACGCGCGTGGCTTGAGAGGCCGCTTGTTCACCGCCGTGCCGTGGGTGCTCCCCGCGTCCCACACGAAGGCGCAGCCGTCGTCGCCGCGCAGCTGCAGCACCGCGTGCAAGCGGCTGCAGCTGGGGTGCTCCAGCACCACGTCACAGCTGGGGTGACGACCAAACGTCCAGAACGCGCCACCAACAACCTCCACGCACCCAGCCACCGAGCCGCCCTTCAGCACCTCCAGGCTGTACGGCACGCTCGGCACGCCGCTCCAAGACTGGGCAGCGCCTCAGAACGTGTAGGGTTCATGGAGCTTCTTACCAAGCGGCAAGCGGCGCACGGCGCGAAAGTTCACGCACCGGAGGCTCGTAGATAGGTGGGGCCCTTCCAGCGCCAGCGTCCTCTGCGTCTGGCTGCGCCTGGGGAGGTATCACTGCGCCACCATGGTCATCACCGTCTTGCTCGCAAAGCGCCCCTGCGCTTGAGGGAGCCGCGTGCGCGCGGCGCGGCGGCGGAGGCATTGCACTGAGAGGCGCGGCGTGTTCGCGCGGGAGAGCCTCGGCTTCGACGTCCCTGGGGGACGGCTCTCGCAGAGGCAGCGGCATCAGCGCGTCCATCTGCTGCCAACCCACGAAAAGCAGCAGGAGTCGAGTGCGCAACTTTTCGCACGGCGCGAAGCGGGCTGGACAAAAATTGCGTGCGGCATTCGTTCCATCAAAATCTGCCTGCGCCACAGGCCCGTCCTCGAACGAACGTCGTGCGTCGGTCGTCGTCGAAGCGTCGAACGTGGTGAGTACAGCGTCACCCTCCCCTTTGCGTTCAACACTCTCAGTGCTGTGCTGCAGCCGCTCCGCGAGGCTCACAGCGCTCCATTCTGCATCCGCTGTCTACACCATGCACGCTGTCGCTCTCAGCGGGTCGCCCTTCGCGTTGGGCGCGCCGCACGCTGGACACACCCGTCGTGCGCCCTGCGCCGCCCCTGCGCTGGCTCTGCGGCCACGTGGCGCCTTGGTGGCTTCCAGAAGCTCCTTTCCGTCACCGTGTCTGTCACCGCTGCAGCCCCTGCGCGCGCCCGCACGCACCCAGCGCCTGCGCGCGCGGCCAGTTGCTGCCGCTGGGAGCGCGGACGAGGCGCCTCAGGAGCGGGCGCTGGTGCGTTGAGCGCGCAGCCTGGACGGCTCCTGTGGTGCACCAGTCTCGAAACGTCCCTTCTCCGCCACTCACGCACCCTGTGGTGCGCTTTAGGCGCCCGTGATGCCCGTGAGCCCCGTGGGCGACTTTCTGTCACACATGCTGAGGTGCGCGTGTGAGCGGGCTCACAGTAGGCGCCTTCGCTGATGCAGCAGCGCGCTCAGCCTGGAGCCACACCTTTTCGACGGCGCGGTGGACGCGCAGCTGGAGCGCATGGCGGACGAGGCTGAGTCTGAGGCGGCCGCTTCCGCGGGTGCACCTGGAGGAACCAGTGAGCTGACTCTGTATCAGCGCATCGGAGACGTCAAGCGCCGCGCGCGCAGCCAGAGCGTGCAGGACTTGATGTACTTCTCCGTGCTGCGCAAGTTCATCTCACTGGGCGTGGATCTGCTGCCTCCGTTGGACGGCAAGGTGCCCGTCGGCAACGCTGACCTAGGCTCCCTCACAAAGGGCGTGCATAGCCTGGAGGCGCTGGAACTTGTGCGCGAGCACTTGGAGGGCGTGCTTGGCGGCGGGCAGCGTGGTGGTGAACCTTTCAGCAACGCGATGATCCGGATGAGCAAGCTGCAAGCCGCTCAGGTGTACGCGGCGAGCCTCATGTTTGGCTATTTCCTGCGTCGCGTGGACTCGCGCTTCCAGCTTGAGCGCCAGATGGGTTCGCTGCCTCGCAGCGCGGAGGAGAGTGTGAAGGCGCTGGAGGATCTGTTCAACAGCGCCACTGCGGCTGACCCGGCTGACCCGCCGCCGTCGCCGGGGCTGTATCGCAAGGCTGGCGACGGCGCCGCCGCACAGCCCGCGCAGCCTGCACAGCCTAAGGAGGCTCCCGCGGAGCTTGCGTCGCGCAAAGCGAGCTTGAGGCGCTACGTTGAGACCTTCGACGCAGAAACGCTCTCCGCAACCGCGCGCATCGTGAGCATGGAGGGCGTGGCGCTGGTGGAGCGGCAGACCACGGCGCTGTTCGGCAGCGTGGAGGCGCTGAGCACGCAGATGACGGAGGCGATTGGCAGCGACGTGCAGAGTCGGGAGGATTTCATGGCGCGCATGCAGGAGGCCATCGCCACCGGCAAGGTTGAGAACATCACGCTGCCGTACATCACGCAGCGCCGGCTGGTGCTGGAGAGCGTGGCGTTTGGGAGCTTCCTGAGAGACGTGGAGGCGCGAGTGGGCGCAGAGAACGCGGTGCTGCTAACGCCCACGCCGGGCACGCCGGGCATGTAGAACAGACGCGTGTCCCTTCTCCTGGCGTTCTTCGCGCGTCGCTCTTACGCCGCCGCCGTTCGACTGCCCTGTGCCACCTCACACGCCCCCCCGCACGACTTGTGGCGTGTCCATGCGTGCCCTGCTTGCCGCCCCGCTGTCACGCCCCAGCCGCGTCACTGCGCGCCGCGTGCAGCAGAGGTCCCTTCCTCGCCTGTCCTTCCCGCGCGCCCCTCTCCGCCCCCTCGCAACCTTCTCCGCCGCTCAACCGCTCGTGCTGGTGGCCACCGCTGCGGCTGACACGCTGCTGGGCACGCTCTCCACGCCTGAGGCTGTGGCTCTGGCGGTTTTTGCGGCTGGGACTGCTGCGTTTGCAGCCTCTAGGATGGCCGCTACTGGCGTACCAAGCACACTGGAGGCCGCCTCTGTGGCTACCGCGGCCGCTCCTCAGTGCCAAGACGGCGTGATTGTGTTTGGCGCCGGCGGGCGGTTGGGTCGGGAGGTTGTGCTGTCGCTGATGCAGAGCGGCAGTTGCGTGGTGGCAGCTTCTCGGGACGCCAACAAAACACTGGCCACCCTCAGCGAGGCTGCCGCCGCCGCGGGCCTGCCCGCCGAGCTGCTGGCCAGCCGCCTGTTCGTGCGGGGAGGCGTGGACGTCACTCAGCCGGACACGCTCACGGCGGAGCTGTTTGCAGACTGTACCCGAGTGGTCTCAGCCACCGGCGCGGTGTTCGGCAAGAACGCGGCGGGCCAGATGGGCTACATCGACAACATGACGAGCGAGCGCGTGGACTGCGGGGGCAACGTGAACATTGCCAGCGCCGCAGCGTTGCACCTTACGCGCCCAGCAGAACGCTCTTGGCCGCCTGTGGTCACCTTTGGCACGGAGGCTGAGGTTGCTCGCTGGAGACGCATGGACGACGTGATCATGGGCGGCCAGTCCAGCAGCGCGTGGACAGTCGCTGCTGAGGGGCACGGCGTGTGGGCCGGCACGCTGGTGCTGGAAGGCGGCGGCTTCTGCGGGTGCCGCTGCGACGGCCTGTCACTGGACCTGTCTGGCAGCGACGGCCTGGTGCTGCGCGTGCGCGGCGACGGGCAGCGCTACAAGCTCAACCTGAAGACTGCCCTCAACGAGGGGCGTTCCGAGAGCACGTACCAGGCCGTCCTCGACACCGCATCCATCCCCGATGGCGCGTGGGGAGACCTGCGCGTGGCGTGGCACGAATTCGTCGCTGTGGTACGACAAGTGGAGGACCCGTCCGCCCCGCCCGTGGACCCCGCAACCGTTCGCTCGCTGGGCTTCGTTCTCTCCCGCTTCGAGTTCAACGGCCTCCCCAACTTCGCCTTCCAACCGGGCGCTTTCAAGCTGGAGGTGGCCACCATCGGCGCCTATGCGCTCCCCCGGCCGCAGCTGGTGATGATCAGCAGCGCGGGCGTGGAGCGCAACGCCCGCATCGGCGATGACGCGGCAGCGCGCAAGCGCGACATTCCCATCGTGCAGCTGAACCCCGGGGGGGTGCTCAACTGGAAATACAAGGGGGAGAGCGCCTTTCGCTTCGCAGCCGGCGGGCTGCGCTACGCAGTGGTGCGCCCTACGGGACTGGACGCCGGCGCCGACACTGCGGCCGCGCTGGAGGTTGGCCAGGGCGACGTGTTTGCGGGCAAGGTGAGCCGCGCAGAGGTTGCGGCCGTCACAGCGGTTGTGCTGGCCTCGCCCTCCGTGTGCACGACGTTCGAGCTGCGCCGCTCGGAGGCGGCCATCGACGCGGGCAAGCCCAGCACGCGCAGCGACCTGGAGCGCCTGCTGCGCCCGCTGGTGGGCGACGCGGGCCGCACCCGCATGGGGCTGCGTCCGCTGCCTGCGCCGCGCAACCCTCCACCGCCGGTGACGCCGCAGCGCAAGGAGGAGATCCTGGCGCGCCCGGACGTGCAGGCGTCGCTGGCGGCTGGGCGCGGCGGGCGCACGCGCGGCGCGGATGAGGCTGATGCTCAGATGGTGGTCAAGAGCAGCGCCGCCGAGGATGCCAGCCTCTGGGTGGCCAACTGGCGCAAGAAGCAGGAGGCGGAGACGGGTGCACAATAAAGTATAGAGTTAAGTCGATAGTTTCTCGCTCAGAAGATGCCCGCCCGCTTCTTGGCGTCCGCCTGCTTCCACTTTGGCAGCTTTGCAAAGTCCGCGCGGCTGGCCCCCAGGGCCCCTGCAAACTCCGCGTCGCTGAGGTAGCACTCCTTGCAGCTCAGGTCGATGCCCTCCACGCCCGCGAGCTGCTTGAGCGCCTCCAGGCTGTAGGTGCGCGACCCTGGAGCCACCGTGACCAGGCCCAGGGCGGGGGAGCCTGCCGGGGCGGGCGCCGCGGCGGGGGCGCCATCCTCGCCCTTGGACATGGCCGCCTTTGCAGCCTTTGCAGCCTCGGCCAGCTCCAAAGCCGCCAGTGTGGCAGACGCCTTAGCCGCAGCCGCAGCAGCCTTCTCGTCGCCCCGCGCCTGCCGCGCCTGCTCGGCGGCTGCGCGCTCAGCCTCGCGCTGCAGCGAGGGGTCGCGGAAGCCCTCAGCCTTCTTGGGGTCCCAGCCCAGGAAGTGGCAGGTGAACATGGCTGGCTCTTCGCCCGCGCATACCTTCACCACGGGCGTCTCCGCGTCGCGCCCGTCACACGCAGCTGCGCTGGCCACGTAGCGCTGCGCCAGCGCGTCCGCCTCCGCCTTTTCGTTGGCGGTGGATGCGCGGCCGATCCACAGGAAGACGGTGCTGGTGACGTCCAGCAGCATGACGTCGTCGTCGCACAGGTCGTCCTGCCCGAAGCCGTACAGCTCCTCGCAGCGCACACCCGCGCCCCCGGCGGCGGCGTCGCACAGCTGGAACAGGCGGGGCGCCTGGCAAGGGGGGCGGCCCTCCGCGCAGGCCGGGTAGGGCGCCTTGCCACCCAACGCGGCCCAGAAGGCGTCAGGCTCGGCGCCCTCGCCCACTGCGGTGGCGGCGTCGGTGATGCCGAACGCCTGGGCCAGCGTTGCGGCCACAGAGGCTGCGCAGTCGCGCTCCTCGGGCGAAGAGTAGCGCCCCTGCCAGATGAAGGCTGCTGCTGCGGCGGCGCCGTCGCGGGGCAGCAGCAGCACGAAGCAGTCTCCCGAGTTGAGGCTGGCGGCGGAGAGGCCCACCTGCACGGCGTGGGTGTTGTGCGGCTGGGTGCCGCGCACGTGGTACAGCGCCACGGCGGAGCCGCAGCCCTCCTGGCTGGCGGCCTGGACGTTCTTGAAGCCGCTGGGATGCCCCCCCGAGTGCACCACCATGCGGCCGTCAAACAGCTTGTGGAAGTGCGCCGGTTCCCGCCCTTGCGCCACACGAACCTGCACCGGGTAGCCGCCCATGCTGTCGTCCAGCGCCTTGGCCTGCAGCGCGGCGGCTGCGCGCTCGTCGGCGCTCGAGTCGCGACCCTGCCAGAAGAAGATGAACGCGGCGTCGCGCTTGCTGGCGTCCTTGTACTTGTACAGCACCACGTACGAGTCGCCCGCGTAGAACTGGCCGTACAATTGGGCGGGCACGGGCGCCATCTCGAAGTGTTCGATGCGCCACACGGTGAGCTCCCCGCTGCCCGGCTGTTCGACCACGTCCGGCTCCTGGTTGTCCGCAGCCTTGGCCGAGCGCACCATCGCCTCCACGTCAACCAGCTCGGACGCGCGGCGCGGCTGTGTGGGCGAGGAGACGGAGGAGGGGCGGGGCACGGCGAGCGCCGCCCAGCGGCGAAACGCCTGCGTGAAGAGCGGCGGCTCGGTGCCCTCCTTGACCACCTTGTGGGTGGCGCTGGCGGGCAGCTGCGCCAGCTGCGCGGCGGCTGCGGCGGCGGCGAGGGCGGCCGCCTTGTCCGCTGAGGGAGCTGCCTTGCCCACCCAGGCGTAGGCTGCGCCGCCCGAGACGAGCACGCACACGCACCCCGTGGCCAGCAGGCTGCGCTCCAGGGGCCGCTGGGTGACCTCGCAGGCGGCTGTGAGCACGCCCCCGGGCGGCTGAGCGTACAGGCGAGGCGCCGAGGCAGCCTCCGCAGCCTCGTCTGCGCCCCCAGCCTCCTCGCTGGCCACCGGCGCGCTCTCCGGCGCGCCCGTCCAGCCCAGCAGCGCAAAGAACGCGGCCGCCTCCGCGCCGCCGTCGCCCTCCGCCAGCACGTGCAGCTGCGCGCGCCCCCCCCGCTCCTCGTCCTTCACCGCCAGCGCGATGCTCATGCCCTTGGCCTTCTCCGCGCGGCTGGCGCCCCGCCCGTTCCACTGGTACAGCACCAGGCCGACGTCCAGGAGGAACACGTCGCCGCTGTTGAGAGAAGACAGCGCCAGCGGGGCTTCCAGCACGCGCACGTTGCGACGCCCCTTGACGTGCAGCAGCCGGGTGGGCCAGCTGTCGCGCTCCACGTGCGCGAAGCCGCTCTCCACGCCGCCGGCCACATACCTGGGGGCCGGGGGAAGGCGCAGTGAGCAAAGGTGTGGTGCCACAGCGCAGGCGCGCACGCGGGGCACGCACTGCACGCCGTGCGGGAAGCACTGGAGGAACTCGGGGGACTCGCTGCCCTCCAGCTCGCGAAACTGGGAACAGGAGAGGGGGCGGTTAGAGATACGGCATGCGCTGGTCCCTACTCACAGCCCCGCGGCCCGCACCTGCACGGGGCGATCACCCAGGAAGCCGTCCAGCTCGATGGTAAGCAGCGCCTGCGTCGGGGCGTCAGAACAGGGTGCAAACGCACGCTGCGGTGCGTGCAAGCAGGTCGGCGCTGGCTCGCAGATCGCCAGCTGCCCACCGTGCGCCCGTGTGCGCACGCTCGCGATACACTCGGGTGCGCACCGCAGCGCCACGCTCGTCCTGGCTGCTCTCGTTGCCCAGCCTGGGTATCAAGTGTCAGCGACCGCCCGCGCCGCAAAGGTGCACCTTGCGCGCCAGAAGTGGAGGTTGTAGTCAAAGGCGCCGGACTTGGTCGGGATAGAGTGCAGAATGAGGTAGCTGTCGCCGCTGTGGAGCTTGCCTTGAGCGCCAGCCTCGTTGCGCACCGGCTTCATGGACTCTACGCGCCACGCCTGCACGCCGGCGGCGACGCCGGCGCCCGCGAAGAGCTCAGCAGAACTCATGCGTGTCGGAGCTACAGGTTAGGACAAGGCGGAGGAATGGTTGACCGACAGGCGGTCAGGCGGGCGCTCGTCGTTGTAGTGGTGCGCCTTCGGTTGGTCGTACAACACCAACCACAGCGCGCGCGGGTGTGCGTGTGTACGCTGTACGGCAGCTGTACGGCACCGGGCACTTGTGGTCTCCTCCGCTGCCCGGGCATTGGTGGTCGTGTCGCTGCTGTGTGGACTATATAGGTGACTTGCTCTGAGTGGTCTGAGCAAACAGTGGAGGCGACAGCGACGCGACTGCAGTTCGTGTGGCTTGCTTTGACTGCCAGATGGGTGACTCTCTGCCCAGCGTGACCGCGGCGGGCGAGCAAAAGCAAGGCGGTGGCCGCAAAAGAAGACCTAGTCCTGAGGCTGCGCTGCCCTCTGGACCCAGCGCTGAAGACGTACAGGCGCGGGGCCGCTCCACGCGGCGCTCGCACGCGCCACGGCGTTGCCTTCGCTCTGGCGTCGTCGCGCTGACGTGGCTGCGTGGCTGCGCCTGCAGGCCATGCTGGGAGGACTGGCCACTCAGGAGCGTAGTGTGGGTGGCCCAGGACAACGCATCAGCGCCAACGAAATCCAGTTGGTGCAAAACCTGGTGGAGAGGTGCCTGCAGGTGCGCCGCCCCTCCAGCGCGTGCTTCAGCCAGCGCTGTCCACGCAAAGGGCTTTCTGTGGAGGCCACGTACACCACCACCCATTTGCAATGCCCGCCCGCCTCGCAGCAGCGCCCTGCGCGCTGCGGCAGTCTGCGGCGCGTGCGAGGCACGCGGCGCGGCCCAGCACAGAGTGGGCCGGCGTTGCCCATACGCTTACCCCCTGCGCTGCACTGACGTGGCCCGCGCAGCTGTACATGAACCAGCGCGAGGTGGTTGCCATCCTGCACCAGCACGCCAAGGTTGAGCCGGACTTCACGGTGCTGGTGTGGGAAAAGCTGGAAGAGCAAAACAGCGAGTTTTTCAACGCCTACCACACGCGGCTGCGTCTGAAGGACCAGATCTTGGCCTTCAACAGCCTGTTGGAGCAGCAGGCCGTGCTCGCCCAGAAGTTGCGCCAGCAGGAGGGCCACTTCAGAGCCGCCTCCGCGCCGCCGCACCTCTTGCAGTCTCTGGGCATCCATCCTGGCGGCGCGGCGAAGCTGTCTAGCTCCGGCCTCATGCTGGACCGTACGGGAGCGTTCCTTTCCGCCGGTGACTTCCTCATGGAGCATGGCCACGGGCATCCGCACGCGCATCCCTTGGCGGGGCCATCGCCGCTGCCCGCGCTGGGCGACGGGCTAGCTGGCGGCGGCGGCGCCATGCTGAGCCACCTGCCGCGCAGCTTCTCGCTGTCGGACCTATCGGTTGAGATGTCGGCGCAGATTGCGGGCGACGGGGATGTGCACATGGCGTTGCTCAGCTCCATGCACATGCCAGGCGGGGGGGAGCATGGCGCGGGGGCGCTGCGCGAAGGTGGCAAGCTGCCGCACACCTTCTCGCTGAGCGACATCCCGAGCCTGCTGGGCGGGATTTGAGGGCACCAAGGAACCGAGATCTCTAGACGGAAAGATAGAAAGACGATAAGTAGTGAGCAAGCGATGGCAATAAGACGCGGTGTGCGTGAGCGCCAGAAGGTCGGGAAGAGGCCCCCCGTCCTCCTGAGAGAAAACGCGACTTCTCTCGCCCCCGCAGACCTGCTCTCATCACACACTGCTAAGTCCCGTCAGGCCTTCTCTCCGCTCCTGCAGCGCCATGGCGCCGACTGTGTTTTCCGAGCCTGCTGCGCCCCCCTCGCCTGCAGTCTGTCTGCCTGCCATCTCCTCGCGTGCATCCACGCGTATAGCGCAGCTGCGCGCGTGGCTGCTGGCGTCACGGCCCAAGACGCTGGGCGCCGCTGTGGTGCCCTTCCTGGTGGGCTCTGCTATCGCACAACGACGGGGACGAGTGGCTTGGTCGCTCGTGCTTCCAGCCTTTCCGGCTTTGTTACTCATCCAGATCGCCACCAACTTGGTGAACGACGCCTGCGACTTCTGGTCCGGCGCTGACTGTTCCACGCGGGTTGGTCCGCGCAGAGCTTCTCAGAGCGGCGTCTTCAGCGCAGCAGCCGTGCACCGCGCTGGAGTTGCCTGCTTCGCCCTGGCGGCACTCTGCGTGCTGCCCGCGGTGCTGGCGCGCGGCTGGACGCTGGACGCTGGACGCTGCTGTGCGTCTACGCAAGCAGCTGCGCGGCGGGGTACTTCTATACCGGCGGGCCTTGGCCGTTAGGATACCACGGCCTCGGTGACATCACAGTTGTGTTGTTCTTCGGACTGGTGGCCACCGCCGGAGTGCGCTTCATTCACACTGGAGGCCCTCTCTTCGACCCGCCTACCAGCCTCGCTGGACTGCAGGTGGGCCTCTTGGCAGCCACATTGCTCGCCGTGAACAACGTGAGAGATGCGGCGACGGATGCACCAGTTGGCAAGCGCACTCTGGCCGTGCTGCTGGGCCTCAAGGGCTCAAGGGTTGAGATTGCGCTGCTGGTGCTGTCAGCGTACGTGCTGGGGCTTGCTTGGCCGGCCTTGGGTGCACCGCGAGCGGCGCTGTGGCCGCTCATCGCGCTTCCGCTGTCTGCTGCGCTGGTGTTTGGAGTGGCGGTGACACCGCCGGGACCCGCTTACAACGCGCTTCTCGTTCTCGCGGCGGCGGGGCACGCAGCCTTCGGCGCCTTGCTGGCAGCCGCGCTGGCGAGCTCCTCGTAGTGGGGCACACGGCCACTCGTCGTAGCTCATCGTAGTGGGCACACGGCCACTAGGCACGTAGGGGCGCCCGCTGAGACGATCGCCGATGCACGCCAGATGAGTGATGTGCAAAACATAGACACCATACGCAGCACCTCGCGCCTGGTCAGCGTTGCTTGAACGTGCGCCCCGACGCCGTCTTTTTCTCCTTCTCAACCTCCGGCTTGGCTCGGTTGAGCACCTGCAGCAGGCTGCCAGTGCGCCGCCGCATGCTGCTGTGCATGTACGCCTTGCTGCACTTGATGTGGAAGGCTATGAAGGCGTAGAAGGTGTTGAGCGACCACAGAGCACTCTCCAGGCGCCTCCCGCCGCCGCACACGTGACGCGAGTACACCACCAGGCTCACGTACCCGCCGTTGGCGCCCTCCGCCAGGGCCGCCGGCGCGCCGCGCAGCTCCAGCGGCGGCTGCGGGCTGTAGCTGCAGCTGGGCGCAGTGGAGAGGTGCTGCTGGCGCCGCGCCTCTGCAAACTGCACCAGGAAGCTCCTGGCAAGCACCGCGTCGGCGCTGTCCTTGAAGCGCACCGGGTACACCACAGTGACAGCCTCCGCGTCGCTGCGCTTGGCGAAGAACGCCTCGCCCGGCCTGGGGGGAAGAGAGGGGTGAGTGCGCCGCGAGCCTGCGCCGCGCACACCTCGCGCAGCGCGCCTGTGCGTCACGGTCACAAGCGCGTCCGAGCCGGGCTGCCCGGCGGCCAGCGGCGCCAGCAGCGCACGCAGCGGCGCGCCCTGCACCACCGAGCGCAGAGACGCCAGCCGCTCCGCCTCCGCGTGCCGCGCCTCCGCGTCCGCTGGCACACGCGCCAGCTCCACGCGCAGAGTCAGGTGGTAGCCTGCCGCTGGCTGCGGCGCCAGCTGCGCGTAGGCGGCGTAGCAGTGGCGCGCCGCTTCCGCCGCGCCAGCTGGCAGCGCCGCGGCGCCTTGCTGGCCGCTGGGATCGCACGGCAGCGCGATGCTGAGCTCCACCGCGCTCGGGCTGGCCGCCTCCGCGGTGAGCAGGTAGCGCACGTCGTCAAACTCAGTTAAGGACAGGGCCAACACCGGGGCGGCGCCCACCGGGCTCGCCAGGCCGCCCTCGCCTGCGCCAGCCAGACTCGCCAGGCGCGCCTTGAGGGTGTCGCGCAGGATGAGGTTCACGGGAGGCAGCCGAGCAGACTGCAGAGAGTCCATTGCAGGAGTGCGGTGCTCCGGCGACGCTCCTCAGCGCAGCCAAGAAGTAGAGAAGCACACGAAAGCGTCGAAGCAGGAAAAAGAGCAGAAGGAGGCGCGTAGGTTGCAAACTTTGGTGGCGCGCAACGCACTGTGGACGAAGCACCGTTGCAAAACGCAAGAACGCGCACGGGCCAGGTGCGCTGTGGCTGTGTGACACGCGCGCAATGACGCGCAGCTGTGCGCCATGGCTCTCAGGTGTTCTTCTCCAGCGTGCGCATGGCTGGCGTCAGGTACGAGTTGTTCTTGTCCGGCAGGTGCGCCACCAGCTCGTAGCGCCCGTCGTCAGCCGCCGTGTACTCATGGCACACATCGAAGCTCTTGTTGCGCGCCTCCACGTCATGCAGCGCCTTAAGGCACACATCTGCCACGTCAGCGCATGTGATCTTCTCCGTGATGCGGCCCCCCTGGTCGAACAACAGCGCCTTGGCCCCCCCGGGAGCTTCGAACAGGACGCCCGGGCGCAGAATGGTGTATCCCAGTCCGCTGTTGCGCAGGAGAGCCTCCCCCGCGCGCTTTGCGGGGACAACCTTGTCTGCCTCATCGGCGTCCAGACCGGCGCCGGCGCAGGAGACGAGGATGAAGTCCGGCTCGCCGCCGCCGGGCAGCGCCTTGATGATGCCAACCTCCAGCAGGAAGGCGTTGGAGCCGTCGTCAGCCACGCCGGCGGTGCCAGCAGCCGCCTGCGCCTGCGACAGCGCGCGAAACTCCGCGTCCGGGTCGAAGGCGCCCCGCCCGCGGGCGCGCTGGGGCGCCGCGGGCGCCGCCACGGGCTGGGCCGCGCTCTGCTTCTTAGGCTGGCTTTTTGCATCAAAACGGAAGCCGATGCGCTGCACGGCGCCCACGTCCAGCGGTGGGGCTGTGGGCACCAGGGGCCTGAAGTCCGCGAAGGGCAGCCGCACGGGCGTCCAGGATGTGCGGGTGGGGAAGGAGGCGCTGTACCAGTGGCCCGTTTTGTCGTCGCCTGTGCGCAGCACGCACGCGTAGCGCTTGCCGTCGCCGCGGCAGCGCAGCACCAGCCCCTCGCAGCTGGCAAGCTCGTCAGGCGGCTGCAGCGGGCCGCTGAGCTGCGCGTCTCCGCGAGACTGCACCGATCCAGACCAACGCAAGTCCCCACCCTCTGTTGCGCCCACGTCCACGGCCGCCTCGCGCACGCCCGCGCGGCGCATCAACCCCATGCCCAGCTCCATGCCTCCCGAGCCGGAGGACAGCGCGTCGGGCAACCAGCCAGCCGCCTGCATGCTGCGCATGTCCTTAAACTTGACCAGCAGCACCTTCGCCTTCCTGGAGCCTGAGGTGCCGTCCTGCGCCATGCTGGCGATGTTGTGCGCGTCCTGCAGAGCCTTGGTGAGGTTCTTGATGCCAGTCTTCTCCACGTTGTTGACATCCGACGCGATCGTGCTGCGTGCTCGCGCGCACACCACAACCTTGTCTGCGCCGCGCATGGCGCGCGCCACGGCAGCCGGGTCGCCCAGGTCGCCCTCGATGAGGGTGACGGACTTTGGGAGGCTGTGTGGTGGGTGAGTGCGTGAGACGGCGTTTGCCAGGCCCTAAACAGCCGAGACGGCAGGCACGCACCCGTCTGCTGCGGCCACGCTGCGCACCAGCGCGCGCACGCTGTAGCCGCGCAGGCTGAGCTTGCGCACGAGGATGGTGCCGACGCGGCCGGTGGCGCCCACCACCAGCACAGTGGTGCGCACACCTTCCGCTGGTGGGGCGTACGTCTCCACGCCCACCCTCTCCAGCTCTTCGGCCAAGCCGCTGGCGCTGCGGCCCAGCGTGCCAAGGCTGAGCACGCGCTGCCAGACGTCGTCCACGAAGGCGCGGGAGCGTCGGCCCAGGCTGATGGGATTCACGTTGTTCAGCTCCAGCGGCCCGGGCTCGCCGGAGTCGCGCGCCGCGGGCGAGGAGGGGGAGGACGGCGAGGCGGGCGGCTGGGCGGGCGTTGGGGCACCTCCTTGGGCGGCGTCCTCCGTTTCAGCTGACCCGGGAGGCTCCGACGCGGAGCGCACCACCGCACGGCCTCCTCGCGCGTGCGCGCCGCGCCGGGCGCCCAGCAGCAACGAGGAGCCGCCGCAGCGCACCGTGCAAGCGCGCGACGCTGCGCAGCAACCTCTAGTGGCGCGCGTAGGGCCAACGACAGGTCGCGCTGCAGCCAGACTCATAGCCTCCATGCTGACGCCCAACGCGCTAATGGAGCCACTGGAGCGAGACTCGTATGAACTAGAGTCGAACAGCACGGCGTGTTCGACCAAAAGCACTTCGTCGCTGCCCCGTGGTAGCAAGATGGTGTATGGTGCCCTAGGCTGAGCGGCGTGTCCGGCCGCTGTCTGGTTGTAGACGGCGGTGGTGGCGATGGGATCTTCCACGCGCAAGCGTTCGCACCGCCGCCGCGCGCTCGCTCGAGGCAGTCTTGGCGATCTGCTGTTAGCGCGGAGGCTGAAGTGGCATCACACACCTCGCGCCGCGCCCGTTTTCCAGCCGTGGGGGCAGCACCCGGTGGCACTGCTGGGCTCGTTCCAGGAGTACCGGCCCTCGCGGTGCTCCACTCGCGTGGCGGCTCTCTCTGCATGCTCCCGAGAGCTCTTTTCCCTCCACGAGGTGCTCTCGTACGCCGACGCTGACGACGCCAGCGCGCTGAACCCTGGGTGGACGTGCGCGGCGCACGTGTTCGCGTTGGCAGACTGCGGGCCGTTGAACGCGCAGCTGGCAGGGGCGGCTGCTGCGGAGGAGCGCGGCGGCTGCTCGCTGCACGTCTCCAACCGCGGGGGGCACCACAGTCGGCTGCGCTGGCTGGACGAGCTCGCCTCGCAAGGTGACGCGGCCGCGAGGCGGCTGCGGCGCTGCGTGGCGCACGCTGTGCTGCTAGCGCAGGCGAGCGAAGGCGGCGACGTCTTCCCGTGCTTGAGCGCAGCCAAGCCGAGTCACTCCTGGGTCAACGTGTGTCGCTCCGGTCACTACCACGGCCTGCACGACCACCAGGGCGCAGCCTGGAGCGGCGTGTACTACTTGCGCGTTCCCGCAAGCTGTCACGGCGCCTCTGGAGCGCTGGCGCTGCGCACAGCAACCTCGCACGCCCACGCGCAACGCTCCTGGTGCACCTTTGCGGCGCTGACGCCAGTGGAGGGCGGCCTAGTCATCTTCCCGGGGTGGCTGCCGCATGCGGTGCTGCCGCTGGTTGGAGCACCGGGGGACGTGCGCGTCTCCGTGAGCTTCAACGTCGGCTCGATGGACGTTCAGGATGCGCCTTGAGGGCAAGGTGCACGGGGGCAAGGGGCGCAAGACGAGGACTCGAGCAGCGGCATCAGATGAAAGAGCAGAGGAGATGAGCCAACGATGCTGCGCATGCCAGACGCGTGTGTGCGTTATAAACGTACTTGCGGTGGTGACTCGAGGCCGGTTGCGTGTGAACAAAGAAGGCGCGCCATTGGCCGTTCAATTTGCGGAGTCGCATCCCAACCTGCCGTCACCCTGTTAGTCTTTGGTTTTAGACTTGTTCAATTTGACCTCCACTCGCGCCCTCGCCTACCGCGTGCGGCGCTCCGTGATGGACCCAACGACGCTAGCCCGTGTGTTGGCGGTGGCGCGGGTGGGCTGTGCTGCCGTGGGCCGTGACGTGGCCAGGCCTTCCGTTCAAGGAGTGCCGGCTGCGGCCAGCACTTCCGCCGAACGCGACCGCGTGTGGCTGCGAAGCGCGGCTGGCGTGCGGCGGCGCGTGGCGGCGGCCGCGGCTAGTCGGGAGTCTGCCGGCAGTACCCCTCCTGCCGACTCGCAGCCGCTGCAGAGCCGCGGCGCTGTGCGGCGCGTGTCTGCACCTCCTCGGCCTCAGGCGTCCTCCCTGGCCTCGCCGGTGGAGCTGGACGACTCTGGCGCGGGCGACGAGAACGCAGAGCTGCCACTCTCCCCATCCCTGGACGGCGGCTCCGCCTCCAGCCGGGGAGACTTCAGCAGCCTCAGCTCCTCGCCGCGCTGGTTCGCAAACGCGGGCAAGACGCATAACTACGAGGTATGAGCCGGAGCGGGGTGGCGCTGGCCAGCCCCAAGCCGTCACGCTGACCCATGCCCACCGCCCCCTTGCCCTCAGGTGCTGCGCATCGACTTCACCGGTCTGACTTATAAGCAGGAGCTGAAGCGGCGAGAGCTGCTTCGCTGCACTGGTCTCCCTGCGCGCGACTTGCGCCGGATAGACCCTGCGCTCAGTCTCACAACCTCCGCCCCCACTCTGCTCGTCTCCGACACCGTGCTCCTCATCAACCTGGGCCAAGTCAGGTGCGGGCGCCCCGTGCTGTGCCAGCCGTGCGCGGCGCTGCGGCCACCCACATGTGGCGCTTTGGTGGGCACCGGCTCACAGCGTCTCTCGCACAGAGTCATCGTCGCCCACGACCACGCGCTGCTGTTCGAGCCGCACACTCGCGTGGCGTCAAGCTTCCTGGAGGGTGCGTGCGCGCGTTGCGAGTGAGCGCGGGCGCTGGGGCGTGCGGCGCATGACGCCCTTGCTCCAGGCTTGCTCTCTCGGCTGTCCACCGTGGGCGTCAACGGCTACAGCGACGGCGACGACAGCGCGTCTGGCCTGTCTTTAGGACAGGCGTTCGAGCTGGAGGTCGTGGAGGCTGCGCTGCTGGAGGTGACGGGGCAGCTGGACACGTTCCTGCTGGACGCCTCCGCGCGAGTGGGCTCCCTCCTGCGCGTGCTCCCCCAGCGACTGGCCATCACCGCGGAGGTGCTGGAAGAGCTGCGCCTGGTGAAGCAGACGCTGGTGGAGCTGGACTCGCGTGCCGGCGCCATTCGATCACTTCTCCTCGAAGTGCTGGATGACCCCGAGGACGTGCGCGGAATGCACCTGGCGCTCAGCCGCCTGTCGCCCACGCCGGAGCAGCTAGAGGATGCGGAGGATGAGGTTGAGAACCTGCTCGAGTACTACCTCCAGCGCTGCGAAACGTGCCACGGCGAGGCTGAGCGACTGCTGGAGAACACGCGCGACTTGGAGGAGTCGATTTCGGTTTCTCTCTCCGCGCGACGATTCGAGGTGAACAAGCTGGAGCTGTCGCTCTCAATCGCAACCTTTGCAACCGCCGTGGGGGCGCTCATCGCGGGGATCTTCGGCATGAATTTGCGCAACAAGTTCGAGCTCTCCACCGCAGCATTCTACGGAACCAGCGCCGGCATCGTGCTGGGCGTGGTCATTCTGTGCGTTCTGCTCTTCAAATACACGCGCAGAAAGCGCATCCTGTGAGCCGCTCTGGGCTTCACGCGCGCTGTTTGTAATGCTATGTGCTTAGATATAGTCACCACAGAGCTGTGGAAGGCTCTGGAGCAGTGCGTCTCTACAGTCTACACCTGTGTCATCTGTCTCACGGTACACTCACACGGCACATGCAGCATCCGCCTCGTCACGCGACGCTCGCAGGTGGCTGCAACGCGGCACAGCGCTGCTGAGCAGCCACGTACTCTGGCAGTCGCGAGACAGAGCGGTCGGTGGATGTCGAAGCGGCCAGAGCTTGCTGCGCCTTCACTCCGTCGCCGCGGCGAATGAACACCTCGGTGGCCACGAGCAACGCGCGGGCTCGCAGCTTGCTGGGCAGTTCCAGGTCTCGAGCAACCGCCGACGCGTCCAACAGCGCTCCTTCGAGCTCGTCAAGCGCCAGGCGCGACGCGGCGCGTGCAAAGCTGGTGGAGGCCTGCGGATGCTGGTCCAGCGAGGAGGAAAACAGCGCCTCGGCAGCCCGGTGCTCGCCGCGGGCCGCGCTGAGCTCCCCATCCCTTCTGAGGGCCAGAGCGGACGCGCGGCCGTCCAGCTCCGCGTTTTCTGCCACGTCATCTGCCACGAAGCCGCGCAGCACGGACAGGCAGGCTGCGACGCCCTGGCAGGCCTCGTACTCGTCCCCGCTGTTGCGAAAGCTCAGGTGCGGTCCGCCGCCGCAGCGCCCCAGACACGTCGTGCTCCTCACCACTAAGCGCTCCGGCGCCAGCTCGCGCAGCAGCTCCAGGCTCTCCTGGCTCCCCTCCAGGCGACACGTCTTGCCAATGCACACCAGCAGCGCCTTGTCGCTGCTCGCGCACAGCGCGGAGCCAGCGCGAGGCCGGACGCTCGGGCGCGCGCAGCAAGGCACAGCAGGCATGAGACGCGGGATGGCGAAGGGTAGGCGGATTGGTGATAGCCGCCGCTCAAGCCTGGTGGTGGTGGATGACGTGGCGTGACGTGGCGTGACGTGTGCCTCAGCACACAGCGCCAGCGCCAGCGCGACTGTGGACGAGGACGCAGCGCAAGCGCGCGGTACAAGTATCGGATTGCCAGCAGGTGTCGCGTCAGCCTCCGTGAACATATGCGCCCAGCCCAGCCCCAGCCGGTCCGGCCAGCTCAGCGCGCCCAACCGGCACGCCCTGTGTCGGCTACGCAGCTCAAGCTTCCCCAGCCTTGCCGCGGCGCTTCTTAGCGGGCTGCATTGGAGCGGCATCCTCCTCATACGCCTCCTCTTCCCCAGCCTCTGCGGCCACGGGCGCCACGTAGGGCGCCGGCAGCGGCGGCGCGGGGCGGCCCTCCGCCACAGCCAGCTGGTACTCTAGCTGGGCAACCTTGTGTCTGAGTTCGTCAGCCTCGTTCTTGAGCTGATCGATCTCGTTCTTCTTCTTCTCGCGGCTTCGCTGCGCGCTGATCTTGTTGGCCGCCTTGCGGCGAGCCTTGGAGTCGTCGTCCATTTCGAGTCGCGCCCCGCCAGGAGACAGCGACGCAACAACCAGAGCGGCCTCAGCCGCGCCGCCTTCCTCCATGACGCGCAAGGCCGACGCAGTGCGGACGCGCGGGCAGAAGCCGAACGGGGTCCGCGAGGCGGGATTTTAGTGGCAGCGCGCTGACATCGTTCGACCACCGACGACGCTGAGTTGGCATTACGCTCCAAAGAAGGGCGGAGTGCAGCACTGGCGGGCGAGAGGTGCGTAACGGAGAAGCTCACGCCCGACTGACTGGGACCGAGGGCGCTGCGGGCGCGTGAAGATGGGCGCGGTGTAACAATGTGCGGCGCATTCCACTGCTCTATGTATAGCGCGTTAGCGCCTGTATGTTTTCGGCTGCGGCCAGCGGCAGAGCGCAAAGGGCAAAGCGCTGGCATGTTCTCCATGTTCTGGTAGCTACCTGTCATCGTCGCTCTCCTCCTCGCTCGCCTCCTCTTCCCACTCAGCCCACGTGTGCGTCGCCCTACGCCTTGGCGGCCGCCTGTGCAGCGGCTGCGTGGCGCCGGAGAGCATGAGCGCAATAGCAAAGCCAACAAGACTGGGCAGCGCAGCTACCAACAATTCTCGACCCCGGGACAGCGCCCGCCCCAGCGCGACGCCCTCCTCCTGCTCGCAGCCGCTGCTGCTGGCGTCGCTGCGCCGGGAGTCGCTGCCGGACTGGTCCGCGTCCAGGTGGCTCCCGCTGCCGCTGCCGCTGCCGCTGTCGCAGCGCGACTCGGCGATGGCGCTAAAGTCCGCGTCTGCAAGGACAGGACAGAGGTGAGTGGACAGGCGTGGCAGCGCGCGGCGCGGGGTTCCGGATGGGCACATTGCAGGGGAACTGGGACGGACGCACCTCGCGTGCGCCACGCAGCCTCCCGGTGCGCGCGCGCGGCTGCGCCCGGCAGGCTGGCGTGCCGTCCGGCCGGCTGGCGCTGTGCGGGCACGGGCGGCGGGGCTGGGCGCTCCGCGTCCAGGAGCAGTGTCGGGGGCAGCTCCGGCTGCGCGGGCGCAGCTGCAGGAGGCGCCGGCGTGCTGCTGCGGGGCGTGAAGCCCACCAGCGACTCGCAGTCCGTTTCGCTGGGCGCTTGGCTGGGCCGCAGCTGCCACAGCGCGGGGCCGCCCGCCTTCTGCAGCGTTGCGAGCTCGCCCAGCGCGCCCAACAGCTGACGCGTGTCCAACACCGACTCCTGAAGGTCCACGAAGCTGGGCTGATGCGCCTTCATGGCGACTTCTGCACAGCAGAGGAACGCAATTATCCCAGTCCAAAACTTCGTTCATCACCACCTTACCACGAGTTGTACGTCGTCCGACTAGGAGGGAACGGAAGGACCCCGCACGACGCGGACGCAAACAATGAGGGGCAGAGCAGAGGCGCGCATGCGTGCATTTCCCAGCTGCTGTTTGCAGTCAAAGTCTCGCACGGCTGCTGCACCCCCCCCCTTTCGCTCACCACCCATCGTCCTCCTCGTCATCAGCAGGCGGCATCGGCTTGGGCGGTGGCGGCGGCAGCGCCACGCGTTGGACGGGCGTGCGGTCTTCTTCATCTGACTCGTCGAAGATGGAGGGCACGCGCACACGCTGCGCCGGCGGCGCCGGCGGCGGGAGCGCGCTTTCCTCAGCCGGCGCGCGTATGGAGGACGGCGGCCGGCGGCCGGCGGCGCCCCTGGCACGCACCGCCAGCAGCTGTGCAGGTACAGGTTGCTCGGTGAGCGAAGCTTCGGCGGCCGCCACGACGGCGGGGGGCTCCACAGCCGCATCCACCCCGTCGGGTGCGTGATCTGGCGCGGGAGGGGCGGCCTGGGGGCTCGTACGGGGCTCCTCCTCCTCCATCCCCTCCTCCTCCGGCACCGGAAGCTGCAGCTCCTCGCCCGCCGCGCGGCGCAGCGCGTCCGCGAGCGCGGCGAGCATCGCCGACGGGGAGAGCGTCGTGGCGTCTTTCAGCGCCAGGGCGACCGTCGCGTACAGACACTCCGCGGCGGCACAGCTCACCGTGGTGCGCCCCGCCGCCGCCGCCTCCTCCGTCTGCGTGTGAGCCTGCGCCTGCGCCTGCGCCTGCGCTGCGCGGTGCGTCTGCGCGGCGCGATGC
>Ga0208951_1000118_pt1 | contig 32224 bp, 23 predicted proteins | sample GreLakmeMI27MSRF_FD_187702 | JGI IMG/M metagenome (GOLD analysis project Ga0208951, IMG submission 187702) | Freshwater lentic microbial communities from great Laurentian Lakes, MI, USA - Great Lakes metaG MI27MSRF (SPAdes) | ecosystem: Environmental > Aquatic > Freshwater > Lake | place: Great...
GAAGGTAAGCTGCCCGACGATGATCGAAAAGATTGGCGTAACCAAGAACGAGACGTCGCTCGTGAGCTGCCCGACGCTCGTCAGATGCTCCAGCAGAGGGGCGAGCAGCGGCGCCGCCTCGCCGGCGTGGGATTGCAGCAGCGTGAGGAAGCCAACCAGGTTGCGCAGCGTGTCGGTCGGGAGGGGCGTGTTCCCCAGCAGCTCCAGCGCAATTATCGTCTCGTCCGCATCCTGTGCGAGGCGTCTGCGCCCGGCTGGCGCGAGCCTCAGCAAGTCGTTGAAGCCTACATCAAGCTCAAGGCCTGCGCGGGAAAACGCAGACACAGCTGCGGAGGGCAGGCTGGTGATGGTGCTGCTGACACCGAAGCGCGCGTCAAGCAGCTGCGCAGCGAAGAGCGATGCCTGGTTCTGCAGCGTCAGAGACAGGAGTTAGCCCCAGTCATGCGTGCCATTAGCGGATCCGTGCATGTGCGCCAGCAGTTCTACTGCCACATGCGTCAGGTTGAGGCTCCGCAGCGGCGCCAGAGGATCATCGTGCGTGGCGTTGTTGCTCTCCAACAGTGCACGGCGGCCTTCACTGCCAATGGCCTCGCCCAACGTGTACTGCGCCACACAGCTGCCAACCTCAGCAGTCACTCTGGCCAATAGCTGCGCCCTCAGCGCAGCGACATCACCGGCGGTGCTTCCCATGCCCAGCAGGCGGCGCAGACCGGCGCGCGTGCCCGTGCCTGCCACGATGGGCGCCGTCTGCCCCGGCTGCGCCAGACCTAGCTGCCAGTCCTCCGCCCAGTAGAACTGGGTGCGGAACGACACGTGCAGCGGGTTGAAGGCGAAGCGGCTGATTGGGGTTGCCGGGGAGGAGAACCACTCCGCCAGCTCCTTCAACGTGTGCGGTATCGGCGTGGCGACGGAGCCCACGATGATGCGCAACGTGGGATTCACCAAGATGCGCTCCGTGCGGCGCAGGGTGACCCCCTTTTCGGCGAGCTGCGCGGTGGTCTCCCGCCACCAACGAGGCGTCAGCTTCTCGCCCAGCCGCGTCACTGCAGCTGCGGCTTTTGACGTCGCTGCGGTCTCCAGGGAGAGCACCGGGCCCACGGGCAGCTTCAGCGTGTTTGAGGGAGCCCGCAGAGCCGGGCGCAGCAGGCTCGACAGCGTCCCGGCGTCTGTTGACGCCAACGACAGGACCAATACAAGCAACAACGTCAGCAGACGCCGTGCGGCGCCGGCCATGAAAGCACAGAGGGCATGCGGGAGTGGAGGAGCGCAGACGGTGCCTCGAAATCAAAGCGAAACGCGAGTCCCGTCAGCTTTTGACCCTCAGCCGCATCGTCATCGGGTGCCGCGCGCTCCTTGGATCGATGTCCGGGATCATGCATGCGGACCCAGAAGTGCGTGCACCCTGCGCATCCACGTCCAATGGGTGTGCCTTCAGCGTAGCCACGCACGCCTGGAAGATGAGAGGGCAAGAGGCAATCTTGGTGCGCTGGCCAGCGTAAACGTAACGCGACAGCGCATAGCAGCACGCCGCCTGAACGCGCACGTGTAAAATGTGCAGTGCGGCACAGTGCAGCAGCGCGTCCAGTGCACCAGCCGCTTGTGTGCCCCCAAGAGCTGCCAGTTCCTCATCAGCATCTAACAGCACTCTCAAGGCCACGCAGCAGCGCTGCGCGTCAGCGACAGACTGGCGAGGGTCGTTGAGCTGCGCCACGATACCCTGGAAGTCTTCGCGGTAGCAGAGAGCGTAGGCCAGGCTGGGGCGGGTGATGAGGGCACATGTGTGTGGATACTCACATAGGTCAGGGGCTGCTGCTGTACAGACACGGCCAGTGCTGCGTCATTGACCACTCGGCAGGGCTCCTTTGCCGCCTCGCGCCAGGTTGGGCAGACAGAGGCGGAGGCGCAGAGGTTGCGCACGCCGTCTGTTTGCAGTGTCAAACCGCTGAAGATCCTCACCAGCACCTCGCGGGGCAGAGGTGAAGCGTAGTCTATGCTGGGCATCTGTCGGGCAGGCGACACGCGTTGGCGGGGGAGACGCGAAGGCCTGGGATGCGGGGCACCGCGGCTGTCGAGGGCATTGTTAAGCGCCCTCGTTCTCGCTGTGCCACCATGCGCGCCAGTCGCGCCCTCCGAACTGCGGCGTCGCTGCGCCGCGGCGTTGCGACCGCCGCCGCTCTGCCCGTGCGCGTGCACAACCCCGGCGGTCAGCACAGAGTGGTGGTCACTAAGGATCTGCCCGGCACGCGCTGGCTGGACATCCTCCAGGCGGCCAACTGCCGCGTGGAAGTGTGCTCCTCCACGAAAACCATCCTCAGCGTCGCAGACATCAAAGCGTTGCTGGGCACCAGCTGCCAGGGCGTCATTGGCCAGCTCACGGAGCGTTGGGACCAGGAGCTCTTCGGCGCGCTGCGTGCAGCTGGAGGGCGTGCGTACAGCAACTACGCTGTGGGCTACGACAACGTGAACGTGGCCGACGCCACAAAGGCCGGCATCGCTGTCGGCAACACGCCAGGTGTGTGTCACGTGCCCTATCGCCGTCGCCGCCAGCTGTGGGCTGGAAGCGCGTGCAGCCGAGGCGCCTTCCTCGCCGTCGCTGAGCAGCAGAGCGACGCCGCGCGGCGTGGCGCGGCGCACAGCGGAGAATAGCGGCGTGGCGCTCCACCGCATTTCCTCGGTGCCACTCCCTGCTCCGCCTCACGCGTCCCTCCCGCACCGCGCCAGGCGTGCTCACCGAGACCACCGCCGAGACGGCTGCAGCGTTGACCATGGCGGCCGCGCGGCGCATCGTAGAGGTGAGTTCCACCCTCCTAGACACTCTTTGGTCACGCGCCCCTGCTCCCTCACACGCGATGCCACCCGTCACAGGCGGACGTCTTCATGCGTGCCGGCAAGTACCAGGGCTGGCTGCCCACCCTGTTCGTGGGCAAGCTGTTGCAGGGTGCCACGGTGGGCATTGTGGGGGCAGGCCGCATCGGTGCCGCGTACGCGCGCATGATGGCTGAGGGCCACAAGTGCAACATCTTGTACTTTGACCCGTACCAGAACAAAGCGCTGGAGGGCGCTGTGAACAGCTACGGCGCCTTCTTGGCGTCGCGCGGGGAGAAAGCCGTCACCTGCACGCGCGTCACCTCGCTGCAGGACCTGCTCGCAGCCTGCGACGTGGTGAGCCTGCACACGGCATTGGACGCGAGCACGCGGCACCTGATGAACACCGAGCGGCTGCGGCAGATGAAGAGCGACGGGGTGCTCATCAACTGCGCACGCGGTCCCGTCATCGACGAGCAGGCGCTGGTGGCACACCTGCAAGCAAACCCGGATTTCCGAGTGGGGCTGGATGTTTTCGAGCGCGAGCCGGAGATGGCAGCGGGGCTGGCGGAGTGCCCCAACGCGGTCATTGTGCCCCACATCGCCTCCGCCAGCTTGTTCACGCGCGGCGGGATGGCCACGCTGGCGGCGGCCAACGTGGCGTCGCGACTGGTGGGGGAGCCGGTGTGGCACAGCCCCAACGAGGTTGGCGCCTTTTTGGACGGTGAGGTTGCAAAGCGACCGCACGCGAGCCCGTCCATCGTCAACGCCAAGGAGCTGCAGCTGCCCACCCTGTCGAAATGACGAATCAGTGCGTCCGGATAGTCTAACAACTTAGAGTCACAGCAAGTCGTCCAGTGGCGAGTCACGCGGCGGCGGCGGCGGCGGCGGCGGCGGCGGCGGCGGCGGCGGTGGAGGCGGCGGTGGAGGCGGCGGCACTGACGCGGCGTCCAGCTCAGCTTGCAGCGCCTCAGCGCGTGCGCGTGCAGCCTCCTCCCTCTCCGCCTGAAACCGCTTCATCTCCCCCTCTGCCCGCTTCTCCTCTTCTGCGAACTCGCGCGCAGCCACGTTGCGCTGCTCCAGCAGCTGCGCCGTCGCATGGTGTGCGTGGCGCTCCTGCGCCCCATCCTCCAGGCGCATCATGCAGGCGCGCACCCCGTAACTCACCGCTATCAGACTGCTGGCCACCAGGGCAATGATGAGCGTGCTCTTGTCCAGCGGCGGCATGCCCAGGTCAAACGCCGGCGGTACGGGCAGGCAGGTGCGCGGTCCTGGCGCCTTCCGGAGCACCATTTGGTCGAACACGAGGCCAGAGGCGGATGCGACTGCGCTGAGCGTCAGGCTGCGCGCATCTGCGTCGATGCGCACGTAGCCGAAGGTTGTCGCGTTGGTCACCTCCATGAGCGAGGCCTGGGGCCCGCCCAATCCGCTCAGCCGCGCGCCACCGTTGCCCAGCACAACGTGCCGCGTCCCAGCCTCCGTGCTGTCCTCGCACGGGCTTTGCTGCACGCCGTACGCAAGCGCCACGCTGCGCTGGTAGCTGCAGCGAAAGAGTGGGTGAGCGCACGCACAAGAGTGGCTGAGCACTGCGCAAGCACACGCCTGTGGTGGTGCCCTGTCAGCGTCAAGTCCACCCCGTACTGCGTCCACAGCGGCTCCAGCACGCGCGCCATTTCGATGGCCACCGGGGTGTCCGAGGAGACGCCCGTGTTGTAAGGGGAGTCAATGAAGAAGGGCCGGTGGCCGTTGAACACCAGCCAGCGGGGCGCGTCCGCGCTCCTGCCGTCGCCGCTCACCGTGGCTGCGTCGCGCGCGGCGGCGGCGGCGGCTAAGTCCGCCTGAAGGAAGGCGTACTGGGGCGTGCCGGGCGCAAAGGGGTGCTCGGTGCTCATGGTGGTGAAGTGAATGATTCCGTAGTCGAAGGAATACCAGGGCGAGGAAGGGCTCATGTCCGCTGGCGGAGGCATCGGGTAACGCTTCACGTAGGGCACGCCGCACTCGCCGCCGCTGTCAGCCGCCACAGAGCTGTTAAACCGCCCGCTCCACGGATTACCTGCCCAGTTGTGCTCATGATTGCCTACAGCCGTCATCCACGGCGCGCTGGCCGCCGCCGCCTGTGTCTGATCTGCGTACTGCTCCCAAAGAGCCCCATAGCCCATGCCATAGGACAGGTCCCCGTTGTGCAGCACCAGCGTGCGTCCGGACGCAACCTCCGCTGCCAGCGCTGCGGAGGTTGCCAAGCTGGGCTGCATGGAGAAGTACGAGCGCTGGGAATAGGGCGCAGAGGTTGGGTTGCCAGCCACGTAGTTGCTCCCGTCGGGGTCTGCCTGGCCCATGTCCGCCACAGCGACCAGCGCGACGCGCGCGCCGGGGCGGGGCGGCGAGGTGAATGCGAAGAGGTCTGACCAGCCAGCCGCGTCGCTGCCGCAGCTGTACCACACGCGAGTGGAGGGCGGCAGCGGGCCTAGCACCGCGCTGTGCAGCTGGCCGGGCGCCAGGAAGCCTTTGCCTGTGGCGGTGCTGTTGGAGCCGTCCGGGTTGGCGCAGAGGTCCGCGGAGGAGTAGGTGCGCGTGCTGGCGAGCGCCACGCCTGGCGTCGCGCCCGCGTCCAGGCCCCAGCGACACCGAGGCGCAGACAACAGGCTGCTGTTCCAGCTGCTCCAGGTGACGCGCAGCTCGTCCGGGCGGCCAGTGAGTGCCAGGTGCACGCCCGTGGGCTCGTTGACGTTTGCAAAGGCGGGCGCTCGCATCACCGCCACGGCCACCGGCGAGGCGCTGCCGCCGGTGAAGTAGACGAACTTGGCGGACTGGCGCAAGTTGAGCAGCCGGAAGCTGCGCACAGGCGACGGCAGAGGTGCCACGCAGTGAGGCGACGGCGGCCACACGCACGACTGGGGCCTGCGCGCCCCGCACGCGCCTGAGCGAGCCGCCTCGCGCGCCCGTGACGTTCTTGAACTTGACGGGCGCCACGCGGGTGATGTCCGCGTCGAAGGGCACGTAGAGCGCCAGCACGTCGGTGGCGCTAGGGCTGGGGCTGCCGCTTGCGGGGAAGGCCCAGGTCACGCTCACCCAGGAGCCGCTGCGCGCCACGCTGCTGGCGTTGCAGCTCAGGCTCACGCCCGAGGCCAGCTGGCGACGCACGGAGTGCACCGCAAACTGCTCCAGAGGCGCGCGCTGCTCCCCGCTCTCCGCGCTCGCCCCAGCGAACGCGACACACGCCAGCGCCACCACGCACGCCAGCGCCCTCGACGCGGCGCTGCGCCGGCGGGCCATGGCGCCGGCGTGGGACCAGGGAGCGATATGAAGGCAGAGGGACGAAGAGATGAAGCTAGGCGCCCCAGCCAGAACATGGTACAGCACTACATCACTTCCCTGCTGCGCTCTTGAAGCGCCGTGTGCCCGCCCACCAGCTGCGCGCACGCGTGCCGTCAGCAAGGGGTGTGCGCATCACAGGCGCAGCACAGGCCCAGAGCGAGCACACACCTCACAAACTCTGCAAAGTCGATGGCGCCGTTGCCATCCTCGTCAAGGTACGTCATGGCGAGGCGTGACTCCTCATCTGAGAGGGGTTGACCCAGCTCCTCCGTCAATCGCCGCAGTTGCATGACGTCTAGGCGGCTGTCAGCTCCGTCGTATTTGACGAACACTTTGGCGATGCGAACAGCTTCAGCCTCGGTGAGCTCCCACTCGGATGCGTCAAACTTCTTGGATGCTGCGCCGTTGGCCACCGCCAGCAGCGCCGCAAGATTGAGGAAGGTTGCGCGAGCCGAAAAGTCGCCCGCAGCGCCCGTGTCTGCCACGGCGCCCATCGCCGCAGCGCCGCCGCTGCTCTGCGCAGCAGCCTGCGCGCGCAGCAGCTCCCGGATGGCGTTCAGGGTCTCCACAACCTTCACCGCGTTCTGCGCCTCGCGCACGCTGTACACTGCGCCTAGGCCGGAGCGTGCGCTGGCGCCGTCACCCGCAGCCTCGGTGACTGCGGCCAGGAACACTTCCACGTTAGCTCCGAAGAGCAGCGCTGCGGCGGCGATGCTGCCAAAGGTGAACAGCTCGGACAGGAAGCCCAGGCCGTAGTTGAGGCCCACCGTGAAACACACCGACTCCACGAAGCGCTGCAAGAAACCCAAGTCCTCAGCCTGAGGGGCGCGAGGTCAGCAGCGACAAGCAAGATTAGCATAGCAGCACGTGTGCGCGAGGCGACTCGCACCCGCCGCGACAGGTCGAAAGACAGGAACGCGGTGTAGCAGGCTGCGCCGTTGAGCAGCACCGAGATCTGGTGGGTGTCAGAGTGAGCGCCGAAAGATATGGTGGGTGACTCATGGCGACCTAGACGCACCGCTCTGGGCACCAGCTTAGAGAAGCCCCGGTTGAGGAAGAGCAGCTGCAGTTGCTTTGGGTCTTTGATGCCCAGCTGCTCCAGGTTTTTGAGCACCCTCTGAGCAGCGTCTGGAGTGTAGTTGTCGCTCACCATGCTCTTCACCCGCCTGTCCAACAGAGACTCGCCAGCCTTGTTGTCCTTCTCGGGCTTCTTGTCCGTCGGCGGAGTGGCCGAGGCGCGCAGCAGGAGCGTCGCAGCGCGGTGTTGTTGTCGGCAAAGGGCGGGTAGCAAAGGGCGTAGTGACGAGGCGCTGTGACGTAGGCACAGTGACGAGCGTTGTGAAGACGCCGCACGCGGCAGCGCCACGCGCGAGCCCGCCAACGACATGGGAAGCGGCGAAGCTGCACAGCTAATAGGCAAGACAGGGCACTAACTTGATCGCGGGCTGGGGCGAAGAACCGCCAAGCGGGTCGCCTAGGCAGCCCCTCCATCGCGTTTGATGAGGCGGCCCGCCACGAGGCACACTCACGCCCGTCGCAGAGCGCATATAGTGTCGCCAGTGTGCGAGTGAGCAAGAAAGCGCTTCGATGGACGACGTGACTGCTGAGCCTGCCGCTGCCGTGGAGGCCAGAGACGAGCAGCAGGCCGAGCAGCAGGCCGAGCAGCAGGCCGAGCAGCAGGCGCCCGCCAAACGCAAGCGGGCAGCGCCAGGAACGGGCCCCCGCGCCCTGGCAAAGAAGGCTCGTGCCCAGGCGGCGGCGGCGGGCCTCCTGCCCGGACTTGCGGCGCCTGGCGGCGGCGACTCCAGCGGAGAGGAGGACGAGCGTCAGGCTGCGGCCAGCGGCAGCGAGGCGGCGGTGTCACGTGCGGCGGCGAGGCGTGAGCTTGTCGCGGACCTGCGGCTCACCTGCAGCGCGCTGTGCCGTGCGCTGGACGCCAGCCAGCAGGCGTGGGGCCGCGCGCTGATCGACCAGGAAGAGGCTGAGCGGGTGCATCAGCAGCCGTACAGCGCGCCCAGCAAGCTGGCGCCAAAGGCTGCGCGAGCCGCCCCTGCAAAGGCGGCCTCCGAGCCCAAGGCACCCAAGCCCAAGGCGCCGGCTGTGTGGCGCGCCGCCGAGAAGGAGGCGCTGCGCAAGACGCTGCTGCTCTTTGGTCTGCGGCGCTGCGAGCGGGTGAGCGACGGGCTACGCGCCGCGGTGGGCGGCCGACACAGCCGCGCTGACGTGGACGCCGCCACAACCTCCTTCGTGCGCGCGCTGCTGCCCTATGCGGACGCGGGCGAGCGACGCCTGCTGGCACGCAGTCTGCACGGTGCCTTGACGGTTGACGACGCTCGCTTTGGTGGGTGGGAGATGTCGGACTTTGTCGCTCGCAACGCCACGCGTCGCATGCGCCTACTGTCGCAGTTGAGCGAAGCTGTGGACGCACTCGCCGGCCTGGCGCACGGCGCGGAAGAGCCCGACGCAGGCTTGCAAGCTGCCGCGTGGGCTTCGCTGCGCTCATGCGAGGTCAAGTCCATTCCGCTGCCAGGCTGGTGGAGCGCCGATGCGGATGCGGCGCTGCTGCGAGGCGTCATCGCCCACGGGTACTGCAACTACGCGCAGATCCGGTGCGACCCGGCCAACGAGCACACCTTCGAGCAGGCGGTTGGCACCGCCAAGCGCCCCCCCGCGCGCGCCAAGGGCCGCCGTGCGTCCAAGGAGCGGGAGGGGCGAGAGGGCTCCGACGAAGAGCAGGCTGAGGAGGAAGGGGGTGCTGTGGATGCCTCCGTCGCGTGGCCCTCTGCAGACACGCTGACGCTGCGCAGCAAGCGCTGCGTGGACGTCATTCTGAAAGCCACCGCGGGCATGCGGGGCGGGGAGGCGGATGCCGAGGAGGAGGAGCACCCCGCACTGGAAGCTGACGCAGCCGCCGCCGCTTCGGTCCCTGCGCCGCGCGGCAACGCCGCGCAGCTGGCCACCATGTTTTGGACCAAGAAGAAGAAGCTGGACGTGGTGCGAGCCATCCAGTTCCGAGGCCTGCCCACCGCGCAGGAGCACTGGAGCGCAATGGCCAAGATGGTGGGATTGCCTACCGGACTGCCCATGGCCACGCTGCAACAGTGCGTGTCGGACATCATGGCGGAGGAGGGTGCCGCCTGCGGCAGCGCCCCAGTCGCCACTTCCACTCAGTCAAAGGAGGCGAGCGGTGGAAAGAAGCGCTACCGCGCGGCTGTTGGCGAGCTGCTGGCGCCCTCCACGGCGCGCAGCCTGCGCGATCGGCTGGACGCGTTCAGCGCGCTGGCGGCGGGACTGGCGCTGTACCCCTCCCCCGGCGATTCCCTCACCCGCGCCGGCGCGCGGAGCATGATTGAGAGCATACCGGACTGGTGGCGACCCGGGGAGTACGACACCGCGCTGGCTCAGGGCGTGCTCAAGCACGGCTGGGGAGCCTGGGCCGCCATCGGGGCTGATGCGTCGCTGCCCTTCGCCGCCGCACTCCCGGCCAGGACGCCCAGCAAAGAGGCGCCGCCGGTGGGGGATGGCGGCGCGGGGGATGGGGACATGGGTGAAGAAGGGGGAGATGGGGGGGAAACGGGGGGCATGCCCCACGGGCGGGCGCTCACGCGCCGCTTGAGGCTCTTCATGGACGCTACTCACCGGGCGCAGCAGCGGGAGGCGGCGGAGGCGAACGCGGAGGCTGGACAGGCAGACGACGACGCGGCGACGAGCGTGGACACGGCCTAAACACCACACTTGCACTAGGTGCTGCAACTTCACTCACTGCACGCTCTCAACGAGAGATCCACTCACCTGCTCGCGCGAACCTTGGCACTCGGTACAGTACGGTAGCCACGGTAACTCTGTAATTCAGACAGCCCGACACATTCGAATAGTACGTCGAACATGCACATTGCTGGCCCTCGTGTTTGCGAGCTGTGCTCCATCAGCGGCGTTCTCCAAACCAGTTGGTCCCTCTTACAGAGAGCCTTGAGGTGTCAAGCCGATGCTTCAGCGCTCCTTGTTCCGCCCTGCGTTGCCGCCACCTGCAGTCGCTTTCTCGAGTGAACGGGGTCGAGCTCTGTTTGCAGAGGCGCAGGCGGCTGGCTGCCTGGACGGCTGGTGGAGACTTGCCGAAACTTTCACAACGCAGGAGGAGCCTGCGTTCTGCGGGCTGGCCTCGCTGAGCATGGCACTCAACGCGCTCGCGGTGGACCCCTGCCGCGTATGGAAGGCCCCGTGGCGATGGTTTCACAGCGAGCTCTTGGACTGCTGTGTGCCATTGGAAGACGTGAAGCGCTCGGGCGTGACACTCGAGACGCTGGCGTGCCTGGCCCGCTGCAACGGCGCCAGAGTGAGTGCGCACAGAGCACCGCCGCTGCTTGCCAGCAGCGCTGTGGTGGGCGAGGAAAACGACGCTGCATCGCACATTACCGGCTGCGCTTCTGCTGCTGTCCCCTCGGCCACCTGCGCGCAGTTCGAAGCGCACGTGCGCGCGGCCTGCTCAGCGGCGACGGGCGCAGAGCAGCCCGCGCACGTGCTGGTGGTCTCCTACTCTCGCGCTGTCCTGGGCCAGTCGGGCGAGGGTCACTTCTCTTGCCTTGGTGCCTTCGCTCCCGACTCTCGCCAAGTGCTCATACTGGACGTGGCGCGCTTCAAGTATCCACCGCACTGGGTCACGCTGGACCAGCTCTGGGCAGCCATGCAAGCTACCGACGTGGTGACTGGGCGGCCGCGCGGCTACCTGCTGCTCAGCGCGGACGCTGGGGCGGCGCCGCTAGGCAAGTACATGACGCTGAGCAGACGCGGGCGGCCTTGCGCATGCAACGCTGGGCTGGCGAGCAACGCATGGCTGGAGTGTCTGTTGAGCGGCAAGGTTCTGCAGCTGGAGAGAGTGCGCGAGCTGCCTGATGTGCTTGAGGCTGTCGAGCTCTACGGCGCACAAACTGCCCAGGAGTTGGAGGCGAGGCGAGCGGTGGTTGAGGGGGTGCGCCAGACGGCGTTATTCACTCGGGTGAAGGGCACGGAGCACGAGAACGAGCGCCACGTGGTTATGACGCTGCTACTGCTAGCGGCTGCGCCAGAAGACTCCCAGCTGCCAGCTGCTGTGGCGGATGAGGTGAAACACCTGCGGACTCAACTGTCGGCGCTGCAGCACACGGAAAAAGATGCGTGTGCATGAGCTCGCGACGCGAATAAGTAATAAAGGCATGAGCCGGCGTCGCGTCTCCCGTTCGGGTCACACGTCACAGCGACAACGTGGCAGCGATGTGGGTGTCTGCAGCTGCAAGCCTCGCGTCCGCGTCCTCAAAGGCTACGGTCTCCAGTCCGTCGCCCGCCAGGCCAGCCAGGCCAGCCATGAACGTGTGCACCGCCGTGGCTGGCGTGCCGTCAGGCTTGGCAAGCGGTCGGCCTGCCAGCGTGTAGCCCAGCAGCGAACCTTCGCCCAGGTTGCGCACGTGCTCGTAGCCCTTGTTGCGGCGCAGGTCACACGCGTAGGCGCCGGCCAGATAGCCAACAGTGCAGAAGGTGACGATCTCCTTGTCCTTGAAGGCACCGGGCGTGGCCTCAAACTCAGCCTTAGAGAGGCTGCCGGGAATCGTCGAAACGGAACGCTCTTCCTCGCTGCGCGTGTCCAGAACGATCAGGCTGCTGTCCTTGGCCTCCAAGCGCGAGATAATCTCGGCCAGAGGTGCCTCTGGCACCCCAAAGCGCGCGGTGTTCAGCGACTCTGCGACGCCCTGCAGGCCCTTGCGCCGCTCCTCGACGGTCGACATCTCGCGCAGGAGGAGGAGAGGCCAATAGAACTTGGCATCTTTGATCAGCGGCTGCAAAATTGTGATTTACAGCTCACCAGTCACTTCACCTGCCTTCGCTGTGCTTTCTCTGGCTGAGACAAGCATGGCGGCGTCGCCCGGCGTGGGCCTCCCACAATTGATTGTGAGTAAGCTGACGGTTGACGACTTGAAGGTGTGCTTGCTCAAGTGTGGACTGCCGCGAACGGGCCTCAAGGCTGTGCTGCAAGCGCGTCTGCTGCAGGCGCTCAAGGAGCCCGGCTACCCGGGAGAGTCGGTGGCGCGTGCGGTGAGGGACGTGTTCGAGACGGCGCACGGCCCTCCCAGGCCCACGCCGCCCAGCCAGCACAGCGTCGCAGCCCGAGCGCCGCAGCCCGGCACCAGCGCCAGGCCATCCGGCGTGCAACCCCGCACCACGCAGGTGCGTTGCCTTGTGGGGCACCAGGAAACGCAGGGTCGCCCTCGCGTCCACACGCGCCGTGCGCATCCGCGCGCCCGCGCCCGCGCCTCACTCAACCGCGCCCGCCACGCCACGCAGCCGAGCGCTCCGGTGGCTACCGCCCAGGTGACCACCCAGGCGGTGCAGGAGGCTGTGGTGCGCACCATCGCGCTGGCGGACCCCTTCTCCACAGCGGTGCGTGCGGCGCCTTCTCCGCGGTCTCCTGGGCACACCCTCCAGCGTCTGTGGCGCCTGACGCGCGCGCGCGCGCGTGTGCGTGGCTGCGCGCAGGCTGAGGGTCCCTGGTGCTTAGCGCCCGCGCGGCTGCTGCTGGTTGCAAACGTGCAGCCGGTTGGTTGGGTGGGTCCGCCTCCCACGCTGACTCAGCTGGAACGCACGGTGCGCCTGAGCGCCCAGGACGTGCGCCAGCTGCGCGAGGCTGGCAGCGAGCTGCAGTTCCTGTGCGTGCGGCTGCAGGACCCGGTGGCGGGGCGCCTGCACTGGCCCTGCCACGCCTCGCTGCAGGTCAACGCCTGTGCGCTCACGGTGCCCTGCCGTGCCGCCATCAACGACCTGGGCCGCACGGGCCGGGACGCCCCGGCCACCCTGCCCCCCTCGGCGCTGGCCCCCCTCCTCAGCTCCCCCGTCCCCCTCCTCAAGATTACCCTGGCAGGGTACGACGCCCGTTCCTTCGCCTTCGCAGCCCGGGTGGCCCGCCGCAGCCCCGCAGCAGCACTCGCCGCCGCCGTGCCCTCGGCCCAGCCCCTGTCCGCCGCCCTCCAGCGAACCGTGCGCCTGCTTGCGGACGACGGAGGCGGCGTGGCGGCCACCAGCCTGGTGCTCTCGCTACGCGACCCGCTAGGCGGGGCACGCATCACAACCCCTGTGCGCTACGAAGCCTGCCAGGGGCTCGCCGTGTTCGACCTGCACTCCTTCCTGTCCATGGCGGCGCGCAGCAGGTGCTGGACCTGCCCCCTTTGCAACGCGGGAGGGCCGCCTGAATCGCTGCGCGTGGACAGCTACGTGGCGGCGGTGCTGGCGGGCCTGGCATTGACCGGCGAAACGGAGGTGATAGAGATCCTCGTGGACCCCTCGGCCGCGTGGCGGGCTCGCCTGCCTGGGGGCCGCCTTGGGCGGCTGGTCACACCCGAGGAGATGCAGCGCATCGCGGAGAAAGATGGCATCACGCCGAGCCCGTTCACGCGCCCGGACGACGGCGTCGACCAGGAGCCAGGTGTCAAGCGCGCGCGCGTGGATGATGGCCTGCCGCATGACGTCATCGATTTGTGCGACGACAGCGGCGATGACGGCGATGACGCCGCCGCCGCCGCCGCCGCCTGCCCTGCGCCAGCGCCAGCGCCGCAAGCTGTGGCGCACTCGCCGCCGTGGCAGCCGCGGCCGGGCGCACAGCAGCCGGCTGCCGCGGCGGGTCTGCGAGTGGCGCTGCGAGCTCCGGCGGCTCCGACGCTGCTTCCTCGCCAACCTCCCGGGTTTCTGTTCCAGCCCGGCGCGGCGGAGAACCCGACTCCCCCTCTGGCATCCACCTCGGGGAGGGCCACCGCATTTTCGTCGCAGGAGGCGGAGTCTGCGCCGGCGGAGGGGGACGCAGATGTCGCGACGCAGTTGCTTCACTTTCTCGCACAAGGCACAGACGCGGCGCCACCGGGCTCGCCGGACAGCGTGCTTATTTTGGATTAAAAACATTCATGCTGGCAAGGCGCCGCTGACTGCGGCTCGGAGGTGAGAGCGGTCACTCAAATATCCTCATACAAGAACAGTCTCTAGAACAGTACCGTTATTCGAAATCGCGACGCTATCTATCTTCTTCTGCGCGAGCGACGCCTTACAGCACATCTTCCACGCCCGCATTCTGCATCGCTGCTTCCTCGCGTTGCCCCATCCTTCGGCGACCCTGTCCTCCCACGCGCCCTGCTCCGCGGCTGACTGCTCCCCGCGGCCCGCGGCGGCGCCATGCCGCCGCACGTGGTGGTTGCGAAGCGCACCGTGGTGGCGCAGCTGCAGTACTTCCCGTCCTTTCAGCCCTGGGGCGCGCTGCACGGCGTGGTGGTCACCGTCTCGGGCGTGCTGCTCTGGGTGGGCGTGTGGGACATCCTGGACTACGCCATCCTGCCGCGCGGCTGGCCCTGGCGGGTGCGTGTCGAGGGGCCGCAGGCAGGACTCGCTCGCGCAAACCTCGCGCAAACGTGCGGGCTTCCAAGTCGTGCTGACAACCCACACCCTCCTCCTCCACCGCGGGCGCACAGTTGCTCGCCATCTTCGCGGGCCTGGCGGGCATGTGGGCCACCGGCACGCTGTGGACGGCCGCGCCACCATTGTCAGGCGAGCGCAGGGTGGAGGCGGACGCAGAGGAGGAGCCAGCGGAGGAGGAGGAGGAGGAGGAGGCGGGTGTCCCTCTAAGCAGCAGGGTGGGTGGGGCGGAGCCTGCGCGGCGTGCGGCGTCAGCAGCAGAGGTGTGTCAATGTCCGCGCTCTCAGGCGTGCCTCAACGCAGCTAACCCGTCACGTGGCCTTTTCGCAGCCGCACGGCCACGCGCCCGGGGAGGTTCACATTGAGATGAGCTGCCGCTCCGCCGCCGAGGTCTCAGAAGGGGAGCACTCTGGCGACGAGGATGGGGAGCGCTCAGCATTGCTGCACGCTTCCACCTCCTCCAGCAGGCCCACCTCCGGCCCCGTGGCATTAGCTTATGGAGGTGCCGACTGTCGTCTGCCCTACTCCTTCTTCTTCGCTCGACCAGCTTTTGAGCGGCGCATCTTCTTCAAGCACTTGCTCTCCCATCTGGCTGCGGTGACGGCTTGGACGGGCTTGTGGGACGTGCTGGACCAATCGCTGCTGCCCGCGCTCTCGCAATCGTGCATCTTGGTGCCCGGCTTTCTGGCCGAATACCCGTGTGTTCTCATCAAGGTCGCCTTCGTTTCTTTGGGGGCGGCGGGGTTGCACTGGACGGGCACGCTGTACTACACGCTGGAGGAGAACGAAGAGGACGCCGTGGCGGGGCACCCAGCGGAGGGGCCGGACGGGGGGAAGCTTGGGTCGGGGGGGGGGCTCAGGGGGCGCCGTAACGCGCTCATGTTCGGCTCGGCGCTGCGCACGCGCAAAGAACTGGGACCCGTGCAGGTTGTGGGCCGGGGTGTGGGGGCGGGGGCTGCCGCTTCCCTTCTGGCCAAGCTGAGGCGTCGCCGCGCGCTCATGGGTGCCAAGGTTGGCCGCTCATGGAAGAGCGCGCAAGGGCGGGTCAGGGCAAGGGCGATGAGCGGCGCGTTGGAGATGAGGGTGCCTGGAGGACCGCGCGAGGATAAGATGTGACACGACTCTGCCCGCTACAGCATCGTAGGACTGGGATCCACACCACACACGACAAGTTGACCTGCACGCGTCAGCGAGCGAGCGAAAAGTAGTAGTACAAATCTCAAAAATTGACGTGTCACTGCGCGCTCGCTCCTATCCGGGCTCTGTGCTCTTCTGCCGACCGCCGAGACCGCGCCTGCTTCAGCAGACCTGGTCCGCCGCCTCAACCTCCCTTCAAATGTCTAGCACCGAGTTGTAGCGCGCAGCGCTCGTATCCCTGGCCTTGCGGCAGGTGTGCCAGAGACGCAGGACAGCTATGGTGCGTGGCCCTCTCTGATTGTGACTGGCGGGTAATGCAATGCTCACGCATGTGCGGCGCAGGCTCACCGGGGGTTGCACCGTGGCATGCGCCCAACTCCGCCGTCCATCCTGGTGGTGTTGCTTTTCTGCGCTGTGGGGTGTGCAGGCCAGGCCTGGCGGGTGCTGCCCAGCGGCTACGGCCCCGCAGCCTCGCCGCCGCCGCGCCGACTGGGCCCGGGCGTCGAAGCAGAGGCTGCAGAGGCACTGTCGCCCGCCCACGCACCCAGCCGCGCCGCAGATCCCACGCGCCAGGCACAGTATGCCGTCGCTCCTGCGCCGCTGCCTGCGCGCCTGCCGCGGCCGCAGCTGCAGCCTGTGGCTGTGCTGCGCGGCGCGCCGTACGCGCAGGTGGGGTACGTTCCCACGTCGCGTACGGTGCGCGAGCCCAACGGGGACACGGTGACCACCACGCGCAGCGTGACGGAGCAGGCGTTGCCCCTGCTGCGCGGGGGCGCCGCGGGAGGGAACGCCCAGGCGTACCCCGCCCCCGAGGCGCGGGCGCTGGCCCCGCTGCGCTCACCCGTAGTCGAGGCTGCCCCCGCTCCCAAGCCCTCCCCCCCGCCGCCAAAGGTGGCCGCGGGCGAGAGCGTGCCGCAGCCTCTTGACCTGGTCGCCGCGCACCAGGCGGCCATGGCCACCTCCCTCACCGGCAGCGGCGGCGTACGCTTTCAGCGCTCCTCCACCCCCCCACCGCCGCCGCCGCCAGCGCAGGCGGCGCCTGCGGCGGTGCAGGCGCAGACGCTGGAAGGCTCGCCGCCGGCCGTGCATAGCCACGTGTTTGGCTTGAGCGGCCTTCGCTTTTGGAGCTTCTTCTGGTTTGCTCTGCTCGCCGCGTGCATGTGCGCCAACGTGCTCTCGCGGCGGCTCATCAAGAGCGCCGCCGCGCGTGACGGCGAGGCGGTGACGCCTCTGGTGCAGCACACGCAGCACACGCAGCGCACCCGCTCCTCCAAAGACTCACACACGGGCTATGGCGCCCTCCTGCCCGAGCACAGGAAAGAGCGCCGCGGCGCGCGGGGGAGCAGCCGCACGAGACGCGCAGAGGCGGGAGGCGCTTCGGAGGGCCACGACGGGGCACCCGAAGAGTACATGATGCAGCACCTGGGCGCTGGCGCCGCACCCAAGGCGGCATCGTCGTCGCGCTCGCAGCCCGGGAGCAGTCGCAGCGAGCGCAGCAGGGCGCACAAGGGTGCTGTCGGCACGGCTGCACTGCCTGGCAAAGACGCCCCGCCATGGGAGACTCTTTACAGGGATGCGCCTGACGTGGCAACCACCCACGCCAACGACCTGCTGCGCACGCTCTCTAAAGGGCGCAAGGTGCTGGTTGAACGCTCCTGGTGTGGCGAGGCTGGCGCAGCTGCGTCTGGTCGCGCACCAATGCCCAAAGTGTCCGTGTCGGTGGAGAAAGGAGGCGTGGGACTCTGCTGGCAAGACGCGCGATTCGGGCCAACCACAAGGGTGCTGCTGCACAGTGCCAGCGCGGCTCTGGACTCGTTGGCGGTAGTGCTGGAGACACAATCGGGGCCCATGTCGCTACATCCCACCGATGTGGTGTCTAGGGCCACGTGGGTGCTGGCGCTCAATGCAGCTTTCCACGCGTACGCCATGGCGGCGCCAGGCGGGTGGGCAGTGGGTAAAAGCGAGATGGAGAGCGCGGTGATCGGGTTACCCTGGCACCCAGCTGTGTTCCTGGCGGCGAACCAGAGCGTGGGCGTGGCCGCAGCCGCACATGCGCGAGGCGACCCGCAACTGCCGCCAAAGGCAAACAGCGTGCTGGATGCGCTATGAAATGAAAGCCAAGTAGAAATCGACAATCATCGCTGACATGGCGTCTGTGACCTGGTGACGCCCGTCGGTGACGGCGGCGGTGGCCGGTGGTGCTCTGGTGATGAGTGGTGAGGTGGTGACGATGTGACACTACTGCGCCCCTTCGCGCGCTCTATGGCCCTCTGCAATGGCTGACGACTTTGAGCGCGCGGTGCTGTGCGTCTTCGACGCCAGCGTCTCGCGTGAGCAACGAGCACAGGCTACCGGGTACCTGGACGGCTTACGCGCTGGCCCAGCAGCCTCCGTATGGTGCGCTGCTGCCCGCGCCTTTGCGGCGACGCAGCACGCGGAGGTGCGCTTCTGGAGCCTGCAGACGCTGGTTGGCGTTGTGTCGCAGCACCACGCGAAGCTGGGCGAGGCGGACGTCGCACTACTAGCAACGAATGCGTCGCAGTGGCTGCTTGCCTGCGGGCCGCACTCGCAGCCGCACGTGCGCGCCAAGTGTGCGCAGCTGTTCGCGGCGTTGCTGGCTGTAGACTTGCGAGAAGCCTCGGCCTCTCTGTCCGCTTTCGCACGTGAAGCCAGCGCTCCAGCCCTTGCCGCACTGTTGGAGGCGTTGAGCGAGGACCACCTCTCTCTGGAGAGCAGCCTAGACGCCACGCAACGCTCCGACTTGAAGGACCGCTTGCGAGACGCCCTTCCCACCGTTTGCCAGGCGGTCGTCTCTCGGGTGCACGAGCACGGCGCAACCTCGCCGCACGAGGCGGCAGCCGTCCTGTCGTCCTTTCGCGGGTACGTGTGCTGGATCGACACGGCGCTGGTCGCGGGCGAGGAGGCGTTGCCTCCGCTGGGTATCTTGCTCCAGGCCGCAGCCTTGCCGCCTGCCTCCCCGGAGCTGCGTGCTGCGGCGTTGGGCTGCCTGCAAGAGCTGTTTGCCAAGAACATGGCACTGCCCGCCAAGCTCGCGCTGCTGCGTCGCTTCAACGCCGTTGAGGTTGCCACATCTGCGACGCAAGACGACTGCGCCGCGGCTGCTCTGGAGTTTGCAGCCGTCACGGCGTGCGAATACCTGCCCGAGTGCGGCGTCGCTGCTGAGGGCGAGTGCGAGGAGGCGCTGGATGCACTGGTACGCTTCTGCGCGGCTCTGGCGGCGAGAGTCGAGAGCGAAGACGGCGATTTGCCCCCGGCGATGCACCACTTGTTGTCCGCCTGGCTGGCGCGACTGCGCCGGGTGGCAGAGGCTGGCGCAGTGCCTCCTCGCCTGTCCGACACGCTCGCGATGCTGCTGCGGCTGCTGCACTTGCGCACTCGCTACCCTCCCGAGGACGACGAGCCAGCCCTGCGCGAGGAGTGCGAGCAGCGGGTGGCGGCCACGCGCGCCTCGCTCGCCCCGCTCCTGAGAGCCGCCGCCCGAGCCGACCCGGCGGCAACCTGCGCGTACGTCGCCGCTGCGCTGCGCTCAGTCACAGCCGCCACATCATCAACCGCCTGGGTCGACGTGGAGTCCTCCCTGCAGCTGGTGCTGGATCTCGGGGAGCAGTCCGCGCAGTCGCCCGCCGCAGCGCAGCTGTTGGCGTCCGCATCTGCGTTGACTGCCGGCGTCGTGCACTCGGGCGTGCCTCACGCGCAGCACCGGCGCGTGAGCGGTGCCTTTCTGGAGCTGTGCGTGCGCTACGGCGCGTCGCTGGCGCGCGATGCGCCGCAGCTCCTACCAGTGGCCCTACACGCCTTCCTGGACCAGCGGGGCGTTCGCCATGCAGACGCCCACACCGCGGGGCGAGCCGCCTACCTCCTCACGCGCTTCGCCAAACCGCTGCAGTCTCAGCTGGCGCCGCACGGCGCGGCAGCGGCGGCGGCGCTCCTTCCCGCGCTGGAGCACATCGCAGCCTCGCCGCCCCCGTTTCGCCTGAAAGCCACCGGCGGCACGCAGCCGCCCGACGAGCGCCTGTGCACCTTCCAGGCCATGCCTCTGTTGCTGTCCGGCTGCGCTGAGGAGGCGCTCACCGCTGCTCGCATCGCGGCCGCGCTGGCTGCGCGTGCGGAGGAGCAGGCAGCGGCATGCCAGAGCGGTTGCGTGCGATGTGTGGCGTCGCTGGCGCATGCGCTGGATGCCTTGGCAGCGCTGCTGAACGGCCTGCAGGGGCGGGCACGCGGGGAGGGTCTTCGCCAGCCCCTGGCCAGCGCGCTCTCCGCCGCCGCCCTTGCTGGGCTGCGGCTGCGCGCGCCGCCGCTCAGCGCGGAGTGCTGGCGCCACGCGCGAGCACGAGCCCTGGCGCTGCTGCATCGAGGGATGGATAGCCTGGGCGAAGACGTGCAGCCTGCGCTGCCTTTGGCGCTCCGAGAGCTCTGGCGCGGCGCGGACGGCCAGCCGGGCGAGGCGGAGTGCGTGCAGGCGGCTGCGCTGTTGACTCAGGCGCTCAAATCGTCCCCGCCGCTGGCTCTGCTTGCGGAGGTGCTGCCCGCCATCGCGGCCGCCTCAGCACACGCTGCGGCGCTATCTCGCGCCGGTGGCTCCTCCGACGAGCGCTGCCGCGAAGCCACGGAGTGCGTTCGCGCCTGGAACGCGCTCGTGTACGCAGTCGCCACTCGGCCTGGGGCTGCGCAGTCGCTTCGGCTGGAGCCAGCCGCCAGCGCCTTCTCCGAGATTGCGGATAGGCTGGCGGCGGACGCCGGCTCGCACCCGCTCCTCTCGGTGCGCCGCACAGCGCTGGGCAGCCTGACGGCGCTGCTGCGCGCCTCGCCGGCGCTCGTGGGGCCGCACTTTGCGGCGCAGAGGCTTGGAGGTGACGCCTGCCTGGTGCCCATCCTGCGCGGGGACCTGGACTTAAGAGACGCAGCCACTGCGTTGCTCCTTGGAGACGTGAGCACCGCCCTGGCGGCTCTCAGCGTCACCTTTCCGGAGGAGTGGGCGCGTGTCGCAGCCGCGTTGTTGGAGCCCTGTGCGGCATCCCAGGCGCTCCCTTTGCTCACAGCCAACAGTGTCAACGCGCCCGCGTTCAGGGCTCTGGCCGCCAGGCTGCACGGGCGGGGCGGAGGCACACGATGTGCTGCCAGCTGAAGTTGTTCAATTGCAGTCCTTCATGCAATCGTGGCTCCTAGGTCATCGTCACGCTGCATCACCGACGACGACGCACGGTCCTTGCACACCTTCTAGATTGCAGCTCCGCCGTAGGGCTCCGCCGCTTGCTCGTCGGTCGAGAGGGCACCGCAATCTCTCATCTCGCGCCCCCCGGCTTCTCCGTGCCACGTCGCGCGAAGCACAGAGTGCCCGGCGTGGTTAATCTGTGCCGCCGTCACGCGATCCTCGGCACCCAGAGCCGCCGTCGATGGAGCCGCTGCCGCACCCTCCTCCTCCGCCGCCGCCGCCTCCGCCGCCGCCGGGCGCGCCCTCTCAGAGCCTGGTGCGTTGCGTGCCGCGACGCTGCGACGCAGCGTTCTACACGCGGGTTGGGCTGACGCGTGTCTTTCTACCCTAGGCGCTGTTTGCGGCGCCTCCACAGCACGTGCTGGCTCCCATCGCCGCCGCCGCCGGCCCCCCGCTAGCCGCGCGCTGCTGCTGCCGCGGTTCCGGGCTGGGCGGGGGGAGCGCGGGCGCGCCTGCAAACTTTGTGGTTGAGACGTGCGACGCGGCTGGTCGGCGCTGCGTGGACGGCGGCGCCAACGTCACCGTGCGCCTGCTGCTGGGCGGCGCGCTGGAGCCGGCGGACCAGGTGCTTGTTCGGGACGTGCGGGACGGCACCTACGCAGTGGTGTACACCGTTCGCGCGCGGGGCTCCTACTCGCTCGAGGTGCGGGTGGAGGGCACGCAGGTGCAGGGCAGCCCTTTCGAGGCCTTCTTTGCGGACGCGACGCCTGGCGGAGCGGTGGCCCTGCCGCTGGCTCAAGCGGCTGCCATGCTTGGCGTGCCGGGCGCATCCCCCTGCAAGGACTTCCAAAACGGACGATGCTTCCGCCCAGACTGTCGCTTCAGCCACGTCATGCCAGCGGGCGCGGCGCTGGCGGGTATGGGCATTGGCATGGGCTTGGGCGTAGGCGGGGTCGCCTCGATTGGTACCCTGGCTCTCCCTTCCCTGCCCCAGCACTTCGAGGAGCTGGGCCGCACCCTGCATGTGGGCAACCTGAGCCCTGTGGTGTCCGTGGAGCAGCTGAAGCAGCTGTTCGCCTTCGTTGGCACGGTTGTTGAGTGCCGTCTGGCGGGCGACAGCAAGCAGTTCGCCTTCGTCGAGTTCGCCACCGCCGCTGAGGCGCAGCAGGCCATGGCGCTGAACGGCATGCTTATCGCGGACAAGCCGCTTCGCATCGAGGTTGCCAAAACCGTGCGACTCAACAAGAGCAGCGCGCAAGCCCTACCAAACATCGCCTGGCAGCATCAGATGCTCGCAGCGCAGCAGGCGCAGCAGGCTGCGAGCGCGCGCGTGGCGGCGCAGGCGGCGGCGTCGCGGGCGGCTGAGATATCGCGGCGCTTGGGGGGCGAAGGAGGGAGCCGGGAGCGTGATCGAGACCGAAGGCGCTCGCGAAGCAGAAGCCGCGACCGTGGGGAGCGCCGCCGACGCAGTCGCAGCCGCAGCCGGGAGCGGCGGCGGTGAAGGGAGGCTCAACGTGTCATGTGAGGCAAGAACGTGCAACATCGCGATGAAAAAATTGGCATTTGGCGCTCGCGCTTGCCCGGCCGCTCGCTGGGCAATCGAAACTTTCCACACCCTGTCTCCTTCGCCAGCTGCGTATCACACAGCCAGATGAAGTCCATCGTCCTCCTGGGCCTGGCCCTGGCCGGCGCGGTGCGTGTGTTAGTTGTGCTGTGCGTCTCAGTTCTCACCCTCCTGCTGCGCAGGATGCGCGCAAGCTGCTGCAGGGCTCGCAGACCCAGGGCGACCTGAACACCATTAATCAGATCGACCAGGGTGCGCAGCGGCGCGACGCGAGCCGAAAGTTCAGGAATTTCCGGACACGCGGCACGCGCTGACGCTCGCTCGCGTCTCGCCGCAGTCAACGGCGCCAAGCCCTTCCCGTGCGTGCCCGCCACTGTGCCCGCCCAGCGCGCAAAGGATGGCAAGCGTGGTGATTGAGGAGGGTGGAAGGAGAGCGTTCTACGCCTGGTCCCCTTCCCAACCCTCCTCTCGCGGCCACCGCGGGGCCTCTGGCGCGCTCCTGAAGTGCCCTAGCACCCGCGCGAGGGGGCGCCCCGAGGCGGGGAGCCGCCGGCGCCTGCGCAAGCTGTAACACCCCCCAGCACGTGGGCGCTCTCGCGGGAGGCTCTGCCCGCGGCCTCCGCGCCGCGGGGGCGCTGCGCCCACACCGTCTGTGGCTGTGCGGTGCCTTTCAGTCTGCTCTGGCGGCGCTCAGCCCTCCCCTGTGTCACGCTGTCACGCACCACCCCCAAAACGAGAAACCTCTTACACTCCTCCCCTGCTGCGCAGTTACCACTCCTGGAGCGGCGTGACCGGCCCGCAGGACCCCACCGAGGCCCAGGCCCAGGTGCAGAAGATGGAGGCTGACCTGTCGCCCAGCCAGATGCAGCAGCTGCAGCAGATCCAGCAGCAGCAGCAGAACGGCCGCAAGCTGGCGCAGGTCACCAACTCAGACCTGGCGATGGCCACCGACGCGAGCGGCACCATGAGCGCGAGCCCGACGCAGCTGGCCCAGATCCACGCGACGAACCAGAACTACCAGGCCCAGAAGCAGGCTGTGATGAACGCCTGCGCCGCCAAGACGCAGGCTGACCAGCAGGCCATGGCCGCGGCGACCAGCAGCGACGCCACCAACCAGGCCAAGGCTCAGCTGGAGGCTGACCAGCAGGCGTGCAACCAGCAGCTGGTGCAGCTGCGTGCGCAGGTGCAGGCGCAGAACATGAACGCGGCGGCCTGGGTGAGCAACGTGGACTGGGCGGCGATTCCCTGGCCGTCCACGCAGCCGCCTTCCGCCTCCGCGTGAGCCACCGAACGCCCAACGCGATGTGTAATATACCGGTCACTCCTTCCACTCACAGCCCAGAGCTGTGCTCGTCGCGCGCTCCCTCGTCGAACGGTGGACCGCCCGCTGGCCGGGCGGAGTTCGCCGGTCGGACGATTTCTTTGCTTCGCGCCCCTTGCCCTCCCTATGCATGTACGGCCCCGCTGCGCCTGATGAGAGCGCCGCCTGCGCCACCCGCTGCGCCTGCGTGTTGTCCGGCCACGAGGGCGCCGTGCTCAACGTGCGCTACAACTCAGCTGGTGGCTACGCTCTCTCCTGCGGCAAGGACCGCACGCTGCGGCTGTGGAGCCTGGGCAAAGGGGCGCTCATCAAGACGTACACGGGACACGGGCACGAGGTGCGCAGCGGGCGACGCTCGGCATGCTCTCTCCCTCCCTCTCCACGCGACTGAGCGGCGCTCGGTGGCGCGCAGGTGCGTGACGTGGCGTGCACCACAGACAACAACAAGCTAGCCTCCGTTGGTGGAGACAGGCAGGCGCGTACCCTCGAGACGCCTGCGCTCGCTTGCTCGCTCGCTGCCTGGCTGACCCCTCCTCAAACAGGTCTACTATTGGGACACCGCCACAGGGCGCACCATCCGCAAGTTCAAGGGCCACGACAGGCGCGCAAACACGGAGCTGCACACGTGTGGCTGTGCTTGTGCTCACACCCGCGCACCGCCTCTTTCTTCAGCGCCGTCAACGCGGTGCTCTTCGCCGCCGGCGGCGACGTTGTGCTCACGGCTGGCTACGACCAGTCGGTGCGCGTGTGGGACACCCGCAGCAGCAGCTTCGAGGCTATACAGGTGCTGGCGCCCTTCAAGGACAGCGTCACCAGCCTGGCGCTACACGACGCCTGCATCCTGGCCGGCAGCGTGGACGGCACCGTGCGCAGCTTCGACGTGCGCACTGGGCAGTGCACCGTGGACGAGGTGGGCGCGCCAGTCACCACTGTGGCCCTCTCGCGCGACGGCGCCTGTGTGCTGGCGGCGCTGGCGGGCGCCTCGCGCCTGCGCCTGCTGGATAGGGCTGGCGGCTCGCTGCTGGCGGAGTACGAGGGCCACCTGAACGCGGGCGCGCGCTGCGGAGCAGCACTCACGGCTGATGACGCGCGCGTGGTGGCTGGCGGCGAGGACGGGCGCGTACACATCTGGGAGCTGGTGGACGCCACAGTGGATGCTGTGGTGGATGCTCACCCGGGCAAGACCGTCTGTGGCCTTGACTGCCACCCAAGCACGCCGGCGGCTATGCTGACGTGCGCCACGGACGGGCTCATCAAAGTCTGGGAGGCGCCCTGACAAGGGATGGGCGTGCGCATCATCATCATCATCATCATCATCATTCGTCAGCAGGCCACTCGAAGAGTTTGCTTAGAGCTCTACTACGCCGGTGGAGGCGACACACGCCCACCGCGCTGCTTCGTTTCGGGCTCTTCGGCACCCGGCATGGGGTGGACACATGCAAACTTCATGCACGCCGTTCTTTCCCGCGCGCATCGCAGCAGACTCGTGCCCTGGAAAACGCAGCTCGCATGAGCCTTAGAGTCTCTAGCCGAAGCTGCTGTTTGTCGATTAGTCGTTTGTTGCGTTCGTTCGTCACTCAAAGGAAGTGTTCAGTCCCGCCAGCGCGCTCGCCCTGGGCGAGCCGCCGGCCGCCACCGCGGCTGCGTGGTCCCCTCTGGCGGCGCGGAAGGGCGCCAGCACGTGCCTCTTGTAAGGCGCACCGCTCCAGGGCACCCCTTTCAGCGCCTCCGGCGGCATGCCGGTGGCGTAGCGCAGCGCGGCTGCGTGGAGGGCCAGCGCTGCGGCGACGGCGCTGGCGGCGCCTGCAGGCGGGGCGCCTGAGAGCGCCACCAGCTGAGTGAGGGCCTCCACGTCCCCGCGCAGCCCGTGAGACACCCAAGAGGCGACCAGCTCCACGGACGGGTCGGGGGGGGGCATCGGCGTCGCAGAGCAGGCGGCGGGAGCGGCGGCGGCGGCGCGCCAGGCGGCGGGGCGGGGCGCCGGCGGGCCGAGCAACTGAGAGAGCTCAGCGGCGCTCAGCATGGTCGCTGGCCGCTCTGAGGCGGCGCTGGGGGGCGGTGGAAGCTCATCGCACGCGGTCAAGCCCGGCGGCGGCGGCGGCGGCGGCGCATTGCGCGCAATCACCGCGCGAATGGCTTGCTGGACGATGCGCTTTGCGGCCCGGGATGCCCTGGCAGCCGCATGCGCAGCCATGGCCTCAGCAAACGCAGCCCGCCCAGCCTGCAGGGCGGCGCACAGCACCAGCACAGCCCCCACGGCAGCCCGCGCCCCCGCTCGCGCACCGGCCATCGCGCCACGCGCAACGACCGGCGTCACGGCGCCACAGCCGTCGCACAGCCGCGCCATCAGGCCCAGCGTGGTGTGCATGCACGCCGCCGTTGCAGCGGTGGCGGCGCCTATGGCTGCCACGGCGCGCGTCTGCCGCGCAAACGAGGCCGCGTCCCTGCTTCGCTGCGCAACCTCCGGGGCGCGCGCAAAGGCGGCCGCCACGTCCTCCGCCAGCGCCGCGTCCACGTCAGCAGCGTAGGGCAACGCAGAGTTGGTGCAGCTCGCGCGGGCACCAGCCAGAGCGCGCAGCCATGCGCTGCGCGCCGCCTCCGCCTGCGCGGCAGGCACGGCGGCGGCGTCCAACGCGCAGGCGTGTGCCGCGCCCAGCGGCCGCGGCGGCAGAGCAACCAACAGAGCTGCGCAGGAGGCGGCGTTGAGGTCGGCCAGTGCGCCCCGCTGGACGCGATGCAGTCGCAACAGCCAGGCGGCCGCGTTTCGAAAGCGCGTGGCTGTCGTGACGTCTGATGCGTGGAGCGCTAGGGCCTTCTGGCCGCTTTCTTGTGCCAGCACGGAAGGCAGGTCCGCGATCGACACCGTCGAGGCGCGCAACGCCGCAGATGCTGCCGTCCGGAGCGCGTGCAAGATGGCCGTGGCTGCTGCTCCGGGCATGGGCACTTCCAGGGCGAGTGCATCTGTGCGCAGAGCGTCCGCCGCGTGCTCTACGGCTTGCGCCACCACCGTCAGCGCTGCAGCGTCGTTGTCCTCTGCGATCTCCGCGCAGCGCGCGGCGGACGCTTCCCGCGCGCGAGCGAGCGCAGCGGCGAAGCGAGGCGTGTGGGGCAGCCAGGGAAACGAGTCCATGGATTCGTACAGACCGCGCTTGGCGGCGGCCTCGCCGGAGGCGCCACACGCGTGTAGCGCCTCCGCCCCCAGGGGCAGCGCTGCGGCGCAGGATGCGAGGGCGGCCGTGGCGCGCTCAACAGCAGCGTCTATGGCTGCCATGAGCGCACGGTCCTCCTGGGCGGTCGCACGCGCGTCCAGCGCCTCGCGCGCGCCGTCCAAGGCGGACTTCAGGCTCTCCTGCGCCTCCGCAAAGGCTGACATGTCGCGGTAGGCGGCTCCGGCGGTCTGGAAGGCTGCAAGGTTGTCCAGGCGCACCGAGTTGCTCGCCGCCGCCCGAGCAGCCGGAGAGGCGGTGCCTTGAATGGCTGCGTGCGCGGCGCGTGCGGCGGACGCCGCTGCGCCCGCGCGCGCGCTCAGAAACGCGCGCAGCGCAGCGCCGTGCGAGCCCGCTGCCGCCCGCTCGACGTCCGCAAAAACCTCGTCGGCTGCGTCCGCACCCGGCGCCGCCAAATGCGGCGCATCGAACAGCAGCTCCGCGCGCAGCCTGCGCGCATCGGACACGGCTGACGCGAGCGAGTCGGCAAACAGCGCCGGAGGCAGCGGCGGCTCAACCGACGCCAAAGCGCTCGCATGCGCTGTCAAGGCGCTCTGAGAAGCGGCCTGCGCGTTGGCGCGCAGCTGCGAAGACCAGGCGTGCCAGAGGCTGGGTGGAGGAGAGGTGTCGCCCATGAGGAGAGTGTGCGCCCATAGCGCTAGGCCAGCCCCGGAGAGCGCGATGCCGGGGGGAAGGTTGCGCGCGGCACTGGACTGCACCGCGGATGTGGCGACGGCGGCCATCGGCTGCTGTGCGATGGAGGCGTTGCGCCAGGCGGTGGCGGTTGAGAAGGTGCGCAGAAGAGCGCCGAGCGCCGCCGGGCGAGCTGCGTATGTGGCGGAGGGGAGCCAAGTGAGAGGCGCGAAGCCGCTCACGCCCTCGCACAGCAGCTTGTCGACTGTGGCGCGCGCGGGGGTGCTGTCCTGCGAGCGCGAGGCCGCGCTGCGCTGGCGGGCGGCCCAGTTGCGGGCTGAGCGGCCCAGCGACGACAGCCACTGAGCTTGCGCTTGGGCTGGCGCGCCGGGCGATAAGTAGAGGAGGTGGGAGGACAGCGTGGCCAACAGCGCCGCCTCCTGCGAGAAGAGGAGCGACCGCCGCAGGGGGTGTTCAGAGAGCGCTCCACTCTGCGTCACCGCGCCACGCGCGCGCCTGAGCCTCCGCCGGCGACCCGGCGTCCGCGCTGAACGTGCCCTCCAGCAACAACACCTGGCGGGAGGGCGGGCGGCGTGAGGGGCACCGACAGTGAGCGACGGAGCCCCAGCCGGAGCTTCCTTCTGCGCGCAAGACAGCCGGCGCACCGTGGAGCCGTCGGGCGCTGTGAAGGGGCGCGAGGGCGTGTGCAGCCACAGGCCCAGCGCGCCAGCACTCGAGTTGAGTGAGCTCTCGTCCGCTCCCAGCGTGCGCAGCGCCTCGCGCCGCGCCGCTGCGTCCACGGAGCCGAACACGGCGACGAGGCTGAGCGGCTGAGGAGCAGCAACGAGCAGTGGCGAGTGAGCGGGGTGAGGGCGGCAGGGGACGGCCGCGGCCTCACGCGCCTCGCTGAAGGAGGCCAGTCGCTGGAGGCCAGCCAGCAAGGGCACCAGTTCGCCGCTGGCTTCGTCGCGCAAGGCCAGGCGCACGGGCGTGGCGCAGGCGCAAGAGCAGAGGAAGAGGAGAGCCAGGCGGAGCCGCACGCCAGCACGCGCCATGACAGAGCACCGTAGGAGAGCGTAGGATGTCCAACGTCATCGCCCCATACCCCCATTAATTGCGCCATCGCCCGACCGAACGAGAGCTGACCGCTGCTGGCCGCTCGCTCGCTCGGAGCCAGATATGTGTCACGGGTGCTGCGTCGTCAGCAGATGTGTCATGTTAGTCACTCACAAAAGTATATGATGTCGCCTATGCACCCCTCACCCACCAGCAGCACGTTCTCGGTGTAGTTCAGCAGGCCTACGCCACCGGTGAGCCCTCCTCGCCCTTACGTCGTCAAGGGTACTTCGGGCTGAGTCATAGAAGTGCAAAACACTGAAACGCCACAACTCTCCCCTTCGGAGCCCCTGCACCAACCTCCTGGGTCATCCACCACAGTCTGCGCGCGCGGCAGCAGATCTGCGTGTAGACGAGTCTGCCCAGCCAGCAGTTGACTGGCTGGGCAGGTTCTGCCAGAGGTGCGTATCGCACATCCGTGGCGGCGCAGCAGCCTCCGGAGCGAGGCACACGTGCTGCGCGCGGCAGAGGCTGTGCTGGGGTGAGACGCGCGCGGGGGCGAAGCCAGTTGGACTCTGGCTGCTAGGAAGCCTCGAACTCAGCACCTCACCGCAGCGCGCATCGCCCCCGTCGCGCAGGCGAAGCCTGCCAGATGGCGAGCCCGTCCGCGCCGGTGCGTCAGCAGGCCGCGCGCGCGCGCGCGTGCGAGAAGAGAGCTTGGTTTTGACAACCCTTGTCTGCTCTCCTCCGCGCCTTGCAGGCATCCGGCCGGCCGCAGCGAGCACGCCATCCTCCGAGGTACTGGGACGCTGATCTCGGGTACCTCGTACGCGCCCATCATAAGCTGTGCTGATCTCCAGTCTGACCTCCAAAGTCTCAGGAACAAACTCGCAGCCCGCCACGCGCCAACAAGCGCAACCGCCCGGTGCGCGTGATGCGCATGTGCAGCGCATTGACTGCGACTCACCAGCTGCATCGTGACTGTGACTCACCAACTGCATCGCACTCTGTCAGACCGGGCCGCCCACGACAGCGAGCACCCTCCCAGCCTCGAGCGCTGGAGGTGTGCCTGTGCAGCCCTCCTCCACCTCGCCGCCCACGAAGGCTGCGAAGGCAGGGGCGAGTGGGAGCTCTGACCAGGATTTTCGCTGCAGCCCGTACCCGCAAGGGCCTGCAGCATCCGCCGCAGCAGCAGCGCCACACCTGGCGCAGAACCTGGCTGGTGTGTTTTTGCAGCAGCAGCAGCAGCAGCTGGCGGCAGCAGCGCCACCAGTAGTCCCAGCAGCAGCAGCAGCAGCAGCGCCACACCTGGCGCAGAACCTGGCTGGTGTGTTTTTGCAGCAGCAGCAGCAGCAGCCGGCGGCAGCAGCGCCACCAGTAGTCCCAGCAGCAGCAGCAGCAGCAGCCCCTGTGCGCCGTCGCTGGTGGCAGTCGCAGGAGTGGCAACTGCGCGAGCACCCAGAGGTGTCCCGCCGCGCCGCGGAGCGCGCGGCCGCGAGCAGCCGCGACAAAGTGGAAGCGTCAGCGCAGAGGTACAGCAGGAACCACCAGAAAGCGGTGCAGAAGCGCCAGCGTCTGGGCCTCCCTGCGCCCCAGACGGGCGTGGGTCCGGCGGACACGCGTGGTGCAAAGGCGGGCTTCGAGCTTCACAGGCGCCGCTTCTGGGGGTGGATGGGGGGTGTGTTTCTAGAGCTGAAGTGCGCAGGAGGTGCCCGCCAGATGTGCTTTCCGGCGCAGGTACGCACCCAGCGCAGCAGCGCAGCAGCGCCACGCTGACACGCGCGCCTCCCTGCCAGGCGGGTTCACTGTCTCAGACCACCATTGTGCAGGAAGAGGTGGGCCCTGACGGGAGCACTCGCACACGCTGGACGACGCTCAACGACGCGGGGCGGGAGGAGCAGCGCCTGATGGCTGCCAAGTTTCACGCAGCAGTGGGGGCGGCGCGCGCGCTAGAGGCTCAGTAGCTGCAGGGCACCCCGCCTGCTACAACCACTGTCCTCCCCACCCCTTCTGCTGCTGCCCGCGCTGTCACTGCTGCCCCCCTGGCCGACCCGCAGCAGCCGCCCCAGCCGCCCCAGTCGCAGCGCCCGGGGCTGGATGTCTCCCCTGCGTTTGCCCCAGGCTGGCAGCCTGAGCACCAACCTCTCAGGCCAGCCTTTGCCAAAGAGGGGGTGCCCTCCACGCGCACGATGCCCGGGCACGTGGAGCCGCAGTCTGACAGCGTGGTGCTGCGGTCTTGGTGCTCGAGAGTGCACCCCACGAAGGAGCAGCGCAAGCTCCTGAAAGCAGTCGCTGTCGCCCACCGCGCAGTCTACAACGCCTGCGCGGAACGGGTGAACCACAACCGCGACGCAGCGCAGCTCTCTGGAGCCCCTGAGCTGCCGACAAAACTGGGTGAACTGCGCGCCTTGGGGAAAAGTATGCACAAGGGTCCAGACGCTGTCCAGTGCGTGCAGTGCATGCCTGCCACGGTGATGAACGCCGCGGTGGAGGCCGCCCACAAGGCTGCGGGGGCCTGTTTCGCCAAGGACCGGCGCGGAGAGGCCTCCAAGCCAGCAGGGAAGCCCTGGCGCCTGAGCCCGAAGACACTCAACGACAACAGCGTCATCAGCCTGCCGTGCCGGCGGAACGGTGGACCTATTGGACCGGTGACGCGGGTGACGGGGCGGGGGACGCCGGGCGGGTCTCGCGCTTATGCTCAGGTTCACCTCTTTGCTCGGCATAGCCGGCCGCCATATCAGGAGGAGATCGATGCGCACGTCGCTGCAGGGATGACTCCCCGGATGGCCAAGCGTCAGCTGGTCTTCGTTGGGCAAAACGTGCAGTTCTGCGACTCGCCTGACGTGATTGACCAGATGGTTGCGCAGCTGTCACCGAACAATCACGGGCACCCAGAGCAGGGTTGCCTCAAGCACGGCTTCAAGTTGGTGCACACCAGCACGGGCAAGGACTATATCATCGTGGTCCGTGACGTTGTCAAGGCTGTGGCCCTCACCCCCCAGCAGGCTGCCAACTCACGCCTGCGCAGTGCGGACCCTGGCTTCAAGACTCCTGCCACCACGGCGGGCAACGACGGGATGACCGAGTTTGGGGTGGGCGCTGATGAGAGGGTCGCTGAGTGTACACGGCAGCAGCAGTACCTCAAGATGCTGCTGGGGCGTGCCGAGGCGGCTCACCGTGCGGAGGGTCAGGCGCTGAGGCTGCTGAGGCAGAGCGATCCGGTGGCCAAGCGGCGCGAGCTCCCTGGCGTTCGGCCTGGCAGCAAAAGCCCTCAGGCCACACGGCGCCGCCTGCAGCGCCAGCTGGCCGCCGTCGCCCTCAAGCTGCGGAACTGGATGAAGGACCTCCACTACGAGTGGATCAAGAAGATGTTTGCTGAGTGCGACATACTGCTGTGGCCCTGGCTGCAGACAAAGAAGATGCTTAGCCGCGGAGGTGTGCTTGCCCCGTACACCAAGAACCTCGGTCGCGCCCTGTCGCACTACCTGCTCATGCAGCGCCTCTACGACAAGGCGCAGATCACGCAGGGCAAGGCGTTGCTGTGGATTTCAGAGCCTGGCACATCCAAGACCTGCGGCGTCTGCGGCGCTATC